>Ga0066709_100002543_pt1 | contig 13370 bp, 15 predicted proteins | sample GraSoiAngelo_158_FD_79665 | JGI IMG/M metagenome (GOLD analysis project Ga0066709, IMG submission 79665) | Grasslands soil microbial communities from the Angelo Coastal Reserve, California, USA - 14_1009_16_30cm | ecosystem: Environmental > Terrestrial > Soil > Grasslands | place: USA... | reverse complement strand
CGGAAACAGCGTGAGTGGGAAGAGAGGCAACGCGCACGTGAAGCGCACCATGCTGAGCAGCAAAGGAGGCATCGCGAGTTTGTTGTCCATGTGGAAGCGAACATAGCCAAGCTCGCAGAGAAGCTCTCTAAGGCCAAAGCCACGCTTCACAGACAAGAGGCGCACCGTGAGGAGCTGCGTGACAAGTACACCAATGCCTGGAGCGAAAGCTTCAAGGACCGGTGCTCTGACTGGATCGACGAGTGTGAGAATCGGATAGCCAACATCAAGGAACAGATCGAGCGGCTAGAAGGGTGGATTGGTGAGGAACGCGAGAAGCTGCGGTAACTGCGATGCTGGTTCGATAGCGTTATCGGACGTACTCAAGCGTTCATCAGAGCACGCTTTAACATCATTGCCGCTTATATTGAATAGCTATGCGACCGGGCTTCTGGGATATGCCGACCCGGACGACGTGCGCCTGTGGTTCGACGTGCTCACGAAGACTCGCGTGCCGGAGCTGCACCGCTACATGCTTCGCCGCACGGCTCGGCCCGGTCGACCGCCGGTCGGCGAACGCAGGAGTCGTCGGCCCGCTCAACTATGCAAGTTGCGCTCCACTCGATAACCGGCATGCTTCAGGACTTTCTCGCACAGTTCGAGGAACGCTTCCGGCGACAGATCGTTCTTGGCGTCGTTGGTGCGCCAACCACAGACGCGGAAGCTCGCCTCTGCCGCATCTGCCGCGACATGGTCTACCGTGGGCAAAAGAGCGAAGCCAGCCTTATACGAGCGACGGCCTTCTTTGGAGTCTTCGTTCTTGTATGTACTGATGAGGTTCCATTCGAGTATCTCGCCTGTGTATGCGTCTTTGCCATGGGACAGGACCACGGCGGCATGAATCGCTTCCTTATAGGCCGCGACGGTGCAGGTGACTCGCCGTTTGCGGTTGCGCCTGACATGAGCCATTGCCTTGCGCCGCAACCATCGCTCATACGCCTCAGGCTTGATGATCTCTTCGAGAAACGGTGGCATCGTGTGCTTCCTCGGCATCTTTGCTACGCCATGCTCATGCTGACCACGCCGCCTCGAACCAGATTGGTGGCAGACCGTGCTTGTCGGCCAACTCACGTACCGCCATCTGCACACGCCAGTACTCGTTCTTCGTCATGCCCTTGAGGGTGGCGACGACGGGGAAGCTCGGATCGAGTTGAGCGAGGTGATCCGTGGCGTTCCAGTCTATCGGCGTGTGAAGGAAGGGTCGAAGGCGTTGCCAGTCCTCTTCCGGGAACAGTTCGCGATTGGCGACGATCTCGTACACGACGATATTGATCAGCTTTGCGAAGTAGGCCCATCGATCGTCCTTTAGGCCGTTCCTCGAAAAGTCCTCCCAGCAGTCCAAACCGATAAGCTTGGCGAGCCAATCGTCGTACTGATCTCGGGTCTTGAGGCGGACGAGATCCGCCGGTAGAAGCCGGCGGAACAGCTCGTCCTGCAACGCAGAACTCGTCCCTGCGCGGAACAGGCGGGCCATCGCGCCTTTCTCTACGACGAACTTGATGCGCCGCCTGACCAAGGCGTCGCGGTGCTGCTCTGGCGAGAAAGGTCTCGTTGCAGGCACGTCGTATTGATAGCACGGGCGTGACCTTGGCAGAAGCGAGGTAGGACGGGCTGGAGCGACCGGAGGCCGCCGCAGGGCCCCACCGCGCAGTCCGAGATGGCGCGGCGAAGCGTTCCAGTTCGCGGCACCATACGCCCGCGATCAACACACCGACACTCCTCCTCGGCTCGCTCCGCTCGCCGATCTGATCCGGTCTGGTCATGAGCAACCCCACATGCAAAGGAGGTGAGCCTCATGGACGACCCCATCAACCACGTCGCACAGGAGCAGCGCCGCGCGCTTGGCTTCATGCTCGACAGCCTCGGGCTCCGTCACGCCCACGACGAGGTCGCGCGCCGGGAGCGGATCGCCGAGCTCGAGAGGACCGTGACCGCGCTGCTCGCCGAGAACAGCGCGCTCCGGGCCGAGGCCCGGGAGCTCGAGCACCAGCTTTACCCGCTCGAGTCTGAGATCGCCGCGTTCGAGCGCGAGATGGACGGGCGCCTGGCGCTCGAGCGCGAGCGCGCCGCCGAGAACGGGATCTGATCGCATCGGTCTTCTCGTGAATCACCAAGGAAGGAGAAATCCGTGTACCGCAACGTCGAGGAGTTCATCACGGCCGAGCTGGTCCCGCTCGTGCGCGCGGCGCTGACGGAAGGCGCCGAGGTGCGGGCGGCGCTCCAGGTCCTGGCCGACCGCGTCGACACGCTGACCGCCGAGCTGGCGGAGGGCGAGCTGGCCGAGCTGCGGAAGCTCGCCGGCCGCGCGATCCGCGCGCTCGAGGTGCCACAGGTGGGAGGAGGAGTCCGATGAACCGCGCACTGCTGGAGAAGCCGTTCGAGCCCGCGCAGATCAGGCAGCGCAAGGGGCGCAACGGCGTCCTCGACTACGTCGAGGGCCACAACGTGATCCATCGCCTGAACGAGTCGCTGGACGGGGCGTGGTCCTTCGAGATCACGCACCACGAGATCAGGGAGGACGAGGTGCTCGTGCTCGGCCGGCTCTCCGCCGACGGCATCACGAAGATGCAGTTCGGCGTGAGCCAAGTCACGCGCGAGAAGGGGAGCGGCGCGCTCGTCTCGCTCGGCGACGACCTGAAGGCTGCCGCCACGGACGCGCTCAAGAAGTGCGCGACGTTCCTGGGCGTCGGGCTCCACCTCTACGGCGACCGGCCGCTCAACGGGCGCGTGCCCGCCGCGCGGCCAGACGCGAACGGCCAAGGTGCCGGGCCCCGGCCGCCAGGGCCCACCGGGCCTCGGCCCGCGCCGCCCGCCGGTGAGGACGGTGGCGCGTCCCCGAACGGCGATCGCGCCACGGACCGTCAGCTCGACGCGATCCTGAGACTCGGCCGCGCGAAGGGCCTCGGCCCGGCGGATGTTGAGGCGATGAGCCTCCGGGCGTTCAACCGGAAGCCCGGCGCGCTCACGCGGAGCGAGGCGTCGAACCTCATCAAGGAGTTGTCGAACCTCGCGCGCCGGACGGCGTGACCGCCGCCGGCCTCATCAGCGGGCAGTTCGTCAGGCAGGGCAGGGGGCGCAGGCTCTCTGCCCTGTCGCGTCCACCACCCACGCACGAACCACGCGCCCAGCGCGAATCCGCGCCCGGCGCAAGGAGACACGACCATGGTGCCAGTCGAAGTCCGCCGTCAGCCGCACGTCAGCTTCACCAAGATCGACCAGTACCTCCGCTGCCCGCTCAAGTACCGGTTCACCTACCTGGACCGCCTGGAGCCCGACTTCGTGCCGGTGGCGCTCGCCTTCGGCTCGGGGATCCACGGCGCCGCGGCGTTCTTCTTCCGGGGCACCGGCCAGGGCGAGCGGCCGAGCGTCGCCGCCGTCCAGGGCTACTTCGAGGCGCTCTGGAAGCTCGAGAGCGAGCATCGACCCCTCCGCTTCGGCGAGAGGGAGACGAAGGAGAGCCTGCTCGACCTCGCCACGCGCATGCTCGCCGTGCTCTGCGAGCAGTTCGACCCGCGCACGGAAGTGGTCGCCGTCGAGCAGCCGTTCGAGGTGCCGCTCATCGACCAGGAGACGGGCGAGGTGCTCGAGCGCGACCTCGTCGGGACGCTCGATCTCCTGGAGCGCGACCCGGAGGGCCGGCTCGTCGTCGTCGACCTCAAGACCTCGGCGCGCCGGTACACGGACCTCCAGGTGGAGGCCTCGCTTCAGCTCTCGGTCTACAGCTACGCGACCGGGCTCCTCGGCTACGCCGACCCGGACGACGTGCGCCTGCGGTTCGACGTGCTCACGAAGACTCGCGTGCCGGAGCTGCACCGGTACTGGACGACGCGGGATCGGGCGGCGAACGTGCGGTTGTTCCGGCTGACCTGGGAGGTGCTGCGCGCGATCGAGGCGGGGGTGTTCCACCCGAACCCGGGGTGGCAGTGCAAGGAGTGCCCGTTCAAGAGCAAGTGCTGGGCGTGGGGAGAATCACGTACCTGAGGTTGCTCAGACGTTTGTTCCGATTTCCCGCCCCGGGATGGGGCGGCGGCCGGCGCGTCGAGGACAGGGCGTTTTGTCGTGCCTATGCTCCGCATGCGCGCCGGCAAGGCCGCCTACCCGTCCTCCTTCTGGATGGCCCGCACGAGATCCGCCACCGTGTACTCGATAGACTCCCTCATCTGGTCGAGCATCCTTTTGACGTTGTCGATGTTCGTGACCGCGCCCGTGAGGTTCGTCTTCATGGCCCGCACGTTCTCGAGGTGGCCCGTGATCTCGGCGAGCCGGCCGAGGACCGCCTCGACGTTGACCGGCGCTTCCCGCCGCGCCGCGCGCGCGACCACGAAGGCCCTTGCCAGCTGATATGCCACCTCCAGGGGGAGGTTGTCGGTCTCCCCGGCGTCGACGGCGACCAGCACCTTGTCGGGGGCGACGTACTGGAGGGGCGCGAAGGCGTCGGCGAAGGAGGGCTCCACGGCCGCAATGGCGAAGTGAGCATCACGGTTCTGCATCGCCTCGTCGAGCTCCTTGTGGATGCTAGCCCTGCCGCTGAGGGTGATCTTCGTATTCTTCGCCTCGACGACGATGCGCCGTTCGAGGCCGCCGGTGGGTTCGGGGTTGAGCGATACCACGGCGTCCCCCACGTCCCCCAAGGGCCCTCTGAGCTCGCTGGTGTCCTCCACGCGGTCGCCGTGGGGTGCGGCCATCTGATTGATGAGGGCGACGATGTGGTCCTGGAAGTCGAGCCCCTTCTCGTGGCCCTTGGCGCGCTCGGCCGCGACCGCTTCCTTGAGGCCTAGGTCCTGGCGGAGCTGGACGATCTGCCGGCCCAAGTCCTTCCGGAGTTCGTAGATGGGGGTGCCCTCCCGGGCCGGGTCGAAGCGCTCCTCGAGGGTTCTACGTAGCTGGCCGAGGGGGGTGGTGGCGTCCTCGGGGTTCAGGATGCGGTAGAGCCGGCCGCCGTTAGGGCCGAACTCCCGCTCGAGTGCCTGGCGCAGCGCGCCCTGCTCGCCGAGGAACTCGTCGAGGGTCCTGTGGAAGTCGCCGTTCGCGCCGATGCGGCCGTCGAGAGAGCGGCACAGCTTGCCGCCCTCGCGCGTGTTCTCCTCCAGCACGGCCTCGAACCGACCGCCCTCGCCGAAGAAACCGCGCAGCTTCGCGTCGATGACGCCGTTCTCACCGAAGACCTCCTGGATCTTCCGTGTGACCCGGCCCTCAGGGCCGAAGGTCTCGTCCATCTGGCGCTGGAAAGCGGCACTCATCCGCTGGAACTCCTTCTCGACATAGTCGACTTTCGCTACGGTGCGAACGTCGCGGAGGGCCAGGACGCCAACCTTAACGGCCAGCACGGCGAAGTGGCCTCGATCCTCCTCTGGCACCTCTTCGAGGACGTTAAAGACGTCGCCATCTGCCAGCACGGCCTCCAGGTAGACGCTCCGCGTCGCGGAGTCCAACGTGACTTTCGCGCTGGTCGTGGAAATCCGCCCCATGATATTCTCCTGCGGGGGCCTGGGGTTGCACCCCCGGATCCCCAGTCGCCGAGTTTCCCGCTCGGTAGGTGAGGGGTCTTGACCGTCGGACCGGGTTCGGCGAGCGAGACCCCTCCCGCTTTTTGTGTCCATCGTTCTTGAAGGCCCCTCCCCTGGTCTCCAAGGGGCCGTTCGCCTCTCAGTCGTCCACCTCCTCTTTGATTAGTCTGTGGCCCGCCAGTGCCATGATCGACGCGCTAGCCAGCCCCGCGCACTTTGTCTGCCTTCGGGGCCAGAGGCACGACCTGCGGCCGCTTCTTGGGCTGCTCGATGGTCGGCTGCTTCAACTGCTCGAGGAGGTCGTTTATGTCCTCAAGTTGGCCGGGGGTAATCTCGCCGAGTTCAGCGAGCTGCTTTGCGGCCAGCCGAGGGTCCCGGACGAGGTACCGGCGGACCCCATCGTCGTTATGGCTTTGGATGAAGCCCTTCTTCTCGAGGCTCCGAATGGCCTTGCTGATGGTTCCCTTGCTGCGGATACCGGTGTCTCGCATGATCTCGTCGAAAGTTGGGTAACAGATGGACCATTGGCTCGCCCTCGTCACGAGGTAGAGCCAAACGGAGAGTTCTGCGCCGGGGAGCCATCGGAACAGCTTCCGCGTGATAATCGGCAGCGGCACGAATCCTCCCTTGCCGGTCTCGAACACCTCCTGCTCGGCGCCCGGAAAGCAGTGTTGCCGATACCGCTCGTCCCTATGCTGTCGCGGAGCCCTCATGTCTTCACCTCTTCGAGCTTCGGCTGCGAGTGATTCTAGGGCCTGTCTGGAGCAGCGCCAAACCCCTCCTCGTGACTCCACCCCTAGGGGAATGCAATCAAGCCACGGGCAAGACAGTTACGACACAGCAAGACAGGCAATACACGGGGCCGGCGCCGACGAGTGGATATCCCCGCACCATTCCTGGCGAAGACGAGGTGGGCACCTTTGGACGAGTTTCCTGGGACGCCTCGGCGTTGGGGGATCCCGACAGGCAGCTTGCCTCTCCTGACGTTAAAAAAACATCGCGCTGTGAGGGAGTGTCTCGGCCGGGGAAGGCCCCGGCGGAGCGAGAGGCGATCGGGCCGCTGACGTAAGGCTGGACGGGCTGGTCGTCATCGGACATGGGTCGAGGAAGCGCGGGTCGATAGCCTTCCGGCGTCACCCCGCCCCGCCAACCGAAGTCTCGCCGCAAAGCACACAGCGGGGATCACGTTCACACTCGTTGACGGGATTCATTCCGAAGGTCAGGAGCGATTCCAACACGTGCACGGGTAGCGGCTCGCGCAGCATCGGCAGCTCGCCCAGCAGTACAAGGTTGTATGAGCGCTGTCTCAGATCTTGCGGTCCATTTCAAGACGTTGTTCTGCAGCGTCGGGATCGGAATCTTGGTTCTTCTCTTCGCGTCCAGGGAGTTTGTCCCTGCGTTTTGTCGTCCCTATCCGCCGCCCAGGTAGTGCTGGCGCACGTCGGGATCATCGAGCAGGTCCTGGCCCGTGCCCTCGAAGCGGTTGCGGCCCAGCTCGAGGACGAAAGCGCGGTGGGAGACGCCGAGGGCCTTCTTCGCGTTCTGCTCCACCATCAACACCGTCGTCCCCTGCTGGTTGATGCGCCCGATGGTGTCGAACACCTGCTCGACCATCTTGGGATCGAGGCCGAGCGACGGCTCGTCGACGAGCAGCAGGCGCGGGTGGAGCAGCAGCGCCATAGCCATCTCGAGGATCTGCTGCTGACCGCCGCTCAGGGTGCCGGCGGGAGCGCGGCGCTTGTCGCCGAGCATCGGGAAGCGTGCGATGGTGGCCTCGATGTCCATGACGACGTTGGCGTCGTCGCGAAGGTAGGCGCCCATCTCGAGGTTCTCCTGCACGCTCATCGCCGGGAAGTTGCAGCGGCCCTGCGGCACGTAGCCGATGCCGATGCGTAAGATCTCCGTCGGCGGCAGACCGGTGACGTCCTTGCCGGCGAAGACGATGCTGCCCGCGTGCGGCCGCACCATCCCGAACACCGTCCTCAGCAGCGTCGACTTGCCGGCTCCGTTGGCGCCGATGATGGACACGATGTGTCCGGCCTGCACCCGCAGCGACACGCCGCGCAGCACCTCGACCTCTGCGTAGCCGGCGCGCACGTCGGTGAGCGCGAGCAGCGTCGGGTCAGCGGCCAAAGTACGCCTCGATGACGTCCGGGTTGCGGCGGATCGCCTCCGGCGTGCCCTCGGCGATCTTCTGGCCGTGGTCGAGCACGACGATGCGCTGGGAGATGTCCATGACCACCTCCATGTTGTGCTCCACGAGCAGGATCGTCTTGCCCTGCGCGTGCAGCATGCGGATGTGGTCCTTCATCTGGTTGATCATCGTCGGGTTCACGGCCGCCGCCGGCTCGTCGAGCAGGATGAGCTCGGGATCCGGCATCAGCGCGGCGGCGAAGGCGAGCAGCTTGCGCTGGCCGTACGAGAGATTGCCGGCGGGCATGCCTTCGCGCTCGCCGAGACCCACCAGCGCCAGCAGCGATCGCGCCCGCTCCACGGCGGCGGTCTCCAGCCGGCGCAGGCGCGGCGAGCGCACGAGGCGCCCGAAGAAGCTCTCCTCCTGGTGCTGCTGCAGGAAGACGAGCAGGTTCTCGAGCACCGTCAGCCGCGGAAAGACGCTCACGAGCTGAAAGGTGCGCCCGATGCCGAGCCTCGACATGCGGTGGGGCGGCGCGCCGGTCACGTCGGCCCCGCGGAAGGCGATGGTGCCGGCGTCCGAAGGCAGGTAGCCGGTGATGCAGTTGAAGAGGGTCGTCTTGCCGGAGCCGTTGGGGCCGATGAGGCTCACCAGCTCGCCGCGCTCGATGGCGAGGCTCACGGCGTCGACGGCGGTGACGCCGAGGAAGCGCTTCGTGAGCGCGCGGATCTCCAGCAGCGCCATCAGCGCGGCGCGCGCCGGCGGAAGAGCGCGTCGAGCCCTTCCGGCGCCCGGATGACGATGGCGAGGAGCAGCGAGCCGTAGATCACGAGCCGCCACGTGGGCGCCACGCGCAGCACTTCGGGCAGCGCGGTGAAGAGCACGGCGCCGATGACGATGCCGCGCAGGCTACCCACGCCGCCCAGGAACAGGATCACGAGCAGCGTCACGGTGAGGCTGATCGTGAGCTCCTCGGGACACAGCACGGTGAGGTAGTGCGCGTAGAGCGCGCCCACGCCGCCCGCCACCGCGGCGCCGATCGAGAACGCCATCATCCGGTACTTCAGCGGGTTGATGCCGGCCGCCTGCGCGAGCGGCTCGTTGTCGCGCACGGCGTGAAAGGCGCGGCCCAGGCGAAAGGTCGTGAGCGCCCGATAGAGGACGGCGGCGACGGCGAAGGCAGCCAGCGTGAGCCAGTAGTAGGCGGGCAGCGTCGTGATGGCCAGCCCGGCGATGGACGGCCTCGGGATGGAGGTAACGCAGAGCGGGCCGCGCGTGAAGTCGACCCAGTTGAGGATCACGATGTGCGTCACCATCGCGAAGCCGAGGGTGCCGATGGCGAGGGAGTGCTCGGCGAGCCGGAACACCGGCACACCGATGAGCAGCGCCGCCGCACCCGCCGCCAGCACGGCGGCGGCGAGCCCCGCCACGAAGGGCCACTTCGCTTCCGTGGCGAGCAGGGCCGCCGCGTAGGCGCCGATGCCGAAGAAGGCCGGGTGCGCGAGCGAGAGGCTGCCGACGTGGCCGACCACGAGGTCGTAGCTGAGCGCGAGCGACGCGAAGAGGCCGGTGAAGACGAGGATGTGCAGCAGGTAGCGCTGCTGGCCGGGAAAGGCGGCGGCCACGATCCACGGCAGCCCCACGAGGACGGCGCCGCCGAGCGTCCACGCCGCCGCCCGCGGTGCGCTCAGATGCCGATCCGCCGGCCGAAGAGGCCCTGGGGCCGCCACAGGAGGACGGCGATCATGAAGAGGAAGGCGAAGGCGTCCTTGTACGCGTAGGAGACGTACCCGCCCGCCAGCGACTCCGCGATGCCGATGAGGAAGCTGGCCGCGATGGCGCCGTTGACGTAGCCGAAGCCGCCCACGATGACGGCCGCGAACGCTTTCAGCGCGAGCAGCGCGCCCATGTCGGGAAAGATGTTGAAGAGCGGGGTGACGAGGGCGGCCGCGATGCCCGCCAGCGCCGCGCTCACCGCAAACGTCACCAGCGCCACCTTCTGCACGTCCACGCCGACCACCGCGCACGCCTCGCGGTTCTGCGACATCGCGCGCATCGCCTTGCCCAGCTTCGTGCGCGTCACGAACCAGTGCAGCGCGCCGAAGACGACGAGGGCGCCCGCCACCACGAGCAGCCGCTGCCACGTCGTGCGCAGGCCGCCCACGGTGATCACGGTGGACGACAGGGTCGTCGGCACCTCCTTGGCCTGGGTGCCGAACACGATCATGGCGAGGTTGGTCATGACGATGGAGGTGGCGAGGGTGGCGATGAGCTGCACGTGCCACGTGCGATCCAGGATGGCGCGGATGACCGTGCGCTGGTAGACGACGCCGAACACCGTCATCGCCGCCGCCGCCGCCACGCCCGCCACCGCGTACGGCAGGTGCAGCTCCTTGAACGAGAACCAGAAGGCGTAGGCGCCGAGCATGAAGAACTCGCCGTGGGCGAAGTTGATGAGGCGCACCACGCCGAACATCAGCGCGAGGCCGGTGGCGACCATCGCGTACATCGAGCCCAGGGTCAGCCCGTGGAGAAGCTGTTCGAGCAGGTCCTCCACGGGCTCGCCCGGCCTACTGCAGGAGCGCGGGCGACGTCGTGATCTTCTCGATGATCTTGAGCTGTCCGCCGCGCATCTCGATGAGGATCATGTTGATCCAGGCCTGGTGATACTCGTCGAACTTGATGGGACCGATGGGCGTGTCCTTGACGTCGATCTGCGTGAGGGCATCGCGGATGGACTTCCGGTCGGCCCTGCCCGTCGTCCTGATCGCCTGCTCGATGGCGGGCACCACCGCGTACTTGAACGCCAGCGCGGCGAGGCTGCCGTGGATGCGCACGGGCGTCTTCCAGCGCTCGAGCCACCGCTTCTCCCACTCGGGATCGAGGGCGGCCGTCCAGTACGAGGCCTCCACGATGCCGTCGCCGATGGACGGGTTGTCCGTCACCTGCCCGAGGAACTCGGCGGTGGCAAGGCTGCCGCGCGCGTAGATCTTCTGGTTGAGGCCCAGCTCCCGGTACTGGCGCATGAAGACGCTGCCTTCGTTGGCGAGCATCACCAGCAACAGCGACTCCGGATTGGACCGCTTCAGGCGCGTGAGGAGCGGGCGGTAGTCCGACTGCCCGCGGTCGAAGAACTCGGTGGAGACGAGCTTGGCGCCGGACTTCTTGAAGGCCGCGTCGTACGCGGTGGCGGCGCCGCGCCCGAAGTCGTCGTTCTGCGCCACGATCGACACCGTCCTGGCGTTCTTCGCGATGTACTTGGCGAAGGCGTTGGCCATCATGAGGTCGTCGATGTTGACGCGGAACTGCCACTCGTTGCCGCCCTTGCCGCTCATCTCGCGGATCTTGGGGTTGCTGCACGACTCCGTCACCTGCGGCACCTGCAGCTCCTTGATGATGGGCATCGAGCCCAGGCAAGCGCCGCTGTGCGTCTGGCCCACGATGACGTCGACCTTGTCGACGTCGACGAGCTTGCGCACGGCGCTCACCGCCTCGCCGGGCGTGCCCTTGTTGTCGCCGAAGTAGACCTCCACCTTGCGGCCCATGATGCCGCCCTTGGCGTTGATCTCGTCCACGGCCATGGTGGCGCCCCACATCACACCCTCACCGGTGATGGCGGACGGCCCGCTCATCGCCGACGAGAAGCCGACGCGGATCGGTTGTGGAGCCTGGGCTCCCGCCGGCAACACGGCGAGGGCCAGCATGACGACTGCGAGTCCGATACGCATGACCATTCTTCTTGTGATCTGCTATCCGAGAATCTGCAGGTTCTGGCTCGAGCGGGTGAGGCGGCGCACGCCGCCTGCGGTGATCTCGACGGCGTCCTCGACCTGCACGCCGCCCCAGGGATGCTCGTAGTACGGCGTCTCCACGCAGAACACCATGCCGGGCTCGAGGACCGTGGAGGTGGCCGCATTGATCGTGGGCGGATCGTAGGGCTCCAGGCCGATGCCGTGGCCGACGTGGTTGCGCTGGTAGTGCGGCATGCCCGCCTCGCGCGTCACGCGCATGGCGAGGTTGAAGATGTCGCTCACGGGCACGCCCGGCTTCATGGCCGCGATGGCCGCCTTCTCGCCCGCCAGGATGGCGGCGTAGTACCGCGCCTGCTTGTCCGTCGGCTTGCCGAGCACCGCGGTGCGGGAGATGTCGGAGCGATAGCCCTCGTAGATGCAGCCGAGGTCGAAGCGCACGAGCTCGCCGGGCGCGAGCGCGCGCGCGGCCGGATAGACATCGGCGAGCGCGGCGCGCTCGCCGATGGTGATGACGGTGAAGAACGGCATGGCGCCCCGGCGCAGGACTTCCTGTTCGTAAACCTGGGCGGCCTCACGCTCCGTGGTCCCCGCCTTGAGCATGCCGAGCACGGCCGCGATGCCGTCCTCGGCAATGGTCGCGGCGCGCTCGAGGCGCCGGACCTCGTCCGGGCTCTTGATCATCCGCGCCGTCCGGATGGGCTGGTAGCCCGGCACGATCGTCGTGCCCTTCAGCCGCTCCTCCACCCGCTGCCAGGTGGCGGGAAACATCCCGGACTCGTCGAGCCCGATGCGCCGTCCCAGCACGCCGAGATCGCCCAGCACGGCCGCGAGGGCGTCGGAGGCGCTGGCGGCGGGCGCCTTCGTGAGCTCGCGCACCTTGCTGCCGATCACACCCGGGTCGTCCGCATACTCGAAGAAGAACTTGCCGTAGCACTGCAGGTGATCGACGGCGATCTTGTCGGCGGCGACGCCGGTGGTATCGATGAACGGGATCACGAGACCGACGCCGCGGCGGGTGAAGACGCCGTACAGCTCGAGGCCGCGGAACAGCGCGTGCGAGATGGACCGGAAGCCGGTCACGTAGTAGAGGTTCTCGGTGCTGGTGGCGACGAGCGCGTCGAGGCCCTCGGATTCCAGGATTGCGGTCAGGCGCGCCGTGTGGTGGCTGTCCATGCTGACTCCTATTGAAAGTTGGGGATGACGTCGCGCCCGAAGAGCTCGATGGCTTCCTGCATCTCCGGCACCGTGTTGGCGACGAACAGCATGCCCGAGAACGTGGTGACCCCGACCTTCTGGTAGGCGCGCACGCGCTCACAGATCTCCTCGGGGCTCCCGATGAGGCTGCGCTGCTCGTAGCCGCCCATCTGCTGCTTCAGCGTCGTGGCCTTGAGTGACTCGAGGTGCTTGTAGAGCTGCGAGCCGCGGAAGCGCTTCTGCGCCTCCTCGTGCGTGCGTCCGATGGAGACGGCGAACTGCGGCGCGATGTCGATGGCGCTGCCGTCGCGTCCCGCCTTCTGCGCGTAGCCGTGGATCTCTTCCACGCCCTTCTTGATCTCCTCCGGCGACAGCACCGCCGGCATCCAGCCCTGCGCGTACTCGCCCGCGCGGCGCCGCACCTCCGGATGGTTTCCGCCCGCGTAGATCGGCATCGGGCTCTGGGCGGGCTTGGGGAAGCATTCCACGGCCTCGAACTTCACGTAACGGCCTCTGAACGTCGCCTTGCGCTCGGTGAAGAGCAGGCGCAGCGCCTTCATCCCCTCGTCCACGATGGTGCCGCGGTGGACGTCCTTCGCCTCCGGGAAGAGCGCCTCGTACTCTTCCCGATAGGCGCCGGTGCCGACACCGAGGATCACGCGGCCACCGGAGAGCTGGTCGAGCGTGGCCACCTGCTTGGCGAGCACGGCCATGTGGCGCATGGGCAGCACGATGATGCCGGTG
>Ga0066709_100002542_pt1 | contig 13370 bp, 10 predicted proteins | sample GraSoiAngelo_158_FD_79665 | JGI IMG/M metagenome (GOLD analysis project Ga0066709, IMG submission 79665) | Grasslands soil microbial communities from the Angelo Coastal Reserve, California, USA - 14_1009_16_30cm | ecosystem: Environmental > Terrestrial > Soil > Grasslands | place: USA... | reverse complement strand
GTCAGCATCACGTTCTGATGAGCGCGCGAACTGGGAGACGAGGAGGGCCCCATGATAAATGCAGCGCAGTAGTGATGGCGGGACAGTTCCCTCGCGGGCCGCCGCTTCGACGCTGCTCGCGGATGCTCTGACGCCTTCGATCGCGGCGGCGCGTCGCCAGGACAGAATTGACCCGCTGAAAACGCGGTCGCCGAAAGTGTCACCTCCCCCGCTCGAACACCTTCTCGCCGCGCACATACACTCCGTGGACCTCGCCCTTGAGCCGGCGACCGTCGTAGGGCGTGATGGGATGCCGCTGGCGGAGTCGCCTGGCATCGACGGTCCACTCCCGATCGGGATTCCAAACCACGAGGTCGGCGTCGTGGCCCACGGCGATCGAGCCCTTACGCGCCGCGACGTTGCTGCCGCGACTCCCATCGAGCCCGGCCATCTGCGCCGGGCCCGCGCACATCCAGCGCACGACATCTGCCGGGGTGAAGCCGCGGCGGCTCGCCTCGGTCCAGATGGCTGCGAGCCCCAGCTCGAGCGAAGGGATCCCTCCCCAGGCCTTCATGAAGTCCCCGGAGTCGAGGCACTTGATCCCGGGCGGCGCCGGCGAGTGGTCGGAGGCGACGAGGTCGATCTCGGACGCCGCGAGCGCCGCCCACAGCCGATCGCGGTTCTCACGCTCGCGGATCGGAGGAGCGCACTTGAACGCGGTGGCGCCGTCCGGGATCTCCTCGGCGGCGAAGCAGAGATAGTGCGGGCAGGTTTCCACCGTGATCGGAAGACCGCGCCGCCGCGCGGCCCGCAGATCGGGCAGCGCATCCGCCGTCGAGAGGTGCACGATGTGCACTCGACAGCCATGCTCGACACACAGCCGGATCATGAGCCGGATCGCCTCGAGCTCGGCTTCGGCGGGACGGGCCGCGAGCCAGGTGGCGTAGCGGCGCGGATCGCGCCCCGCCGTGGCCGCCAGCACCGCATCGATCGGCTCCGGCAGCTCGGCGTGAACCAGCAACGGGACCCCGAGCCGGGCCACGATCGGCATGGCCTCGCTCAGGTCCCGCTCGCCCACATGCGGAAACTCGTCGACTCCCGACGGCGCGAGGAAGCACTTGAAGCCCAGCACTCCGGCCGCTGCCAGCGATTCGAGCTCACCCGCGTTCCCGGGAACCACGCCACCCCAGAAGAAGACGTCGATCGCGCACTTCCCCGCGGCCGCCGCCCGCTTCTCCGCCAGCGCTGCGGCGGTCGTCGTCGCGGGAATGCTGTTGAGCGGCATGTCCACGATCGTGGTCACCCCGCCGGCCGCGGCGGCGCGGGTCGCGGTCTCGAACCCTTCCCACTCGGTGCGGCCGGGCTCGTTCACGTGCACGTGCGTGTCCACGAGCCCAGGCAACACGTAGGAATCGCCGACATCGAGGATTCCGGTCATTCCCCGTGCCTCCCGCGGAAGCAGGACCGCGCTGATGCGCCCCTCTCCCACGCACACGACGGCATCCTCCACCCCGCGCGGCGTCACCACGTGACGGGATCGGATCAGGAGGTCGTGGGCGGAGACCGGGCGCACAGGTGGGAGAATACCGCGAGGAGCGCGGGAACCGTCCTTACCCGGCGCGATGCGCGTGCCGATGACCCTGGTAATCCCGGAGGACGGTAGACACGGGCCATGCCGGGCGGCGGCGGTCACCGAACGGATGGGCCGCAGCGGAGCACCGGCCGCCGTGACGAACCGGCGCCGGTGCCCCACCGGCAGGCCCGGGGTATACTTCGCTCAGCCCATGACTCGTGCTCTCGCTTCGTTACTGGCCCTTGCCGCAGCCGGCGCGTCTTTCTCCTGCGCCCCGGCCTCGCGCGCCCCCGCGACCCCCGCCAGCACCTCGGCCCGCTACTTCGGGAACGTCACGCCCCCGGCGGGGAACGTGCTCCGCTTCAACCTCGGCGCCGAGCCCGAGATCTACGACCCGGGCCTGGCGGTGGGACAGCCCGACGGCCGGGTGGACCGGATCATGTTCGAGGGGCTGACGCGCGAGGACCCGAAGACCCTCGAGCCGCTCCCCGGCCAGGCGTACCGGTGGGAGATCAGCGAGGACGGCCTCCGCTACACCTTCCACATGCGCCCGGGCATCCGCTGGAGCGACGGCACCCCGGTGACGAGCCGCGACTTCCGCTGGTCGTGGCTGCGGGTGCTGAGACCCGAGACCGCGGCTCGCTACGCAGGGCTGCTCTCCTCGATCGTGAACGCCGACGCCTTCAACAAGGGCGAGATCAAGGACGAGAACCTGGTGGGGATCTCCGCCCCCGACGACAGCACTCTGGTGATCCGGCTGGCACAGCCCACCGCCTACTTTCTCTATCTCGTCCAGTTCTACACCTGCCTGCCGGTCCCGCGCTGGGCGGTCGAGAAGCACGGGAACCGCTGGACCCTGCCGGGGAACATCGTCACCAACGGCGCGTTCACGCTCGACTACTGGCGGCAGAACAACCGCTTCGAGTTCGTGAAGAACCCGCGCTACTGGGACGCCGCGAACGTCAAGCTCGACCGCATCGTGGGGTACACCGTCGACGATCTCAACACCTCGACCAATCTCTACAAGGCCGGCGTGATCGACTGGAACCCGAGCGGCTACATCCCGTCCTCGTTCATCCCCTACATGCGCGACTTCGCGGACTTCCGTCACGGCAACTACCAGGGCGTCTACTTCTACTCCATCAACGTGACCCGCAAGCCGTTCGACAACGTCTGGGTGAGGCGGGCGCTCGACTACGCGGTGGACCGGGAGGCGATCGCGAACGACTTGCTCAAGCGGAGCCGCGACCCGTGGGGGAACTTCACCCCCTCCGGCTACCCGGGCTACGAGCATCCTCCGCGCGTCTGGTTCGATCCCGAGAAGGCGCGACAGTGCCTCGCCAAGGCCGGCTACCCGGGCGGCAAGGGCTTCCGCAAGATCTCGATCCTGATCAACACCAGCGAGGACCACCGGCGCATCGCCGAGGCCATCCAGGCGATGTGGAAGCGGGTGCTCCGCATCGACGTCGAGATCTCGAATCAGGAGTGGGGCTCGTACCTCCAGGCCACGACCGCGCTCCAGTACGACGTGGCGCGGAGGTCGTGGATCGGCGATTACCTCGATCCCAACACGTTCCTCGCCTGCTACCTCACCGGCGATGGGAACAATCGGTCCGGCTGGGGCGACCCGCGCTACGACGGGATGATTCACCGGGCGGCCGCGGAGGTCGATCCCGCCAAGCGCCTGAGGATCCTGAGCGATGCGGAGGCCCTGCTCCTGAGCGAAGGCCCGGTGATCCCGATCTATCACTACTCGACGAACGAGCTGGTCAAGCCCTACGTGCGCGGGATCTACCAGACCGCGCTCGACATTCACCCACTCACCTACGTGTGGATCGACCACAACTGGCAGCGGGGAGGCCCGGCGCCGGGGGCGAGCGTGCACGAGATCGAAGGCGCGCCGGGGGCGCCGGCGGCCGGCCTCCGGGCCGCCGCGGGCGCTGGCGGCTCGCCTGGGTCGAGACCCGCCGTCACGCTGGGCGGCGCCCCGGGGACCCCGCGGTGATGAGCTTCCTCGCCCGCCGCGTGCTGCTCATGATCCCCACCCTCTGGGCGATCGCGACCCTGACGTTCTTCCTCGTCCATCGCGCGCCGGGCGGGCCGTTCCAGTCGGAGAAGGAAATCCCGGCCGCGGCGAAGGCGCAGCTCATGCACCAGTACGGGCTCGACCAGCCGCTGCGGGTCCAGTACCTGCGATTCCTCGCCAACACGCTGCGTCTCGACTTCGGACCGTCGTACAAGTTCCCCTCCCGCCAGGTGCGGGAGATCATCTTCGAGGCGCTGCCGGTCTCGATGGAGCTGGCCGGCTGGGCGCTGCTGCTCGCGATCCTGGTGGGAGTGCCGATCGGGATCTTCGCCGCGCTCAAGCAGAACTCGGGCGTCGACCACCTGTCGATGGGCCTGGCGCTGGGCGGCGTGTCGATCCCGAACTTCGTGCTGGGCCCGGCCCTGGTGCTCGGGCTCTCGCTCACCCTGTTCCTGTTTCCTCCGGCGCTGTGGCAGGGGCCGCAGAGCCGCGTCCTGCCGGTGCTGACGCTCTCCACCGCCTACGTGGCCTACATCGCGCGCCTCACGCGCGCGGGGATGCTCGAGGTGCTGCGCCAGGACTTCATCCGCACCGCGCGCGCCAAGGGACTGGCCGAGCGCACCGTGGTGTTCAAGCACGCGCTCAAGCTCGGGATCCTGCCGGTGGTCTCCTACCTCGGGCCCGCGGCGGCGCGCGTCATGATGGGCTCGATCGTGGTCGAGAGCATCTTCCAGGTCCCCGGAATGGGGCGCTACCTGGTGAACGCGGCCTTCAACCGGGACTACACGCTGGTGCTGGGCGAGGTGCTGTTCTACGCCAGCTTCCTGATGGTGTTGAACCTGATCGTCGACGTGGCTTACACCTGGCTCGATCCGCGCGTGGAGCTGGCATGAGCGTGGAGCTGTCGCGCGCCGCCGACCCGCGGGAGATCGCCGCCGGCGAGTTCCGGCTCGTGCCCGCGCGCCGCGGCAGCCTGTGGGCCGACGCGTGGCGCCGCCTGCGGCGGAATCGCGCGGCGGTGGCCTCGGCGGTGTTCCTGGTCGTGATCGGCCTGACGGCGTTCGGAGCCCCGTGGATCCCGGGGCTCGCCGACCCGGCCGCGCAGGAGCTCAAGCTCGGCGCTACGCCGCCGAGCGCCGCGCACTGGTTCGGCACCGACGAGCTCGGCCGCGACACCCTCTCTCGCGTCCTTCACGGCGGCAGGATCTCGCTGCTCGTGGGGTTGGTGGGAACGCTCGTGAGCCTGATCATCGGCGTGACCTACGGCGCGGTGTCCGGGTACCGCGGCGGCCGGCTGGACGACTTCATGATGCGCGTGGTCGACATCCTCTACTCGCTTCCCTACATCTTCCTCGTGATCCTCCTGCTGGTCTTCTTCAGCCGCAGCCTGGTCATGCTGTTCGTGGCGCTGGGGCTGGTCCAGTGGCTCACCATGGCGCGCATCGTGCGCGGGCAGGTGCTGTCGCTCAAGAACCAGACCTTCATCGAGGCGGCGCGCGCGCTCGGGGCGGGCGACGGCAGCATCATCTTCCGGCACATCGTTCCCAACACGCTCGGGCCGGTGATCGTCTACACCACGCTCACGGTGCCCGCCGTCATTCTGCAGGAGGCGTTCCTGTCTTTCCTGGGGCTGGGCGTCCAGCCCCCCGCCGCCTCGTGGGGCACCCTGGTCTCGGACGGCGCGCGCGTGCTCGCGCTCTTCCCCTGGCTGGTGATCTTCCCCGGGATCGCGCTCTCGCTCACGCTCCTCTGCTTCAATTTCCTCGGCGACGGCCTGCGCGACGCGCTCGACCCGCAGGACCGGAGGGACGTCGCGTAGGCTTCCGGGGGCGTCCGCCCGCGGCAGAGGGGGCCTGGACTCGGGTGTTATGATCCTCGCCATGAGACGCGAAGATCTGCCTCGCGGGCTCCGCCCGTTCGTGGACCAGGAGGGAAGGCTCATCCAGTGGCCTTCCCGCTTCAAGCTCCAGCAAATGGCGGCGGCGCTGCTCGCCACCCGGTTCGAGCCCGGTCGAAACTACGTGGAGAAGGAAGTGAACGCCGTGCTCGTGGAATGGCACACGTTCGGCGACTGGGCTTTGCTGCGGCGCGTTCTGTGCGACTGGCTGTTCCTCGATCGCGAGAGCGACTGCTCCCGCTACTGGGTGCGGCCCGGGGCAGCGGAGCGGATCGACGAGCAGCTCGGTCCGGCCGGAGCGCGCGCGTGAGGTGACGGACACGCGACGCGCCCCGGTCGAACCACGAGACGATGAGGACGCCGCCGGCGCGATTCAGTGCGTCACGCTGACCAGCTCCAGGCGCTCCTTCCCCTTCCCGATCTCCAGCACCGAGCCGACGCCCGGCGCGTAGTACTTGTTCTCGAAACCGGCCTCGATGCAGGAGCCGTCCCGGGTGTTGAGAGCGTCGCCGAACGCGCCATAGGGCACGGACACGTCGCTGTCGAGGCTCCGGACTTCCGCCACGTCCTCGGCCACGCCCTGGGCGAATTCCTGCCGGTAGGCATCGCCCACCCTGGGACTCGCCTCCATGATGATGCCGGGCTTCGCGCCGTTCTTTCCCGCTTCCCAGGACCCCGCCGTGCTGCCGCCCGGGAATTCCTTGGTGTCTTCCCCGAAGTACCAGACGTTGCCGTTCTTGTCCTGGGCGAACCAATCGGACGTCTGTTCCGCCAGCTGTCCGTTGACGGTCGCCTCGTCCGTGACCACGGTGGTCGTGACTCCCAGGATCGTCTTGGTGCGGGTCGTGACCTGAAGGACTTCTCGCTCGTTGTTGGTTCCCTGATAGGTGAAGGTGGTGCCCGGCTGGAGCGGGAAGTACCGATTGTCAATCTTGATGGGCTTGCCTTTCGCATCCAGGAAGTCCGCGCGATTGATGGTCGGGTTGTACGGTGCCCTGCACAGATCGGCGGCTCCGGCGAGCGGCGCCGTCCCGATCAGCGAGGCGACCGCAACAACCACGAGGGGATGGTTCATGAGCACGGACCATGGAAGGTGCTGGTTTCTGGGCATCTCCGACTCCTCTTTGCGTGCCGGGTTGTCGCGCTGCGGGCCACTCACGCACGGGCAAGTCGGGGACTCACGCGCGTCCGAGTTCTACCCCGGTTGTCGCTTCCGCGCGCCACGAAACTTGCCCGTGGGGCACGGTCAGCTGGGTTCTTGATAGAGGCCGATCACGTTTCCACCGGGGTCCCGGAATCTCGCCGTCACTTCGGGTGCGTCCACGCCGACCGGCTGCACCAACTCACCTCCCCGGGCAAGGATGGCTTCGATGGTCTCCTCGACGCTGTCGACCATGATGTAGAGAAGCAGTCCCGGCTCGGACCCTACCCTTCGGCCGACCACCCACGTCCCGCTCACCCCACCCGTCGCGTCGTCGAACGCCACCCGACCGTCTCCACGCCTTCTGAGCCGCCAACCAAACACCCCAGCGTAGAAGTCGGCCGAACGATCGATATCGGCGGCCGGGATCTCGACGTAACAGACCTTCCCATGGGCTGGCGTGGGGGGCATCTCGTCTCCTTCTTGTTGGGTCGCAGCGGGGCCCGCCTCATCCGAGCGGGCCCCGGCCGTCCCTGCGACACTAAGGCGAAAGTACCACCCTCACGACCCGACGTTCTCCGCCGGCCTCGAGCCGCACCAGATACACGCCGGGCTCCAAAGGCTCGCCGCGCCGGTCCTGCCCTCTGAAGTGGGCCGCATGCGGTCCGGCGCTCTCGGCTCGATTCAGAACCTGCGCCACCTGCCGCCCGGCCAGGTCATACACGCCGATGGAAACTCGGCCCGCGGCCGGCAGCACGTAGCGAAGCGTGGTCGCTCCCCAGAACGGATTCGGGGCCGCGGGATACAGCTCGAGCCGATCCGCCGCCGGAGCCCCGGCACTCGCGACGCCTCCGGCTCGAGCGCTGCTCTCGATCAGAGCCGCGCCCGCGGCCGCTGGTCCGACGTAGACGAGGGGCTCGGGGAAGCTGTCGGGATCTCCGGCGAAACCACGCGGATCGCTCTGGGCAACGCAGAACCCGCCGCCCGGGGTCGTGATCGCTTGCCGGATAGCGGCCACGCCGGCCGCATCGGTCGCCGCTCCGTGCTGAGCGACGTAGAGGGCGACCGCTCCCGTCACGTGAGGCGTGGCCATGCTGGTCCCGCTCAGGGTGGCGTAGCCGCCGTCCTTGTAGGTGGAGTAGATCGACACTCCCGGCCCGGCGATATCGACGTCGGGCCCGAAGTTGGAGAATGAAGCGAACGCGTCGGGGTTGATGGTCTTCCCCTTCCCCTTCTCACCCGGCTGCCCGTTGAAGTCGGAGATGGCGGAGACCGTCAGCGCCTCGTCGTAAGCGGCGGGGACATAGCCGGACGCGTCCGCCCGGTTGTTGCCCGCCGCCACGACCACCACCACGCCCTTCGCGACCGCTCCGCAGACGGCCTTGTGCATGACGTCGCGATTGCTCTTGCCGCAGTTGCCGTCGTCGGAGCCGACGCCGGCGAGGCTCATGTTGACCACCGCGATGTCGTTGGTGGGGTCGCGGTCGCTCCGGGTCCTGGCGGCGTAGTCGAGACCGCAGGCCACGCTGGAGAAGGAGCCCGATCCATTGTCGTCGAGCACCTTGGCCGCGTAGAGATTCGCGCCGGGCGCGACGCCCACCACGCCGAAGTCGTTGTCGAGACCCGCCACGATGCCGGCGACATGGCTCCCATGGCCGAAGCCATCCACGAACGTGGTGCCTCCGAGGCAGTTCGTCCCGGCGATCACGTTGAGGTCGGGATGGGTGGGATCGATGCCGGTGTCGATGATCCCGACGTTGACATTGACGCGATCGTCGATTCCGTCGATGTGCGAGATCGGGTTCAGGTCGGCGTCGATCCGATTGATCCCCGTCGGAAGGGTCTGAGCCGCGAGCCCCACGACCTGATCGGACGCGACGAAAGCGACTTGGGCGCTGTGCTCGATCGCCCGGGCGGCACGCTCCGATCCGCGGAACGCGAAGCCTTTGAGCGCGTACTCGTAGACGTGCAAGAGCCCCACGCCGTACGCCTGGCTGGCCGCTCGGGCGTGCGCCCTGGCGTCCGCGTCATCGTCCAGCACCACGATGTACTGATCGGGAATCAAGACGCGGCCGGACGCGGCGGTCGACGGCACCTGGCCCTGGGCGGGCGCTCGGGATGCGCCGGCCGCAAGAAGAACGATTGCTCCGACTACGATGGCGGCCCGTGCATGACTCAGAGAACCAACCATTGCGAGCTCCTTTCATCGCTTCCTTGATATCACTCGAATCCGCGCGGTGAGCCGTCAACAGGTGTTCAGACCCGAGGTGGCGCCACCGCGGTGCTGCATCGAGATCGCATGGAAGTCTCGCCGGGGAGCGGGACACGGCCGCTGGAGGGGGCGGGGGTCTAGGCCCCTGCCCCGCGGCGGCACGATGCGCGTGCTGACGTGCGAGCATCGGGGAATCCCAAGCTTGAGCTGATCGCCGTTCGCACCGGAGCCGGCTCTCGGAAGGAAACTGCTCGTGGCTCGGGCGGACGGCAGGCGCCTCGTCCTGCGTACTCGTGTTCGTTGTGGGCTCGGGGTGCGGATAAATGTTCCCGCCGTGCCGCCGCGCGGGTCAAGCTCTTCGTTGGTCTCGAGCGAGGAGTCGTGGGTGAGATGACGCTGGATCGTGCATCCTGCGCGGCGTAGACTTTTGCTGCGCGCACACGAGCCTTCTCACCTGCTTCGTTCTTGTGCGTCAGAGCCCTTTCGACATCGACCACCATGGCGTCCCCGAACCCTCGCATGATTCGCAGGCGTCGGCCGAGCCTTCCTCGACCCTGGAGGCGTGCCTTCCTGCCGTATTCATGGGTCGAGAGGGCGCTCGGCCTGGCACGACTCGCCCGCGCGCTCGCGGGCCCGTGCGGCGCTTCGGCTTTTGGCCTCGCGATTATCGCTTCAGCAGCTGCGGCCCAGCCGGCCGCGTTCACCGACGTCACACCCCCGAGCATGCTGGACGACATGTGGGGCGAGGGCGTGGCCTGGGGCGATTTCGATAACGACGGCGACCTCGACCTCCTGGTCAGCAACGAGGGCCAGTTGCTGCGACTGTTCCGCAACAACGGCAACGGGACCTTCGCCCTCGCCACGCCGGCCTCCATGTCGGCGCCGGGCAACTGGACCGGGATCGCATGGGGAGATTACGACAACGACGGCGATATCGATGTATTCGCCGCCCAGGCCGAGACTCCCAAGCACCTGTTCCGGAACGAGGGCGGCGGCGTGTTCATCGACGTCATGCCGGCCGCGATCGCCACCGACTCCTCACACGTCCACGGCGTGTCGTGGGTCGACTACGACCAGGATGGGGACCTCGATCTCTTGTATGTGTGCGCACCGAGCGTCTTCCGCCCCAATGCGCCGGCTGGAGAGCACCTGCTCCGCAACAACGGAGGAGACGCCTTCGTCAACGTCACGCCGGCGGCGCTCGATGATCCACAATACGGGCGAGGCTGCTCGTGGGCCGACTTCGACAACGACGGCGATCCCGATCTCTGCGTGGCGAACTTCGGGACCACGAGGCTCTACAGGAACGACGGCGGCGGCGCGTTCGTCGATGTGGCCGCAGGCGCCATGCTGGCATACGGACACGGCGGGGGAGTCACCTGGGGCGACTACGACAACGACGGGGACATGGATCTTTACATCGCCAAGGCGTTCAGCGCCGTCGGCCGACTGTATCGAAACGAGGGCAACGGATCGTTCTCGGAGGTCACGCCGCCGGTCCTGCAGCAATACTGCATCGGAGCGCAGTGGGCCGACTACGACAATGACGGAGACCTGGACCTCTATCTCGGGAATGCCACCGCCGGCCAGCCGAACGTGCTGGCCCGCAACGACGGCGGCGGCGCGTTCAGCAACGTTACCAACCCCGCGCTGGCCGACACCGACGCCACGCTCGGGTTCGGCTGGGGCGACTACGACGGCGATGGCGATCTCGACCTCTACCTGGCCAACGGCCAGGGAAGACCCGACCGGCTGCTGAGGAACGACACCCAGAACGGGAATCACTGGCTCCAGCTCGACCTGATCGGCGCGCAGTCGAACCGCTCCGCGATCGGCGCGCGCATCGAGGCGTGGGCCGGCGGCCAGCGCCGGATCCGTGAGGTCGACGGCGGCTCCGGATACAACTCCCAGAACACCCTCCGGGCGCACTTCGGGCTAGGCGCCGCCACCGGTGTCGACTCGATCCGGATCCGCTGGCCGTCGGGTATCGTGCAGGACACGGTCCAGGTCGGAGTGGATCGGCTGGTTCGAATCCGAGAGCGGGACACGCGGCTCGGCGTCCCAGCTCCATCCCCGGTCGGGCTGGCTCTCGAGACGCCGGCGCCCAATCCATTCGGCGGCGCCGCGAGGATCACCTACCGGGTCCCGGTCGCGACGGCGGGCGCCTTGCGCGTGTTCGATCTGCAAGGCCGCGCGGTTCGCACCCTCGACCGCGGGCCGCTCGCGCCCGGGTCTCATCACCTCATCTGGGACGGCAGCGACGACGCCGGACGGCCCACTCCACCCGGCGTGTACCGACTGCGGCTCCGGACGCCCGCCGCAACCATCGAGCGCACTCTGATCAGAATCGAGTAGCCGCCGCCAGAGCCCTCGGCTGCCTTCGCGTCGCCGCCCGCCCGGTCACCCGACGCCGCGAGGCGCGCCGGACCACGATGCCGGGTATCCTACTTCGCTTGCTATCCTGAACCTGCTCTCACCATGGCTTTGTGCTTCGCATGTGGTCGCAATGTCATCGGATCTCAAACACCAGGTTCGACCCTCGACATCAGATCTTCACCCTGCATGTTCTGTATGCTTGGCATTGCGGAAGGCCACGATGGGTCCTCATACCATATGATTTGACGCGCGAAGAATCACCGTCAGACGTTTGCAAGCATTGGTCGCGGGCCCTTGAATATCCTGTACCGATCGATTTCACTCGCCGAAGTTCCACACTGAGGTCCTTGCCCCAGGGCCGCAATTGCCAGGTTGCGCTGACGGTGAACCCCCAAGGCGGCGCAACCGGCAGAACAAGTCACCGAGCTCCGGACTCGGCGACTCTAGGATCCAAGCAGTCGCATGGCCGCACCTCTCTCCCAGGCCGTACCGTTGCATCTACACAAGGAGGTACATCGTGCACACCACAAAGGCGCTTTCTATCGCGTTGCTGGCGGTTTGCCTGGCCCTTCCCCTGGCGGTGCAGACGAGCCGGGCGGGCGGACAGCCCTCGGCGCAATTCGCCTTCACCACATCCGAATTGGCTCTGATCAAGGAGACCACCGGAACGAGCGGGTGGGTGACGATCCTCGCTGCTCCCATCAAGACTCCTTCGAGCAAGGAGCTGTATGTGAGCGCGTCGCTCGAGGCCGGCCTCTACACCCAGACCCTGGTGAGGAGCAAGAACAACAAGAAGGACAGCTCGACGGCCAGCGTCGCCATCCAGGTCCAGGCCCTCGTCGACGGCCAGCCCATGCCTCCGGGGACGGTCACCTACGCCGCCCGGACGCAGACGCTCTCGGCCACTCTCGAGGGTGCCATCGGGAATTGCTTGCGCACGGTCACCAACGGTGACGGAACCACGACCATCGTCGTCGATCAGACCTGCGTGACGCCGGAGGAGATCGAGTTGATCCTCACCACCCTGAATGCGGCGTCGTTCAACTTCGTGAGCAGCAACGTGCCGGTGGGGACGCACACGGTCTCCCTGCAGGCGCGGATCACGAGCTCCACGAGCGTCCAGGAGGGTACGGCCTCGGCGACGGGGCTGGTCGGCAAGGGGACGATGATCGTCCAGATCCTTCGGGCCACCAAGGGCTTCGCCGGCGGTTCGCAGCTCGAGGGCGCCGCTCCGGGGACCTTGGTCCCGCAGGCGGACGCTCCCGCGGCTGCCAAGCAGACCACGTGGGGTCGGCTCAAGACCATCTATCGCTAAGGTGATCGACCGGACCCGATGCTAGGACAGACGTGCTCTAGCTAATGTAGATCGATTCAAGATGAAAAGAGAGGGGCTTTCGCTCGCGAGGGACCGCGGGCGGGAGTCCCTTTCATGCCCCGCTCCCTTCACCCCCGTCGCAGCATGAACGCCACCACCGTCTTCAACATCCACGGCAGGAGGCTCCCCTTCTTGACGTAGCCGTTGATCACCACGGTCGGCGTGACCATGAGGCCGAGGCGCTGGGCGAGGGCGATGTCCTCCGCCACGGCCTCGGCCGGCGCCGGGGTCTCCAGGCAGGCGCGGAGGCGCCTCGGATCCACGCCGGCCTCTCCGATTCGCCGCAGCACGTTCTCCCTGCGAACCGCTGCGAACCCGATCCTCTGGAACGCCAGGTCGTGGTACTCCCAGAACCTGCCCTGGGCCGCCGCGCACTCACCCGCGCGCGCCAGCCAGCACGCGTCCTCGTGGACCGGCTCGCGCACGCGGGGATTGCATTCCGAGCTGACCGGGAAGTTGACGAAGATGAGCCGGATCTTGTCGGGGTGGCGGCGGCGCAGCGCCTCCAGGTGGTTGGCGAGCGAGCGGCAGAAGCTGCACTGGAAATCACCGGTCGCCGCGACCGTGACCGCCGCGTTTCGCGGGCCGATCGAAGGTCGCCCGTCGAACACCGCCATGTCGACCTGGGGAGGGCCCGCCATCTGCGCCAGGAACTCCCCGACCTCCTGCCGCTCCTCGCGCTCCACCTCCAGCACCGGGACCAGCCCGATGAAGAACGTGAACGCCGTAGCGAGCAGCGTGAGGCTCGTCATCACCGTCTTGAGCGCGTTGCGGTAATAGTCCGCATCGCT
>Ga0066709_100002541_pt1 | contig 13371 bp, 9 predicted proteins | sample GraSoiAngelo_158_FD_79665 | JGI IMG/M metagenome (GOLD analysis project Ga0066709, IMG submission 79665) | Grasslands soil microbial communities from the Angelo Coastal Reserve, California, USA - 14_1009_16_30cm | ecosystem: Environmental > Terrestrial > Soil > Grasslands | place: USA... | reverse complement strand
TGGACTGCCGCGCGGCGGGAGAGTGGAGATCGAGTGCGTCGCGACCCTCGTGAAGTGACCCAGGCCCGCGACCCCGACGACGAGCGGCGCATCTCGGGTCGGGCGTGGGGCGTGGTGCTCGGCCTGTGGGCCGCGTTCTTCACGTTCCTGGCCCTCGTCGGCGCCCCGCTGCTGTTCTCGCTCTGCGAGGCGAACCGCTAGCCCATGCGCGTCGTCGCTACGGCAGGGCACGTCGATCACGGCAAGTCGACGCTGATCCGCGCTCTGACCGGCATCGATCCCGACCGGCTCCAGGAGGAGCGCGAGCGGGGGATGACGATCGACCTCGGCTTCGCCTGGCTGCGGCTGCCCGGTGGCGAGGAGATCGGGATCGTCGACGTCCCTGGACACCAGGACTTTGTGCGCAACATGCTGGCCGGCGTCGGCGGGATCGACGCGGTCCTGCTCGTGGTCGCGCTCGACGAGGGCGTCATGCCACAGACCCGCGAGCATCTCGCGATCCTCGAGCTCCTCGGCGTCGAGCGCGGCGTCGTCGCGCTGACGAAGCGAGATCTGGTCGACGACGACCTCGCGACGCTCGCCGGCGATGACGTGCGTAAGGCGCTCTTGGCCACGCCACTCGCGGCGGCGACCCTCGTCGAGGTCAGCGCCACGACGAAGATCGGTCTCGACGATCTCGTCGACAGGCTGCAGGCCGTGCTCGGCGACATGGAGCCGCGCCGCGATCTGGGACGACCACGACTACCGATAGATCGCGCCTTCACGATGCCTGGCTTCGGCGCGGTCGTCACCGGGACGCTGCGTGATGGCTACTTCGCGGTCGGCGAAGAGGTCGAGATCGTGCCCGGAGGCCAGCGCGCACGGCTGCGCGGGCTGCAGACCCACCGGCACAAGATCGAGCGGGCCGTGCCCGGAAGTCGCGTGGCGCTGAATCTCGCCGGCGTGGATGCCGCATCGCTGCGTCGCGGCATGGTCGCCGTGCGACCCGGGACCTTGCGCGCGACATCGCTCCTCACCGCCCGCGTGACCGTTCTGCGAGAGACCTCCCGGCCCTTGACCCACGACGCGACGGTGAAGCTGCACCTCGGCACCGCTGAGGTCGTCGCGGGCGTTTCGGTCCTCGATGGCACTGCTCTCGCCGCCGGTGAGAGTGGTTGGGCGCAGCTCCGTCTCGCCGAGCCTGTCGCGGCGCTGGCCGGCGATCGCTTCGTGCTGCGCTATCCCTCGCCGGCGGAGACCATCGGCGGCGGTACCGTGGCCGATGCCAGCGCGCGAAGGCTTCGGCGTCGGGCGGAGACCGTCGCCGCTCTCGAACGCAATGCCAGCGGCGGCGCCGACGAGCACATCGTCTCGCTGCTGACGATGCCGATCACGCGTGCGGAGCTCGCGCGGCGGCTGGAGCTGTCGCCCGCGGATCTCGCCGCGCGAATCGAGCGACTCCTCGTCGCTGATCGAATCCTGGCGCTCGATCCGTTTCTGCTCTCGCGGGATCGATACGCACAGTTGGTGTCTGGGGCAATTGCGGCCGCCGATGCGTATCACGCCGCGCACCCGCTCCGCGCCGGAATGCCGAAGGAGGAGCTGCGAAGCGCACTCCGTCTGGAGACAAAAGTGTGGACACCACTGCTCCAACGGCTGCTCGCGGATGAAGCGCTGGTCGATCGCGGCGCCGCGATAGCGCGTCCGGCCCATCGGGTCGCGTTGGGCGCTGCCGCGGAACACGTATGGACCATCGCCCGAACGAAGCTTGCCGCGAACGAGACACGGCCGCCCTCTCCCGATGAGCTCGGCCTCGATGCGGACACCGTCATCGCCCTTGCCGAACGCGGCGAGCTTGTCCGTCTCGCTCCTGACCTCGTCCTGCTCCCGGACAGTGTCCGTCGCCTCGGCCTGGCGATCGTTGACGAGGCTGGCGCGACGGGGCGGATCGCGGTGTCGCGCGCGCGCGACGTGACGAGGTCGAGCCGGAAATTCGTGCTGCCGCTGCTGCAATACTTGGACGACCTTGGGATTACCCGCCGCGTCGGGGAAGAGCGGGCCCTGGTGCGGTCACTTAGCGAGGCCAGAGCGCGGCTCGAGCAAGCACTCACGCGTTCGTCGCCGGTCGCCTGATCGGGTCAACTGCTAGCGGAGCTCTAGTAGATACCTCGCGGAAGCTCGGTCGCCACGGGATCGACGGAGCGTAAAGTGCCGCTATGTTCGCCGTCCGCCTGAGCACCGTCACCCTGGCGGCAGTCCTGATCATCGCGGCGTGCGCCGCATCGCCGCAGGATGGGCTGTCGCAAGGCCCGACTCAGTCCGCATCGCCGCAGGATGGGCTGTCGCAGGGCCCGACCCCGTCCGCAGCGCCGAGCGCGAGTCCGCGACTCGCGTTCGCTGGCGTCATCGCTGCGCCGGGGGACGGCGGCACCGCGAGCGCGGCCGCGCTGAACCAGCCGTGGGGCCTGGCGTTCGACGCTGGCGGCAATCTGTTCATCGCCGACCCCGAGGACCGCCGGGTCCGGCGCGTGGGCACAGACGGCCGGATCACGACGGTCGCGGGCAATGGCACGGGAACGGTCAAAGAGGACGACAACGGGCCTGCGGTCGAGGCCACCCTGCACCTGCCGCGAAACCTGGCCATCGATCGAGATGGCAATCTCTACATCTCGGACACCGGTCCGCGGCCGCGTATCCGCAAAGTGACCCCGGGCGGCGGGATCTCGACGTTCGTCGGAGGAACCGGCCGCGGTGAATTCCCGAATCCAGGCGGGATCGCGTTCGGGCCCGCCGGCGACCTGTACATCGTGCAGGGATATCCCGTCCGGATCGCGGTGCTCCGCAGCGACGGCCGCCTGGAGACGGTCGCCGGCGATGGGACTCAGGGCTATCGCGGTGATGGCGGGCAAGCGTTATCGGCGCGACTGCACGATCCGGAGGCTCTCGCCACGGATCCCTCGGGGGCTCTCTTCGTCGCGGACTACTCCAATTACCGGGTTCGACGTATCGGCACCGACGGCGTGATCAAGACCGTCGCCGGTAACGGGATGGGCAGCTATGGCGCCGAGAGCTCCGACGGTGTTGCGGCGACGAGTGTCCCGATCTCACCCCAAGGACTCGCCGTGGATCCGAGCGGCAACCTATACCTTTCCGACTTCACCGGTCGCCTGCGCGTCGTGGCGCCAAACGGCACGATCACGACCGTCGCGTCCGGTCTGTCTTTGCCGTACGGCATCGCCGTCGATGCCGCTGGTGACCTTTTTGTCGCCGATGGCGGCAACCACCGTGTGGTCAAGATCGCCGGCGGCCGAACGATCTCGGTCGTGGCCGGCGCGACGACGCTCGCGCTACCCGTTCTGGGGAACGCCACGCCCACGCCACCGGTCGCGTTACAAACGCCGCCGGTCCAGGCGGACTCGTGTTCGCCGCGCTTCCTCGGGCCAAACGATTCGTACGTCGCGCAGATGTCGCTCGAGACGGCGCGATGGCACGAGCTCGAGTCTCTCGTCCACGTTCGTCTGGTCGGCAAGACCATTCAAGACGCAGGTCCGGTGATCGCCGCCCTCGATCCCTGCCTGCAGTCGGGCATCATCACGGATCCCGGCGGAGTTCAGGTCCTCCGTCTGACGAGCACGCTCTTGTACGGACCCGGCATTCTGGCCTATCCGCAGGGCGCCGATTGGCGCGTCCACGCATTCGTGCTTCCCATCGGCTCAGCCGGACAAGAACAGTTCAGCTGGAACGACCTTTGGTTCACTCGCGACGGAGACGCACTCACCTTCGCCGCGCTGGTCATCCCGGCTGCGGTGTGCCGCAGCGGCTGCGGCGGCGTCGGCCCCACGCCGCTCCGATTCGTGCGGTATCGCATGGGAGACACGGTGACCGAGCTGTGGCGATCGCCGCTCCTAAGCGCGGCCAGGATCCTTGCCGCGGACGTCTTGTTTGCGAGCCAGGTCGATCCTGCCGAGGGCAGCTCCGGGCCCGGCGGTTTTCTCCATCAGGCGTTTGACGGTTACGCCCAGTGGGGTCTTGCCAGGCTTCAGACGATCTGGCGCGGCACCAGCGTGCCGGCGGCCACGACCCGCCTCTATCCGAGTCTGCTGTACGTCGTCGATCGATTCTTGGCCGCGCTGCAGCGAGGCGACTCGGCGGCTGCGACGGCGTTCGCGACGGGCGCCGATGTCGTTGCTAACTACCACGGAAGCTCGGACGATCTCGAACCCGGCCTGATCTCCCCGTTGGCGACGGCGGTCGAGGACGCGGAGGCGGCTTATTGGGATCAGCTTCCGGCTGCCGCTCGTCCCGCCGCGCCGACGGTGACGCGATTCACCTGGCCGCTCGCGAGAGGCCGCCTGCTGCTGGTCCGCCAGAACGACGCCTGGAAGGTCTCGGCGATCGATTCGACGCCATAGCCTCTTCGCGTCCGTTTCCGCATGACCATCATGGGGCGTAGTGTGTGCGGGCTAATCGGAGCATGGGGAGGCAACGACGTGGCACATCCAGTGACGCATTTCGAGATCAACGCGCGTGACGCGAAGGCCGTGCAGCGGTTCTATCAAGACCTCTTCGGCTGGGGCGTCGACACCAACAATCCGCAGGACTACGGAATGGTGGACACGCAAGCTAGTGGCAGAGGGATCAATGGCGGCATCGGTCCGAGCCAGGACGGACGCAGTTGGCTCACGTTCTACGTCGACACGCCGGATCCGGCGAAGACCTTGGCCAAGGCGGAGAAGCTCGGCGCGCGCACGATCATGCCGCCGATGGACATGGGCGTCGTGACCTATGCGCTCTTCGCCGATCCCGAAGGCAACGTCGTCGGCTTGGTGAAGAGTCAAGCCCAGCAGGGACGAAGCAACGGATCGGCGCGGCGCAGCTCGGCCGCGCGCAATGGCGCGTCCACCCGTCGCACTGCTGCAAAGCGCACGACGCGGAAGGCCGCATCGGCGCGCAAGCCCGCGGCTAAGCGTCGAACGACCCGCGCCCGCACCCGGCGCGCCTAACGCCGCGCGCTGATCACCGGAGCTCACCGTCATGAGGTTCCGCGCTACGACCATGTCCGGGCTCAAAGCGACTGACGCTCTTGTCCTGCCGCTGTTCGAGGAAGGGCTGGCGCAGATCCGCGGTCTGCCGCGCGGCGTGCAGAGCGCCTACGAGCGCGTGGCGAAGGACGATGCGGTGAAGCTCGCGTATCACCGCATGGTGCAGACGCTCGAGCGCGGCGGGATCAATCGACTCGTCGTGGTGAACGCGGGCAAGCGCGCGGACTTCAATATCGAACGGGCGCGCCGCGTCGCGAGCGCGGGCGTTCGTGCCCTGTGGGACCTCAGCGTGCGCAGCGTCGCGATCGCGTTCGACAGCGGCCTCGACGATCGGACCGCGGTCCGCGCCGCGACCGAAGGCGTGCACTTCGCGATGTTCCGCCCCGAGTCGTTGCGGACCCAGGCGCGTCTGCGTCATCTGCCGCCGCTCGCGAGCGTGCAGATCGTGGTCGGCGATTCCAAATCCCTCGCGGCGGAGGTCGACCGCGCCGACATCGTCGGACAGGCGGTAAACCTCGTCCGCCGCCTGTCGAACACACCGGCCAATCAGCTGACGCCGCGCGTCCTCGCCGACGAGGCGATGGCCCTGGGCAAAGAAGCGAAGGTCAAGGTCGAGGTACTCGATGAGAAGCAGGCCGAACGCCTCGGGATGCAGTCGTTCTTGTCCGTGTCGCACGGTAGCCACGAGCCGCCGCGTTTCATCGTCCTGCGCTACCACGGCCGCGGCGGCAGCGGATACGAGTTGGCCGTGGTGGGGAAGGGGATCACGTTCGACTCCGGCGGCATCTCGCTGAAGGATCCCGAGGGCATGCATCTGATGAAGGGCGACATGACCGGTGGCGCCGTGGCGATCGCGACGGTGTGGGCGCTGGCGAAAGCCGGCGCGAAGGTCAACGCGCTCGGGGTCGTGCCAGCGACCGAGAACCTCCCCGGGGGCGCCGCGACGAAGCCGGGCGACGTCGTGACGTCGATGGGCGGCAAGACGATCGAGGTCATCAACACCGACGCCGAGGGGCGGCTCGTCCTCGTCGACGGCGTGACGTACGCGCTGCAACAGGGCGCGCGACGAGTCGTCACGGTGGCGACCCTCACCGGCGCGATCGTGGTCGCGCTCGGCAACCATCTCACCGGCGTCTTCGGCAAGCCCGATGACTTCGTCGGCGACGTCATCGGCGCTTCGAAGCGCGCCGGCGAGAAGATGTGGCCGATGCCGATCACGCCCGAGCACCGCCTGCAGATCCAGTCCGACATCGCCGACATCAAGAACACCGGCGGACGTCCCGGCGGCGCTTGCACCGCGGCGGCATTCATCGAGGCGCACGTGCAAGACGGCCGCCCGTGGGCCCATCTCGATATCGCGGGGACCTTCTGGGCCGAGGAGGAGACGTTGCACTCGCCGAAGGGGCCGCAGGGTCCGGCGGTCCGGACGCTGTTCGAGCTGGCCGAGTCGCTAGCGGACGGGGCCGCTTAGCAGTACTTCTTTTTGGCCCAAGCGAGCCAGTCCGCGTAATAGGCATCGGCGGTCTGCTTCACCACCTGCGGGTACACCACCTCGGGATTCGTCGTCGCCTTGAACGCGGTCATGAAGCTCCAGTAGGCGTCGGCTCCGAAGTGCGCGTAGAGGTACTCGACCATGCTGTGGGCGTACGAGTAGTACTGGCTCGCGAGCTCGGGAGGCGAGTTCGGATCGTCCTGCGGCGCGCCACGCCGGAGGTCGGCCAGCGCCGGCGTCCGTCCGGAGCAGATCAGCTGGCCCGTGCCCGGCCGCGGCGCGTTCGCCACATAGTCCGGCCAGCCCTCCGTCAGCCACCAATCCATGCGCGCACTGATGCCGGGGATGAACTGGTCCTGCACCCAGTGCAGCCCTTCGTGGCGCACTAGCGCTCGCGTGTCGTCACTGACCTGTTGCAACGACGGCGCCAGCGCGACGATGAAGATGCGCAGGAACGGGTCGCGCGGATCGTTGACCAGGTGCGAGCCCGCCGTGCGGCAGCCGACCTGCTGCTGCGCCGACTCGCGCGTCGGATAGAAGCGCACCGCGAAGGACGTCTGAGCCGCCGTGCGCAGCTGCTGGGTCAGGAACGTCCGGGTCGCGATGGCCTCATCGGCCAGGAGACCGACGATGTCCTCGTCGATTCCCCAATAGGAAAGCTCGAGGCCGTCCACGGTCTTGCCGCGCTCGCCGCCCAGCTCTTCGTCGCGCGGCTCGGTCAGCACCCAGCTCCCGCCGCTCCTGCGGAAGTAGCGGCGCGAGACCGAGGTGCTGTCATCGACGACGTACGCGCGGACATAGCCATCGAGGTACGGCTCGAGCTTCACGATCTTCGTGCCCAGCGTGCCGAAGGGGATCGAGCCGCGACTGAATTCGTCGAAGGCCTCGAGCCAGCACCGCCGGAAGGCGGCTCGAGTGAGATCGATCGTGGCCTGAAAGCCGCTGAGGTCCTGCCGGCGGATCGCATCCGACTTCTTCTGCAGCACGGCCTCGAGCTCGCGCTGCGTGTCGGGTCCGATGTTGACCCGCTCCGAGACCGTGGGCGACGACTGTGCCGGCGCGACCTCGCATGCGGCGACGAGCAGCAGCGCCAGCAACAGCCACAGAGCGCGCAAGGCCCGACCTATTGTGCCGTCAGACTCCGCACGGCGGCCGGTCGCGGCACACGCACAAACGCGAGCAGCAGCGCCAGCGCGATTACGATATTGATCGCGAGCATCGCGAACACGCCTCGATAGCCGAGCGTCGGGAGGAAGACCTCGGAGGCCACAAAAACCGACAGCGGGATCGCGATCGAATCGGCCGCGGCTGAAAGGCCCGCGTAGATCCCGGTCTCCTCCGCGGGTATGAGCAGCGTCAGCAGTGGCCACTTCACCACCGTAGCCGCCCCGTTGCCGATCCCGGCCAGGACCACGACGGCGATGGTCTCAGGTAGGAATCGGATGACCGTGCCACCGAGCGCCGCAACGGCAAGGATCGTCCAGCCGACACCGAGTACGGTGCGGTGGCCGACGCGATCGGCGGCCGCGCCGAACGCGATCGCCGAAGCTGCCGTGACCAGGAGCGTCAGCGCCGAGAGTGCGATCGCGATCTCGTTCGACTGGCCGAGATCTTTGGTGATGAAGAGCGGCAGGAATGGGATGACTGCGCTCAATCCGAATTGGTATACGAAGATCGTTCCGAGATAGCGCAGCGCCTGCCCGTTGCGCACGAGGGTTTCCAGATACGCGCGCAACGGCAGATGCGCGGCGCGTTCAGCCAGCTGCCGCGGCTCGTGAACGAAGCGGATTGTGACGGCGAAGCTCGCGAGCAGGACGGCTCCGCAAAAGCCGAAGGTCCAAAGGGGGACCGCGCCACTCGACGCCGCGATGGAGACGACGATGAGGAACGCGACCTGGCTGACGAGCTGGATCCCATTGGAGATACCGGACAGCGTGCCACGCTGATCCGCGGGTGTGATGTCAGGCAGAAGAGCGGCATACGGATCGACCGCGACGTTGAAGAAGATGGAGAAGAGGAAGATCGCCACTGCGACTTGCACGAGCGTGTTCGCGAACGGCGCGAGGAACAGGAACAGCGCCGAGAGCGGGATCGCCACGAGCAGGAATGGGCGCCGCCGTCCCAGCGGCGTCGCTAGCCGGTCGGACCACGCGCCGATCGTCGGCTGCACGATCACGCCTTCGATGCTTCTGGTGCTCGAGAGCAGGCCGATCAGCAGATCAGGCGCGTTCATCGCGCTGAGCAGCAGGGGAATGACGAAGTTGTTGAAGGCAAAGAAGGCGCCGGCTCCGACCGATCCCGCGGAGTACGCGAGCATCGCCGGGAGGCCGAGGCGCATGGCGCGCGAGCCTAGCATCATGGGTATTACGGATGGGGAGGCTGCTTAGTAATACTTGATAACGCCACGTCGACCTGATCAGCTGGAGCTCATCACCGGCGCGATCGGGCCGATCGAGATTTCCGGCGATCCGCTCGCCGATCTCACGGAGGCGCAGCGGGATGCGGTCGTGCACGACGACGGCCCGCTGCTGATCGTCGCGGGCGCCGGCACCGGCAAGACCAGAGTCCTCACGCGGCGGGTCGCGCATCTGATCGCGTCCGGTCGGGCGCGACCTCAGGAGATCCTGGCCGTGACCTTTACCGAGAAGGCCGCCGCCGAGATGGAGGAGCGCGTCGACCTGCTCACGCCCCTAGGTCAGAGCAATGTCGCGATCGCAACGTTTCACGCCTTCGGCGATCAGATCGTCAAGGAGTTCGCCCTCGAGCTCGGCATCGGAAGCGAGCTGAAGGTCCTGTCGGATGCGGAGCAGGCGATCTTTCTTCGCGCGCACCTGTTCGAGCTTCCGCTCCGTCACTACCGGCCGCTGGGAGATCCGACACGGCATGTGCGAAGCCTGATCACGCTCTTCAGCAGAGCTCGCGACGAGGATGTCTCGCCGCAGGAGTACCGCTCGTACGCGCGTTGGCAGCGCCAGTTATCAGAGGCGAACCCGAATGACACCGGACTCGCCGAAGCATCCGAGCAGCAGGAGGAGCTGGCCGAGGCGTACGCCGCCTACGAGGAGCTGAAAGCGCGAAACGGCGTGCTCGATTTCGCCGATCAGATCTCGCTGGCGCTGCGGATCTTGCGCGAGCACCCGGCCGCCGCCAAACGGCTCCGCAGCCGCTATCGCTACGTGTTGGTCGACGAGTTCCAGGACACCAACCATGCGCAGTTCGAGCTGCTGCAGCTTCTCTGCGCCGACCATCGCAACATCACCGTCGTCGGCGACGACGATCAATCGATCTTCAAATGGCGCGGCGCCGCGCTCTCCAACATGGTCATGTTCCGCGAGGCCTTTCCCGAGGCAAAGCTCGTCAGCCTGACCCAAAACTTCCGCTCGCACCAGCTAATCCTCGACCCTGCCTACCGCCTCATCCGCCACAACGACCCCGACCGTCTGGAGGTGCAGCTCGGCATCTCCAAACGGATCTGGTCGGCGCGCGATGAGGGGAGACTGGCGGAATTCCTTCCGTTCGCTACCGCAAGCGACGAGGCTGACTCCGTAGCCGAGCGGATCGCGGATGGCATGACCGGCGGAAGAGGCGCGGGCGACTTCGCGATCCTGGTCCGCGCCAACCGCGACGCCGAGCCGTTCATGACCGCTTTGGCGCACCGTGGGATTCCATATCGTTTTTCGGGGACCGCCGGCCTCTATCAGCGTGGTGAAATCCGGCTACTGCTCGCCTTCCTCTACGCGGTGGCCCGACCATCGGAGAGCCGACAGCTGTACCTCCTCGCGGCGTCGCCGCTCTACGGATTTCCGAATGCCGACCTGGTGCATGCGCTCGAGGGTGCCAATCGACGCACGGTGACCCTCCGCGATGTCTTGGAGCGGATCGCCGATGGTGACGAAGACGTGTCCGAAGCGGGGGCGGACGCGGCGCGACGACTCGTCGCCGATCTCCGCCACTTCACCGCGATGGCCGGGGAGCGCACGACCGGAGAAGTGCTGTACGAATTCCTGCGCAAGAGCGGCACGCTGGAGCAGCTCGCGCGGGCGGAGTCGGTCGCGGCCGAGGATCAAGCCAAGAACATCGCCAAGTTCTTCACCATCGTCCGTTCCGTCGGCGAGACCCTCTCCGTCGACCGCGTGCCGTTCTTCGTCGACGAGATCGACCTGCTGCTCGAAGCCGGAGACGATCCGGCCACTGCCGAAGTCGACCTCACCTCGGACGCCGTGAGCATCCTCACCGTGCACAAGGCGAAGGGGCTGGAATTTCGGATCGTGTTCGTCGGCTCCTGCACCAAGGGCCGGTTTCCGGTGGCGCAGCGCGGCGATGCGCTCGAGCTCCCGACGGGGCTGGCGAAGGATCGGCTTCCGGCCGGGGACTATCACGAGCAGGAGGAGCGCCGTCTGTTCTATGTCGCGATGACGCGGGCGCGGGACGAGCTGTATTTCACCGCGGGGCGCGACTACGGCCATCTCCGTCCGCGGCGCCCGAGCCCGTTCCTCGCCGAAGCGCTCGGACCGCTGGTTTTGCCGCACGTCCATCCCGAGACGCCGGCGAGCGTGATCGCGCGATTCGCACCGAGTGACGAACCGGCACGAACGATGGAGCCGATGCCAGATTCCGAGATCCTCACCGTCAGTCGGCAGGGCCTCGAGGACTACTGGGCCTGTCCGCTGCGATACAAATTCGGGCACGTCCTTCGCTTGCCGGTACCGATGCACCCGTCGGCGATGTATGGCGCAGCACTGCATCGCGCCGTAGCCGACTACTACTCGCGCCGGATCGGCGGTCAATCCGTCACCGCCGAGGAGGTGAAGGAGTCGTTTCGCGCGGCCTGGGTCGCCGAAGGATTTCTCTCCGCCGAACACGCTGCTGGTCGTCTCGAGCAAGGACTGCGCACGATCGATGATTTTTACGCGCGCGCCGAAGCGAACGGGTCGCTCCCGGATTTCGTCGAGCGACCTTTCAGCTTCATGGTCGGGCTGAATCGGGTGACGGGCCGCTTCGATGCGGTAACCTCCGCCAATCGCGATCTGTCGACCATCGTCGACTGGAAGAGCTCAGACGTTCGAGAACAGCGGATCGCGGACTCGCGCGCAAAGGACAGTCTTCAGCTCGACGTCTACGCTCTGGCGTTCCGTCGCGCTTTCGGCCGACTCCCCGCTCGCGTCACGCTCTACTTCCTGGAGAGTGGTCTCGTCGGCTCCGCGGTCAAAACTGAGGGCGATCTGCGCGGCACGCTGGAGCGGATCCAGCGCGCGGCGCTCGGCATCCGTCAGCGCGACTTCACGCCCAAGCCATCGGTGGCGAACTGCGGCACCTGCGCCTTCGCCGAGATCTGTCCCTCGGCGATGCGCTAGCCGTCTTAAGCATAGTTTAGCCGTCTTTGCGCACAGACAAAAGAACATGCGTTCTATACTCCGCGCTATGTTCGAGTACGTCGTCCTCGGCATCGCGCTGATGGCGCTCGTCGGGGTGGCGCTGGCTACCCGCGCGCAGCGGTCACAGCTTGAAGCACTGCAGCGGATGGTCGCGTCGCAGTCGTCCGCGGTGCAACACGTCGTCGCGCTCGGCGCGGGGCAGACGTCGTCGGCGATCGGTGACGTGCGGGAGCGTCTCGGCGCGCTCCAGGAACAGGCCCGAGAGGTCGCGGAGCTGGCGCGCGATATCGGCTCGCTGCAAGACCTGCTTCGCCCGCCAAAGCTACGCGGCGGCATCGGAGAGCTGATGCTCGAGCGGCTGCTCGAGGATCTGCTGCCGGGTCGCTTCCAGCGGCAATACGAATTCCCGAGCACTCGCACTCGGGTCGATGCGGTTGTCAGGATCGGCGACAAGCTTGTCGCGATCGACGCCAAGTTTCCGCTCGACGCGTTCGCGGAAATGACAAACCTCTCAGGCGGCGATCGGCGGGCCAGGCGCCGGTCCTTCATCACCGCGGTAAAGCGCCATGTCGACGCGGTTGCCGAGCGCTACATCGTTCCGGCCGATGGGACACTCGACGTGGCCTTCATGTACGTGCCCTCGGAAGCGGTCTACTACGAGCTGGCTGTCGCGTCCGAGCCGGACTTCGACCTGCGGGGATATTGCGCCGAGCACAGCGTGGTGCCGGTGTCGCCGAGCACGCTGCAGGCTTTCCTCGCCGCGGTGCACCTCGGCCTCCAGGGCTTGGCGATCCAGGAAAGCGCGAAGGACATCCAGGCCTGCCTCGGTCAGGTCGCGCAGGATCTGGCCCGCTTCGAGGACGAGCATCAGAAGCTCGGACGACACTTGGACAACGCGAGATCGGCGCACGACGCCGGCTCGCGCTGGCTGGGCCGGGTGGGGGAGCGTCTGCAGCGAGCGCGCGCCTCCGCCGCGGTCGATCCTCCGACGCAGGCGGTGCTCCCGATCGACAGCTTTGAGCCGGAAGGGTGATCGCTCGACTTCTGGCTCTCGCCGCTGCCGCGGGTCTGCTGCTGGTCATGGTTATCGTCGCGACGCGCGAGCCCCAGGACGCGGCGGCGGTCTCGGCCCTCTTGCTCGGAGTAGGCGTCGTCGCTTTCGCGGCCGCGTCGACGATCTTCTATTACCTGCCGCGACCGCGCCCGCGCCGGCGAAGGTCGGGCCTGATCGCGCTGCGGCGGGGCGCCCTCGTCGGGGTCGGTGTCGGTGCCTTGGGGTTGCTCCGGGTCGCGGACGCGCTCAGCGCCGTGACCGCGGCCTTTCTCGTCGCCGCGCTGGCCGCGCTCGAGGCCTTGCTGTCGGCGCGCGGTTAGACCCCGCTGTGTGATGATGCTGTAGATCCATGCCCGATGTTGACGGACTGAAGTCCGCCGTTTCGCGCGCCGTCGACGATCTTCGTCCAGCGTTGGAGCGAACCTCTCT
>Ga0066709_100002540_pt1 | contig 13372 bp, 10 predicted proteins | sample GraSoiAngelo_158_FD_79665 | JGI IMG/M metagenome (GOLD analysis project Ga0066709, IMG submission 79665) | Grasslands soil microbial communities from the Angelo Coastal Reserve, California, USA - 14_1009_16_30cm | ecosystem: Environmental > Terrestrial > Soil > Grasslands | place: USA... | reverse complement strand
TCCGGTTTTCAGTGTTCTGAATAGCGCTTTCTCTGCCCCGAGCACTTGGAGTGTGCTTGACGGCATTTTTGCGATATTCTCTAGTCCCCCTGCCATCGAGATGAGTTTTGCAGAAAGAACCGCACCGAGCACTGAGGTCATGTTCGGTGGTACCTCTCCAATGATCTTGTCAGTGTATTTCTCTGCGTGCTCTCTCAAGCTATAGAGTTCAAGGACCGATCCGCAGACTTCACGGAGCCATTCTAGATCGGAGCCTGACATTTCGGCCCCGGAGGATTTCTCTGCAGACGCGGAGATCTGGGTCGCCCTATCTTGGGGTATGCCAAGTTTCGCTAGAGCATCATATGAGAAAGAGTCTCGGGTTCCGAGACTGTAGACGAGTCGAACATACGAGTCGTGTTTCTCCACTAATCGGTCCAATTCTGGGAAGTGTAGTCCATACCATTCCCTGACTCTGCCCGCAAGGAGGTTCAGAATCTTGTCTAGGTCTTCGATGCTACGAACGGTCTGAATGGCGTACAGATCTCGCTTGGTTGTGGCCTCTGTAATGGCTGTCTTGGCGAGTTCAAGGGAAACGTCCCTGACGAATTGTTCGTAGTCTTCTTTCGATTCTATGATTCTTAGACGGACGAGAATTGATGGTAGTCTGTTCCTAAGTTTCGAAATGGTGGGATCGTTATCATCTTGGATTACTTCTGATTTGACGATGGAACGGGCGAGTCTGGCGAGAGGCTCGCTGTCTACCGTGATCCTTTCAAGCTCAAGACGTGAGAGCCTTTGCACAAAATCTGAGGACTCCGCGGGGAGTTCGCCGTTCTGGACTTTCCTAAGCTGGGAAGCGGCATCGCTCGGATTGTGGGCAAATAGTGCTCTCTCTGAAACCTTACCCGTTTTTTCGAGTAGAAAGAGTCCCGCCGGGGAATCGATTAGGTACGCTTTCAAGACGCTACTCCTGATTTGGACACGAGTGTATGACTGCAACTCGATAGTCGTGCGAAGATAATTAGCACGGCGATGGCGTTCATTCTCAGACCCTCTTGGAACCGGATTTATCGGTAGAGTTTGCGGGTATTAAACTCCCCAATCCGACGATTTTAGCCTCGGGGATTCTAGGAGTCTCTGGTGAGATACTCATCCGGGTTTCCAGGGCCGGTGCGGGCGCCGTCGTCTCCAAGTCTTTCAATAGGAAGGGGAGGGAAGGGTACAGAAACCCGTCTTTCATCGAAGTCCAGAGCGGCTTTCTTAACGCACTAGGCATACCAAACCCGGGAATGGAAGAGATGCGGGAAGAGGTTGAGGTTGCTTCTAAGCAAGGAGTGCAAGTCATAGCGAGCGTTTTCGGGTTTGATGCGGAAGAATTTGCCGAGTCCGCAGTGATGGGGGAGAAGGGCGGTGCGATTGCGGTGGAGCTGAATGTTTCGTGCCCGCATGTGAAGGAGCTTGGGGTTGAGATTGGCCAACGACCGAAAGTCGTTGCCGAAGTTACCCAAGCCGTGAAGAATCGAGTGCACATCCCAGTATTCGTAAAGCTAAGCCCGAATATTACCGACATCACCGAGGTAGCTAGGGCGGCTGAAAGCGCGGGCGCCGATGCTGTCACAGCGATCAACACGGTGTTAGGAACTGCAGTGGACGTCGATTCCGGTCTTCCGATTCTCGGAGGCGTCCTTGGGGGGCTCTCCGGTCCAGCCATACACCCAGTCGCGCTTAGAGCGGTCTATCAGATCAGGCAGGCAGTTCGAATCCCCGTCATCGGGGTAGGCGGGATCGAGGACTGGAAGGGCGCTGTGCAAATGATGATGGCGGGTGCGTCGGCAGTCCAGATCGGAAGTGCAATTACAAGCAAGGGTCTCGACGTGTTTCGCGAGGTGACCACTGGGATAGGGAAGTTTCTAGAACGAAAGGGATACAGTTCAGTTCGCGAAATTGTGTCGATGGCCTCAACTCGCAGAGTCGAGGGTTAATGAGACACGAAGCGCTTGCTCTCAAGATAGAAGGCTAGGAGCGAAGCCACTTCTTCGAGGTCTCTCGATCGTTTTCGCTGAATGCGGAAAGTCGACTGCTGTCGGTATCTATCTCACCCAACACTCCTTTCGATCCCTTTATCGGGACAACGATCTCTGATCGGGTTGCTGCGAAGCACATGAGATATCGTGGGTCCTTGCCAACATCAGGGATCACGATTGTTGCTCCTTCCTTAGCCGCAGAGCCGCATATTCCCTGTCCTATAGGTATCCCAACATGTTCTGTCTCTTCATCGCCCGCATAGGTCTGCAACACTAGATCGCTTCCTGTAGGAGATAGATGCCTGCCCAGTCGAAGTGATCAGAACTCTACCGAAGTTGCCGCACCGACGTCGTCAATGCCTTATCTAAGGGCTCGCTCGAAAGCGCACTGCTCAGGCTAACGAGAACTCTAGAATAATCTTGATCTTGACTGGTTTGTGCCACAGACTTGGACATTCTCACCGATCAGTTCATTGTAGGGTTCTTATATGATTCTCGACAATCATACGGTCGTCGGCTCCCTCTTGAACAAGATCCAATGGCTCGAATGGGGAAAAGAGAGCTTCGAAAAAGCACAATCTCTAGGTAGACCGATTCTATTGGACATAACAGGTTCTTGGTGCCACTGGTGCCACGTTATGGACAACACGTCCTACTCCGATCCCGCAGTCATTGACTCGGTGAACAAGAATTTCATTCCAGTCAGGGTCGACACTGACAAGAGGCCGGATGTTAATCGACGTTACAACATGGGGGGTTGGCCTACCACCGCTTTCTTGGACAATGAAGGGAGGATTATCACTGGCGGAACCTACATCCCTCCTCAGCAACTGAGGGAAGTTCTCCGCTCAGTTCTAGACTTCTACGGAACAAACAAGGGCAAGGTTGGAAGTAAACTTCAATCGACGCGAATTCGTCCCGCCAAGAACGAACCGTTGTCTGACAAGATCACAAAGGACGTTGCAACCACGGTCGCGGTCAACTTTGACATAGATTATGGAGGATTTGGCTTCGAGCCCAAGTTCCCTCATACCGAGGCATTAGAGTACGCCCTTTTACGTTACCGCTATCACGGGGAAAAGGAAATGCTGACCGTTGTCACCAAGACCCTTGACAAGATGGGTACTGGAGGAGTCTATGACCGGGTAGAACAGGGATTCTTCCGGTATAGCACTACTCGAGACTGGTCGATTCCCCATTTCGAGAAGATGGCCGAGGACAACGCAAGATTGCTCGCGGTATACTTGCACGCGTTCCAGATAACAGGTAAAGCGCTGTACAGAGATGTGGCTGAAGGAATCGTGAATTACGTGAACACGAGTCTGTCCGACTCGGAGCACGGAGGGTTCTTCGGCAGTCAGGATGCAGATGAAGAGTACTACAAGCTTGATCTCTCTAAGCGAAAGACTCGGAAGAGTCCAGCTGTTGACAAGACACTCTATACGAATTACAACGCGCTATTCATCTCGTCATTCCTTCTCTCCAGTATCGTCCTTGATCGGCCAGAGGTCGGCAAGTTCGCAATCAAAACTCTAGATCGCATACTCGCTCTACCATCTGACGGAGCACTACCTTTTCACTACTGGAAAGAAGATGAGGGTGTGAAGTTGAAGGGGCTCCTAGTTGATTATGCGTCGCTGCTCCACTCACTTCTCGACGCCTACGAGTATTCAGGCAAACTGGCCTATCTCGAAAAGGCAACCGCATTGGCGGACGATTCGATTGAGAAGCTAAGCGACAAAGCCACAGAAGGCTTCTACGACATTCCACTGGACGCTTCAAGTCTGGGTGAGCTCAAGATGCGGGACAAACCAATCGATGAAAACAGCTTGATGGCAAAAGGGCTCATGAGGCTTTCATGGGTCTTGGAGAGAGCTGAGTACGCAACGATCGCAGCCAAAGCATTGAGTTTGTTCAACGAGGACTACGAGAGATACGGAGTCGCAGGAGCAAGCTACGCGTTAGCGTTGGACTCTTACATTAACGGTCCAATAGGGATCACAATTATCGCATCTCCAAAGTCAAAAGAATCCGGTGCGTTCAAGACGGGATGTCTTAAACTGTATCCGGGTCGAAGATACGTCAGATATCTTGATCCGGGCAAAGACCTGGACCAAATAGGGCGACTCGGATTCGACGGGGCTAAAGCTCCGGTAGCGTATGTGTGCGCAGGGAAAACCTGCGGGCCTCCAATCAATGATCCGTCGGTATTAGAGACCACTCTTTCTTCCCTACTTGCCCAGTAATCGTCCGCTCGCGGCAACTTTATCCCTAGAGCTCGGGACTCACCAAGAGTATCGATCCCTTACCAGAACTCGACTTCAAAATCTTTGTCGAGGGCCAATCCTTGCCTAATCCGGATCTGATTCTTCATACCGGCAAAATCTATCCAGACGCTGGATCTCGAAGGCGTTTTGAAGCACTCGCAGTTCGCAAAGGCAGAGTCACAGATATTGGAACTAACAAACGGATTCTCGCACTAAAATCGAAAACCACTAAGATAATCAATCTTCACGGCCGGACCGTACTACCCGGCTTCCACGACTCGCACATTCACCTCCTAAATTACGGAATGCTTTTTCAGACTCTCGACCTTTCACGCACTCAATCGATTGAGGAGATCAAGAAGCGAGTAAGGAAGTGGAACACCACCACACCCCACGATACTTGGGTGCTCGGTAGAGGATGGGATGATGAGAGGCTTCGAGAACACCGATATCCGACAAGAGACGATTTGGACCTTGCAACTTCAAACCCTGTTTTCCTAAAACGAATCTGTGGCCACGTAGCAGTTGCCAACTCCGCCGCCCTGTCCCTGGCCGGAATCGACAATCGGACTGTCGACCCCCCCGGAGGCCGAATTCTCAGAGATTCTCGTGGAAAGCCCAACGGGGTCCTAAAGGAGACTGCAATAGAACTGGTTGAGAAGGTAATCCCCGAGTCGATGGAGAAGACAAAATCCGCTTTGGTCCACGCCTCTAGGAAGCTCGTAAAAGTCGGATTGACATCTTTGCACTGCATAATTAGCAACTTAACGGAGCTGAACGCTCTCCGAGAGTTGAAACGTGAACAACAGCTTCCACAGTCAATTTATGCAATCATACCCGCGAACCTTGTTGACAGGCTCGGATCCGGGGGCCTATCAAGAGTACGAAGCAGAGGCCGTTTTCGAATTGGAGGACTAAAGCTATACCTGGATGGTTCCCTAGGAGCACGTACAGCCGCTCTTAACCAGCCCTACGACGATGACCCCCGCTCAAGGGGCATGATCACACTGAACAGCAGAGAACTGAGGAGGGTAGCCTCAAAGGCAAGAGACTCGAAATTCCAGTTGTGCATCCATGCCATTGGAGACAAGGCAGTAGACCTCGCAGTCGAGGTCCTTGGGGAGATCTTTGGGACAAGAGGTTGCAGGCAGCTCCGGCATCGAATAGAACACGCGTCAATAGTCAACGAAAAGTCGATGAAAGAAATGCGCAGATTAGGGATAATCGCCTCCATACAACCGAGATTCATTTATTCGGACAAGTGGGCGGAAGATAGGTTAGGGCTAGGAAGGCTGCATCAGCTCTACCCTTTTGCATCAATGACCAAGGCAGGAATCAGGCTGGCTGCGGGGTCTGATTGCCCAGTAGAAGACCCAGATCCGTTTGAAGGGATCTGGTCAGCGGTCGCCAGGCCCGGTCTCGATGAAGGGGAAAGGCTCACAGTGAGAGAGGCTCTGACAGCATATACCAGGAGCGCGGCATACGCTTCTTTCTCAGAGGACTTCACGGGCACTCTCGCTCCCGGCAACGCCGCCGATATGATTGTGTTGAACAGAGACCCATACGAGTCCAGTCGTGAGTCCCTGCGACAAGTAAGAGTAGTGAGGACCATAATTGACGGAAAAGTGGTCTCCTAGACTCTTTCCGGAGACTCAGACGGTAGCAATACATCGTGGGGCCTTGCTTCCTCGGCGCCAGAGTTGGTAATGCCCGCCAGCTTAGATTTTTCCCAGAGTTCCGGAATTGTCTTAGCGCCCGCATAGCCCATTGATGCCTGTAGGCCTGCGACCATCTCTTGCACCACAACGCTCAGCTCACCTTTGTAGGGGACCCATCCCTCAACTCCCTCAGGCAGGCCTTTCGATGGTTGAGCGTATCGGTCAGAGGAGAATCTCTTTGCCATTGCAGATGGGCTTCCCATTCCTCGATATTGCTTGTAGTACCTTCCCCCGATAGTTATCAGAGTGCCTGGAGCTTCTTTTGAGCGAGCAAAAATATTGCCCATCATAACAGCAGAGGCTCCTAGGGACAGGGCGATCGCTGCGTCGCCTGGGCCCCTGATGCCTCCGTCGGCTATTATCGGAAGTTTTGAGCCGTACGTGCGGAGAGCATCCGCGACTTGTGCCGTGGCGAATACGGTTGGGGACCCAGCCTTGGTCGCCTCCATCGTGGTACAGATGGAGCCCGATCCGATTCCAACTCTGAACCCTGCCACCCCGTCGAGTTTGGACAGAATGTCTTCAGCAGCCTGATAGGTCCCAATACTCCCGACAATAATGTCAGTATTGACCTGCTCAAGCATCTTCTTCATCGAACTGAACACATTTGCGTTGTGGAAATGGGCGACATCTATAACTAGAATGTCTGCGGCCTCGCTGAGTTTCTTCGCTCTCTTAAGATCGAATGGTGACACCGCGGCCCCGCAGAGGAGTTGGCCATTCTCGTCGCGGGCGGCGTTGGGAAACCGTCCACGCTGGAGGATGTCCTTTATCGTCATGAGTCCCTTCAATCGGCCTTCTTTATCGATGAGGGGGAGCTTCTCCACTCGATGCTTGTGAAGAATCTCCTTCGCTCCCTCAATGTTGGTGTCTGCGGGAGCAGTGATGACCTTCTTCGTCATCACATCGCTAGTGAGAAGATTCGAATCTGCGAAACGGACGTCTCGTCCTGTCAAAATGCCGACGAGATGTTCCCCTTGAACGACCGGCAGTCCTGAAATGTTATGCTTCTGCATCAACTCGGTCGCATACTTCACGGTCGCCTCAGGACTAATCGTGATTACTTCTTTGATGACTAGGGACTCTGCCCTCTTCACCTTCTTTGCCATCTCCAGTTCCTCTTCAGCGGTGCAATTTCGGTGAATGACCCCCAATCCGCCCAACCGTGCCAAGCCTATGGCCATCTCGCTTTCTGTAACGGTGTCCATCGGACTAGAAACCAGTGGGACGTTGATTGAATGTTTCAGAGATACTTGAGTAGATAACTGGACTTGGCTTGGTTCAACTTCAGTCCATCCGGGAAGGAGAATCAGGTCGCGGAACGTGACAGCGACATCAGAGTTTTTGAACTTCGCCCTGAATCCTTTTTCAGACACCTATTCTCGAATACTCCCGGTGAGTTTCACCTTAGCATGTTCTCTTTCCTTATTATACATGGCGGCGGTTCCTCCGAGTTCGCACATTTCTCCGACGGTTGTCTTGAAACGTTTTTTCATTATGGCGTTGCCAAGTAGATCCGGATGGGCTAAGGCTGGCATTCCAATTGGAATATCTGTATGCTAGACAATATATAATTGGAATATCGGGCCCTTCATCTTGAGCAGGTCTTGAGTCAGGTCAAGGATTCTGCCCTCGCGCCGACGGGCCGCGTCAAACTGGCGTGGGCACGGGAAAATATGCCAGTGCTCGCCAGAATTTCTCGAAGATTCGCTGCGGCCAAGGTCTTCAAAGGACACCGAGTAGGAATGTGTCTCCATCTGGAAGCAAAGACCGCGGTCCTTAGCGAGGTTTTCCTGAAAGCAGGGGCGGAGGTTGTCATCACCGGAAGTAATCCTCTCACGACTCAAGATGATGTGGCGGCAGCACTATCTGAAACTGGGGTTCATGTCTATGCCTGGAGGGGTGTTACAGATAGAGAACACAAGGCGAACCTGGATCGGGTTCTTGGGTTGAAGCCTGACATTCTGATCGATGACGGCGCTGAGCTCGTAATTGCGACACATCTGAAGGGTAAACAGTTTTTCGAGAAGATCATTGGGGCTTGTGAGGAAACCACGACAGGAGTCACCCGGTTAAGAGCTATGGAGAAGGAAGGTCGACTGAAGTTTCCAGTCATCGCCGTTAATGATGCTCTTACGAAGTATCTCTTTGACAGCAGATACGGAACGGGACAGTCGGCGCTCGAGGGAATCATGCGCGCGACAAACCTTCTGTTGGCAGGCAGGAGCGTAGGTGTGGCAGGATTTGGCTGGGTGGGACGTGGTGTTGCGCTGAGAGCAAAAGGAATGGGGTCAAGAGTGATCGTAACAGAAGTGGACCCAGTGCGAGCCTTGGAAGCATTGATGGAAGGTTTTGACGTAATGCCGATGGCGGAAGCTGCCAAGATAGGGGATCTCTTCATCACGGCAACCGGTAACACCGATGTAGTCACCGCAGCTCACATGAGTCAGATGAAGGACAAGGCGATTCTCTGTAACGTGGGCCACTATGACATCGAAGTGAAAGTCAAGGATCTTGAGAAGATAGCCGTTGGGCGGAAGAGGGTAAGACCAGAAGTCACTGAGTACAGATTGAAGTCTGGGAAGCGGCTCTACCTCTTGTCAGAAGGGAGACTTGTTAACCTCGCCGCGGCGGATGGGCACCCCGCGGAAGTCATGGACATGAGCTTCGCCGGTCAAGCTTTGTCAGCTGAATACCTTCTCCGACATGGTTCTAAGCTCGAGTCGAAGTTGATTCGAGTTCCAGAAGAGTTGGACTTACAGATTGCCCGCTGGCGTCTGGAGGAATTCGGGAAAAGGATCGATTCATTGACTAGGCTCCAACAAAACTACGCTAGATCATGGCGGCTCTGAGCACAACGCACAGCTAGATGTACAGCTCTGCACAGCCGGGTCCCGAGCTGACGATACCGAAGTTTGGACTCAACCGAGTCAATCGCAGAGGCTTTTGTCCGAGTTCTTTCCTCGTAACCGGTAACAGTTTCACCTACCTCCGAGGATTCAAGCTTGCCCTCAGCGTAGCATTTTACCTAATTTTCGTCTAAAGCTAATTAGTTCTGACAGCCGACTTGCGACGCCCCGGTGGTTATGGGCTGCTGTCTCGTTTGTTTGGATCCAGATCTTTTCATAGAGTGCGAGAGAAGCGCGTAAGAAAATTCCGTCCACCAGCATGGGCATTACTGTTGGTCGCGATCTTCGCCCTCTGGGAGTCAGTCTGCCTTTCCGGACTTGTGTCAAGCAGCCAGCTCCCAGCACTTCACGACGTTATCTTGGCTCTCATCCAGCTCGCGGGAACGCCATTTTTCTTGGTGCACGTTGGCCAGAGTTTTGCTAATGTTACGACGGGAGTTTCGTTGGCACTGGTCTTGGTGTTTCCCCTGGCTCTACTTGTGGGAATGCGAAGTCAACTTGATCAGGCGATCACTCCAATCATAATGCTGGTGGGTGCTCTTCCTGATCTTGCGATTCTAACGCTTCTAGTTACAGTGATAGGGCGAGGAAATGTTGCCGCTGTTGCAATCTCCGCTTTCAGTGCTTTTTTCCCCGTGTATTTTACGATCCGACAAGGGGTGAAAGAAATACCTGGCGATTATTTCCACGTCACATCAGTATTCAAGGCCGGAAGAGTTCAGACTTTCACGAAAATGATCCTTCCATCGATCTTTCCCAACCTTGTCACGGGCCTTCGCTTGTCCTTTGAATTCAGCTGGAACGTGTTGCTTGCGGTCGAGGTCATTGCAAGTGTGGCTGGGATTGGAACCTTCATTTCTTCCAGCCTAGGAAGCTCAGCGCATTCGTTGACTTACGGTCTGGCCGCAATAATGACGGTTGGTCTTATCACGATTGCGATAGACAGAGCCGTCTTCGAGAGGTTTGAGAATCGCATCAAGAGGTGGCGGTAGGACTTGCATGTGGAACTGTCCAACGTTACAAAGGTCTACGAGGACCCACCTCAACTCGTAACAGCCCTCAAGGATATCTCGTTTCATGTGAATGAGGGAGAGTTTCTGTGCATTGTAGGACCGAGCGGATGCGGCAAGTCGACACTCTTGAGGATGATCGCCGGACTAGATCATCCCTCCTCCGGCCAGATTCGTTTCAGGGGTGATCTCCTTACCGCACCTCACTCAAAGATCAGCATGGTCTTCCAGACCTTTGCTCTGCTTCCTTGGAGAACCGTAATTCAGAACGTCGAATTCGGACTTGAGGTCCAAGGGCGGTCGAAAAAGGAGAGAGCTGAGGTTGCGATGGATCTTCTCGAGATGGTTGGGCTCAAGGGATCAGAGAATCTCTTTCCAAAACAACTCTCAGGAGGAATGAAACAACGAGTCGGCATCGCTCGTGCACTCGCCATAGATCCAGAGGTGATTTTGATGGACGAGGCGTTTAGCGCTATCGACGAGTTCACCGCGGAATCTCTGAGAGCCGAGGTTGCTGAGATTCACAATGAGACCCAGAAGACGTTCCTTCTTGTAACTCACAACCTTCCCGAGGCGATTGAGCTGGCCGACCGCATCCTTGTCCTTTCAGCCCGTCCGGCCAGAGTCAAGAGCATTGTAGGTGTAGAGATGGAGCGACCGAGAATTCAGACAGACTCAGAGTTTGTGAGCATTCATCGTGACATTTTCGCGTTGCTCCAGGCAGAACTGGAAAACAGCATCATGCGACATAGACTCAGCGGACTAAAGGAGTTCAAGAGACTCCAAGACATGGAGGATCGCTAAGATCGAATGAAATTCGTCCTCGTTATCGGAGGGGCATTTCTTCTAGTCGCTGGACTTCTAGCCTACTCCATGATTCCAAATCTTCACATGATTCCGCTTCAGTCTGCTCAGATGGTTGTCAATCCCAGATCAATCCCAGTGAGCTCAGCTTCTCTGTCCGAGACTCCGGAAAATGTCAGCCTGTTTCCAGGGAGAGAAAACGAATTGCTCGTTAATCTGACGGTGTACACTCAATCAGGAGCACAATCTTCGATCCAGTTCAAGTTCTTTCCCGAAGGGGCGTTCCAAAACTGTATGCTTAACGTGGAACAGAGGGGGTGCCTCGTTAATCAGACTGTTTCGAACTCTAGCATTCGAATTCCTTTGAACGCCTCGACGACTTACTATTTCGGTTTTGATAATAGAGATTCCAGCGGTTCAAAAGAGGTGCTTTTGTCGGCAACCCTGGTTGTGAGTTCAGTCAGTACCGTGGTGGCGAGAGATGGGGGGATGAATTTTGCTGGATTAGGGATGAGCTTGATTGGGCTCTTGGTCACTCTTTACGGGGTCTTTGCCAAGACCGTCATCCCTTGGGAGTGAGTCGGAAATCGGGCTCACGGTCGGCGAGCTGGTTGGCATAAGAGGCGCCGATTGAGTCGTGGATCGAATCTTGTTCCTGCTTCGTCTGCGGTTCACCGTTATTCCTAACACCACTATTGCAAGGAGTATCGCAGCTGTTGCGGCTGTTGCAAATGAGGGTTCTACGGTTACTCGATAAGTAGCGGTCATAACAGTGTCTGTGATAACGGAAACCCACCGCGGATTCGCCGTGCTCCCGTCATTCCAAGCAGCGAACGAGTTCGTCAGTCCAGCTTGGATTGTTGTGGAGCCTAGTGAGAGAGGTACTGGGGACTGGATATAGACCTGGTGAGGCCCATAATGTACTGGTAGCCTCAATTCGTTGGATCGGTCCGAGGTTAGGTTCGTCCCGTCAACTGAGATGAGCATTCCGGGGGCGGGAGTGTTTACTTGGAGAAGTAGCAGCGGTGAGCTAGTCCTATCGACGATTATAGTGTAGGCGGTGGAGTTCGTGGTGGTTACAATTATCTTGACAAAGTTCGGAGGGTCAGAAAAGGTGTTGTTGCTAACGCACGGCGAGGAACAGGGTCCAAATGCGGCGTCGCTTAGGTCCCCACCAGGATGTGCGTCGATGAGTTGAAGATTGCCATGCCCCCCTGCTATGCTCTCATTTACCTTGTAGATTAGCAAGCCAGCGCCCGGATAGTCCGACGGGAATGGGAGATACTGATCATAAGTTCCAAGTTTTGCTCTCATCTCTATGAGGTAGTATGACAGAGATCCGTCGGAGTTCACGCTGATTGGGATCTTAACGGCCTGTATTCCCGAAGTGGGAAGTTCTAGATTTTGGACAGTTATTGTTGACAAATTGCCGGGGTAGACTGTACGTAAGCTTGAGTTGGAGATCCATCCTAGCTTGATCTTTGACCAGGATGAATGTTGTGACGGGTAAGTTCCAGGTGACGGTTGTAAGGTATTCCCACTGTTTGGGTTCCATTCTCCGAGCGCCATGATTTCCCAGTAGCCGACAAAGTTGTTGACAGGGTCTATCTGCTGCGTCAGGTCGTAAAGGTCTGGCAGGCCCTGGAGATGGCCAGCCTCGTGGGCGTAGACCCCAACGGGGTCGGACTCTGAGACTACCGAGGTCGAGATCTGGAATGAGTCTAGAGGAGAGGGATTGAAAACGAAGCCCGGGATGGTAAATGAGTGGATGTCGGTAGACGAGTGCGGGGGCATCGCCTCATCGTTTCCGGCATGGACAATTATCGCATACCTGTAATCATGAAAGTTCACTCCCGCCCTGTACGCCGCCTGAAGTGAGTCCGTAACTAGTTGATTGTCGATGGATGCAGTATTCGCGCTATAGTATTCCATGGTCTGCTGCAGCGAATACCATGAGGAGGTTGCGGAGGGACTGAGCGTCGTCGCAAACGAGACGACATCATACGAGTCTTCGGCGTAGTAGCTGTTCATAACGGAGAGGGTGTTGGCTATCCGAGTTGGAGAAGTGCTGTTGGGCTTGTCGGAGAACTCTATGAGGACTACGAGAGTCCGCTGGGGGCCGCTTATCTGAGCGAGGATAGGATTAGAATCCTTGCCAACCAGTGGAGCCGAATTATGAGGTTGGATTGGACCTATTTGAGAAATGAGTAGAGCGGCTATAACGACAGGACCGACTAGAAGGGTGATCCGGAAGGGCATCTACCATCCTGGAGCAATTTCTGATGCTCGCTTCTTCTTGGAGCGCAAAAGCCGTCTGTAACTGGTTCAATTGGAGCAAAGTTCCATCGAGAAACCGGGAATCGTTCTTCCAGCGCCTCCTCACGGTAGGGACGAGAGAACAATCGTTTGACAGCGGCGCGGCAAGACAGCGGTCCGGCTAGCCTTAAATATGGTGATTCCTGAGAATCGCCGTTCATAGAAGATCGTTCTCTGGGATTTCAGATGAGTCATCGAGATGTAGGAATTGTCGGTTACGGCGTGTACATTCCATGGGAACGGATCGAGACCGAGAAGATTGTAAGAGAACGGGAGAGAAAGCGAGGCAAAGAGCTGGAAAGAGTCCTAGAGAAGGTTAGACACGGGCTACTTCTTAGAGAG
>Ga0066709_100002538_pt1 | contig 13374 bp, 18 predicted proteins | sample GraSoiAngelo_158_FD_79665 | JGI IMG/M metagenome (GOLD analysis project Ga0066709, IMG submission 79665) | Grasslands soil microbial communities from the Angelo Coastal Reserve, California, USA - 14_1009_16_30cm | ecosystem: Environmental > Terrestrial > Soil > Grasslands | place: USA... | reverse complement strand
CGATTCGATTCCTCGGCGCCGCCCTCGTCGTCGTAGACGCTGACCGACACCGCGCCGTCGGCAGTTCGCACGAGGTAGTAGGCGCGGAAGCCCTCGATCCCCGTGAGGAGCCGCCTGACCTCGCTCTCGTTCTCGACGAGTGCGTCGGCGAACTCGCGGCCGGTCGTATACCTGCGGACACTCGCGTACATGACGCCTCCTCCGTCGGGAGCGCGGAGTTTCGCAGGTTCGCTAGGGCCAGCGCGGCGGCCGCGCGGCGAGCGGCTCGAGCGCTGCCCAGTCGTCGCGCGGCGGCGCGAAGACGTCGATCACGACGGCGCCGTCCGGCCCCGCAACCGCCTCGTGCGGCGTGTTCGGCGGGATCGTCCACGTGCCGCCAGGCCCGAGCTCACGCTCTTCGTCGGCGACTCGGAACTGCACCACGCCGCGCAGGACGATCCCGAGCTGCTCGTTCTCGTGCGCGTGCTCGACGACGATCGCGCCCGGCTCGAGCTCGACAATCGCGAGCGTGATGCGCTCGCCGCCGACAGCTCGGGCGACAATCCCCTCCCAGATCGGCAGCGGCGCGATCCGGCCGAGCTCGTCGAAGGCGCTCAACTGGGAGGGTCTGGCGGAACGGCCTTCGCCGCACGGGTCGTGATGCTCGGTCCGAGGCAAGGAGGCAGGGAGCGTTCGTAGCCGGAGGCGGGCGCGACTGAGGACGCGGCATCGGGGCGAGCAGTGCGGGCCGGGCGGCACAAGGTTGTTTCGCCAGCCCCTCCTAGTAGATCATGCGCGGCCTCCGCCGGCCCTTCCCGACCTCTTCCTCGATCTGGTTGCCGATCCAGTTCACAGCCCACACGACCACTACGACGCCGACGTAGCTCCAGAAGCCGTCGATCGAGAACCTCGGCGCGGCCCACTCCGCCAGAGCGACCATGGCGATGTTGATCACAAGGTAGAAGAAGCCGAGGGTCACGATGATCAGCGGCAGCGTCAGGACCGCGAGGACCGGCTTGACGAGCGTGTTCGAGATGCCGAGGACCGCGGCGCCGATCAGGTAGGCCGCCCAGCCGTGGATCCTCACCCCGTCCCAGAGCCCGTTCGCGACCCAGAGAGCTGCGGCGTTGATAGCCCAGGCGAGCGCGAGGCGTATGGCATAGGACATGCCGACAGTCTACGAGTCACTGCGCAGACGGCCATGTTCGCGACGAGCGGGCGATGGGCCGACCCTTGCCGGTGGCGACGCGGGGCGGGCTGCTCGTGCGGCGCTGAGGGAACTGAAGCTCACGACGATCGGCGCCTACTGCGCGATCCTGACCACGCTCTCGTTCGTCGTCGGCATCGCGCTGATGGCGTCGAGCGGTGTTCAGGTACTCATCCCGGAGACCGGTGGGCACAAGACGATCGACTGGATCGACGACGTCAACGGCGCCTCAGGGGCCTTCTTCGCCGGCGCGTGGCTCGTGATCCTCGGCGGCTTCCTCGCGTTCGTCGCCGTCGTCGGCTTCTACTTCGCGCTGCGCGACGCCGGGCCGGTCATGCTCCTCGCGCCGATTCTCGGCGGGATCGGGATGGGGCTCGTCCAGATCTCGCACCTGATCCCAATCGCAATCGGCTACGAGCTCGCGCCCGACTACGCCGACGCCACCGGGGCGGCCCAGGACTCGATCGGGACGACAGCAGGCACCTTCGCCTCGTTCGCGCACGTCCTGAACTACTCAGGCGACGCGCTCCTCTGGGGCGTGGTCGTACCGCTCGTGGCGTGGGCGATACTCCTCACGCGCGCCGTCCCGCGCTGGATTGGCTGGCTCGGGTTCGTGACCGCCTTCTTCGCGGGCTGGCTCGGACTCTTCGCGCCCGCGTCGAGCCTCGTCGACAACATCACGTTCATCGGCTTCGTCGGCTTCTTCGTCTTCAACGCCGCGCTCGGGATCGCGCTGCTGCGGCGACGCGGGCCGAGGGAGGAACTCGCCCCCGCCTCGGCCCACTGACGCCGCTGGCCTACTTGAAGCCGGTCGTCTGCCGGTCGTTCTCGCGGCCGGTGGCGTCGAACGCGACCACCGCGACCGGCTCGACCTGCGCGCGGACGTCGGTTTGCTTGACGCGATACGCGAACCCGCGGTACGGGCCCCCGCTCGTCAGCTTTACGGTGCGCGTCGATCCGTCGCTCATCTCGATGGCGACGCGATCGACGTCCTGCGCGACGATGCCGTAGAGCCGTCCGTCGGTCACGGTCGAGAGGACGGGACCGCCCTCCCAAGCGAGGTCGATCATCATCTTCTTCCCGGCGAACGGATCGCTGGCGTAGTTGCACCCCCCACCGCCCTCGTGCGCCGCGTCGACGGCGTCCCAGAGGCAGATCAGGCCGTCGCTCCGTTCGACGAAGACGCCCCGGTCGCGGACGCCCGGTACCGATGGAAACCGCGCGACCTCGACCTTCTTCCCGTCGGCGAGCGAGGCCTGTACGGCTGCGGGGCTGATCCCGGCCCCGTGGCTGCTGCCGAAGACCGCCGTCGCGGCGATTCCGGACGCGGTGCCGATCGCGACGCAGGCGGCGACGACGGCGACAACCCTTCGCTTGCTCAGCTCAGTTGTAGACATAGCAGCTCCCGTAGAAGGGCGAGTTTGACCACGACTTGCAGTAGCCCTTCTTGCCGGTCGACGAGAACCAGGCGTCGGTCCATGTGACGAGATTCGTGTCGCGGTGCGTGCCGTGCCAGCTGTACGACACGTTGTCGATCAGCGTGATGGTCGTGTCGTAGCCGCCGGCCTGCTTGTTGAACGACGCCTTGTACCAGGACGAGCTGTACGCGCTCGACGCATCCTGCCCCGCGTACCAGTAGTGGCCGTAGATGAACGCCGTGGAGCCCGCGAACGCGCTCGCGGCGGTAGCGAGAGCCGCTACGACGATACAAGCCGCAACGGCTGTGCGACTGCGGATTCGAATCACCAGGTGGACCTCCGATCGAGTTCGAGCTTACGTCGCTCCACTCTGGCTGACCACGTGTAGGGTTGTCAATTGTTCGTTTCGGACAGTGGCCGCCGCGGCCGCGTCGGGCTGGAGCTACGCGGTCCGGGGAATCTCCACGCGGATCCGCGCCGTACCGCCGAGCGAAGCCGCACCGCACACGCCTTCGTTTCGAAGGCTGTGTGTACTTCGTCACGTTGGCGAGCACGTCAGGCACCTCCGGGTGGATGCACGTGCGGGCCCACGCACCTGCCCTGAGGGTGACGATGGCGATGCGCCGCCTCTCACGCCCGGCTAGCGCGACCTGCGAATCGCGCGGATCAGGTCCCACTTGCCCATCTTCGAGCGACCGGGAATCTGCTTCTCCTCCGCGATTAGCGAGCGTGACGGCGGCCCGTCTCACGGATCGCCGGTGCACGTAGCCCCTGGACTAACTCTTCCTGGCGGCGGCCTTGCCGCCCTTGCGGCCGGCGGCCTTCTTTTGCGCCGTCGTGCCGCCCTGGGAGGAGCTGCCGCCCGAGCCCGACTTCTTGCCGCCGCGGCTCGAGGCGCCCGGCGAGTTGGCGATCCTCGCCGCCCGCTCCTTCGACATCCCCTTGTCCTTCAGGGCCTCGTACTGCTTCTCGTTCTTGACGCTTGGCCGTTTGTTGGGCATGTGCGGCGGTTTCCCGGTTGAAACTCAGATGAAACCGCGGTACGCTCGCACAGGCGCGCGAGGGCGCCTCGAGCCCGGCGGAAGGGAGCTTCCCACCTCGCCGAGCACGGCAGGAGCTTCGTCACGGCGATCCTCCCGCCCGGTCGAGCGGGCACGGGCACGAAGGAGGTTCGTCATGCACCACGAGCTCCCGAAGCGGCTCGACCTCGACTGGTACCGGAAGGAAGCGAAGCAGCTCGTCCGCGCCTACCGCGCCGACGAGACCGAGGCGGTCGAACGCGTCGGCCCCCGCGAGCGGTTCGGCCTCAGCGACGCACAGCACCTGATCGCCGTCGAGCACGGCTTCGCCTCCTGGGCCGACTTCAAGTGCTGGGTCGAGACGCACGAGCCCGAGCCGCCGGTCGGCCGGATCGGCACTGCCCCCGTCTCCGCGTACGAGGAGCGTGCGCAGGCGCTCGTCGACGCCGTGCGCGCCGGCGAGGACGACGCAGTGCGGCGGGTGCGTGCGCACCTTCCGCGCGAGGTGGGGTCGGGGCTCACGCTCCGGGACGCGAGGGTCGTCGTCGCGCACGAGTACGGCTTCCCGACCTGGCGCGACCTCGCCTTTTATGTCGAGAAAGCCGTGGCAGAGTCGCGCTCGACCGCGCCGACCGAGTTCTCCCACGCGCTCGAGCTCATACGCGCCGGCGACGTCGAGGGCTTCCGCTCGCTCATCGCCGCACGTCCGGAGCTCGCACGGGAGCGGCACAAGCCGTCCGCCGCGCCGGTCGACCCGACGACGCTCCTCGAGGCCCTCGCCCAGCCGGAGCTGGCCGGCGCCGACACACGGTTCGCGGAGATCCTGATCGAGGCCGGCGCCGCGTTCGACGTCCCGCTCAACATCGCCGCCTGCTTCAACAACGTCGAGCTCGTGCGGACGCTGCTCGACGCGGGCGCGCGGCACGACTCGATCGAGATCTGGGGCATCACGCCGCTCCAGACCGCGATCTACCACGGCGCGAAGGAGACCGGCGACGTGCTCGCCGACGTCGAGCTCGTCCCCGATCTCTTCTGGGTCGCCGCCGGCGCCGGCCGGATCGAGCGCCTGTCGCGGTGGTTCGCTGCCGCGGGGAGGCTGCGGTCCGAGGCGCTCGCGAACCGCCCGAACCTCGCGGACGTAGGCTGGCCGCCGGCGCCGCCACCGCGCGACGACCCGCAGGCCGCACTCGACGAGGCGTTCGCGCTCGCCTGCTACAGCGGCCGGATCGAGACGATGAGCTTCCTGCACGAGCGCGGCGCCGACCCGAGCGGGAGCGTCCACCTGGGCCTGACCGGCCTGCACCTCGCTGTGATCACGCAGCGGCTCGACGTCGCGTGTTGGCTCGTCGAGCACGGCGCCGAGCTCGAGGCGCGGGACGGGATCCACCACGGGACGCCCCTTGGCTGGGCCGAGCACACCGCCGCGGGCTCAGCGATGCAGGACTTGCTCCGGGGCGGCGGCTAGCCGCTCCTGCCGTCCACCCCGTCGAGGAGCTTCCAGTTGGCCTCGAGCGCCCGCTCTGCGGCGACGGCGAGGGCGAGGGCCATCGTGTCGGCCGGAGCTTCGGCCTCGAGCGCGGCGCGCGCCTCGGCGGCGTGCTCGACGTCCCGCTCGGAGTGCAGGGCGAAGTACCGCGCCGACGGATCGTCGGGCGAGAAGCCGTAGTGCGCGACGAGGCCGCGGAGCTTCGTCTCCGAGATCGCGGGCTGGGCCGACTCGACCGCGTAGAGCACGGCGAGCGCCTCGAGGTGGTCCTCCGGAGCCCAGGCGGATGCGCAGGCCGCCGTCTCGGAGAGCGGCTCACGGTCGAGCGGCGCGTCGAGCGCGCGGGCGAAGTCGTCCCAGAGGTCCACGTGCGCGGACTCCTCCTCCGCGTGAGCGGTGTCTCCCGAGGTCGCGGCCGCGTCGGCCAGGGCGACCACGGCATGCCGGTACTCGCCGGCGTAGAACGCGAGCTCATCCCGGGACAGCTCGCCAGCCTCCCAGCGGAGGTAGAACGGGTGGCGGAGGACGTTCCAGCGCTCCCGAGCCGCGTCCACGTGGTCGAACAGATCCATCTCGCTCCTTTCGCCGGGACCCCGCGTGTCGATCCTATCGATCGGGGCGGGCTGCGAAGGTACGCTCGTCCCGCCGATGTCGCGGGTTGACATCGATCCAGGGGCCTTCGCGGCCGCTCTCTCGGAGACGACGCAGTCGCTCGTCTGCGTTCTCGACGGCGAGGGCCGGATCTTGTCCTTCAACGAGGCGTGCGAGCGAGCGACCGGCTTCGCCGCGGACGAGGTCGTCGGCCGCGATGCGCGCGAGTTCGTCATCCCGCCGGAGGAGGTCGAGGCGTTCGGCGACGTGCTTGCGAGCGTGTGGGAGAGCGCGCGGCCGAGCCCGCAGGTCGGGCACTGGATGACGCAGACGGGCGACCGGCGTTTGATCGCATGGACGAACAAGCCGGTGCTCGGAACCGACGGGAGCCCTGCGTACCTGGTCACGAGCGGCCTGGACATCACCGAGCACGAGCTCGCGTCCGCCGAGCTGAAGGCTGTCGAGGGGAACCTCGAGGTCAAGCTCGCGGAGGTCGCGCGGCTCGCGCAGGAGCAGACTTCGCTACGGCGGGTCGCGACGCTCGTCGCGACGGAGGCAGAGCCGGAGCGGGTCTTCGAGGCCGTGTCGGAGCAGTGCGCGCGCGTCCTAGGCACCGGCTCGGCGGCCGTCTTCCGCTTCGAGGGCGACGGCGCAGTCGTCGTGGGGCGCTTCGACCGGGAGGGCATCGGCGCCTTTCCGCTCGGGGCGACCGCACCGCTCGACGGCGGGTCGGCGATCGCGACCGTCTACCGGACCGGCAACCCGGCCCGGATCGACGACTACTCGGAGGTCGTCGGCGAGGTCGCCGAGATCATGCGCCGGACAGGGGCCCGCTTCACGATCGCCGCGCCGATCCTCGTCGCCGGGAAGATCTGGGGCGCCGTGGCCGTGACCAGCAGGACGGTCGAGAAGAGTCCCGGGGAAGGCGAGACGAGGCTCCGCGACTTCAGCGAGCTCGTCTCGCTCGCCGTCGCGAGCGCCGAGGCGCGCGCCCAGCTTCGCGCCTCGCGCACGAGGATCGTCCAGGCCGCGGACGAGGACCGGCGGCGCCTCGAGCGGAACCTCCACGACGGGGCGCAGCAGCGGCTCGTCTCGTCGCGCCTCGCGCTTCGGCTCGCGCGCGAGAAGCTGGAGAGCGACTCGGAGCTGACGGCCGAGCTGCTCGAGTCGGCGGGGACCGAGCTCGACGGCGCGCTCGGGGAGCTCCGCGAGCTCGCGCGCGGCATCCACCCAGGAATCCTCACCGAGGGCGGTCTCCGGGCTGCGATCGAAGCGCTCGCCGAGCGCGCGCCCCTGCCCGTGCTCGTCGCGGGCACCCCGGCCGAAGCGCTGCCCGAGCCGGTCGAGATCGCGGCCTACTACGTCGTCGCGGAGGCGCTTGCGAACGTCGTCAAGCACGCCGAGGCGACGAGCATGACCGTCAGCGTGAGCCGGGACGAGGACGACGTCGTCGTGACCGTTCGGGACGACGGCCGCGGCGGAGCCGACCCCGCGCGTGGTTCGGGCCTCGTCGCCGTGCGCGACCGCGCCGAGGCGCTCGGAGGCTCGCTGGAGGTGGAGAGCCCGCCCGGCGAGGGCACCCTCGTCCGGGCGGTGCTGCCGGTCTACCGGTAGCGGTAGACGATCCGGCCGCGGTTCAGGTCGTAGGCCGAGATCTCGATCTTGATCCGGTCGCCGGGCTGGATCCGAATGCGGTAGCGCCGCATCTTTCCGGCGGTGTAGCCCATCGTCTCGAAGCCGTTGTCGAGCGCGATCTTGTACATCCCGTTGCCGAGCGCCTCGGTGACCTCTCCCTCGAGCTCGACCTTCTGTTCCTTCGTCGCCATGCGACCTCCTTCGTCGAAGCGTCCCCGCCAGGGCGCGACGCGCAGGCCGCACCCGGGCGGGGACGAGACTTCGTCGCCGCTAAGCGACGGTGACGACGTTCGAGGCCTCAGGGCCCTTCGCGCCCTCGCGGGGCTCGTATTCGACCTTCGCGCCCTCCGCGAGCGTCTTGAAGCCGTTGCCGCTGATCTGCGAATGGTGGACGAACAGATCCTTGCCGCCGTCCTCGGGCTGGATGAAGCCGTAGCCCTTCGCATCGTTGAACCACTTCACGGTTCCGGTTGCCATAGAAAACACCTCCTCTACCTGTGCTCGAACGGGTAGGGAAGTGCGAGTGCACCACCGGTACGCGCTCTTGGTTTCGGTACAGCCTAGCCGACTTCGCAGCCTTTGCATCGTGCGGCGGCGCTGACATAGTGGACGAGTGGCAAACGTTCGCGACTCGGCGCCGAGCCGCGTCTACTACTTCGAGCTCGGTCGAGGCACGTGGCGCGGCCGGTTCGCGTTCCGCGTCACGTCCTGGCGGCGCTTCTGGCGCGAGCGGCTCGGGCCTCGAAATCGCTTCCTCGTTCTCTGCCTCGCGCTCTGCACCCGCGCCTTCGGCCGCTCCGGGATCGAGTCCGAGATGACTGCCGAGCCCGAGGCCGGACGCTTTGGAGTCGCCCGCAACCGCCTGCGGATCGACCAGCTCGGGATCACGCTCTATCTGGCGAAGGAGGAGTACGTGCTCGCCCCAGACGGGACGAAGTCATCGCGAGCGAGCGCTTCGGGCCGATCCCGTTCCTCTTCAGGGACACGAAGCGCTTCACTGCCGTGATCCTCGAGGGCGGCCACGACTCGACGTACTCGATGCCGCTCCTCGGGGGCGACTAGACTGCCCGCTACCACATCCGCGAGGCCCGAGCTCCACGAGCGGCTAGCCGCCCTCTCCGCGCGGCTCGAGGCAAGGGCCCGCGAGCTCGACGCCCGGAAGGACTCGCGTGCCGTCTTCACGCACGCGTACGCCCTCATGACGGCGCAAATCGCGACCGAGCTGCCGACGGATCCGAGCTTCGACCCCGGCTGGACGGTCTCGCTCGCGGAGGCCTTCGCAGCTCGATACCTCGCCGCGCTCGACGCCTACGACCGCAGCGAAGTGGTGCCGCCGGCGTGGGACGCCGTCTTTCGCGCGATCGGCGACCGGCGCACGTCGGTGATCGAGGACCTGGTCTTCGCGATGACGGCCCACATCGTCCGCGACCTCCCGCACGCGCTCCTCGACGTCGGGCTGCGGGATTCGACCGGCCGGCCGCACATCCACGACTTCCAGGCCGTGAACGACGTCCTCGGCCACGAGATCCAGCCGATCGTGGACGCGACGAGCAAGGCATACGGGCGCTTCGTGAGGTTCCTCGACCGACTCGGCAAGCCGTACGACCGGATCATCACGAACTACGGGATCCGGCTCAGCCGCGGCGTCGCCTGGTACAACGCCATGCGTCTCGAGAACCCGGACGAGTCGGCAGACGCGGCCGCGTCGATCGAGAAGAGCCCGAAGGTCGTCGTCGACGAGCTGCTGAACCCTCCGGTGTGGTCGCTCCGGATCGCGCTCCGCTTCGTCCGGTGGCTGCTCGGCTTCTTCCGCAAGTGGCCGGAGGCCGGGCCCTGGAGCCGCACGGTCTCGTAGGGGCATCGTCCCCGCGGTCGTTCGCAGGGTCTTCGGGGTCTGACCCCTCCCCCCGGCCGAAGCGGACGATCCCGATCGAGTCCGCAGCGCCGTTCGGGCGAAACCGGGGTCAGACCCCGAAGGACCGCAGCGACGTCGAAGGTCAGACCGCGACTGCGACGAGTGATGGCGCGGGCGGTGTCGCGGGCTCGAGGGCTTCCGATGCCTCGGCGACGTAAGCCGCGTAGTTCTGCCTCGCCGTCTCCTCGTCCCGCCCAAACTGCGCCAGGATCAGATCCACGGTAAGGAGCGTGGGCCGGGGCGCCAGGCCGGCGGTTGCGCGATAGCTGCTCCATGGCCAATCTCCCGCCTCCTCGCAGAGCCCGGCTCGGACCGGGTTGAGGACGACCTAGCGCGAGAGCTCGATGAGGTGCTTGCTCTCGATGAAGCGTGCGCCGAAGCGGCCTTGGAAGAGGTGGCCGTCGAGCCCGTGCCGGCGGTTGAACAGCTGGGCATACGTGCCATTGATGCGCTGCATCCCTGCGACAGGTCGGGCGCCGGCGTCTCGAAGAGGAAGTGGTAGTGGTTCGGCATCAGGCGGTACGCATGGCAGTACCAGCCGAACCGGGCGACGACGTCTTCCGCGACCGAGAGCAGCAACCGCCGGTCGGCGTCGTCGCGCACGATGTCCTGTCGGCGGTTTCCGCGGGCGTAGACGTGGTACATGCCGTTCTCGACGAGGAGACGTAGGGGACGAGGCACGCTGGCGACCGTAGCGGCGCGGGGGTGCTGCGACCGGGCTCGCGCCTGTCTTGGCACGCAAACGATCGCGTCTCGTGACACTTCGGGGTCAGACCCCGGTTGTGCGCGGGACCTGCGCGGCGGCCCGCGTCGTAGGTCTCCCGTGAACAGGCAGGAGTTTCTGCTCGCCGCCGCCGCGGGCGCCCCCTTCGCCCCAGCGGCGCTCGCGCGCAACCTCGCCGCCGCTCCGCCGCTCGTGCTCGTCACCGCCGACACCGAGTCCCACGTGGCCGCGCTGTCGGCCGCGACCGGCGGCGTGCTCCACCGCTTGCCGACCGAGCCGGGCCCGCGGAGCATCGAGACGGTCGGCGGGAGCCTCGCCGTGGTCGCGCACACGACCCGAGGCGTCGTGTCGATCCTCGACGGCGGGCCGCTCCGCGTCCGCCACGTCCTCCGGTCGTTCGCCGAGCCGCGCTACACCGCGGCGCACCCGGCCGGACGCTTCGCGTTCGTCACCGACTCGAAGCGCGGCGACATAGCAACGCTCGACGTCCTCCGCGGAGTCGTGCTCGCGCGGCTCGAACTCGACGGCCCGGCCCGCCACGTGACGATCGACCGCGCGGGTCGCACCGTCTGGGTCTCGCTCGGCTCGAAGGCCGAGCTCGTCGCGATCGTCGACGTGTCCCGCCCCGAGCAGCCTCGCCTCCTCCGGACGGTCCGCCCGCCCTTCCTCGCGCACGACGTCGGGTTCTCGCACGACCAGCGGCACGTCTGGGTCACGTCCGGAAGCGACGGGCGTCTCGCGATCTACGACCGGCGCGAACGGCGGCCGCTCTTCACCCTTCCTGCGGACGCGCCACCCCAGCACGTGACCTTCACGAGCGGCCTCGCGTTCGTGACGAGCGGCGACGACGGGACGCTCCGAGTGCACCGGCTCGGCGACGGCCGCCTGCTGAGAACGACGCCGGTCCCGACCGGCTCCTACAACGTCCAGGAAGGCCTCGGCCGGATCGTCACGCCCTCGCTCGACCGCGGCACGCTGTGCATCCTCGGCCCGACCGGCGCTCTCCTCCACCGCACGCAGGTCGCGCCGTCGTCGCACGACGCCTGCCTCGTCACCGGCCGCTGATCTCCCTCAGGAAGGCGCCGCCGCCGATCGTCCGCTCCATCCCCCCGCCGACCGCTGCGCGCAGAGCGCGATCGGACGTGACAAGCCAGTAGCCGTCGAGCTGTGCCGTCTCGCGGATCAGCCACTCGTCGGCCGTCTCCGCGCCGCTCCCGACGACGTCCTCGGCATCCTCGGGCGCGGATCCGTCGAACACGACCAGCACGTCGTGACCGTTCGCCGCTCCCCACTCTCGGACGAGCTCGACGAGCCGCTCTCGGGAGACGTTCGGCCACGCCGAGCGGCGAACGTTCTCGCCGTCGACGAGGACGCGCGCCACGTCAGTTGAGCGACGGGTCCGGCGGCATCGTCGCGATGAGCGCGAACTGGCCGCCTTTGCGGCGCAGCACCGCGTTCCAGAGGTGCTCCGGATCGTCGCTGAACACATCCTCGAGCTCGGGCGTCTCGACGAACCAGGACGGCAGCGCAAGCTCGGCCTCGAGCTGCCCCGCGCCCCAGCCCGCGTAGCCCGCGAACACACGGAAGCGACGTGCGGCCGACTCGAGCACCGAGGGGTCGGCGTCCGCGCGGAGGAAGCCGAGATCGCCGAAGACGAGCGCGGCGGCCGCGTCCGTGTCGTCGAACTCCGCGAGGACGACGACCGCCGCCGGCTCGACCGGTCCGCCCGCGAAGATCGGCTCGTCGTCGTCGACGAGGTCCTCGAGCGCCGGCACCGCCTCGGCGACCGAGGCCGTCGTCGGCCGGTTCAGCACGACCCCCATCGCTCCCTCGTCGTTGTGCTCGACGACGAGGACGACCGTGCGCGCGAAGTTCGGATCGAGCAGCGCCGGCGACGCGATCAGGAGCTGGCCGCGGAGCGATTCCTCTGGATCCACGCGCCGTAGTGTGGAGCACGCGCCGCGAGGAGGCCGCCGATCGTAGCGATCGAGACGCCGTACACGAGCAAGAGCCACGCCCCGCCGCGGTCGGTGCCGGCGGTGATCCCGTGCGCGGCAGCGGCCGCCCAGACCGCGAAGCCGAGGTAGTGGGCGCGCCGCCAGGCCTGGTACGAGAGACCGCGGCCGCGGAGCCGGTTCGTCACCGCGAGCGCGACGAGCAGCTCGGCCGACACGATCCCGAGCGCGACCGGCAGCGGCTTGAAGCTCGACACGAACGGGACCAGGAGCGCAGTGAGCGAGAACGGCGTGTACGAGTCGATCGCGATCGTCGCGACGTGGATCGCGACGAACGTCCCGGTCAGAATCCCCGCGAAGCGGTGGACGTCCTCGAGGGCGAAGCGCGGCCACTTCGGCAGCCGCCGGCGCCCGGACAGAGTCAGGCCGAGCGCGACCACGGCCGAGAGGAGCAAGTACGCCACGATCCCCGCAGCTCGCGCGGCGTACCAGTCGACCGGACTCGAGGTCAGGTGCACGCCGGCTCCTCGACGGCCGTCGACCACCCGCGGTTCTCGACGACGGTGCCGTCGGGGGCGACGAACTGGGCCGGGATGCCGCGCGCGTCGAGCACGTCGGGCCCGCGCTCGCCGAGCAGGTAGCCGAGCTTCGCGGCCGCGTCTGCGGCGAGGCAGGTCCGGCCGCACGCGGTTATCTGCTCCCACGTCGACTCCGCGGGGCGGCCGGTGCGCGGGTCGATCAGATGATGCTGGAGCTCGCCGCCGCGCAGCCAGCGGCGCTTCGTGCTCCCGCTCGTGGCGAGGCCGCCGGAGACGAGCTGCACCGCGCCGCCGCCCGGGACCGCGACCGCCAGACCGCCACGCGCGGCGAGGTCTCCACCGGCCGAGACGTAGCCGTCGCCCGAGAGGAGCGAGAGCGCGTCGTCGGCGGCCATCGCCTTCACGACGCCGTTCAGGTCGAGGAGAGCCTCCGGCGGGAGCTGCACGCCGAAAGAGGTCGTGCGCACCTGGCGCCAGCACCCCCGCGCGCCGGCGCCGGCAGGGCGAGGATCACCTCCGCGAACCCGCTCGAAGTCGTCGTCGTAGCCGGCAGCCTCAATGGCAGCGCCGACCGTCGGATCGAGCACGCCGTTCGTCGAGCCGGCGAGATCGAGCGCCGCAGCGAGCGCGCGGGCGAACGGCGCAGAGACGCGGACGAACCGGCCCTCAGCCGCGTTCACGCGGTTAAGTTCGCTCTCGGGCCGAAAGCGGCTGAAGATGCGGTCACGCTCGTCGAAGAGCGCGCGCACGGCCTCGAGCTCCGCGGCCGTCGCGCCGGCGACGACGATCTCGCAGCCCATTGCCCGGAAACGTGCGACCGAGCTCACGACACGGACGTGGACGCCTGAGGCTGCGACGTCGCGGGAGCGAGCGTCCCGCCACCGAGGTCGTCCGTCGCGACCGAGT
>Ga0066709_100002536_pt1 | contig 13375 bp, 12 predicted proteins | sample GraSoiAngelo_158_FD_79665 | JGI IMG/M metagenome (GOLD analysis project Ga0066709, IMG submission 79665) | Grasslands soil microbial communities from the Angelo Coastal Reserve, California, USA - 14_1009_16_30cm | ecosystem: Environmental > Terrestrial > Soil > Grasslands | place: USA... | reverse complement strand
TCCAGCGTAGATGAGGACGGTGATCGGAGTGGTCTTGCTCGCCGTGCCGGTGAAGGACGGCGTCGGGTCCTCCGACGGCGATGCGGGCGGGTTCAACGTCACCTTGGGGGCAGCTGCATCCGCCGTGAACATCACAGGCGAGACGACCGCCCCGCCCGCCATCAACACCAGGCTCATCGCCAGACGCGCCGCCACAGTCACGTCCCGAAGGGCCGTCAACGCTCTCATCAGGCTACCTCCATCCATGTGTCAGAGCGCGGGCGAACCGCAGCGTCGTCCACGAAATTAGGCAAGGGCGATCGAATAACCTACGAGCCTCGTGACGCAATCCCGGGGGCGTCAGCTCGCCCGCCGGACGTTTCTCCCGCAGTTTGCGGGAACAATTGGGCAACCCAGACGTCAGAGGCAGACCTACGCTCACGCCGGCCGCGCCTGCGGCCGCAGCAGCCAGCGGCAATCTCGCCGTATGGAACCATTCGCCGCGGCGAGATCACAGAACCGACGCGATGAGCGACCGAGAGAGCCCGACATCACGCGAGGCCGACAACGCCAACGTGGCGGCGGTGCGGGAGCTCTACCGCACGTGGAACGCCGCCGGGCCGGTTGCGTTCTGCGCCCTGCTGCACCCCGAGGTCGTGTGGCACGAATTGGCCGAGCTTCCGGGCGCGGGCGATCATCACGGGCGCCCGGAGGTCCAACGCCACCTGATGCCGCTGGTCGACACGGTAGGCATGTTTCGCGCATCGGTCGAGGGGATCGAGGAGCGCTCAGGCGAGGTGCTGGCGTACCTGCACCTGCACGACACGCTGACGCCGAGCGGAGTCCCGCTTGACTACCGCGTGGTGCACCTCCATCGCCTGCGCGAGGACATGGTCGACCGCATCCGCGCGTATGCCGACCTGGAGCAGGCGATCGCCGACGGCGCCTGACGCGGGGAATGCAAGCGCCGCCAGGCGCCTATTGCGCGCCCGTGGCCCCTGGCGCTAGCGGCCCGCAGGCGACCGTACCCGGCGGGCCGCCAGCGACCATGCCCGCGCCTCACCGCACGATGCGGGGCCAGCGACGGCCGTCAGTGGACTCCGTAAGCGATCACGTAGCCGGGGGCGGCCACGTAGCTCGCCCCGCCCGCCGAGACGAACAGGTTGTGTTCGGCGATCGCGACGCCGGCGCTCGTGAGGTTCGTCACGGGCGCGCCCGCGTCTACGCTCAGCGGCCGGCGCACGAGCGGCAGGCCGTTCGTGGCTTGGAAGCCGTCGAGGTTTGAGTCCCCATCGACGGTCCAGACGACGCCCGCAGCTGTGCTGACCGACTGGTAGTGGGTGCCGTCGGCGATCGGGCTCACCCAGCCGGTGGCACCGCTCGAGCGGTCCAGCGAGAACATATCCCCGCCTGGCGTCGCCACGCCGTAGATCGAGTTGCCGTCGAACGCGGTGGAGTCGGCGTTGCAGGCGAAGCACGACGGGCCGACGATCGTGCTCCACACCGGGGTCATCGTCTGCGCGTTGGCAGCGTGGTAGACGCCCGACTTCTGGAGCTCGCCGACCACCTTTGTGCCGTCACCCGTCGTGAACAGGTTCGCGGAAGCGCCGAAGTCGAGGTCGAGCTGTCCGCAGACCGGATCGTCGAGCGGATACGGCACTTCGGGGTTGTTCGACGCTTCGCACGCCGGGGAGTGGCTGAGTTCCTCGAGCGTCTGCGTGTACTGGTCGACGTTGCCTTCGTAGGAGGCGACGATCTGCCCGAACGTCGGCCGCGACGGGTCGAGGTCGATCTTCAGGATCGCGTCGGTCGTCTTGTACTGCTTTTCCTTGCTGTTCGGGTTGCCCGCGCCCCAGTAGGCGTACTTGGTGGCCGGATCGTATGCGGGCGTGCTCCACAGCCCGCCGCCCGCATAGCCTTCTTCCTGTGCGCTCTGCGGGATCGTGGGCGTGATCTTGACGACTGCGCCGGTCTTCGCGTTGATCACCCCGAAGCCGCCGCTCGCCGTCGGGTCTCCCTCGGGAGGCGAGTAGCCGGCGAGGACGAACCCGTTCGCGACGATCGTACTGGAGTTGGCGTACGAGCCTTCCTGAAGGGCGCTGCTCGTCAGCGGTGGCGCGAACGGCTCGCTCTTCCAGATCACCGCGCCCGTCGACCGGTTCAGCGCGATCGCATACGGAGCCGTGAACTCGTCCACCAGATAGATGACCGCCTTGCCGTAGATGGCCGGCGCGCCCACCACGGCGCCTCCCGAGCCGGGTTTCGGCGCTTCCAGCTTGCGCTGCCAGATGACACGGCCGGTCCGCGCGTCCAGCGCGTACGCGGTGCCGCCGAAGGACGCGATGTAGACACAGCCGTCGAACACGACCGGCGTCGTGTTGAAGCCCGTTTCGTCACCGACCGAGGTCGTCGAGAACGCCCAGACCGGTTTCAGGCCGGCCACGGCGCTCGGCCCGAGGCCGCTCTCTTCGGGTTGCGCGCGCGTGTTGGAGACATCGTGGCCGTACATCGGCCACTGCCCGCCGCTCGCCGGGACCGTCGTGCAGGGCGTAGAGGCGGATGCGGAGGAGGCGAAGCCGAAGGCGCTCAACGACACCGCGAGGCCCACGAGCAACACGATCTTGCGCGCGATCACAATCACCCGACGTTCGTCAATCACGCCCCAACGCATCTGCTCCTCCCCTTTCTCGCCACTGGACGTTAGGCTCCTTCCCCGATTTGAGGCGTTCTAAACAGATCTCTTTGATGTCCCATTTGGCGGTGCCGGAGTTGGCAACGAACGTGCTCGCCTGGCTGGCCGCCTGACCGCTGTCCTGACCGCTCCGATGTACCTCAGGAGCATGCGCCGGCGCCAGGACGCCGCTCGTGCCCACGGCGGGGGTTGCCCTGCAAGCGGCGTGGCCGGCTGGCGCTAGGTCAACTCGTGCCGACGCCGCCTTCTCAGCCGGCGCCGGCGGCCCGTGAGCTGCCATGGACCCGGCGTGAAGTCCAGCGCCACATTGGCCGCCCACACGATCAGCGTGGCCGCCACCAACGTCCAGAAGCCGTGAATGTCGAAACCGCCGACGATCGCCTTGGTGATCACGAGCATGAGCAGCGACACGAAGAACCAGGCTATCCCCAGCGTGAGGATGGCCAGCGGCAGCGTCACGAGCCGCAGCAGCGGCTTCAGCAGGGTGTTCAGCACGCCGAACACCGCCGCCGCGGCCAGCAGATCTCCGGCGTTCGCAACGTGCACGCCGTGCAGCACGCCGGCGACAAGCGCGAGAACGAGCGCATTCGTGAGCCACGAGATGCCCAGCCGCACGAGCAGCGACGGCGAGCGAGGCCCGCGACCCACCCATCTACCTCCAGCGTTGCTCAGCACGCCCCCAACCCTACGAGACGCAGCGGGCCCCTGCCACGCCAGACGCAGCGGGCCCGTGCCATGACTCGCCCGGCTTCGACGTTCTCCTTGCGGCTCTAAAGGCGGCCACGGAGACGGCCGCCGCGCGGCGCGAGCGGCGCTCGCGTCAGATCATCTCGGCCAGCCTGGCCGCGGCGTGGCGCGCGCCGTCACGCTCGACATCGCGGTAGTCGACCTCGCGGCCGATCTCACCGGCGATCGCGTCCGCGATCACCTCCGGGGTGGCGGTATCGAAGTCCATCTTGCGTCCCGCTCCGTAGCGGTCGAGGCGATGGGCGACGTGGTAGTTCTGCTCGAAGTGGTGGCGCAGCGGGAAGAACAGGAACGGGCGCTTGTTCGCCGCCAGCTCCATCGCCGTCGTCAGCCCGCCCTGCACCACCCCCAGGTCGCAGGCCGCAAGGTGGCGGTACAGGTTATGAACGTAGGGGCGGATCTCGAGGCCATCGGCGTGCGGCAGGGAGTCAGGATCGATGCGCGGCCCCGCGACGACGATCATGCGCAGCTCCGGCACGCGCTCCTTGGCACCCGGGAAGGCCTCGATCACCCGCCGCAGCAGGTGGCCCCCGACGCCCGAGCCGCCGACCGTCACGATGCAGACCTGCTCCTCGTCCGCGTAGCCAAGCTCCGCGCGCAGCGCGGAGCGGTCGCGGAACTGAGCCGGGTCAAACCCGCTCACGTAGCCCACGAAGTCGAAGTTGCGCTCGGTCCAGTCGCGGATCAGCGGCAGCTGCGGCCCCAGCCGGTCGCCCACGATGTCCTCCGGATTGCCCACGAACAGGGCGCGGTCGCGCACCTCGGGATGGCGCGCGATGTGGCCGACCATCTCGCCGTTGTAGTCGGCGGTGAGAAACGCCTCGTGCGAGCCGCCGTCGGGCATCGGCAGCCAGCCGACGAAGTCGGTCAGCCACGCGTAGTTGGCGCGCTTCTCGTTGGGATGCTCGTGCAGGTAGTAGTCGATCTCCCAGCCCTCATCGGCGATCCAAAGGTTGTAGCCGCCGTCGCGGGCGACGTCGTGGAAGAGCATGAAGTTGGCGATCAGGATCTCGTCCATGCGCCTCCACGCCTGGAAGCAGTGCAGGTCGTGCTCGGCCGACTCGGACTCGATGTGGCGCGACTCGTTGGCCAGGTGCGCGCTGGCGGGGTGGATGCGCTCGCCCTCGTCCTGGAGCACCCTGGTCACCGGATGCTGGGCCAGCCAGTCGATCTGAAGGTCTGGCACGAGCGCGCGCAGCTCCCTGGCGATCGCCACGTCGCGCTGGGCATGACCCAGTCCGATCGGCGAGGAGATGTACAGGGCGCGCGGTCGCCCGTCGGAGCGGTGGGCGGTGGGATCGCGCGCCGGCCTGCCATCGGGACTGTCGGCGGCGTGCTCGATCAGCTCGCGCAGGGCGAGGTTGACGGGGACGGGCTTGCGCGCGTGCGGGGCATGGGCGCCGCCGGCGACGCTCAACAACTGGCCCTCGACCGCCTCGGCCAGCGCCTTGGCGTCGGCATGGGAGGTGAGCTTGTCGTTGGGGCCGGAGATGACGAGCACCGGGCAGCGCACCCGCCGCGCCAGGGCCAGCTGGTCGCGCCGCGTGGCCGGCGCGGCCCCATCGGCGACGGCGCTGGCGATCAGCGTCTCGGCGTCGGTCTCGAGCGCCCATCCGATCGCATCCTCGATCTGCTTGGTCGAATGGGGCGTGTTGAACATGCGACGGATGAACCACTCGACGAAGTCGCTGTAGTCGCGCCGCCAGTGGGCGGCGTTGAACTTCAGCCAGCTGCGGGCGAGGAGGGGGCGCCTTTCGAACAACTTGCGCAGCCGCCGCTGCGCCATGATCCGCCAGCGCAACCCGCGCAGCGGGCTGACCGGAAACCACGGACCGATGAACGCCGCCGCGAGCACGCGCTCGGGATGCTCGGCGGCGAGCAGCAGCGCGCGCTGGGCCCCGCGCGAGAAGGCCACGATCACCGCCCGCTCGGTGCCCGTGGCGTCCATTACCGCCACCGCGTCGGCCGCGAACTCCGCCTCGGCGTAAAGCGAGGCGTCTGCCGGGCGGTCGGAGCGGCCGTTTCCCCGGGGATCGAACGTGACCACGCGGAAGTGGCGCGCGAGGTATGCGATCTGCGCCTTCCACACGCGCGAGTGAACGAGCGTCCACGTGGGCAGCAACAGCACCGTCGGATCGCCGTCCCCGTACCGCTCCCAAAACACGCGCACCCCGTCGCGCTCGACGAAGCCCTGCTCATCCGGATACCGCGCGCGAGACTGCTCTCGGGCCGCGGCGAGCGGGCAGGGCGCGGCAGTTGTCGCGGTGGTCATTGCGCTCTCCTCTCCTCGAGGCTCTGAAGCCAGCTGTCGATCCACCCGAGCAGCTCGGCGTGGCCCTCCTCGATGCCCAGCAGCCGCTCGGCCTGGGCGCCCTGGCTCATCATCATCACCAGCGCCACCAGCGCATCGAGCGGGGGCACGCTGGTGCCGAGCCGGTACGCATCGAGCGCGCGCGCAAGCGCCGCCCGCAGCACCGCGCGCCATTCGTGGTCGACCGCCACCAGCCGGTCGCGCAGCTCGGGCTTGTTCCAGGCCATCGCCTGCAGCTCGTGCCAGATCTTGGGATAGCCCGCCGCCAGATCCTCCTCGTGGAAACGCCACGCCGTCCGCCACTTCTCGATGAACGGCTGCTCCGCGCCGTACATCTCGCGCTGGCGCACGATCAAACGCGCGGTGAAGCGCTCGAGCACCTGCACAAGCAGCTCCTCCATCGAGCCGTAGTAGTAGTGCACGAGCCCGTGGTTGACGCCCGCCTCCTGGGCTACGCGACGGGTGCTGATCCCGGCATGACCCTCGCTCACCAGCAAACGCTCGGCCGCATCGAGCAGCGCCTGCATGACGAGCTCGCGATCACGCGCGGGCGGCGGGGCGGTGGTCTCGGCGGTCTTAGTCATCTGTCTTAGGCGGTTGACTAGCCTACGCCTCCACCTCCTCCCTGTCAAGGCCTTGATCGCGGTGAGCCAGGAATGACAGCGGCCGGGTGATCCCGGCGAGCCAGGAACGACCACGGCCGGCCCATACGGAAGCGGGCGCTCCGGCGCCCGCTTCCCACTAATAGTTCTATGAGGTCCGCCCATGGCGAGATGATCCGGGCATGACCGAGCTGGACTCAAGACAAGCGGATCTGTGCGAGCGCTCGCCGTGGGACTTCAGCGACCTGCGCGCGCTCTACATCAACTGCACGCTCAAGCGCTCGCCCGAGACCTCCAACACGCGCGGGCTCGCCGACCGGTCGATTGCGATCCTCGAGCGCAACCGGGTCTCGGTCGAGGTGATCCGGGCCGTCGACCACGCCATCGCCACCGGCGTCCACCCCGACATGACCGAGCACGGGTGGGAGCGCGACGAGTGGCCGTCGATCTTCGGCAAGGTGCTCGCCGCCGACATCCTCGTGCTGCTCTCGCCGATCTGGCTGGGCGAGAAATCTTCCGTCTGCACGCGCGTCATCGAGCGGCTGTACGGCAACAGCCACCTGCTCAACGACGACGGGCAGTACGCCTACTACGGGCGCGTCGCCGGCTGCATCATCACCGGCAACGAGGACGGCGCCAAGCACTGCGCCATGAACATCCTCTACTCGCTACAGCACCTCGGCTTCGCCATCCCGCCGCAGGCCGACTCCGGCTGGGTGGGCGAGGCCGGCCCCGGACCCAGCTACCTCGACCCCGGCTCCGGCGGGCCCGAGAACGACTTCACCAACCGCAACACCGCGTTCCTCACCTGGAACCTCTTGCACCTCGCGCGGATTCTCAAGGACGCCGGCGGGATCCCCGCCTGGGGCAACCAGCGCACCGCCTGGGACGCCGGCTGCCGCTTCGACTACGAGAACCCCGAGCACCGGGTGTAGGGATCTGGGCTTGTGCAGCGGCGCGGGCGATCCCTATCCCGGCGACCAGTGCCGTACCAAGCGCCGGGCGCGTAAGCGTAGTGCCGCGCCCGGCGCGTAGGTGTAGTGCCGCGGAGTTACTTTTTCTTCGCTGGCTTGATGTCGACCTTCTTGACCTTGATTTCCGGTTCAAAGCCAGCGGTCGGGCAGTGCTTGTTGGGCAGCTGGGTGATAGTCCCGTGGAGCTTCACGCGGCTCCCTTCAGGCAGATTGGTGGCGCTGAGGCCGTGATGGAACTTGACCCGCGCATCGGTCAATGTGTAGGTCTGATCCCCCGTGGGGGCGCGGTGGTTGGCCTTGGTCACGTTGACCTCGAGCGTGCCGTTGTAGCGACCATGCCCTTCGGCTTCGATCAAGGCCGCTTTGATCAGCGTGCCGGACGCCTTGAAGCCCTCGGTCTTGGGCACGCATTTAGCGGGCTGCTTCGGTGGCTTGGGCGGCGTCGGCTTGTCGGCCTGGGCAGGCCCGACCGCTGCGATCGCGGCGAGAGTGGCGACTGCGACTAGCTTCCTCATGAGGCGGCCTCCTGGGTATTCCTTTACTCCTACATAACGCCGAGAGGAACGCGATGTTAGGTCCAATCGGCATCACCGCAGGGGGCTGGCAGGCCGCTTGCAGGCCGGGCAGGTCTATCTCTGAGGTGTCGTGCGCTCATCCATCCGCCCGCGCCCAGTGAGCCCGCAGCGCGCTGGCGGTGCGCTCGGGCTCCATGCGGTGCGGCGGATCGAAATGGTGGCGTTCCGTGAAGATGTCGAGCGTGAAGTCCGGGAAGATCTCGCGCGCCCGCTCGGCCATCCGACCGTAGTAGTCGGGGTTGCTGCGACCACCGAGCGCGAAGTACACCGGCTGGGCAAAACTGCGAAGGCGGTCGACGTCGAGTGTCGATGACCTGAATGTCTTCAGGAAGGCCCGCAGGCCCGCGGGCCGGCTCGCCATCCACGGCGGCGGTGGACCTGGCGGCGGGGGCGGCGGCTCGACCCCGGTGCCAACTGCATCGCCACGAACGCCGGCATCATCTCCTCCGGCGGAAGCGCCGCGATCCGATCGAACTCCCGCCACACGGCCTGCTCCTCTTGAGAAAGACCGTCGTTCCCCATCCAGGCCGAGGTCCTTCGCGATCGCCTCGACGTCGCCGCCCAATGCCTCGAGCAGACCTCCGTATGCGAGGCCGGCCGGCATCACGCCACCGGGCAGAAGAATCGCGCGCGGTCCCACGTCCGCGCGAGCGTACAGCCATCCCCGGCGCCGGGCGCCCGGCTCAGGAGGTCTTGCGTTCCAGATCGGCCACCTCGCCGGCCTTCGCTTCGGCCCGCTCCTGCGCGCGCGAGAGTTCATCCTTCGTCTCCCCCATGCGCTCTTCCTGGCGTCCTTCGCGGCGAAGGCTCGGATCGTCCACAACCTGCCCCGTCGTCTGCTTGGCCTTCCCCCTGATCTTGTCGAGGATGCTCATTGCGCCTCCTTAGGTCGCTCATATCTTGGACTACCCGGCGCGCGCGTCATTACGCGTCGGTCTGATCCAAGCCCTATCGGGGGCCCGGCGCGCGTGAGCATGCGGATGTCGCACAGCGGGTGCCCGGCGGGTAGCTGACGGGTAGCTAGTTCGTGTGCTGCCCAGCGCAATCCAGCGGCTCGATACGCGCGCCGGTCAGAGCCTGGAGACGACCATCCGCCGGCACCATCGCCGCCGGCTGGCGCGCGTCGGCTCGATCGCGCAGCTCGACCCGCCCAGCGACGGAGAGCTGTGGAGCGCGGGCGAGACGCCGGCGCGAGACGCGTGCACGCTCGATGTCCTGATCGACGGCCAGCGGGCGCTCTCGGCGGTCGCCGAGACACTTGCCCGCGCTCGCTCCCACATCCACATCGCCGGCTGGCATCTGAGCCCCGACTTCGGGCTCACGCGCGATGAGCGCGCCGCTCGGCTGCGCGACCTGCTGGGCGATCTCGCCGAGCGCGTAGACGTCAGGGTGCTGCTGTGGGCAGGGGCGCCGCTGCCGGTTTTCACCCCCGATCGCCGCGAAGTGCGCCGAGCACGAGCTGAGCTGACACGTGGGACCAAGGTGAAGTGTGCGCTCGATGACAAAGAGCGGCCGATGCACTGCCACCACGAGAAGCTCGTGATCGTCGACGGCGAGGTTGCCTTCGTGGGCGGCATCGACCTGACCTCGCTGGGCGGCGACCGCTTCGACACTGGCGCACACCCGATGCGCAGCCGCCTCGGCTGGCACGATGCCGCCGCACGCGTCTGCGGCCCCGCGGTGGCGGACGTCGCGAGCCACTTCGCCTGCCGGTGGCGCGAGGTATCGGGCGAGGCGATCGCGCCGGCTCCGGCTCAGGCAGACGCGGGCGAGCTCCAGCTGCAGGTCGTCCGCACGGTGCCCGAGAACGTGTATGAGTTTTGTCCCCGCGGCGACTTTCGCGTGCTGGAGGCCTACACCCGGGCCCTGCGCGCGGCGCGCAGCCTCGTCTATCTCGAGAGCCAGTTCCTGTGGTCATCACACGTCGTCGAGATCCTCGCGAGCAAGCTGAGCGATCCACCCAGCGACGGCTTCAGGGTGGTGGTGCTACTTCCGGCCAAGCCCAACAACGGCGCCGACATGACCCGCGGCCAGCTCGGCGTACTCGCTGACGCCGACCGGAGCGGGGAACGTTTTTTGGCTGCGACCATCTCCGCTCGCAGCGGTTCCCTGGTCGCGCCGCTCTACGTACACGCCAAGATCGGCATCGTCGACGATGCCTGGCTCACGATCGGCTCGGCCAACCTCAACGAGCACTCGCTGTTCAACGACACCGAGATGAACCTCGTGTGCTGCGACCAGCGCCTTGCCCGCGATGTTCGCCTGCGCTTGTGGTCCGAGCACCTGGAGCGCCCTCTCGACGATGTGGCCGGTAAGCCCGCGCGCGTCGTGGATGAGCTGTGGCGCCCGATCGCCGCCGAGCAGCTCGAGCGTCGCAGGCGCGGAGATGCGGCTACACATCGCCTGCAACAGCTGCCAGGGGTCTCGCGCCGCACGATGGCGCTGCTCGGTCCGCTGCAAGGGCTTCTGGTCGACGGTTGAGCGGATGCCCCGTTTTTTGTCTCCTGCTTGGGAAAAAGCCAAAGCGGGTATGTAGACCGCTGTCAAGGCGTCTGGACGGACGTTCTAGGAGTTAGGGATGGCTTCTCGGTTGGGGTCGAAGGCGGGGCGAGCGTGTGCAGCGGCGCTCATCGGCCTCTTGGCTGTTCCGTTTCAAGCATGGGGCGTGGGGCTGTCAAGCCCGTCGCCGTCGCTGCCAACGGCGCTGACTCCGCCCACCTCCGTCCTCCCCGCGGTCGATGTATCGAGCACGAAAGCGCCCTCGGTCGTCTCGGTGTCGGCCCCGCCCGCGCCATCGATCTCGGTGTCAAGCTCCAAAACTCCAACGGTGTCGGTGTCCACCTCCAAAGCTCTCGCGGTTTCGGTGTCGGCCGCGAACGCTCCCGCCGTTACGGGCACAAACACAGTGCCCGCATCACACGGACAGGACAATCCCAGCACCAGGTTGCCCTCCTCAGGATTCGGCTCGGCCGGCGGCAAAAGGCCCGGCGGGTCAGCATTGCCCGTCATGGAGAAGGTCGGCCGGCATCGCCAAGCGCTGCCCCACCCGCCCTCGCTGAGGGCCACCGTACATAGGCTCGAGGGGTGTCTCGTCAACCTGCCCACTCGGCTTCGGCGGGTGCTGGAGCTGCGGACGGGAGTAGATGCGACCCGCGCTTTCGGCCGCGCGGCGGTCGCCCGCCTCTTGCACATCGGGATCCGCCAGGTCTCCCGACTGGAGAGGCGGGCGCTGCGGCAGCTGCGTTCGACGGCCCACACGCACTCCTGCGGAGCGGCCAACCCGTCGCTGTCAGCGACTGGGGTGGCGGGAAGCTCCGGACCGGCGCCCGTCGGAGAAGGGGGCGCGATCGGCGAAGTCAGGGACGTTCGCTATGTCACGCACACCCCGCGCCAGCGCCTGTTCGGAAGAGCGCATTCGTCGAACGGCGACGCCCTGCTCGGAATCAAGATGCCTCCGGATGGCGCGGATACCTGGCTGCTGGTCGTGATGATCATCCCGGGAGTGCTCTTGCTCGGCTTCCTGTTCGGCGATGAGCGGCGGCGATCGCACTGGCTGCATCGCCCGCCACGCTGACTCGCCGACCCGGAGCGGATCGCGAGCACGCGCTCGAGACCCGCACTCATACGCGCAGACGGCCAAGCGTGTCCGGATCGATCGTCAGGTCCATGCCCACGACCCGGTCGCCAGCGACGGTGAACTTGACCACCGAACGCAGCCGCCCTCGGACGACGACGACCGCCCCCGCCTGTCCGTCGACGACCGCCGGCTGCGCGAACGGCGCAAACGGCGTCCCGCGCGCGAGGATGACGTTGGCCACCCGCTCCGCGCCGGAGATCTCGACCGCGCCGGGCGACAGGTCGGGACCGCGATCGGCGCGGAACACGACGCTCGGGTCAAGCACCGACACCAGCGCCTCGAAGTTCCCTTCGCGCGAGGCCGCGAGGAACGCGTCGACGACCTCGCGCTGGTGAGCGAGGCTCTCGGCCGTGGCATCGGGCTTGACCCCGCGCACCCGGCGTCGCGCGCGGCTGGCCAGCTGGCGGGTGGCGGCGGCGTTGCGCTCGACGATCGGCGCGATCTCCTCGAACGACAGCCCGAACATGTCGTGCAGTACGAATGCCAGCCGCTCAGCCGGCGAGAGCGTCTCCAGCACCACCAGTAGCGCCAGTCCGACCGAGTCCGCGAGCAACACCTCCTGCTCGGGGTCTGTGGGGTCTTCGAGCGTCACATGCGGCATCTCCAACGCCTCCTCGCGGCGGGCGCGACGCGTGCGGAGCATGTCCAGGCACACGCGGCTGACGACCGTCGTCAGCCAACCGCCCAGGTTCTCGACCGCGCCGGTGTCGCTGCGCGCGAAGCGGATCCAGGCCTCCTGCACCGCGTCCTCCGCCTCGGCGGTCGATCCCAGCATGCGGTAGGCGACTGCACGCAGGTGCGATCGGCTCTGCTCGAACTGCTCTGCCTGCCACTGACTTGCGTTCATCGGTCACATCCTCGCGTCGTGGGCCGTCAAGGGGATGACGACGCCGGCGCACCAGATGTGACCGGCCCCCGCGAGAAGGAGACGACTCCCATGACAAGTATCGAAGTGCGCGGCTTGCGCAAGACATATCCCGGCGGCGTGGAAGCCGTCAAGGGCATCGACTTCGACGTCGAGCACGGTGAGGTGTTCGGCCTGCTCGGTCCGAATGGCGCCGGCAAGTCGACGACGATCGGCATGCTCACGACCACCGTCGCCCCGACCGGCGGCAGCGCGCGACTGGGCGGCTACGACGTGGCAACGCAGCCGCTTCAGGCGCGCAGCGTCAGCAGCGTGGTGTTCCAGGAGTCGGTGGTCGACGGTGCGCTGAGCGGGCGCGAGAACCTCGAGCTGCATGCGCGGCTATGGGGCGTCGAATCGGAGCGCGCCCGGCGCCGGATCGAGGAGCTCACCCAGGCGCTCGGCGTCGCCGAGCTCATCGATCGAAAGGTCGACAGCTACAGCGGCGGGCAGCGCCGGCGGCTGGAAATCGCGCGCGCGCTCGTTTCCAGGCCGCAGGTGCTGTTCCTCGATGAGCCGACCGTCGGCCTTGACCCGCGCATCCGGCATGAGCTGCTCGACGTGATCGCCGAGCTGCGAGCGCGCGACGCCGTGACGATCCTCGTGACCACGCACTACCTCGACGAGGCCCAGCGCCTGGCCGACCGCGTGGCGATCGTGCATCACGGAGAGTTCGTTGCGCTCGACCGGCCACAGGCGCTGCTCGCCGGACTCGGCGAGCAGATCCTCGAGTTCCGCGTCGAGGGCGGCGTGGAGGCCGCCCTGCAGTCGCTTCGCGCGCGCGGCCTGGCGGGAGACGACGCGTTCGGCCTCGGCGCCCGCGTGACCATCCCGCTTCATGGCCGCGCAGCCGCCGAGGCGCTGCGGGCAATCGAGGGCGAGCGCCTGCGCGCATCTGAGCTCCAGGTGCGCGCCCCCACGCTCGACGACGTCTACATCCAACTGACCGGCACT
>Ga0066709_100002533_pt1 | contig 13381 bp, 10 predicted proteins | sample GraSoiAngelo_158_FD_79665 | JGI IMG/M metagenome (GOLD analysis project Ga0066709, IMG submission 79665) | Grasslands soil microbial communities from the Angelo Coastal Reserve, California, USA - 14_1009_16_30cm | ecosystem: Environmental > Terrestrial > Soil > Grasslands | place: USA... | reverse complement strand
GGCCCGGCGCAGGTCCTTCAAGTGGACGTGCCGGATCCGCGCGCCCAGGATGCGCGGGCCTTCCCCCGGCGGCTCTCCCCGCTCGAACGCATTGGCCGGGTCCCAGACCGCACCGGCACGGGCGGAGCCGACGCGTTCCAGGACCGACAGCGTGTCGGCGGCGCGGGCGAAATCGCCGTGCGACTCGAGCCACACCTCCACCCCCGTGTCGCGGGATTCTGCGGCCAGCGCCTCCATGGCCTCCACGATCCATTCCCGCGTCGCGGCGAGGTCGGCCCCCGGCTGCACCCGGTCGCCGAAGACCCGGATGCCCGGTGCCCCCAGCCGTGCCGCCAGGTCCAGGCTCCGCGCCGCCTCGTCGCGGGCGCGGGCGCGGACGGCGGGGTCCGGATCGTGGAAGAACGAGCGCGTGTCCACGCAGCTCACGGAGAGGCCGGCGTCGCGGAGCCGCTCCCGCGTCTGCCCGAGGCCGCTCCCGCTCAGCTCGGGGCGGCGCCAGAGCGCATCGTCGCCTTCCAGGAAGCGCAGCTCGACGCCGTCGTAGCCCTCGCGTCCGGCGACGTCGAGGACACGTTCCAGGCTCCAGGACGGGCATCCGAGGGTGGAGAAGCTCAGCTTCACGACATCCGCTCCAGCATCGCCGTCGTCACCCGGTTGCGCACGGGACGGCCGCTTGCGAAGCGCTCGAGGTCGTCCAGCACGACGTCCGCCATCTGCCGCCGGACGGCGGCCTGGGCCGAGCCCACGTGCGGCGTCAGCACCGCGCCCCGGGCCCGCCGCAGCGGGTGGCGCAGGGGCAGCGGCTCCAGCGGATCGGTCACGTCGAGGGCGCAGCGCAGGCGGCCGCGGCCCACCTCGCGGGTGAGGGCGTCCAGGTCCAGGAGGCCGCCGCGGGCCACGTTGATCACCGTCGCGCCGTCGGGCAGGCGCGCGAGGGCGCGTGCATCGATCATGCCGCGCGTCTCGTCGGTGAGGGCGGTGGCCAGGACGAGGAACGGAGACGCCGCCAGCACGCGCCGGAGCGGCGCCAGGTCCGCCCCGTGGCGGCGGACCTGGGCGCGGGAGGCGTAGGGGTCGTGGACGAGCAGCCGGACGCCGAAGGGGCGGAGCAGCTCGGCGACCGCCTGGCCGATGCGGCCGAAGCCGACCAGGCCCACCCTTCGCCCCCGCAACGTCTCGTCTCCCGCGCCGCGCGTGTGCAGGCGCGTGTAGACGCGGTTCGAGGGCCGGCGCAGCGCCTCGCGGTAGGCCTCGAGGTTGCGGGCCGAGTGGAGGAGCAGCGCCACCGCCAGCTCGGCCACGTAGGGGGCCATGGGCGCGGCGGCGTTGGTGATGGTGAGGCGCTCGAAGAGCGGGCGCGCGAAGCGGCCCTTCACCTCGCCGCCGCAGTGGGCGACGAGCCGCAGGCGCGGAGCCGACTCGGGCAGCGACGCGTCGAAGCGGGGGCTGTCCCAGGTCGTGAGGAGCGCGTCGGCCTGCGCGAGCAGGGATCGCACGGCTGGGGTGAGCGAGCGGGCCCCGGTCCGCCGCCAGCGGTAGAGCCGGGACAGCCGGCTCCGCCGCGCCGCGTCGAAGAAGGAGCCGAAGAGCGCCTCCCCGGCCAGCGCAACCAGGAACGGCCGCGACCTCGTCAAATGACCTTCACCACGCCCTGCCCCGAGCGCGCGTCGTTGCGCACGAGCAGCAGCACCAGCCCCGCCGCCAGCAGCGGCACCAGGCTGGCCGTGACGAGGATGGGCTTGAAGGAGAAGCGATCGGCGACGATGCCGATGAGGAACGTGGACACGATGGTGCCCGCCCCGGCCGCCGCCCCCGCCATGCCCGCCACGGAGGCGACCGCCCCGCTCTCGAAGAGATCGGCCGGCAGCGCCAGGGCCATCGTGGAAAGCGCGGCGTAGGAGAACGTGGCCACCGCGAAACAGGCCACCAGGGGCACGAAGGTCGAGAGGTACGCGGCGGGGATCAGCATCAGGACGCCGAAGGCGCCGCCCACGATGAGCGCCTTGCGGGCGCGGCCCACGCTCCAGCCCCGGCGGATGAGGAAGCTCGACCAGCCTCCGCCGAAGAAGTTGCCGAGGTCGGCGGCGAGGAAGGGCACCCAGAAGCCGGTCGCGGTGTCCTCCAGCTTGAATCCCTTGCTGGCCAGGTAGATCGCGAACCAGTCGGTGATCATGAACCACACCGGGTCGCTCAGGCCCCGGGCCGCGATGACTCCCCAGGTCTGCGGGAGGGCGAGCAGCGTGCCCCAGCCCGGCGACGGCCGTGCCGCCGCCCCCGGCGCGCTCGCGGCACGCTCGGCCGCGCGGTCGTCGAGGATCATCCGCAGCTCGTCGGAGCCGAGGCGGGGGTGCGCCTCCGGCGGGTGGTAGCTGCGCCGCCAGAGGAGGAGCCACAGCAGGCCGAGGGTGCCGGTGACGAGGAAGGCCGGCCTCCAGCCCCCCAGCCTCGTGTAGAGCAAGGGCACGAGGACGACCGCGATGGCGGCCCCGAAGGACGACCCGCTGTCGAACAGCGCCACCGCCCACCCGCGCTCTCGCCGCGGGAACCACTCCGCCACCGCCTTCGTCGCCCCCGGCCAGTTGGCCGCCTCGCCGGCCCCGAGCAGGAAGCGCAGGGCGCAGAAGCTGCGGAGGCCGGTGGCGAGAGAGGTGAGCATGGCCGCCGCCGAGTACCACAACACGGCGAGGCTCAGGCCGCGGCGCGTCCCGACGCGGTCGAGCAGCCGGCCGGTGACGGCCTGCATCACCGTGTAGGCGATGCGGAACGAGATGATGACCAGGGCGAAGCTCTCGTTCGTCCAGTGGAACTCGACCTTCAGGCGCGGGCCGAGGACGCTCAGCGTCTGGCGGTCGATGTAGTTGACGACGGTCGAGAGGAGGAGCAGCGTGCCGATCCACCACCGGTATCGCCCCTTCACGTCCCTTCCCACTCCAGCTGCCAGACGAGGACCTTGCGGTCGTAGGTGCCGGCGGCCGCCCAGCGCCCGTCGGGGCTCAGGGAGACCGAGAGCACCGCCCCCGACGTCTTCTCCGTCCACGCGCACTGGCCGCTCGCGGTGTTCCAGAGCCGCACCGTCCTGTCCTCGCCGCCGGTGAGCGCCCACCGGCCGTCACCCTTGAAGCAGACCCCCCGCGCCGCTTCCGCATGTCCCTCCAGCGTGCGCAGGCCGCGGCCGGAATCGAGGTCCCACAGCCTCACCGTGCGGTCGCGGCTGGCCGAGAGGGCCTGGCGACCGTCCGGGCTCGAGGCCGCGGAGTAGACGGCGTCGGTGTGGCCTTCGAAGACGCGCAGCCCGGCTCCGCTCGCGGCATCCCACACGCGCACGCTGCGGTCCATGCCCGCCGACACGATGCGTCCCCCGTCGGGCGTGAAGCCGACCGAGCGCACCCACCCCCCGTGGCCGTGCAGGACGTGGACAGCCCGGCCGCTCTCCAGCTCCCACACGCGCACGGTCCCGTCCACCCCGCCGGACACGGCCAGCCGCCCGGCGGCGTCGAAGGCCACCGTGCTCACCTCTCCCTCGTGGCCCTTGAAGTCGTGGCGGACAGCCCCGCTGTCGACGTCCCACAGGCGGACGATCCCTTCGCCGGCCACCAGCTCCCCGCTGGCGGACAGCGCCCGCCGGCCGTCGGGGGCGAGGGCGACCGCGTTGACGTCGTGGGTCAGGCCTTCGAAGGTGCGCAGGCAGCGGCCCGCGGGCAGCTCCCAGAGGCGCAGCGTCCGGTCGAGGCTGCCCGACAGCACGACCCGGCCGTCGGCCCCCACGCAGACCGAGCTGACGCGGCGCGTGTGGCCCGGGAAGGCGTCGAGGGCGGCGGGCGGCTTCGTCATTGGAGGGGGGTGATCGTGACGCGGGGCAGCAGCGCCTCCACGTCCTCCCGCCGCACGACTCCGGTCTCCGCCGTCATCGCGTTGGCCGCGCCGCAGGCCACGCCCAGGCGCAGGGCGTCCTCGGCCGCGGCGCTCCGGGCCAGGGCCACCGCCATCCCGCCGAGGAGGCAGTCCCCCGAGCCCACCGGGTTCGCGGCCGGCACCGCCACCGCCGCATGGAAGGCCCGGCCCTGCCAGCACCCGACCGCGCCCTCCGCGCCCAGCGAGACGATGGGGAGCGCGATGCCCCGGGCCTCGAGGGCCCGCGCGGCGCGGGCGGCGCCGTCCACCCCGGCCACCGGCCCTTCCAGCAGCGCGGCGGCCTCGTCGCGGTTCGGCTTGATCAGGAACGGCCGCGCCTGCGCCGCCCGCCGGAGCGGCTCGCCGCTCGTATCGACGCCGCAGCGGAGGCCGGCCGCCCCGAGCGCGGACACCAGCTCGGCATAATCCGAGTCCGCCATGCCCGGGGGGAGGCTGCCGCACAGCAGAGCCAGCCGGGCCTCCGCGGCCAGCGTCCGGAAGCGGCCCAGGATCTCCTGGCGGGTGGGGGCATCCACGGTTGGCCCGGGCTCGAGCAGCTCGGTCACCGCGCCCTCGCCGTCACGGACGGCCAGGCAGGTGCGCAGGCCGGCCTCGATGGGCACTCCGTGGAACTCCACCCCGCGGCCTCCCAGGAACTCCTCGAAGGGCGCGCGGTGGGCCCCGTCGATGAGGCCCACCAGCCGGACCCGCTCGCCGAGGGCGGCGACGGTGAGGGCGACGTGGACGCCCTTCCCGCCCGGCCACGCGCGGACCTCGCGCACGCGGCTCACCCCGCCGATCCGGATGAGGTCGGTCTGCATCGACTTGTCGAGCGACGTGTTGAACCCTCCCACGGTGATCACGCGCGAGGCCGCACGAGGCGCTCCGCTTCTTGCGAGGTGGCCTGTCGCGACGTGCCGCCCAGGCCGCGCGTGGAGAGGCTGCCGCAAGCGGCGCCCCACTGGAGGCATTCCTCCACCGGCCGCCCGGCCAGCCAGGCGTGCAGGAAGCCGGCGTTGAAGGAGTCGCCCGCCCCCGTGGTGTCGACGGCCTCGACATCGTAGGCCTCGACCAGGAGGAGGCCCCCGTCCTCGCCCAGCGTCGCGCAACCCTGCGCGCCCAGCTTGGCCACCGTCCGCGCGCGGCCGCCGGCGAGCTTGCGCAGCGCCTCGGGGACGGAGTCGGTGCCCGCGATGGCGCGGACCTCCACCTCGTTGGGGAAGAACAGGTCGACCTCGGCCAGCGTGTCGAGGAGGTCATTCTCCCAGCGCTCCGCGGGATCGTAGCCCGGGTCGAGGGAGGTGGTGAGGCCGGCCGCCCGCGCGCGGGCGAAGAGCGACCGGCAGCCGGGCCGCAGCCCTTCCTGCAGGAAGTAGGACGAGACGTGGAGGTGGCGGTGGCCGCGCAGCGCGGCGTCGGGGACGTCGGCCGCCCGCAACGCGCCCATTGCGCCGATGAAGGACACCAGGGCCCGGTCGCGCGCGGAGGTGAGGGACACCGTCAGGCCCGTCTTGAGCGCGGGATCGCGCACGACGCGGGTCACGTCGATGCGCGCCTCGGCCAGGGCGGCGACGCAGAAATCGCCCCCCGGGTCGGCGCCGACCTTGCCCAGGAACGCCACCGCATCGCCCAGCCGGGCGAGGCCCGTGGCGCAGATGGCGGAGGCGCTGCCGAGGGTCATCACGCAGTCGTCGACGACCACCTCCTTGCCGACCGCGGGAAAGGCGTGGTACCCCTGGAGGATCAGGTCGGGGTTCAGCTCTCCCACCACGAGGACCGACGCCACGTCAGGTCCTCCGGTGGATCGCGAAGCTCTCCACCACGCGGCTGATGACGCCGTCGTCGGAGGGGGAGTCCGGGCGCCAGCCGGTGGCCAGGCAACGGAACAAGGCGAGGAGCTGGCCCACCAGCACGTCGAGGACGGGGACGTCGTCGTCCTCGACCGAGCCCAGTCCGGGCGCGTCGACCACGAGGTCGCCGGGCGAGACCAGGTCGGACGGCACGTCGGCCCCGACGAGCACCTTGCGCGCGCCCAGGTCCTTGCGGTTCAGCTCGCGCACCAGGTCCGCCTCGTAGGCCCGGACCACCTCGTCGGTGGACAGGAAACAGACGACGAGGGCCCCTTCGTCCACCGCGCACATCGGGCCGTGGCGGAGGCCGAGGTAGGTCTCGGGGAAGGTCATCACGCGCCCGGCCGTCATCTCCAGCATCTTCAGGGCCGCCTCCCGGGCGGAGCCGTAGCGTCCCCCGCTGCCGAGGTACACGGCCGAGCGAAACTCGCTGCGGGCGGCGGCGGCGAGGCCGTCGCCGTGGCGGAGGATCACCTGCGCGCCCAGGCCGGCCAGGCGGGACACCCGCTCCTCGTAGCCCGGCGGGTCACCGGTCAGGGCGAGGAACCGGGCGGCCAGCACCATGTTGGTGAAGCTGCTGGTCATGACGAGGCTGCGGTCGTGCGTCTTGTCGTCGAGGACCACCGTCGCCACCCGCTCGTCACCGGCGCCGCTCACGGCCAGCCGGCCATGGCGGTTGCACGTGATGACGAGGTGCCGGCAGTCGGGAACGGCCCGCAGGCCGTCGAGCACGGCCTCGCTCTCGGGGCTGTTGCCCGAGCGGGCGAACGAGACCACCAGGCACGGCGCCGCGCGCGGCAGGTGGCCGCGGGGATGGGTGAGCAGCTCGCCGGAGGCGACCGCCTGCGCCGGGATGCCGAGGGCGCTCTGGAGCCCGGGGGCCAGGCATTCGCCCGCGTAGAGCGAGCTGCCGGAGCCGGTCAGGACCAGGAAGCCCGGACGATCGCTGCCGGTGACGTGAGCGAGGACGGCGCGAAGCTCGCCGGCGCGGGGAGCGAGGTTGCGCGCCGTCTCCACCCAGGTGTACGGCTGCTGCGCGATCTCCCGCAGCGTGTGGAGATAGCCGCGGCGCGTCTGCTCCTCGGGCGCCGCCGCGAGAAGCGCGCCCAGCTCGCCGCCAGCGCCGGCCACGAGGCGCAGCCAATCGTCGACCGAGGTCTGCAGGGCGCGTCCCACCTCGGCGGGGGCGGTCTCCAACGGCTTTCCCTTGTGGCGGAGTCGGTCCAAGCCGGTCCTTCCCCCCTCGCGTGGAATGAATCCACGCTTGCCGACGCCCGTGTCCCTGGGTTGACAGGGAGTCCGGTGGCGTCTATAAGTCGACGAGAAAAGGCAAGCGGGTGAAGGCTATCGAAACCAAACGAAAGAGTCAACCCCTTCGGGTATCCGAGCCCGGCGCCGCCCTCGCCCACCTCTCCCTCTCCCACGGCAAGCGAGTGCGGCTGTGGCGGATGCTGTACGCCCATGGTCCGGCCAACGGAACGCTGCTCGTCCTGCCCCTCGACCAGGGGCTCGAGCACGGCCCGGCCGACTTCTTCCCCAACCCCGCCGCGCTCGACCCGGACTTCCAGTTCCGGCTCGCGCTCGAGGGTGGTTATTCGGCGATCGCCCTCGGCGTGGGCCTGGCCGAGAAGTACATGCGCGAGTACGCCGGACGCGTGCCGCTCATCCTGAAGCTGAACGGCAAGACGAACATCCCGGACGACGAGGAAGCGGTCTCGCCGCTCGCTGCCGACGTGGAGGACGCGGTGCGCCTGGGGGCGGACGCGGTGGGCTACACGCTCTACGTGGGCTCGCCGCGCCAGGACGACGAGATCCGCCAGCTCCGCGGCGTGCGCAAGGACTGCGAGCGGCTCGGCATGCCCCTCGTCATGTGGGCCTATCCCCGCGGACGCGCGGTGGAGGCCAAGGGCGGCAAGGGCACGCTCTTCGCCCAGGACTACGCCGCCCGGGTGGCCGAGGAGCTGGGGGCCGACCTGGCCAAGCTCCACGAGCCGAACGAGGACGACGAGCGCTCGCCCGCCGCGTACCGCGCGCTGCGCGAGCCGCCCCCGGCGCGGCTGCGCCGGGTTGTGCGATCGGCGGGCCGGGTCATGGTCCTCTTCTCCGGAGGGGTGAAGCAGGACGACGACGAGGCCGTGCTGAGGAAGGTGAAGCTGTACATGGAGTGCGGTGCGGCCGGGGTGATGTTCGGCCGGAACATGTGGCTGCGCTCGTTCGACCACGCGCTCGAGCTGACTCGCCAGGTGCACCGCATCATGGGCCGTCATCCCCGCTGACTCCCGAGGAGGACCCGAGATGAGCATCAATCGCAGGCAGTGGCTGGCTCGCCTCGCCGCCGGTGGCGCCGGCCTGCTGCTTCCCTCGCGTTCTTTCGCTCGCGCGGAGTCAATCCGCGCTCGCTCATCGGGCGGGGGGGCCGCTCCTGCGCTGCGACCGGAAGCGCCGCCGTCTCCGTCCCCGAGGCCGGCCGGCTGCCCTCTCCCGCTGGCGGACTTCCAGCCCCGGAGCATGCTCCACGTGGCCGAGCACAAGGTCCTGCGCGCGCGCTTCCCCGTGATCGACATCCACACCCACCTCGGTTGGTCGAAGGGCGAGGAGGTCAGCTTCTTGGCCACGCCGGCCGAGCTTCTCCCGGTGATGGACGGCAAGAACGTCCGCACCATGGTGAACCTGACCGGCGGCAGCGGGGCGGGGCTCGCCCAGTCCATCCGCACCTTCGAAGGCGCGGCGCCGGGGCGCTTCCTGACGTTCACCGAGCCGTCGTGGCACCGGGTCGCCCAGCCCGGCTACGCCCAGTGGCAGGCCGACGAGATCGAGCGCGCCAAGAGGGCGGGGGCCAGGGGCCTCAAGGTCTTGAAGACCCTCGGCCTGTTCCTGCGCGAGAACGGGACCACCGGCTCGCTGGTGAAGATCGACGACCCGCGGTTCGACCCGATGTGGGACGCGTGCGGCCGGCTGGGCCTGCCGGTGGCCATCCACGTCTCGGACCCGGAGGCGTTCTTCACGCCCATCGACCGCTTCAACGAGCGCTACGACGAGCTGGGGAACCATCCCGACTGGTCGTTCTACGACCGCGACTTCCCGAGCAACGCGGAGCTGCTCGAGGCGCGCAACCGCATGTTCGCCCGCCACCCGAACACCCGGTTCATCGTGCTCCACGTCGGCAACAACGCCGAGAACCTCGGCTTCGTGTCCGAGAACCTCGACCGCTTCCCGAACACCGTGGTCGACATCGCCGCCCGCATCGGCGAGCTGGGCCGCCAGCCGCGCACCGCGCGGCGGTTCGTCGACAAGTACCAGGACCGGGTGCTCTTCGGCACCGACGCCGTGCCCCCGCCCGACGGCGACAAGTACCCGCAGCAGGTCTTCAAGGACGAGCTGTACGAGATCTACTACCGCTTCCTGGAGAGCGAGGACGAATACTTCGACTACGCGCCGGCGGCGGTGCCGCCCCAGGGCCGGTGGCGCATCTACGGGCTCGGCCTGCCGGAGACGATCCTCGAGAAGGTCTACCACGACAACGCGGCCCGCCTCCTCGGTCTGGCGTGACGGAGATCCGGCCCCTGAGGCCGGACGATGTCCGGGAGGGTCTCCGCTTCTGTCGGGCCAGCGGCTGGAACCAGCGGGAGGAGGACTGGCGCGCGCTCCTCGCGCTGAACCCGGACGGCTTCGTGGCCGCCGACTCCGACGGCCGCCTGGTCGGCACCGGCGGTGCCATCCGTTACGGCGACACGCTCGGCTGGGTTTGCATGATCCTCGTCGACCCCGAGTCGCGCGGCTGGGGCGTCGGCACCCGCATCATGGAGGAGGTCCTGGGCCGCGTCGCGGGCCTGGCGCTCGTCGGGCTGGACGCGACGCCGGGTGGCCGTCCCGTCTACCTCAAGCTCGGCTTCCGCGACGCGCGGTCGCTCGCGCGTCTCGAGACGCGCGTCGGGACTTCACTGGGCGATCACGCCCGTGGGGCTCGCCCTCTCGCGGCGGCGGACCTCCCGGCGGTCCTGGACTGGGACCGGCGCGCCTTCGGAGCCGACCGCGCCGCCGTGCTGCGCTGGCTCTTCGGCCAGGCGCCGGAGTACGCCTGGTGCGTGGAGAGCGGGGCAGGGCTGGCGGGTTACTGCCTCGGCCGTCACGGCTACAACGCGGAGCACGTGGGTCCGCTCGTGGCCCGCGGGGCCGAGACGGCCCGCGATCTCCTCACGGCCTGCCTGGGCCCGCACGCGGGACGGAGGTTCTATCTCGATGCGCCTCGAGATGAACCGGCATGGCCGGCCGTCCTGGCCGGGCTGGGCTTCGCCGAGCAGCGTCCGTTCACGCGCATGTACCGCGGCGACGGCACCGCGCCCGGCCGGCCGCGGGAGGTCTTCGCCGTCGTCGGTCCCGAGTTCGGTTAGGCCGATCCATCAGGAGCCGGTGATCTCCTTCAGCGTGCGGGCCACGTCCGGCTGCTTCGGATCGATTCGCAGCGACTCGCCGAAGGCCGCCGCCGCCCCCGGCCGGTCGCCGAGCGCGAGCTTGGCCAGGGCGAGGCCGTTGAGCGCCATGCTGGACCGCGGGCCGACGGCGAGCGCCTTCTCGAAGAAGGGCAGCGCTTCGGCCGGATGGCCGGTCGAGGCGAGCGCGCCGGCCAGGTAGAGCAGCGCCTCCCCGTGGCCGGGCTCCCGCTCCACCGCCCGGCGGAACAGCGCGATGGCCTCGGTGGCTCGTCCCGCCCGCATCCTCAGCACGCCGAGCTTCGAGAGGGCGCCGGCATCGCCGGGCTCGACCTCGAGGATCCGCGAGTAGCGCGTCTCGGCGGCGTCGAGCCGGCCCTCGAGGAGCGCCAGGTCGCCCAGGCCGCGCAGCGCCTCGAGGTGGTCGGGGGCGAGGCTCAGCACGTGCTCATAGGCCGCGGCCGCGTCACCGTTCTTCCGTTCCTCGATGCGGACCTCGGCCAGCGACAGCCACGGCTCGGGGAAGCGAGGGTTGTCCCGGGCCGTGCGCTCGAGCACGCCGGCCGCCTCGGCGAGGCGGCCGGAAAAACGCAGGTTGTCGCCCAGCACGACGGCGTCCTCGGCGGTGAGCTGTCCTTCCTTCTCGAGGCGCCGCAGCTCCGCGACGGCCAGGTCGTGCTGCCCGCCGGCCGCGTAGGCGACAGCGAGGGTCCGGCGCGCCATCAGGAGGCCCGGATCTTCGGCGAGCACCGACCTCAGCTCGCGGATCGCCAGCGCCGGATCGGTCCGCGCGGCGGACGTGCCTCGGTTGAGGCGCGTCAGCAACCGCACGCCGTCCTTGGGATCGCGCCGGGCGGCGCCGGAGGCCGTCTGTCCGCGCCCGCCGCTCACGTAGCCGAGCGCGGCCAGCCGCTCGGCCGTCTCCCCGTCCACCGCGACCGCCGCCGAAGGGACGGGGCGCGACACCGCGGCGGCCAGCGTCCGGCGCAGCTCCCCGGCCAGGCCCGCCTCCTGCGCCACGCGGTTCGTCTTCTCCGCCGCGTCGGCCTCCAGGTCGTACAGCTCGGGCCGGGGCGCGTCGATGAGCTTGAAGCGCGCGGTCCTCCAGGCGTGCAGCGGCGCCCAGCCCAGCTCCCGCTCCGCGTAGAGCGACTCGGCGTACGCGGCGGCGTCGCTCATCCCGCGGCCTTCCGCGGCCGGCCGCAACGAGCGCCCCTCGAGCTCCGCGCGGGGGGCGATGCCGGCGTAGTCGAGCAGCGTCGGCAGGAGGTCGATGCCGCGCGCCACCGTGGCGCTGACGCGGCCGGCGGCGACCGCCGGCCCGGCCATGATCCAGGGCACCCGGAGCGTCGCGTCGTACACGAACAGGCCATGGGTGTCCTCGCCGTGTTCGCCCAGAGCCTCGCCGTGGTCGGCGGTGACGAGGACCAGCGTGCGCCCGAGCCTTCCCGGCTCTCCTTCATCGAGCGCCCGGAGCAGGCGCGCGAGCTGCACGTCCACGAAGGCGATCTCGCCGTCGTAGGGGGCCGTCCGGAAGCGCCCGGCCAGCGTCGCGGGCGGCTCGTAGGGAGCGTGCGGATCGTAATAGTGCACCCAGAGGAAGAAGGGTGTGCCGGACGGTGGTGCCGGCCCCGCCAGCCAGCGCAAGGCCGCGTCGGTCGTGGCGTCGGCGAGGCGCTCGACGTAGGGTGTGCGGCGAGGGTCGTTGCCGCGCGGCAGGTGGTCGTCGTAGGTGTCGAACCCCCGGTCGAACCCGAACCGGCGGTCGAGAGGGAAGCCGGACACGAAGGCGGCCGTGCGATAGCCGGCCTGCCGGAAGTCCTCCGCGGCAGTCTTCACCCCAGCGGGGATCGCGTAACCGCCGTTGTCGCGGAACCCGTGGCCGAGCGGCGTGCGGCCGGTCAGCAGCGACGCGTGGGACGGGCCGGTGAGCGGCACGTGGGCGACGGCGGTGGCGAAGCGGACGCCGCGGGCGGCCAGGCCGTCGATCGTCGGGGTCAGGGCCGCCGCATGGCCATAGCAGCCGAGGTGGTCGGCGCGCAGCGTGTCGATCGTGACCAGCAGCACGTTCGGCCGCGGGCCCGAACCGCGAGCCGGGCCCTCGGGTCGGCAGGCGGCGGTCCCACAACACAAAACGATGGCGAGCACGACCCAGGACCTGCTCCTCATGGCGGCACTGGAAAGCGTACAGAAGCCGCATCCAGCCCTCAACCGGAACGGGGCCCGGGAAAAGAGTTTGACAGCAGCCAAAGAAAAGGTATAGAAAGCCACATCGGCTATCGTTTCCTTGCGATTGTTCGCTCGACCGGCACGAGGGGCCACCAGTGCGGCCGCTCACCGAGGAGGAAGAACATGCGACGGGTATTCCTGGTCCTGCTGGTGGCCGTGGGCCTCGCCGGCGCCGCCCACGCCCAGACGTTCCTGGGGACGATCCGCGGCACCGTCGTCGACCCGCAGGGCGCGGCGGTCAGGGACGCCGCCGTGCTCGTCGTCGACGAGAGCACGGGCGTGCCGCGCGCGGTGGGGACCGATTCGGAGGGCCGCTTCGAGGCCACGAGCCTCCGGCCGGGCACCTACCGCGTCGAGGTGACGACGCCGAACTTCAAGAAGTTCGAGCGGACCGGCGTCCTGCTGCGGGCGGCAGGCACCGCGCTCGTGGACGTGAGGCTCGAGCTCGGCGGAAGGACGGAGTCGGTCATCGTCTCCGCGGAGGCGATCAACAACATCACGCTCGACAGCGGCGCGATCACCCGCGGGCTCGACGAGCAGCAGCTCCACGACCTGCCGCGGAACAGCCGGGACATCCAGTCCTTCCTGCTGCTGAACCCCAACGTCCTCGGCGGCTTCGACGACATCCAGTTCCTGGGCGGCCGCAGCTACGGCGTCAGTTATATCCAGGACGGCCAGGCCTCGACCAACGCCATCTTCGGCACGGTGGGCAACTCGGCCCCGGGCCTCGACGCGATCTCGGAGCTGCAGGTCCTCTCCAACTCCTACAGCGCGGAGTACGGCGGCCTGGCCGGAGTGCTGGTCACCACCAAGCGCGGAGGCAGCAACTACCGCGGCACCGCCTTCTACGACTTCAACTCGAACGGCCTCAACGCCCTCACCTACAACCAGAAGCTGGGGCTGGGTCCGGAAGACCTGGCCGGCCTGCGCAGCGACCCCAACTCCGACACCCATCAGCACCGCTGGGGGGCCAGCCTCGGC
>Ga0066709_100002532_pt1 | contig 13383 bp, 9 predicted proteins | sample GraSoiAngelo_158_FD_79665 | JGI IMG/M metagenome (GOLD analysis project Ga0066709, IMG submission 79665) | Grasslands soil microbial communities from the Angelo Coastal Reserve, California, USA - 14_1009_16_30cm | ecosystem: Environmental > Terrestrial > Soil > Grasslands | place: USA... | reverse complement strand
GCTTGAAGATTAATGAACGAGGGAGGGCGCACCCGCACGCGATACGGGAGAGGACCCCCGTCGCTCGCGACGTAGAATCCCAGCTCTCCCTTGGGCGACTCGATCGCGAAGTAGGCGTCCCCGGTCGGGGCGCTGAATCCCTCGGACATGATCTTGAAGTGGAAGATCAGCTCTTCCATCCCCTTCTTCACGTCCTCGCGGTTCGCCGGGAAGAGATACGGGTTGTCCGCTCGAACGGTCCCGGGGCGAAGCCGGTCGAGTCCCTGACGGACGAGCTTGAGCGATTGCTTCATCTCCTCGATGCGGCAGAGGTAGCGGTCGTAGACGTCGCCGTTTCGCCCGAGCGGCGTCTCGAATTCGTAGGTCTCGTAGCCGCAGTAGGGCTGGGTCTTTCGCACGTCGTAGGCGATGCCGCTGCCTCGCAGCGTGGGACCGGTCACGCTCAGCTGGAGCGCCTGCTCCGGGCTGATCGTGCCGACGCCGATCGTTCGATTCATCCAGATCCGGTTCTTGCTGAGGAGGTTCTGGTACTCCCCGAGAGCGACCGGGAACTCGTCGCAGAATTTCTTCACGAACGGAACGAACGCGTCGGGGACGTCCTGATAGAAGCCGCCCACGCGGAAGTAACTCGGCGTCAGGCGGGAGCCCGCCACCATGTCGTTCACGTCCAGGAGCTTCTCGCGCTCCCGGAAGCAATAGAGGAACACGCTCATGGCGCCGAGATCGATCGCATGCGTCCCGAGCCAGACGAGATGCGAGGAGATCCGGGTGAGCTCCAGCAGGATCACGCGCAGAACCTGCGCGCGCTCGGGGATCTCGAGACCCATGATCCGCTCCACCGCGCCCACGTAGGCCATGTTGTTCCCGAGCGGTGAGAGGTAGTCCATCCGGTCGGTGACCGTGATCGACTTGGTATAGGTCTTCGACTCCATGATCTTTTCCATGCCGGTGTGGAGGTATCCCATCACGGGCTTGAGCGAGACCACGGTTTCCCCGTCCAGCTCGATGACCAGGCGGAGCACCCCGTGGGTCGACGGGTGCTGCGGCCCCATGTTGATGGTGAGGGTCTTGAACTCCGGGGAGGCGAGCGCGGTGGACATCCCGGTGAAACGCTCTAGGCGCCGGCGGAGGGTGCGGGAGGAGCGGAAACGGGCCGGACGTGATCTTTGTCGATCTTCTCCTGAAGCTTCATGATGCCGTAGATCAGGGCCTCGGGGCGCGGCGGGCATCCGGGGACGTAGACATCCACCGGGACCACCGTGTCGACGCCCTGCACGATGGCGTAGTCGTTGAAGACGCCGCCGCACGAAGCGCACGCGCCCATCGAGATCACCCACTTGGGCTCCGGCATCTGATCGTAGATGCGCTTCAGCACCGGCGCCATCTTCTTGCTCACGCGTCCCGCGACGATCATGAGATCCGCCTGGCGCGGGGAGGCGCGAAACACCTCCGCGCCGAACCGCGCGAGGTCGTAGCGTGAAGCGCTGGTCGCCATCATCTCAATGGCGCAGCAGGCCAGCCCGAACGTGGCCGGCCAGAGCGAGGAGCGGCGTGCCCAGTTGACCATCTTGTCGACGGTCGTGGTGAGAATACCGTCCGGTACGAGCTCTTCTAAACCCATGTGGGATCACCTGCCTCGGTTGAAACGGGCGCCGGAAAACCGCGGCCCCGGCGCCAGAAACTGAACCGCACCCCCGAGCGTATCAATCGGAGCCTGTGAAATCAATCACAACCCCAGGCTCCCGAGAATCGACTCCGAGATATAGAACAAAAGCACTCCGCCAAAGACGCCGAGGGCCATCCCGATCCCCTTCGCCTCGTTCACGGCTGGGATCAGGTCGGAAGCCGCGACGTAAAGCGCCGCTCCGGCCGAGAGCGGGAGCGCGTAGACGACGAGCCCCGACCAGAAGGAGATCGTGACCACGCCTACGACCGTGGCGATTCCCAGCCACGCGGCGCTCATGACGGCCTCCCGGCGCGACCGGCCCGCAGCCACCATGATCGACCCGACCGTGAACCCCTCGGGGACCTTGTGCAGGATGATCGCGATGGCGATGAGGATCCCCAGAGAGGGCCGGATGAGAAACCCGGAGCCGATGGAGACGCCGTCGAGCAGCGTGTGGAGGAGCAGGCCGATCAGGGCGGTCGTGCCCACGACCGGCTCCACCCAGTGCTCGCGGTGCGTCTCCTCGCCGAAATGGAAGTGCCCGACGAGGACGTGCTCCGCAGCGTGGACGATCAGGTAGCCGACGAGGATGAGCGTACCCACGCCGAGCGGCGCCCCGCCGCGCGCGGCGATCAGCCGGTAGCTCTCGGGCACCATGCGGAGAAATACGGCGGCGAGCATGAAGCCCGCGCCCGCGGCGACGAAGTAGCTCTGGCGGACGCGGTCCCATCCCTGGCGCCCGACCGCGAGCCATCCCCCGACGACATTGGCGAGCCCGGCGACCACCCCGAAGGCGGCGGCCAGCACCCACCCGTCAGACAATCGGGTCACTCACCGCCTTGGCCTCGCTATCTGCCGCGGACGATGCCGGGCGTGTTCGTGGTGCCCAGGGGCACCAGAAGCTGTTCCTTCGAGTAGATGAAGGCGTCGCGCGAGTAGTCGGAGAGCTCGAAGTTGTGCCCCAGGAAGATGGCGTCCTCGGGGCAGGCTTCCTCACAGTAGCCGCAGAAAATGCAGCGGAGCATGTCGATTTCGTAGCGCTTGGCGTACCGCTCCCCGGCCGAGAAGCGGAGGGTCGGGGTATTCTCGGCGGCTTCCATGTAGATCGCGTCGGCCGGGCACACCGCGGCGCAGAGGCCGCAACAGACGCAGCGCTCCAGGCCGTTCTCGTAGCGGTGGAGCTCGTGGAGCCCGCGGAAGCGCGGATACATCTTCATCTTCACGTCCGGGTACTTCAACGTGACCGGCTTCTTGAAGAAGTGCGACAGGGTGATCGAAAGGCCCTTCATCAGCTCGGCGACCATGCGGCGCACCTCGTCGGGTTTACGGAGCTAAAGATGAGCCTCGAAGTGTAGGGGGCGCCGACGGGGCCGTCAAGCGCGGGGGGCGCGTCGGAGCGGATCAGGCGCCGGTGGAGTGTCCGTACTCCTCGGGGCGGATGTCGAGCTTCTTGATCTTGTAGAGGAGGGTCGTGCGCTTCATTCCGCCCAGGCTGCGGGCGGCCTCCGACTGATTTCCGCCGTGCGTGCGAAGCGCGTTCAGGATCATGTCGCGCTCGTCGGCGGAAGCGGGGCGGCCAGCGCCGCGCGCACCGGCCTGCCCGTGCCGGGCCCCATTGCGTCCCGGGATCTGAACCTGGACCGCTTCCGCGCGGCACCGGTCGCCGTCCTGGGCGAGGGCCACGGCCCGGTCGATGACGTTTCGAAGCTCCCGGACGTTTCCGGGCCAAGCGTACGACATGAGGTAGGCCCACGCCGATTCGCTCAGCGTGACGGTCTTGTGTGCCTGCACGCAGGCGCGCTCGAGCAGGTAGCGGCCGATCAGCTCGATGTCGCCCGGTCGCTCCCGCAGCGGCGGGACCTCGAGGCGGATCCCGTTCAGCCGATAGTAGAGATCGTCGCGGAAGAGCCCCCGCCGGACGAGGCCCCCCAGATCGCGAGTGGACGCCGCGATGACGCGCGCGTCCACCTGGCGGAGTCCCATGCCACCCACGCGGCGGAGCTCGCCCATCTCGATCACGCGCAGAAGCTTCGCCTGGGCGGCGGTCAAGAGCTCGCTCACCTCATCGAGGAAGATCACCCCGCGGTGAGCCGTCTCGAAGAGCCCGGCCCGTGCGCGCTCGCCGCCAGGCCCTCCCGCCGCATCCCGTCCGAAGAGCTCGATGTCGAGCTGGCCGTCGGGGAGCGCGGCGCAGTGCCCCACGACGAAGACGTGACCCGACCGGTCGCTCAACGAGTGCGCCGCGCGGGCCAGCGCTTCCTTGCCGGTGCCGGTCTCCCCCAGGATCAGGATCGGCAGCCGGCTGCTCGAGGCGCGCTCGAGGATCCGCACCAGGTCGATCAGCCGCGGATCCTGAGTGACGACGCCGAGCTTGAAGCAGCCGGGGTCGGCGCCCCGCGGCGGCGCGTCGCTTCCCGCGGATACCCCCTCCGGCGCGGGGACGACAACCGGAAGGGACGCGATCTCCACGCCCAGGATCTTCTCGACGCGCTCGACCCAGTGGTCGAGCTTCATCGACATGGCGAGGCTGCGCGCCTCCCAGAGATAGTCGCGGGCCGCGCGCCGCTCTTCGGCGTCCCCGCCTGTGAGCAGGATCTCGCCCGCCCAGACGAGGAGGCGCGTGAGCTCGTACAGCGCCTCCAGCTTCCGCAGCTGCAAGATGCCTTCGTGCGCCGTCCGGATCGCCTTCTCCCGGTGCGATAGCAGGAGGTGCGCCATCGACATCACGCGGTACGTCGCGGCCTCTTCGAACCGGTCGTTGATCCTTCTCGCGACGCGGAGCCCGCGTTCGCACGTGATCAACGCCCGGTTCGGCTCCCCGATCCGGACGTGGATCTCGGCAATCCGGCGACTCAGCTCCGGCACCAGGTCTCCCTCGGGCGCCAGCTTCTCCGCGTGGACGAGCGCGCGATCGTAGCTCTCGATGGCCGATTGATTCTCGTGGCGGTCGAGGGCGAGGTCGCCCAGGTACTCGAGCGCGATGATCTGCTCGCGCTCGAAACCGTGCTCCTCGGCTTCCGAGAGAGCTCCCCGCACCTGCGTGTCCGCCTTGGCGAGGTCGCCGGCAATTCGTAGGAGAAACGCGTGGAAGAGGCGCGCCTGCACCTTGCCTCGAGAGTGCCCGCGCTCGCCGAACAAAGTCCGCGCGCGGGCGAGGCCCTGGTCGGCCTCCTCGAGTCGTCCGAGCTTCGCCAATGCGATGCTCAAGTTGAGCGAGAACGACGCCTCTTCGTGATAGAGGCCCGCGTCGCGCGCCTGAAGCTGGCCGCGCGCGAACTCGCCGACCGCGCGGTGGAACTCGCCCGCGCTCAGGAAGCAGAGGCCGAGGAGATTCCGGGAGCGCAGCATTCCCGCGGTGTCCTCGAAATCCCACCTGCTGATGTGATAGGCCGCGCGGAAGTGCTCCTCCGCGCGGGACGGCCGGCCGATGCGCCAGACGGCGCGGCCGGCGGCGATGTGGAACTCGAGGAGCGCGCGCTTGTCGTCGGGGTGGAGCGCGTAGAGCTCGCTCAGCTTCTTCTCGGCGATCTCCCCGACTTCCTTCCACCGGCCCAGCCCGAGGAGGGCCCGGCAGCGCGCCAGGAGCAGCGGGGTCTCCAGCGCCTCCGGGAGGGGCCCGGTCGCCCTGATCTCCGCGACCGCGTCCAGGACCGCGGAGAATCGCGCGTGCGCGAGAAGATCGTCGATTTTGAGGAGGAAGCCGCCGGTGTCGCTCCGCGGCCTCTTGTCGTCGATCATGAGACCTCAGGAGCGGGCACTCGCCCGCCCCGGTGTTGGTTTTAAAGCCGCATCAAAGAACGATGATTCGGATCCACGTGCGAACGTACGAGAGCCAGATCAGGCGGCCGTACGAGAAGCCGGCCTTCCCGACAAGGGCGTTTGCGCTCCCCTGCATGTGTGCCGATACGTTCCGGTTGAGCTTGGGCGTCGGGCTCGGCTGATCGTCCGCCGTGGGATCGCCATCCGGATACGGCGGCTCATTCGGCTTGTAGAGCCGCGCCTCCGCGTCCCGTGGCGCTCCGCCGAGGACCGCGAGCAAGAGTGCCGTCCCGGTCCACGCGAGCAACCGGAAGCCGCCCGACCTCTGGATCTTCATGGAGACCACCTCCGCGTCTCCGGCGACGATGCGGCGAGCTGGGGGTGGGGACTCGCCATGGCGTGTTGTAACCGATTTGTCCATTTTGTTCGCTCCTGAGCGGCCGAAGCGGCACGCTCCGAGAATGCCACTACATGGGGAATGGACGCGGCCAGGGAAACGAAAGGCGCTGCCGGCCCCGGGGATGGGTAGCGAGCGCGATTGGATTTCGATGTGGGCTTGGAAGCCACGCGCGCACCCTTTCCGTGGGCAGGCACTCCGGCTACGCAACCGAACGGTAGCAAAGTCTCAGGTCAAACGCAAGCCCAAAAAGGTCTTAGACGCTCGGGGCGGCGGTCCGCCGCGAGGGGCGGGCAGCGGCCCGAGGGCGCTATGTGCTATAATTGGCGTCTGTTCCCGTCCATCCGAGCGCGCGCATCCGAGACGTAGGGGAATGAACGAAGCAAACCGCATCCGCACGGCATTCCTTTCGTCGCTCTCGCTCCACGAGGCCGCCCCCGAAGATCGGAAGCGTCTGATCGAGCTCACCCTGACCGGGATCGACGACGAGCGCCGCGATCAGATCGCGTTCGAGATCGCGGAGCGCCTTCTCGATTCCGGCGCGCTCGAGCGGGTGGATCGCTTCCAGCGTGACGGGAAGCCGTACGTGCGATACCGGATTCCCGCGTCGGGCGAGACCTTCCTCCTTGCCGCGCGGGAGGACACCCCGGCCGAGGAGCTGGTCCGGGTCTCACGGCCCCACTGGCACGCGCGAAGCCGGCTCCTCTACCGCAGTCTTTCTCACCTGATCGCCGTCGAGCGAAAGCTCTTCACGCGCGACGAGCGAAATCTCGAATATCTCCAGACCGACGTGGGCGAGATCCTGAGAACGATCCTCGCGTCCGCCCGCCAGGTCCTCGAGTGCGACGAAACGCGCCTCTTCGCGCTCAACCGGGGCGTCGAGGAGCCGCGCCACGTGCAGCCGGTCAGCGAGGGAGAGCCCTGGAACCGGGCGCTCGCCGAGGAATGGGTGGCGAAGCGCGCCCTCCCGGTCTACGTCCATGACTTCTCCGAGGCGGGAACGGTGCAGACGATGGTCGACGCCGAGGCGATGGACGCCACGGTGCATCTCGCGATCGCGCCCTATTCGCCGCGACCCGGGTCCGGCGAGCACCGCTCGTTCGCGATGGCGCGCGTGGGAGAGCCGGGATCTCCGTTCCTGTTCGCGCTGGAGGCCTGGAGCAAGACCCCCGGATTCTTCACCGACGAGCGGATCGGAATCCTGACCGTCGTCGGGGAGCACGCCACCGACCTGCTCCTAACCCTGAGGAAGCTCGGGATGCTCGTCATGGTCGACGAGCTCACCGGGATTTACAACCGCCCGTACTTCGGACGCCAGCTGGACCACGAGCTCGCGCGCGCCTACCGCGAGGAGCGGCCCATGTCGCTCATCATCGCCGACATCGACGACTTCAAGCGCGTCAACGACACCTACGGATACGAAGCCGGGAACGTGGTGCTGCGGGAGATCTCCCAGACCTTGGCCTCGAGCGTCCGGCCGTTCGACACGGTCGCGCGCTGGGGCGGCGAGGAGTTCGCGCTGATCTTGAGCGCCGCCACGACGAAGGCCGAAGCGAAGGAGATCTGCGAGCGACTTCGGCTCAAGGTGCAGAACATGGCGATCGTCGTGCCTGGCCTGGACGGCCGCGAGAACGCCGTTCGCGTGACGATGAGCTTGGGGGGCGCCCTCTTCCCCGCCGACGTACCGGTAACCTGGGATCGCTCCCGCGGCCTGGACCGCCCCCAGCGGGAAAAGCTCGCCCACGAGCTCTGGGCGCGCGCGAACGCTCACCTCCGAATCGCGAAGGAGCGCGGCAAGAATCAGGGCGTGTTCGCGGGCGAGTAGGCTTTGGCGCGGGCTACCCGCGCCGCTTCAGCGTGCGGAGCGTCAGGTAGAGCATGAGATTCACGGCGAAGATCCCCACCCACATTCCGTCGATCGTAAGCCGCCGTTCCACGACGAGGTCGCCGAGCAGCTCCATGTATGTGAAGACGGCCACGATCGCGAAGAGCCCCGAATACTCGCCCCGAAGCACCGTGCCCCAGGAAAAACGACGCGCCGGCGGCTGCCAGCTCCGAAGCCGCGGCCAGAACGCCGGCGTTTGCGCGGCCCAGAGCGAGTAGGTCTCGCCGAACTTCTCGTGGAGGAACGCCTCCTCCGCGAACATGATGCGCTCGTAATAAAGCCAGAAGGCGAGCGTGACGATGATCGGAAGCCACCAGTCGTGCGTGAAGAGCGCGAGGCCGAGCCAGTTGAAGTAGTTGCCCAGATAGAGCGGGTGCCTCGTTACGGAATACATCCCGTCGGTGTTCAACGTTTCCGCGACCTGGCCGCGCGTGTTGCGGCCCGAGGTTCCGTGCGGCCGGTAGCCGATCGTCATGACCCGGATGGCGACGCCGACGAGCGAGACGCCGAGGCAGAAGAGCTCCCAGATCCTGTCCCACTCGTGGCTGCCCCGGAAATAGGAAAAGTGCAGCATGTCCACGTGGACGAGGACGAGGAGGAACAAGGGGAGATAGCTTCGGCGTCGAAAGAGCCAGTCCCCCGCGCGTCGGAGCTCCTCGGCCAATTGCATGGATCAGCCCTCGACCCGGATCAGGCCGGCGGCGAACTCGGCGGGATCGAAGGGGATCAAATCGTCCAGCCCCTCGCCCACTCCGATCCACCGGATCGGCGTCCGGAGCGAGTCGGCGACCGCGAGCACGATACCGCCCTTCGCCGTGCCGTCCAGCTTGGCCAACGCGATCCCGCTCAGCTTGAGCGCGCGGTCGAACTCGCGGGCCTGCGCGAGCCCGTTCTGCCCCACCGTGGCGTCCAGCACGAGGAGGGTCTCGTGGGGCGCTCCCGGCAGCGCCTTCTCGATCACACGGCGGATCTTCTCCAGCTCCGCCATCAAGTTCGACTTCACGTGGAGCCGCCCCGCCGTATCGACGATCACCCGGTCGACGTTCCGGCTCTTCGCGCGCGCCATGCCGTCGAACGCGACCGCGGCCGGGTCGGCGCCCGGCTTCTGCTTCACCATCTCCACGCCCGCCCGCTCGGCCCAGATCTCGAGCTGGTCCGCCGCCGCCGCGCGGAAGGTGTCGCATGCCACGAGGAGTACGGATTCGCCGGCTTGCTTGTAGCGATTGGCCAGTTTCGCAATGGTCGTCGTCTTGCCGGTGCCATTGACGCCGATGACTAATGTGATATGGGGCCGCGGGATGGCTCCGGGGACACGGGGTGAAGAAACGGTCCCCTCCGCCATCCCGCGGCCCCCGTTTCGCAGTAGGGACTCGATCTCGGCACGCATGGCATCGAGCGGGCCGCCGGAGAACGTGGAATCAGAGAGACGGTTTTTCACGCCCGTGAGGATCTTGTCCGTGGTGGCGGGCCCCGCGTCGGAGCGCAGGAGGGCTGCCTCGAGCGTCTCGTAGTCCTCATCGGTGAGCTGGCGCCCCGGCTGGAAGACCGAGGCGACCCGGCCGAAGAGCGCGTCCCGGGTCTTCTGCAGGCCTTGCGTGATCTTGTCGAGGAACGACACGGCGCCCTACGATTCGACCGGCGCGAGCTCCTCCGGTGCGGGCTCGATCTCGGCCGGTCGCTCCCGATTCCAGCGGACGGAGACAAGCTTCGAGACCCCGAGCTCCTCCATCGTGACGCCGTAGAGGCAGTCGGCCACCTCCATCGTCTTCTTGTTGTGCGTCACGACGATGAACTGGGTCTTCTCGCTGAATTCGCGGAGGAGACGGACGAATCGGTCGATGTTGGCGTCGTCGAGCGGCGCGTCCACCTCGTCGAGGATGCAGAAGGGGCTCGGCTTGACGAGATAGATGGCGAAGAGGAGTGCTATGGCGGTGAGCGCCTTCTCGCCTCCCGAGAGGAGGGAGAGCGATTGCGGCTTCTTGCCGCGCGGGCGCGCGAGGATCTCTATCTCCGCCTCGAGCGGGTCTTCCCCGGTCAGGAGCAGCGCGGCCTCTCCTCCCTCGAAGAGCGAGGTGAACACCTTCTGGAAGTTCGTGTTCACCAGGGCGAACGTGTCCAGGAAGAGCTGCGAGGCGGTGCCGTTGATCTTCTGGATCGCTTCGAGGAGCGACTGGCGGGCGTCGTCGAGATCCTGCCTCTGCCCCGTGAGGAAGCGAAGCCGCTCGCGCCGCTCATCGTAATCCTGGAGCGCGAGCAGGTTGACCGGCCCCACCGCGCGGAGCTTCTCGCCGAGGAATCGGAGTCTGGCCTCGCGGTCTTCCCGCGGCGCGCCGGCTAGGACGGGAGCCGCCCCCGGGGACGTGTCGGAGGCTGCCCCGCGGTCGACGATCGCCTCGTCCGGAACACGACCCTCCTCCGCCTCGACATCCACATCCTCGACCTCGGCGAGCGCATTCTCCGCGCCGGATTCGCCCTCCGCGATCGCGCCTTCGACCGGCGGCACGTAGGTCGCCAGATCCACCTCGTATTCATTCCGGATCCGCTCGATGAGGCGGCGGTTGTCGCCGTCGGCCTCGGCCTGCTCGAGCTCCGCGCGATGGAGCCGCTCGGTCAGCTCGGCGTGCTCCCGCCGGTGCTCGCGGGTGCGCGCCTCGACGTCGTCGGCGAGGCCCTTCACCTCCCCGAACCGCTCGCGCGACTTCTGTAGGATCATCTCCCGCTCCGTCTTTCGCTCGACCTCCTGGGCCAGCTCGCCTTCGCGCTGGGCGCTGAGGGCGTCGGTCTCCTGGATGCGCTTCTCGGTGAGCGCCGCCTCTTCATCTCGGCTCCGGATGTCGCGCTCGGCCTCGGCGGCGCTCGCCATGAGCCGCTCGATCTCCTTGAGGCTCGACTCGACCGCGGCGCGCGAACGGGTCGCCTCGATGCGGGCCTCCGCGTGCTGGGCGACCGACCGCTCCCGCTCCAGCTCGATCTCGCGGACCGCCGTCTCCTCCTGGGCGAGGATGCCGTCCACGCGTCCGCGCTCCTCGTCGGCGGTCTGGAGTGCGGCCATGGCGCTCTCCGTCTCGGCGAGGGCGCGCGTGTGCTCGGCCTCGACGGCCGCAAGCGACGCCGCCAGCGAGCCCGCCATCTGGACCATCGCGTCTCCGCGGATCGTGAGCTCCGCCCGCCTCGACTCCTGGGCGCGATGGGCCTGCTCCGCGACGGCGAGGGTCCGATTCGCCTCCTCCAACTCGGCCACGGCCGCGGCGCGGACCTGGCGGAACTGCTCGGAGACCTTGACCGTCCCGGCCAGGGCGCGGGCGGAGGCCTCGATCTCCCCGGCGAGCCCGGTCAGCTCGTCCTCGCGGCGGAGCACCGACCCGGCGCGAGTGGAGCCGCTTCCGCCGTGGAAGATTCCCGGGCCGACGACCCGCTCCCCGCGCCGCGTGACGAAGTGCAGCCTCTCGGCGGCGAAGCGCTCGTTCAGCTTGAGCCCCGCCTCGATCGAGTCGACCACGACGACGCCGGAGAGAAGGAACGACGCGAGCGCGACGTAGCCGGGCTCGAATCGCACGTGGTCGAGAAGCGGCCCGAGCACGCCGGGCGCTTGCGAGACTTCATCGGAGAGGGGCGTGACCCGGAAACGGGAGAGTCGGTCGAGGGAGATGAACGTCGCGCGGCCCTCGCCGCTCCCCTCCAGCGCCTGAAGAGCCTGGAGGGCGGCGTCGGTCCGCTCGGCCACGATGAACTGCACGGCTTCGCCCAGGGCCGCCTCGAGCGCGGTGAGCCACTCGCCGGAGGCCTGGAGCACGTCGCCCACCGTGCCGAGGATCCTCGCCGGCCGGCTCGGCCCCGCGACCAGCCAGCGAACGCTCGCGTCGTAGCCTTCGTAGCGCTCCTTGAGCTCGCGGAGCGTCGCATGGCGCGCCTCGAGGGCCGCCTGCGCTTCCCGGGCCCGCATTTCCAACCCGTCCTGCTCCGCGATCTTCGATTCCGCCTCCGCGATGGAGGCGAGGGCCGCCTGAACGCCCGCCTTCGCGCGCTCCACCTCCGCGGCCGTTCCCGTCATCAAGCGCTCGATCCCCTGAAGCCCGGCGCGCAGGGTCTCCTCTTCGAGGGCGAGCGATGCGCGCTGCTTGCCGAGCTCCTCGCGCCGGTTGGCGAGCTCCGCGCGCTTTTCCTTCCACGCGCGGGCCGAGCTCTCCTGAAGCACGCGGGCTTCGAAGAGATCGAGGGAGAGCTGCTTCCTCTCCGCGAGCGCGGTGCGGCGCTGCTCGAGATCGGGGCCCAGCCCGGCCAGCTTGGCCAAGAGACGCCGCTCCTCGGAGTCGCGCTCCGCCTGGGTCTGATCGAGACGCGCGCGCTCCGCGGTCAGCCGCTCAGCATGCGAGCGGACTTCCTCGACGCTCTGCCGAAGCCGGCTCGATTCGGAGCGGGCGTGCTCCAGCTTCTCGACCAGGCCGGCGCGCCGCTCGCGGAGCACCGCGACCTCGTTCAGAAGCGACGCCCCGCGCGCTTCGTGCTCGCTCAGGGCCTCCTGAGCGAGGCGGACCTCCCCCTCGCGCTTCAGGAGCTCCAGCTTGTGCTGCTCCAGCTCCGCTTCGTGACGCGCGAGAACGCCTCCCATCGCGGCGCGGCGATTCTCGGCTCCCGCCCGCTCGTCGCGGAGGGCGCCCGTCTCCTTCGCGATCCGGTCGTACTCCTCCTTCGCGAGGCCGAGATCGATCCGGCGGATCTCATCCTTGAGCCGCCCGTAGCGCCGCGCCTTGCCCACCTGCCGCGCGAGGGAGCGAACCTCCCTCTCGATCTCCGCGATGATGTCGCTCACGCGCGTGAGATCGGTGAGCGTGAGGTCGAGCTTCTGGAGCGCCTCCTTCTTCCGGGTCTTGTACCGCATGATGCCCGCCGCTTCCTCGAAGAGGAACCGCCGGTGCCCGCTCTCGTCGGAGAGCACGTTGTCGACCATGCCCCGCTCGATCAGCGAATAGGCGTGCGATCCCATCCCGGTGTCCAGGAAGAGCTCGCGGACGTCCTTGAGCCGGCACGCGTTCCGATTGATCGAGTACTCGCTCTGCCCGCTCCGGAACGTTCTCCGGGCGATCATGACCTCCGTGTATTCCGAAGGCAGAACGCCCCGGTTGTTCACCATCGTGAGGGAGACTTCCGCCATCCCGAGCGGCTTGCGGTGCGCCGACCCCGTGAAGATCACGTCTTCCAGCGTATCCCCGCGGAGGTGACGCATGTTCTGCTCGCCCAGCACCCAGCGGATCGCCTCGACGATGTTCGTCTTGCCGCTGCCGTTCGGTCCCACGACCGACGTAATGCCGGGGCCGAACTCGACCCGGACGCGCTGGGGGAAGGATTTGAATCCCTGGATGTCGAGCCGTTTTAGGAACACACGCTACCTCGGAGTCGAAGGGTAGGCTTCAGCCCGGTCGACCCAGCCGTTCTCGAGAAGCCACCGCGCGTGGGCTCGCGCCTCGGCCTCGGTGGCGAAGTGTCCGACGAAGACCCGGTAGTATCCCGACGCGGTGGGCGCCGGCTCATACCAGGCGTCCGCGCCGCGGAGCCGGAGCTGGCGGACCAGTCCACGCACCTTGTCCTCGGACTTGAATGAGGCGACGTGGACGCGGAACGGCGTATCCGGCGTCGGCGCGGAGGGCGGAATGACCCCGCTCTCGGCGCTTCCCGCGG
>Ga0066709_100002531_pt1 | contig 13385 bp, 9 predicted proteins | sample GraSoiAngelo_158_FD_79665 | JGI IMG/M metagenome (GOLD analysis project Ga0066709, IMG submission 79665) | Grasslands soil microbial communities from the Angelo Coastal Reserve, California, USA - 14_1009_16_30cm | ecosystem: Environmental > Terrestrial > Soil > Grasslands | place: USA... | reverse complement strand
CCGGACGTTACCGTGAGCCATGACCTCTGACGTGCGCGAAAGTTGCATTTGACCGTTAAACCGTTAACTTCGCGCGCATGGAAAAACGGGACAAACCGGCGGTCGATCCGGAGTTGAAGCGCCGCATTGATGACCTGATCGCTTACAAAGGTGGCGGGCACAACCCCGACCTGATCGAAGACGTCGTGGAGAATGCGCTCAAGCTGCTCCATGACGTGCAGGACCGCGGCGACGTGCGGGTGATCCAAACGGCGCTCCGCGAGCTGCGTTATGCCTTCAAACTGTTTGCCCCGTATGCCGCCACCCGCAAAGTAACCATTTTTGGCTCGGCGCGCACCCTGCCGAACAAGACGGAATACAAACAGGCGGTCGAATTCGCGCGCAAGATCTCGGCGGCGGGCTTCATGATCATCACGGGCGCGGGACCGGGCATCATGCAAGCCGGCCACGAAGGCGCCGGACCGGAAAAAAGCTTCGGTGCCAATATCCGTCTTCCGTGGGAACAGGCGGCCAACCCCATCATCCAGCACGATAAAAAACTGATCACGTTCAAATACTTTTTCACCCGAAAACTGATTTTCGTCCGGCACTCCGACGCCATCGCGCTGTTTCCCGGCGGCTTCGGCACGATGGACGAAACCTACGAAGCTTTGACGCTGATGCAGACGGGCAAGAGCCGCGTGATGCCGCTCGTGCTGATCGACCGGCCGGGCGGCACCTACTGGAAGACCTGGAATAAAAACATCCGCGAACACCTGTTGCGAACCCAGTTGATCGCGGAAGACGACCTGCACCTCTACCAGATCACCGATGACACCGATCAGGCAGTGAAATGGATTACAAGGTTTTATCGCAATTACCATTCGATGCGGTTCGTCAAAGACCTGCTCGTCATCCGGTTGAACCACGCGCCATCGCGGTCGGCGCTCCACGCGTTGAACGAGGATTTCGCCGACATTGTGATGGGGGACAAAATCAGCGTCATCACAGCGACGCCGGAAGAACATGAAGACGCCGATGTGGTGGACTTGCCCCGGATTGCTTTCGGATTCAATCGGCGCGACTACGGCCGGCTCCGGCAGATGATCGACGTGCTGAATAATTTTTAAGAGTTGCCGGGCAGCCGCTCTGACGGTTAAATCAACCAGTCTCACCTGATACGCCATGCCCATTACCAAAATCGCCTCGGCCGACAACTGGGAACTGACCGTGCCCGGACGCATCGACGGGGCGGTGGCCAACCAGTTGGAAATCGAGATTCTCGGCGCCATGCGGGCCGGCGCCAAGGAAATCTTCATCAACCTCTCTCAGGCCGACTTCATCTGTTCAGCCGGGATACGGGTCCTGTTGCAGTACTACCGGCAGATGAAAAACAATCAGAAAGTGCTGCTGGTCACCCGGCCATCCCCCAACATCACGTCCATTCTCGATATGACCGGCTTCATAGACCTGATCGTCGAGGGCAACCGGCCGACGACGTAGTTCCCGCGTGAGCGCAGTTGATTTTCTGTCCGCTTGAACTCGTTGAATATTTCCCTCCGGAACGATCCGGTCGAGCTGAGCCGATTGGCGGAAATCCTGGAAGAATTCGGGCGGCAACACGGGCTTACGCAGCGCGACCTGCTCGCGCTGGACCTCTCCTTGCACGAGCATCTGACCAACATCATCAACTACGGCTACGACAACACGAAACCCCGCGAAATCCAAATCCGCCTTCGGCTTGGGGATCGACTGCTGCACCTGGAAGTGGAGGATGACGCCCGGCCCTTCAATCCGCTAGAGCGCCCGCCGATCGATACGACGGTGCCCCTCGACCAGAAACCGCTCGGTGGCCTGGGCATTCATATTATCCGCCGGAGCATGGATCAATTGGAATATCGCCGGGACGGCGGCAGGAACATCCTGACAATGCGGAAGCGCATCGCTTAGCGAAATCATTTTCCCTTGCTCGTGGCGATTCATGGCAAGCCTCTCTTGCTTATTCTAATGCGACCATCCTCCGGCCGGTTTAGCCATTGCAAAATGAGCGCGGGGATATATGCTGGCGGCAGTTCATGACCGGGCCAGCCCAGCCAGGGGGTGCATACAGACTGGAAAAGTGCAGGTCGCTCTGCTTTTCCTTGGCGATAGTTTTTATTTGCACCGCCGGCGCCTCCGCGCAAAATCGGGTCCTCGAACTCGACGGCACCAACAGCTACGTCGAGTTGCCCCCGAACCTTTTGACCCAAATAGAGGAAGTCACCGAGGTGCAGACTTTGATGGGGAGAATGTCCGCCAGCCACGGCCACGGACCCGCTCCGCCGACGGGAACCTTGCCTTCCGCCAGCCGAGCTCCTGGAATGGACCGTCCCGATCAGCCGTGAGACCTGCCTGTTTCACTATCACGGTGTGCCTGCTGGCTGCGTTCAGCGCCGGCGCGCAACCAGCTCCATCACCCGCCGCCAACCGCGTCCTCGAACTCGATGGAACCAACAGCGCTGTCGAATTGCCGCCAAACATTTTTAGCGGTCTCGACCAAGCCACCATCGAGACGTGGGTCAAGTTTCGCGACTTGAGCAATTCACGCTTCTATTCTTATGGGGGCTTCGAGCAGGACCTTTGTGTGGGCCGGCGGGCACCGCCTTTCTCCAGTCGGGACCTCGACATTTTTGTCAACCAAGACGGCCGACTCGATGAAATTGTAGTCGCCGGGATCATCCAGACCGATGTCTGGTATCATGTCGCCGCTGAGCTGGGCCCGGGCGGGATGGAGTTGCATGTGAACGGGGTTCTGGCCGGGACCAACGCCTCGCCGACTTGTTTTTCCAACCTCAAAAGCGGCGACCTTCATTTTCTCGGGCGCATGAATGGAGGCGGCGCCAACGCGGCGCCAGTCTATTTCAACGGCCAACTTGCCGAGTTCCGCGTCTGGAAAACGCGGCGGACACCTCAGGAAATTCGCGAGAATATGTTCCGCCGTCTGAACGGAACGGAGCCAGGGCTGGCGGCGCTGTGGAATTTCGACAACGTCGAGAACGGCGTCGTCAAAGACAGCGCGTCGGGCCGGCACGACGGCAGGTTGAGGGGCAACGCCAAGCTGGCCGAAGCGCAGCTTCCCTCGTCTTTGGAAGCGACCACGCTCGAAAACGTCCTCGATCTTCCGGGCGAAGGCAGCTACGTGGAATTGCCGCCGCGACTTTTCACCAATCCAGTCGTTACCGTCGAAGGCTGGGTAAAGTGGCGCGAGTTCGGCGTCTATTCCCGGTTCTTCCAGTTCGCCGATTCTGTCCTGAATATTGCCATCATGAATTTTAGCACCACATCGACGCTGCGCTTCGAGCGCTTCCGCGGTCCGACTTTTGAGGATCTCGTCGCGAATGACGTGCCGGACCTGCTCAAATCAAATCAGTGGTATCACGTCGCCGTTACGACAGGCACGAACTGGTCGAAACTCTACCTCAACGGTGTGCTCTCCAGCGTGAATGAGGCGCCGGTTTCGTGGACGCCGGACCCCCTGCCGCCGTTAAAAAACTTTCTCGGACGGAGCGTCATGAAGGGCAACCCCATGGCCGCCCCGGACACCGAACTGAACGGGCAGATTGATGAAGTGAGAATCTGGGAGGGCGAACGCACGGAGGCGCAGATTCGCGAAAACATGTTCAAAAATCTGACGGGCAGCGAACCCGGACTTGCCGCTCTCTGGAGCTTTAACGACGGCACAGCGAGGGATTCGTCCACGAATGGGCACCACGGCACGCTTGTGGGCAACGCGAAAGTGGCGATGGCCCGTCGCCCTGTTCCCAGCCAGTTGGTCTTGCCCACCTTTGTTTTCGGCAAAATCACCGACGCCGCGGGAAAACCCGTGGCCGGAGCGACGGTCCGCGTGTTCCGCCAGGAACAGGAGATTTCCACGATCAATTCGCGCGAGGACGGGACTTACTCGATTGCGCTTCGGACCGAACAGGAACAGGAGACGCTCGACCTGGCAGCGAGTGCGGGGGATCTCGGAGCGTGGGCTTTGGGCGTTACGTGTCCTCGGGGTGGCCGCCTCGAATCGAATCTCGAGCTCTCAAACGCGGTCAGCATCGCCGGCAGGGTCACCGCCTTTGACGATTCGGCGGTGCCCGGCGTTTTGGTTCAGGTCGTGCGCGCCGATGCGCCGCCGCGTGAGGCGCGAAGCCTGAGCACTCCGGGCCTTGTCGCGACCACGACAACCACCATCGGGACTCCGAGCTATCGCTTCCTCAATCTCCGGCCTGGCGAGTACAAGGTGAAAATCCACGTCCCGGACGCGCAGCTTGATTACCATCGAGGCGAGAGTTTGCGGGTGGCGCCGGGCAAGACGATTACGGCCGACTTCCAGGCGGCGCCATTTCGCAAAGGCCGGTGGCGGCGTTATTCCACGGCAAATGGCCTGCCGAGCAGCCGGGTTTATGACCTGCAATTTATGCCGGACGGAACGCTGTGGCTGGCCACACAAAACGGTGTTTCGCGCTTTGATGGCCTCAGGTTCACTAACTTCTCCAAACGGGATGGACTCCTTGACAACCGCGTGTTTTGCATCCACGCGGGGAGCGACAGCAAGCTCTGGTTCGGCACTGAGGAAGGTGCTTGCCAATTCGATCCTGCGACCGGTCATTTTCAAAACTTTCCCAGCGGAACCAACGGCTTGTCCGCCGGACGCGTGTTTGACATCGAGGCTGCACCCGACGGAATCCTCTGGCTGCGCACGCGCGAAGGACTGTCCCGTTTTGATGGCCAATCATTTCAAGAAGTGCCAGGAGTGCCGCGCATCGCCCAGAATCCTCAAGTCACAAAGTCCAAGGCCCTCGCTGTGGACCACCAGGGCCGTGTCTGGACGGTCACTCAGAATCAAGACCTCTGGCGCATCGACGGGACGAACATCGTTCGTCTAACGCCCGCAGACGGCCTGGCATCGCACACACAGGACGCGCTTCACGTCGCTCCGGACGGCGCGCTCTGGTTCCAGGAAGTCGGCGACTATCGCGGCATCACACGTTTTGACGGTCAGCATTTTGAAAGCTTACCCGCGGACGAGATGGACGACGATTCGTATGTCACGGCAATTCACACGACGCCCGGCGGGATCATCTGGTTTGGCCACCAGAACGGCGGTGCCACCCGGTATGATCCGGTTTCCCACAGCTTCGTGCATTTCGGTGAAAAGTCCGGAGCGCCCTGGTCCTGGGTTCTGAATACCCAAAGTGGTCCGGACGGCGCGCTCTGGTTTGCGACCGCCAGCGGAGTTTATCGCTATGAGGAAGAAACTCTGATCCATTACACCAAAGCCGACGGCCTGCCTGGAGACGGCGTATTTCTCAGCACGGCAACCAGAGACGGATCGCTCTGGTTTTCCGGCATTGGCAATACTCCTTTCCTGGCGCGCATGGCACCTGGCCAAACCAATCGTTGGGAAAAGCGCTTCGTGAACACGGCGGACGAAGGTTTCCAAGGGATCACAGTCTATGGAATGGAGCCGGACGCGAAAGGCCTCTGGTTAGGCGGGACTCCATCAGGAAAAGGGGTGTATTACTACGATTCAGCGGCGACGTCTCGTTTGGAGAAACCGTTCCGTGAAGCTCCCGGGTTGGAGAGTTTGCAAACCGGTTTCTCGCTCGCATTCCACCTGGACGCTCAAAATGTTCTTTGGGTGGGAAAGTACAACCAGGGACTTTACCGCGTCAGGCTGGATGCGCTTCGGGAGGGCAAAGCGGCGATAGAAAAGGTCAACGCGGTCACCAACCGCGTGGGTGTTATCTACGAAGATGCCAAGGGAGCCATCTGGACCGCAGAACGCTATGGCGGCGGCTCGATTTCCCGCCTCAACGGACAGGCAGTCCATTACTTTTCCACTGAGACAACCGATGGGGGGCTCCCTTCCGACGAAGTGTGGTGTTTCCAGGAAGGGCCGGACGGCAACCTGTACGTTGGGACCGCGGCTGGCCTGGCCCAATATGACGGAAAGCAGTTCCGGACCATCGAAGGGACCAGCGACCGGCCGGTGCCAGCCGGAACGGTCTTCAGCATCCTGCGGGATCGCGAGGGAGTGTTGTGGTTTGCTTCGGACGGTGGATTGTACCGATTCGATGGAGTGGCTTGGTCGTCTTTAGACGAAGAAGACGGCTTGGGCAGTTTGACCGTACAGACCGTTGCGCAAGACCCCAATGGCGACTACTGGCTCGGAACCGAAAAAGGCATCACGCGCTACCGGCCCCTGAGACAAAAACTTTTAGCGCCACAATTGATCGTAAAGACGGATGTGGAGTACCGCGGCACGGTGCGAATCCCCCCGATTACTTCAGGGCAGTTGGTCGGATTCCGGTTCAATGCGGTGGATTTCAAGACTCAGCCTTTCCGCCGCTTTTACCGCTGGGCAATCGTGCCTGGTCGCGCCGAAGCCGTCCCCGCAAAACGCGATCCCGCCTGGCGCGAACCCACGCTCGCGACTCAGTTCGATTGGAATCCCGCGGCGCCCGGTGCCTACACTTTCTTCGTCCAGTTCATCGACCGTGACCTGAATTATTCGGAACCGGCACGAGCGTTTCTTGAGATCGTGACGCCCTGGTATGCCAACGCGTGGATCATGGTTCCGGTCGGAAGCGGGATTCTCGGATTGATCGGCTGGGCGTTCGTAGCCCGAGGACTGTACATCCGCAAGCGGCACGAAGCCGAGCGGCTGCGAGAGCAATTGTTCGAGGAGGAACAACGCGCACGACGAACGCTTGAGTCGAAAAATGTCGAACTGGCGGCCGCCAAAGACGCCGCTGAAGCCGCCAGCCGGACGAAAAGCACCTTCCTCGCAAACATGAGCCACGAATTGCGCACCCCGCTCACCGCCATCATCGGCTTCAGTGAAATGCTCCTCAGCGAAGCGCGCGCCAATGACAAAAAGGAGCAGGCGGAGGACCTGGAACGAATCAATGACTCGGCCACCCACTTGCTCGGTCTGATCAACGACATCCTCGATCTCTCCAAGGTCGAAGCGCAGAAGATGGAACTGAACCTGGAGACCTTCGACATTGCGCAGTTGGTCACGGAAGTCAGGAACACCATCCAACCGCTGGTTGCGAAAAAATCCAATGCGCTGGTAGTGGATTGCCCGGACGATATCGGCTCGATGCGGGCCGACCCGACCAAAGTGAGACAGGCGCTCCTCAACTTGTTGAGCAACGCAAACAAGTTCACGGACGAGGGAACGATCCGGCTCGACGTGAAGAGAGCGATCAGTAATCAGTCGTCAGTAATCAGTCATCAGTCAACGCCACTGAACACTGATTACTGTCCACTGATTACTTTCCGTGTCAGCGACACTGGCATCGGCATGACGCCGGAGCAGGTCTCACGGCTTTTTCAAGCTTTCACCCAGGCCGATAACTCCACGGCCCGCAAATACGGAGGCACCGGCCTGGGCCTGGTCATCACCAAACAATTCTGCGAGATGATGGGCGGGACGGTGGAGGTCGAGAGCGAGCCGGGCAAAGGTTCCGCCTTCACCATCCGGCTGCCCGCCGAGGTAACAAAGGCCAAACCCGTGGAACTGGCCCAGTCCGCGCGCCTCGCATCCGCCGCCTCGAATGGGCCGTGCGTCCTCGTGATCGACGACGATCCCAACGTGCATCGGCTCATCGAACGGACCCTCAAGGATGAAGCTTACAACCTCCGCTTCGCGTCGAACGCCGCGGAGGGCCTGCGCCTGGCCCGCGAGTTGCACCCCGCGGTCATCACGCTCGATGTTATGATGCCGGACACCGACGGGTGGACGGTGCTCTCCTCGCTCAAGGCCGACCCGGCCCTGGCCCGCATCCCGGTGATCATGGTCACCATCATCGGCGAGAAGGAATTGGGATTCGCTCTCGGCGCCTCGGAATACCTGATCAAACCCATCGACCGCAACCAACTGATTCTCGTGTTAAAGCGCTATCTGCGTGACCAGCCCAACGGCCAGGTGTTGATCGTGGAAGACGACGCCAACCTGTGCGAAATGCTGCGGCGCACTTTGGAAACCGAGAAATGGCGCGTCGCGGAAGCCGCGCATGGCGCCGCCGCGCTGCAGCACATCCGGGCACAAATTCCCGCGGTGATTCTGCTGGACCTGATGATGCCGGTGATGGACGGATTCGAGCTCCTCGCGGAACTGCACAAAAACGAGCGATGGCGACGCATCCCGGTGGTGGTGATCACGGCGATGGACCTGAGCGCGCAGGACCGCCAGCGCCTGGCCGGTTTGACCCAGCGCGTCGTCGAAAAAGGGGCGTACGTGCGCGAGGAATTGGCGCGGGAGATCCGGCAGATTCTCGAGCCGTACCGCGCCGGCTGAAACGTCCCAATGATTAAACCACGAATGGACGCGAATGAAGCCAGCGCGACGAGCCAAAATCGATGCAGTGCAGACTTTCATTCCCAGGACTCCCGATACCGTGGGAAACCGGGATCCAAGCTCCCCTCATCGCGGCGCACGTTTCTCCCTCTCCCCGGGGGAGAGGGCAGAATAGCTACCGCTGAGCTGGCGCCCGGAACGAAGAAGCTTTTATGGCTAAAATACTGATCATTGAAGACACGGAAAACAACCGGGTGCTGCTCACGCGGCGTTTGAAACCCAGGGGCTACGACATCGTCACGGCCGAAGACGCCGAACATGGCCTGTCGATTGTTCCCGCCGAACAGCCCGACCTGATCCTGATGGACGTGGGATTGCCCGGTATGGACGGCTGGACGGCGACGCGGCAACTCAAGGCCGACGCAACGACCCACGGAATCCCGGTCATCGCCCTCACTGCGCACGCCATGCAGGGCGACCGCGAAAAGGCGACGGAGGCTGGTTGCGACGATTACGAGACCAAGCCGATCGATTTCGGACGGCTGTTCGAAAAGATCGACCGTCTCCTGGCGTCACGAAAATCCGGCCCGCCACAGAATCCATGACCAAGCTCAAAGTGCCAAGCTCGAAAGAAATTCCAAACTCGAATTACCAACGTCCAGTAGCGAGTCGCATCGTCGGCAAGACCGTTGGAACTTTGTCCTTGAAGCTTCTCTTGAGCTTTGAGCTTTGAGCTTTGTCTTGCTCGCACGTTATGAAATCAGACCCCGATAAACCTCCGGCACCCGCCGGCCAGTCCTGGACCAGTCGCCTGGGTAGAGCGCGTCACGATTTGCGCAATCCCCTCAGCGAGATACTGGGCTTCAGTGAAATCCTGCAGGAAGAAGCGGCCGAGCGCGGTCTCCAGCAAATGATCCCAGGCTTCGCGGCGATCCATCAGTCGGCGGCGCGCATCTTCGCCGAAGTCAATCATTGGTTGAACCCGGATACGGTCCGGATGACTCCCGAAAGCTTCCACGAACTGGAACAAACCATCCAATCGTTATCACAGCGAATCATATCAGCCGCCGAAAGCCTGTCTGAAAAATGTGACGAACTCGAAAATAATTGGGTCGGCGACGATCTGTTGCGAATCGAAGGAGCAGCCAGGAGATTGAGAGACTTGGCCCCGCCGCTACTGCACGAACTGGCTGATTCGTTCGCGGGAAAAGGACGGCAGTCGGAAGACGACACGACCGCATCGGCCCCGGGCGACGCGCCGACTGAAACAAGTTTCGTTCGCGACCTGGAGGGTGAACCCGGAGCCGTATCCGGATCGTTGCTGATCGTGGACGACGCCGAAACCAATCGGGCCCTGCTCGCCCGCCGCCTGCGTCGGCAGGGTTATACGGTGTCGCTGGCGGAAAACGGCCGGCAGGCCCTGGAAAAACTCCGCGCACGGCGCTTCGACCTGGTGCTGCTGGACGTGATCATGCCCGAGATGGGGGGCTACCACGTGCTGGAAAAAATGAAACTGGACGCCGAACTGCGGCACATTCCGGTAATTATGATCTCAGCGCTCGATGACCTGGAAATGCTGGCCCGCTGCATCCAGAGAGGCGCCGAGGATTATCTGGCCAAGCCATTCGACCCGGTCCTGCTCGGCGCGCGCATCGGCAGTTCTCTGGAAAAGAAACGGCTCCACGACCAGGAGCAGCGCACTTACCGTGCGCTGGTACAAAGTCAGGAGCATCTGGCCGCCGAACTCGCCGAAGCGGCGGCCTATGTAAAGTCCCTCTTGCCGGCGCCCCTGGCGGGCGAAGTTAACGCCGACTGGCGCTTCATTCCTTCCAGTCAACTGGGCGGGGATGCCTTCGGCTATCACTGGCTCGACGCGGATCACTTCGCCATTTACCTGCTGGATGTTTGTTCCCACGGCGTCGGCGCAGCCTTGCTCTCCATCTCTGTCATGAACATTCTGCGCTCCCAGACCCTCCCGGGCGCGGATTTCCGCAATCCAGGCCAGGTCTTGTCGGCGTTGAGCCGCACGTTTCCGATGGAACGTCAGAACAACCTTTACTTCACCATGTGGTACGGCGTCTTCGACAAGGTGACCCGCCAGTTGTCTTACGCCAGCGGCGGACATCCGCCGGCGATTCTCATCGCCGGCCCGGACCGGGCTGATGCGCAGGTTGAGAAGCTCAGATCCCCCGGCCCGCCGGTGGGCACATTTCCGGACGACGCGTTTCCCAACCAACAGACTACTCTAAGAGCCTTCAACCGGCTCTTCGTTTTCAGCGACGGTGCTTACGAAGTCGTGAGGCGCGACGGTTCGATGCTGACGTTGGACGAATTCATAAACCACCTCTCGGACCGAATACGGTCCGACTCGTCCGGACTGGACGCGACGCTCGCCTATCTGGAAAAAACGCGCGGGTCGGCCTTATTCGAAGACGACTTGGCGTTGGTGGAGGTCAGTTTTCCTTGAACCGCCGAACGGTCGATGGCGCCGGGAGGGAACGACGCGCAGGACTTGAACTCAACACTTTCTCGCGCAAGCAACATCCTTTTCCATTCCAGGCCACTGGAAAAACCGCCGAGCTTACCGTTGGCGGCCAGCACGCGGTGACAGGGCACCAGCACTGGAATCGGGTTGGCGCCGCACGCCTGGCCGACGGCCCGAACCGCCCGGGGCCGGCCAATTGACTGTGCGACCTCCTGGTAGCTTTTGGTGTTACCGGCTGGAATTCTTTTCAAGGCATTCCACACACTCCGTTGAAAGTCCGTGCCGATGGAAAGGTCCAGCGGCGGCAATCTGTCCGGCGTTTTCCCCGCCAGCGCTCGCTTGAGCGCACGCTCGGTCAAGCGCAACCAGGATCTCCACTGCGCCGACAGTTCGTTCGTAGCCGTGCGCGAGACGGTCTCGTCGGCCGGGAAATCGAGTCCCGCCAGTCCGGTCTCGGAAAAGTGGGCGGTGAATGTCCCGTCGGCGGTCTGAATCAATGCGGTTGTCATGTTCAACCCGTTTGCCCGAAAAATGTCCAGCTCCGCCGCAGGCGCCATCACGATTGCGGTCGTGATAGCCGGACAATCAGCGGTGCCGCCAGAGGAACGCTGCGATTCCCCACAACACGACCACCAAAATGAGGGTCAAACCGATGACGCGGTTGCGTGCGACCCGTTTTTCGTAGCGCATCGGGCGCAGACCCTGAATGCTGCCGGCAGCCAGGTAATTGATCAGCCTGGGGTTATTGGCGGGCGGTCCGTGGAAATGATTTTTCAGGCGGCGCCACGCCCCCGCTCCATCCAGTCTGCGGACCCCCAACTCGTTGAAATGCGCGGGCGTGGCCTCCGGTTCCGGCTGCGCCTTGACCCGGTGATGGTCCACCGGTTCGAAGACCGGCTCGCGCGCTGAAGCGGGGGCGGCGGACATTGGCGAGCCGTGCGGCCGGGCGGTGGACCGGAGGCGGGGCCTGGCAGGCGAATCGTGAAGTTTGGAATCGAGCGCTTTGATCTGCGCTTCGAGCGCGGCAATTTCCGAGTTCAGCGCCCGGGAGCGTTCGGACAATGGATCGGGTTTCTTTTTGAACAGGGCCATACCAACGCTCATTTATGTCCAAGCAAAATGAAAATTAAAACGCCCAGAGCCGCCAGGGCCACGATCGCCAGCGGCCAGGTAAAGGCCAGTCCCAGCTTGCAAAGCGGAAGGAAACCGAGAGAGTCGAGCGACGGCGGGGCGGATTTCTCGGCCGGCGAAGCCTCCTGCTCCGGCGTCTCCGGTCCGTTCAGCAGCGGCCATTTCAGCCGGGCGGCGTTCCACTCCATGCGGCCGTTGTCGATAATGGTCAGCGCGCGAGTCACCTCGACGTTGTAATTTTCCTGCGTCCAGGTCTGCTCGTGGATGCTCTGGACCTTGGTGAGCGCGTCGCGCAGTGCGCCCAGCGTTTTGGCCATTTGTTCGGCGTCGCGGCGCGAGTTGAACTCGGCTTCCTCCAGGAAGCCGACGCCGCGGGTCAGACTTTGCAGCATCTCTTCTCGGCCGGTTTGGAATTCGGTGCGCCGCCGCCGCGCCTCCTCCAACGTCGCGCGTTCGCGTTCCAGTTCCTCCTGCGCCCGCTTGAGCTCCATCAGTCGTTGCTGGGTCTCGGTGACGCGCGAGTCGAGTTCCTCGCGCGACGGCGGACGGCCGGCGCCGCCGGGCTGCGGAGCGGCAAAGGGCGATTTCTTGGCGGCCTGAAAATCGCCATCGACAAAATCCGACTCGTCAAATTCCGAAGCCATGCCGCGACATTAGTCGCCGGTGCCGAAGGTGTAAAGGAGAGGATGTTCACCGTTCGTGGGCTGAGCCAGATGAGTGAGCGGTTGGGGCCGGAGACTACGGCAATGGCCGGCAGGCGAGTCCAGCGTAGAAGGCCGATCCAGTGGTGGGGCAAGAGTTGCGCAGACGGCGGTGGACGGAGGCGACGCTGGGGGAAGGAAATAAAGGCGACCGCGAGTGTTCTCAAGATATGCGAATCGGCGGGACTGACCTTTGGTTCGACAACGGCGGAGCGGAGGGGCCATGGCTACATTTTTCTCGAAAAGATTCTTCAAAGACCAATGCTGGCGCACACCGGGGCATCATTTATGATCGCAGTGATTATTCCAACGTTGAACGAAGCGGAACTGCTGCCGGAAACGTTGAGTTGCATTCGCGCGAACAAAGCAGCCTGCGAAATGCTGGTGGTGGATGGCGGCAGCGGCGATGAAACGGTCCAACTCGCGGAGGCGGGCGGCGCCCGGGTTATTCACAGTCCCAAGCGCCAGCGGGCGATTCAAATGAATCTGGGCGCCCAAGAGGCGCGGAGCGATATTTTTCTGTTTCTCCACGCCGACACCTGGATAGGCCCAAACGCCTTGCAACAGATCGAAAAGACGCTCGACCAACCCGGTCTGGTTGGAGGTGGATTTGCTAGAAGTTTCCAGAGCGCCTCACCCGTTTTGCGTGTAACGTGTCGGATCGGCGAATGCCGTTCGCGCTTGCTTGGCTGGTTTTTCGGCGACCAGGGCATTTTCGCGCGGCGGAGCGCATTCGAGCACGCTGGCGGTT
>Ga0066709_100002529_pt1 | contig 13389 bp, 11 predicted proteins | sample GraSoiAngelo_158_FD_79665 | JGI IMG/M metagenome (GOLD analysis project Ga0066709, IMG submission 79665) | Grasslands soil microbial communities from the Angelo Coastal Reserve, California, USA - 14_1009_16_30cm | ecosystem: Environmental > Terrestrial > Soil > Grasslands | place: USA... | reverse complement strand
GTGAAAACGTAGCGGCATTCTCACGAATCACGACCGCACGCAGCAAGGAGGCTTCTTTTGCAGCCGGTAACAGATCATTCAACTCATGGCGACAAATGTCGACAATCTCTTGCTGCGATCGGTTCGCGAGTTCGCGCGACGCGCTGATCACGATTTGAACGTATTGATCCGGCCTATTAAAGATCCACTGAATCGTGTGATCTATCGACGTCAAAAACGGCTCTGCCATCACCGGGCGGTCAAACCACATGTGGACACCCGTAATTGGCGACACCGAAAAATTCGCGAGGTTTGCGAACATCTCCGTCCGTCGGATCTCGTCTGGGACAAGCTTCGCTAAACGATCAAACGGCACAGCCAGAACGTAGTAGTTCCCACGAACTTCACCGCCTCCGTCCAAGCGAACGGCGTCCGCTTTGCCATTCGACAGACAAATCTCGCTTACCAAACAGCGCGTGCGCACTTCTCCGCCGTGTTTCTGAATGGGCTCGCAGCAGGAGGCATACAAATCGGCCAGTGGAACGGCGGGAACACCCATTCCGAAGCCGGCCGAATTGGAAAGGAACGCTTTCCAAAACACCAGAATGCCGTAACGCGCATCGGTGCGATCGAGTTCCTCATTCAGCGCGCTGACGAGAACAACGCGCCAGAAATGATCGATCGCTCGAGGAGTTTGCCTTTCCTCACGCAGCCATTCGAGCATCGTCGTACCGTCTCTGATCTTGGGGCTTCCGCCACTCGCGAGTATGCGAAACATGGCGCGCGCGATCGAAAATTTGTCCCGGACTGTCAGAAGCGGTAAAGCCGCGAACGATGGAGCCAGATGCAGGGGCGCCGGCAGCTTCGAGGGTCGGATCCGGCCGCGCCGCCCCTTTGAATCCGAAAAGATCAGTTCGTTGTAATAGTGAATCTTGTCGGCGACGCCGGCTCGTCGAAAGAAATCTTCTAAATTGGTGCAGCACCGTAGTGTCACGTGCTGGCAATTGTCGATGGATTCTCCGGATGGAAGGCGGTAGGACGTCGCGCGCCCGCCAAGCCGTGGATTCTTCTCCAGCAGAGATACGCGCATCCCGTGTTCGGCGAGCGCGAGCGAGGCGGCGAGTCCCGCAAGACCGCCGCCGACGACAACTACGTGTGGCGGAGGCATAGTTCCGGTTTCCAAAGACCAGTGCCCGCGCGCAGCATGATCCAGGCTTTTTCCACGGGGGAGAGACCGGGATGCCGCTTGGCGAGAACGTCGTACCGGATCGCCTCGATCTTTTCCAGGATACCGCTGTAAATCCGCATCAAAGTCCACAACGCAGCCTGGCTGTCGGTGTTGACAAGATTCAGCAGGGGCGCACCCTCCGCATAATATTGCCAGGCTCGGCTCGTTTCGAACCGCATGAGTTCAGTAAATGCAGGACTCGCGGCGTCACTCCCAAAATCCTCTGCCGTGCAACTGAACCGCGCGAGATCCTCTTCCGGAAGATAGACGCGTCCCATCGAATAATCCTCCGGAACATCCCGAAGTATGTTTGTGAGTTGAAACGCGATGCCCAACTTTGGTGCGAACTCCAGGGCGGTTGAATCTTCAAAGCCGAAAACGTGCACACAACAAAGACCAACTGTGCCCGCGACGCAATAACAGTAGCGCTCGAGAAGTCTGAACGTGGGGTAGATCCTGACGGTCAGGTCCATCTCCGCGCCCTCCATCAAATCATGAAAATAGGCAGCGGGAATTTTGAACTGCTTGGCCGCCTGATGCAACGCAGGCAAGATGCGGCTGCCGTCATACTCGCCCTCGAGAGCCCGATCCACCGCCACACGCCACGCTTTCAACCCTTCACTCTTGTCCTCGGTTGCCTTGTCGGAATCGGAAATGTCGTCGGCGTGACGCATGAAAGCATAGAGGGCGCAGAGCGCATCACGTTTCGCAGCAGGCAGCAGGGCGAACCCATAATAAAAATTGCGGGCGGCTGCGCGAGCCAGGCGGCGGCAGTGTTCGTGCGACGCCGCCAGGTCTTTAACGTCGAGCATAGGTAAGCGCGTGTTCTCCAAGCGCACGGCCGATCAATTTAAGTTTTGTCGCGCCGGTGAGCGTAGGTCTATGTTCGAGAGTGTTGTAACCGATGGATTCGATCGCGTCAAGCACGGCCAATCCGCCCCGGCTGAACAATTCGATGTCGACCCGCAGATTCGGCGCGACCGATCGAGCGAGGGGGAGACCTCTTTCAAACAATTCGCGCGTTCGCTGAACGAGGATCCGCATTAGACCGGCAAACCGCCCATCGAAGCGCCGCCCGAAGAGGTCCGGTTCCGTCATGCCCTGCGCCGTGATCAAATCCGCGGGAATATAGATGCGATCCTTACCGAGGTCGCGCGAAACGTCTTGCCAAAAATTCGCGAGTTGAAGGGCCGTACATGTGAAATCCGATAGATTCTGTCGCTCACGATCTCTATACCTACAGAGATAAAGAACCAGACGGCCCACTGGGTTTGCGGAATACCGGCAATAGTCCATAATGGTATCCCAGTTTGCATAGCGCCGGACGTTCTGGTCTTGCCGAAACGCAGTCAGGAGATCTGAAAACGGCTCGATCGGAATTTCAAACTGCTCGATCGTTCCGTGAAGCGCGATGAACACGGGATGCGCAGCCGCGCCGGAATAACATCTGTCGAGTTCGGTACCCCACCAGTTCAACAACTCCATGGCGGCAGACCGATCTGGAATTTCATCGGCCAAATCGTCGGCCCACCGGCAGTAGGCGTAGATGTTGTAAAAGTGCTGCCGTAAGTGACGCGGTAGAAACACCGACCCTACGATGAAGTTTTCGTAATGGTGGGTTGCAAGCCAGCGCGTGTACTGCTCCGCTTGCTTGACGGAACTGCCGGAAGGCGGCAATTCTCGAGCAATTTCCAGGTCTAACGGCAACTGCATGCTAAGGCATCACGGCTACTTTGAGCTGACCGTTCCGGTTTTTCATGTGCTGGAACAAATCGGGCAGCTCGGTTAGACGGATCTCGCCGGTTACGAAATCGCGGGCGCAAACTTCGCCGCGCGAGATGGCGTCCAGAGCTTCGCGGATAAACCGGGGTGTGTGATGGAAGCTCGACTTGATAGTGATTTCCGAATAATGAAGTGCCGATGACTCGAATTCCACTTTCGTTCCCCGCGGGCATCCACCGAAAAGATTGACAGTCCCTCCGCAACGCACCATTTGGATGGCCCATTGCCAGGTGGTCGGAGTGCCTACGGCTTCAATAACCGCGTCGGCGCCGAGTCGCCGATGCGTCAGTTGTCGGACGGCAGCAATAGCGTTTTCCGTCTTCGAGCAGTCGATTGCTGCAGCAGCGCCAACCTGCTCGGCAGCTTTCATTTGGCTGCTGCGCTTACCAACAGCGATGACACGAATCCCGCGGCCGGACAGAATCCGCATGAATTTTAGTCCAATCGGTCCGCAGCCGATGACCACTACAGTGTCGCCCGCCTGCACGCCTGTTTCTTCAATACCTCGCAAAACGCAGGCGAGCGGCTCGACCAGGGCAGCGTCTACGAAAGAGAGATGCCGCGGGATCTCCATGACATTCTCACGCAGGATGCGCCCCGGAATAAGGTTGTACTCGGCGTAAGCACCATTGTTGAAGACAAGGTCCTCGCACAGATTTGCCCGGTCCTTTAGGCAGAAAAAGCATTCGTTACACGGAGCGGAATTCGCGGCCACAACACGCATACCCGGCTGAAAACGGTGACGGACGGCCTCACCCGCTTCTTCGACAACACCGGCAAGCTCATGCCCGAATAAGGCCGGCGGCGTAATCATCCGGGCGTGGTAGCCTTGCTTCCATACCTTGAAATCCGTACCGCAGGTGAGCGCTACTTTGACGCGGACCAGAATATCCTCGGCACCAACGGCGGGAATAGCTACTTTTTCGATTTTTAGATCTTCGCGGCCGTACAATACGGCCGCCATCATGTGTCCGTTGCGCTCTCGATTCACGGCAAGATCACCAACTTGAGCGAATCCTCCGCAGGATGAGAAGCCAGCCGGAAAGCATCGCCGATAGCTTCGAGTGAAAAACGATGGGAAATCAATTCCCGGAATAAACCCCGATTTCTAAATACCAATTCAGCCGATCGCTCCTGCCAATCGATGGACGCACTATAGCTGCCTAAAATTTCCTTTTCTTCGATGCCGACAGCCGCTGCCGGAAACTCAATTTGCATGAGCGGATCGTTTTGAGCGAACAACAGTACCCGGCCTCCCGGCCGCGCAACGTTGAGCGCAAGTGGCACGGTTTTCGGATCCGCCGCAGCAATCAATACAGCATCCGCACCAATCCCACCGCGATAGCCCCGCGTCTCGGCGGCAACGTCAGCAGATTTAGGATCAAAACACATTACCGATCCAAAACGCACGCTCATTTGTTGGCGGAACGGAATCGGATCGCTGGCCAACACGGTCGCGCCGGTCTGGCGGGCGAGGAACGTCAACAACAATCCTATGGGACCCTGCCCGATCACGAATACGAGTTCATCACCGACGATGCGAGCTTTGTCGATCGCTTTCAAGCACGTGTTCACGGGCTCAATAAAGGTTGCTTCCTCAAACGAGACTTCCTCCGGAATCTGGACTATGCCGCGCTCTGCAATCCAGGGCATGACACGTACGTACTGCGCGAAGCCGCCGCCGTTCGGATCGAATCCTGCGGTGAGGCCAACCTTTTTATACTGGGCGCATTGTGAATAGAGCTGACGATCACAATAGAAACAGCTCCCGCACGGTATATGATGAAAACTGCTGACGCGATCTCCCACCTTCCACCGGCGAACGCCGGACCCAACACTTACAATCGTTCCAGCGATTTCATGACCGAGGATTTGCGGCGGACGAACGAGCGCGTGCTGGACTTTTTTCACATCCGTTCCGCAAATGCCGCAAGCCGCCACACGCATGAGCACTTCGCCTTCGGAAATTTTTGGTACCGGAACGTTTTCCGGCTGTACCCGTCCCAAACCGCGATAAACACCGGCGCGCATGGTTTGATGGAGAGAACCGTCGACCACAGAGTTGCGATCAATTTCGGTATAACTCAACGGACCTCCACGCGCTCGGCATTCAACCGCAAGTCTGCTTGAGCGATGAGACATTTCAGGTACCTGTCTAGAAACTGCGCCAGGCTCCGCGCCGCTTTCGAAGTTTGAAATCCGAACCGCACGAGTCGGGGAAGATGAATCGGCGCCGACACGACTTGGGAAAGAGCGGGAAGCCAGTCAAATCGTCCGTCTTCCTTGATGGCTTGATTGAAGTCGAGCGGCAAATCCTGGTCTACACCATCGCAAATGGCGCGAACGGCAACTGCCCGCACGCCATACCGTCGGGCTTCAGCTATCAGATGAAAGCTCTCCATTTCGACGGCATCCGCGATGGCGCCGAGTCGCAATTTGTCCGAAGCCGAAGTGACAACAGCGTCAGCCGTTAGAAAGGAGTCGACCCTTGTGGCTCCGCACTGCAAGGCAAGTTCCAGGAGAGAATCGTCGCTCGTCATCACTCCATCTGGATTGTCGCGTTTAATCGTCGTCGCCACCACCACGGTTCCGACAGCGTGATTTCTTTTCAAACTTCCCGCCAAACCCGATACCACACACATGTCAGGCCGTTGTTCGAGCAATTTACGGAGGCTCGCAGTGCCGCGCGTTCCAATCCCACCGATCAGAACGTAAACCTCAGCTCCGCCGATTTTCGTCACATAAATCGGACGACTGCTTTCGCCAACGCGCTCGAAACTCTCTAAGCGCCGCCACGGTGCGAACTCCGCCCGAACGGCAAAAGACACGATTATCGTCATTCCCCTCCTCTCTGAGGAGGAGTGCCGCGAAGGTCAGTTCGGCCGAAACATTGCGCCGGTCTGTCTTTGATGCTTCGCCCTGTCGGGCTCGCGCTTCGCGCCACCCTGTCTTCGCCGCCAGCCTCTCGGCTGTCAGGCGCATCCTCCCCTCCTCTGCGAGGAGGGGAATAATTCGTTACGTACCCGTTACTGATATACCAATGAACCGCGCGTTCGATGGCCGCCTCCACGCCGGTAGGTCTGAAACCCAACTCGCGCACCGCTCGTGACGCATCCACGAACATTTTGTGCTTTGCCATCCGGACACCTTCCAGAGGAATCCGCGGTTCACGGCCCGTGATCGAGCAGAAGAAATGTTCCGTGTACCCTGCTGCGAGAGCTACAGCATAAGGCAGCCGCATCCGCGGAGCTGCGCGGCCGGCCTTTCGAGCCACCAGGACGAGGAAGTCTTTGAGAGTCATGTTGCGCTCGCCAAGAATGTAGCGTTCGCCGATGCGCCCGTGTTTTGCCGCGAGCCAATGGCCTCCAGCAACATCATCGACGGCGACAAGGTTGAATCCGGTGTCGACGTACGCGGGCATCCGGCCGTTCAGAAAATCGACAATGATGCGGCCGGTTGGCGTCGGTTTCCAGTCACCGGCTCCCACCGGCGTCGTCGGATTTACGACGACCGCCGGAAAACCCTTTGCGACCGCCCCCATCACTTCCTCTTCCGCCATGAATTTGGAACGCTTGTAGTGACCGATCATTTGATCCAAGCGGGCGGCGGTTCTCTCGTCCGGCAACCGCTCGCCGGCGGGAACAACGATGGTTGCGACGCTCGACGTGTACACGAATCGCTCGACTCCAGCTTCCCGGCAGGCATCAATCAGGTTACGCGTTCCCACGACATTGTTTTCATAGATCTCATCCGGATTTTTCGCCCACAGGCGGTAATCCGCGGCGACGTGGAAAACCTGGCGCACACCAGCAAGAGCTTTCGCCAGTGACGACTTGTCCCGCAGATCACCGAAAACGCGGTCGACATTCAGACCCTCGATCGCTCGCAGCTGACTTGCCGGACGCACCAACACGCGAACGCGGTCGACTCGTTCAGCAAGTAGCCGCGTGACGTGCCGGCCGACAAAGCCGGTCGCTCCAGTAATGAGCGTTGTTATGGATTCGAGAGCTGCCATTTGAGCAATTTCCAGCTATCTCCAAATTTTCGATTGGCTCCCAAAACAGCGGACGGCTCATAGCCCGCATGCACCATGCAATCCTGGCAGCGCGGATCGCGGCCATAGCCGTATTTTTCCCAAGGAGTTTTTTCGATCAAATCCTTGAAGGTCGCGTGATGCGCGTCGGTCATGAGATAGCAGGGACCTTTCCACCCTCGAGGATTGAAGGTCGGATTTCCCCAGGCAGTGCACATCATGTCGCGCTCGCCTGAAAGGAATTCCAGATAGATAGGCGATGTCATCAGTTTGAACTCACTCAACAAGGTTCGAGCTTGCTGAAACTTTTGCCGTATCTCACTTCGTGGCATGAAGATTTCTTTCGTCTGTACCGCGACATAGGAATAAGCGGGCGAAATCATGAAACCGTCCACGCCAAGCGTTGTCAGGAATTCGAACAGCTCTCGAATTTCCCGGAGGTCGGTTTCCCGGAAAATCGTTGTATTGGTGCAAACGAGAAATCCGGCTTTTTTCGCGGCCTTGATCCCGTCGATGGCTTCTTTGAAGACGCCGTCACGCTCGACACAAAGGTCGTGAGTCTTTTCCAATCCGTCCAAATGCACATTGAAGAACAACCGCGATGTCGGCTGGAATTCGTGCAGCCGTTTCCGAATGAACATTCCGTTTGTGCACAAGTAAATGTGTTTCTTCCTGGCGATAATCTCGCGGACCAGGCGCCCCAGTTCCGGGTAAATAAACGGTTCTCCGCCGCAAATAGAGACGACGGGTGCGCCGCATTCGTGGAGGGCGTGGAGACATTGTTCAACAGTAAGTTTTTCGCGGATCGTGTCGGCGTACTCGCGAATGCGTCCGCAACCGGTGCACGTCAAGTTACAGGCGTGCAGAGGTTCAAGCATCATCACAAGTGGAAATTTCTCAGCGCGGCGAATGCGCTTGCCGGCGATGTATTTCGACATGCTGGCGGTCAGACTCAGCGGGAATCTCACTTCAGCCTCCGATATCGAGCCAGTGCGAATAATGGAAAGTAGTGCCGGTATAGGTGATATTTCAAATAAAACACTTTGGGAAAGCCCGTTCCCGTGAAGGGCTCCTCGTCCCAGGAACCCTCGACGTTCTGATGTTCGAGAAGATATTGAACCGAGCGCTCGACAGCGGGGTCATCCGGGGGCAACATCGCTAGCAGTCCGAGCAAACCCCAAGCAGTTTGCGACGCGGTCGTTTGACCTTGCCCCATCAAATTTGGATCGTCATACGAGGCAATGGACTCTCCGAAACCGCCGTCGTGCTTCTGGACCGACCGTAGCCAGTTGACGGCGCGTTTCATCGCACTATCAGCCTGCGTATCGCGATTGGCACCAACGGCAGCCAACGCGCGCAGGACGCCGCAGGTGCCATAGATGTAGTTCACTCCCCAGCGTCCATACCACGAACCTGCTGGGTGCTGTTCCTTCAGGAGATACTCGACGGCCCGTCGAATGCGCGCCTCGGAAGCCGTCCAGCCAAATCGGCCAAGGCACTCGACAACACGAGCCGTCACGTCGGGTGATGAAGGATCCAGCATGGCGTTGTGATCGGCGAATGGGATGTGATTCAGGAATGCGCGATTGTTGTCGCGATCGAATGCTCCCCATCCGCCGTCCCTGTTCTGCATGCTCACCATCCAATCCATACCGACATTGATGGCTTCGGCAAGCCTGGCCTGATCCGGGTAGGAAATGTCCTGAAGCGCCATCAATACGAAGGCGGTGTCGTCCACATCCGGATAAAAATCATTCCGAAACTCAAAAGCCCAGCCTCCGCGCGAGGCGTCACGGTTTTTGATCTGCCAGTCGCCGCCACCGAGAATTTGATTTTCGAGAAGCCAACGGACGGTTTTTTGCAACGTGGGATCGGCGTGATCCGCATTCGCTTCCTTAAGCGCAAACAGCGCAATCGCGGTGTCCCACACGGGTGACAAGCAAGGCTGGAGCCTGATTGTCTCGGCGTCCTCGATCTCAAAGCGAGAGAATTCGTCAATCTGGCGCGCCGTCATCGGGTGGTTTGGCGAATATCCCAACGCGATTAAAGCAAAAATCGAGTTCATCATCGCGGGATAAATGGCGGCGAGACCTTCGGAGCGCTCGAAGTGATCCAACATCCAGCGGGTGGCCCGGGTTATGGCACGTTCGCGGCCGGGTTTCGGGGGCAGGCGGTCATAGATCTTCAACGCGCGATCAAGGAGCAGAAAAGCAGTTCGCCAATTGAGCCCCTCACCCCGACTTCTATTGAGGCTGCGCCCTGTCGGGCTTGCGCTCCACGTCCCAGGGGGAGAGGGTGAGAAGAGTTCGTCGATGCGCGCCTGCGGTGGGACGGGCCAGCGGGGTTTCAGACCGTAAAGAATGGTCAGGGGAATAACGATGGCTCGGGTCCACGATGACATCTCATAGATATTGACGGGAACCCATCGAGGCAAGAACATCAACTCCGGCGGTATTGCCGGAACCATTTCCCACCCGATCAGACCGGCCAAGGCAAGGTAGAACCGCGTAAAAGAATTCGTTCGCTCCAGACCACCGAGTTGCCGTACACGCTGACGCGCGCGAAGCATATGTTGCGAGTCCGGCGGGTCGCCTGCCAATTTGAGCGCCAGATAGGCTTTTACGGTTGCATTGATCTCCGACGGACCGCCGATGTAAATATTCCAGCCGCCGTCTTCGAGCTGCCGTCGCCGGATGTACTCCGCAAGTTTCACGACGCGTTTCCGGTCGAAACGGCCCAGGACGTGAAGATAAAAGATGTAATCGGACTCGAGCGTCGTGTCCGCCTCGAGTTCACCGAGCCAGTACCCGTCCTGATGCTGAATTGATTTCAAAGAGGAGACCGCGCGGTCAATGGCGGCATCGAGCCGGTCTCTTGCGGACAAACTGGCCGGCTGAGGCAAATTTGCAGGTGCTGTTCCCAGTGCTAGGCTATTCCCCATTGAAAATTACGAGACCACTCTATCGAATTTTTCTAATGGAGCCGGAAGAGGAAAATGGACATCTTCTTCAATGATTTCTAATTCCTCGACCCGGCTGAAGCCGAATCGGCCTAATCTGTTGACAACCTCCTGCACCAGGATTTCGGGCGTGGATGCCCCCGCTGTTACGCCTACCGACAAAGATCCATCCAACCACTCTTGGCGAATGTCATCCGCCGTTGATATAAGATACGCGGCCGCTCCAGCGCTGTGAGCCACTTCCACCAAACGATTCGAATTCGAGCTATTTGGAGAACCAACGACGAGAATAAGGTCCGCCTTGTAGGCTAGTATCTTGACTGCTGTCTGGCGGTTCTGCGTGGCGTAGCAGATGTCGGAACTGGATGGAGAAATGATTTTTGGAAACCGCTGTTTCAGCCGATCCACGATCGCCTGCGTGTCATCCAGACTCAAGGTCGTTTGAGTCGCGTAGATCACGCGATCGGCCTGAACACCCTCGAGGGCATCGACTTCGTTCACGCTGGATACCAGATGGATGGCATTGGGAGCCTCTCCGTATGTTCCAATGACTTCGTCGTGGTTGCGATGCCCGATTAAGATGATCGAATAGTTTTCGCGCGCATACCGGATGACCTCAATGTGAACCTTCGTGACGAGCGGACACGTCGCGTCAATCACGCGCAACTTCCGCGATTTCGCTTCATCCCAAACCTCAGGCGCTACTCCATGGGCGCTGAAGATCGTGATCGCGCCATCGGGAACCTCGCTCAGATTCTCAACGAACACGGCTCCTTGAGCCGCCAATTCATCTACGACAAACCGGTTATGAACGATCTCTTTACGCACGTACACCGGGCGCCCCAATTTTTCGAGCGCGAGTGCTACGATGTCGATAGCGCGAATAACACCGGCGCAGAATCCGCGCGGCTTGGGCAAAAAAACCGTCTTTCCTGCAACTCCCATTCGGGACATTCGACCTCTTCGTTTCACAAATTCCGGACCGTAAATCCTAACATGACCATAGTGGTTCCTTGACCTTTGTTTTGCGTGGTTTGAAAGGAGCAGGTCTCAGACGCGCCCCTAAGCCGGCGGCTCATGGAGAATGTTTCGCAGCTATACTCATGCTAATGGCAATTGATCTGATCGCGTTCGATGCAGACGACACCCTATGGCACAACGAAACGATATTTGTGACAGCCCAACAGAAATTCAAGAAACTGCTCGCCAAATATCACACCGAAGAATGGATCGATCGTAAGCTCTACGAGACCGAAGCGCACAATCTCCAACATTTTGGATACGGCGTGAAGGGATTCACGCTTTCAATGATCGAGACGGCCATCGAATTATCCGAAGGCCGTATTAGCGGAGCGGAAATTCGGACCGTTATGGAACTGGGCAAGGAGATGCTGAAGGCTCCGGTCGCGCTTTTGGATGGCGTCGAAGCATGCATCGATCAATTGCTGAAATCCTACCGGTTGATGGTTATTACCAAAGGCGATCTATTCGATCAGGAAGCAAAATTCGCGAAGTCAGGCCTGGGCGAACGGTTTTGGCGCATCGAGGTGGTTTCGGATAAGAATAAAAACACCTACGAGAGGATCCTAAAGCGATATGAGCTGGATCCCCGGCGGTTTTTAATGGTCGGCGATTCGCTCAAATCCGACATTCTGCCTGTAGTCGCCTTAGGCGCCCACGCCGTCCACATCCCGTATCAAACCACATGGATTCACGAACGTGTTACGCCGAGCGAATTGGAAGAAAAGCAGTATTTTCGGCTCGAAGACATCAGGCTTCTGCCGGAATTTCTGATGCAAATTGAATAATCCCGTTTAAAGATAAGCGCGCTCCACTTGGCGGATCGCCCGATACCGCTCGAATGCGCGGCGCTCGTCTTCCAGACCCAGCATCGACCTGATCGAGCTACCGCGGAAGGTATGTGCAAAAATGCGGCGGATATTGCGCAGCATGAACAGTCGATCGTGCAGCAGCGCGAAAGGAAAGTGGCGTGCTTTCATCCAGCGCTCGGCCTTCCATCTCATGAACTCGACTTCCTCGGCCGACATGTGTTCTGTCCGCACAACGGCGGTCGTGCCGTCATATTCCTGAAGTGTCTCGTTGATGATCAGGCCCCGTTCGCGAAAGTCCTTTGTCATGGGGGTGCGTGGGTATGGGGTCGGATGCTGAATATAGGGCCAATCGATATAGTGCCGCGCAAATTCCAGATTAGCCTCGATCGACTCCCGCGTGTCGTCCGGGTTCCCTACGATCAAGCCGCCGACGACATACATTTTGTTCTTGTGGAGGTAATCGATGGCCTTTATCGTGGCGTTACTTTTACGTCCATCCTCACGCTTTGTGTTCTTCGAAGTAGCGCGCAGAAACGCCAAATCGTTTTCGAGAATATTTTCAATACCCAGGAAGATGTAGCGAAATCCGGCCCTGCGCATTATCGGAGCGAGGGTTTCGCCGTGATTCGCAATCGCCGACGTCATTGCTTGCACGATGTAATCTATCGAATTCAGCCCCGCATCGATGATTGCCTGGCATAGAGCCTCGAATCGCGAGACGTTCAGAGTGACGTTGTCATCGACAATAAAAATCGCGCGAGCGCCCTGCTCGCGGGCGTCGCGGATGTCCGCCAATACGCGGTCGAACGAGTACGTATGAAAATTTCGCCCACGCATTTCGATAATCGAGCAGAAGCTACAGTCAAATGTGCAGCCTCGCGAAGTTTCAACGACGTCCACCTGCTTTCCAAGCAGTGTGTAACCACACAGCACGCGCGCCTTCCGATTCGGCAATCGGATATCTCCACCTTCAAGACTGCTTACCTGCCGTTCCGGATTATGAAAAACTCTTCCGTCGCGGCGATACGACAACCCCGCGATGCCGTCGAACTCACCGTGATTTTCGATAGAGCGCAAGAGTTGACGGAAGGTTATTTCGCCTTCGCCACGCACAATGAAGTCCACGGATCTGTCGAAGGCGTTCATAAATGCTTCAGGCGCAAGGCTGGGATCGTAGCCGCCGGCAACGATCTGCGCAGCCGGATGCAATGTTCTGATCAGCGCGATGATCTTCTTCGCGGTCTGGCGTTGGAACGTCATCACCGATAAACCCACGACGTCGGGTTTCAGTTGATTGACGAGACGTTCGACTGTTTCTCGTACTTGCCGCTGCACAAGAATTAAATCGGCGATCGCCACCTCGTGATGCGCATCCACATTCCCTGCAAGCGAACTCAGGGCACCGTTGGGCATGCGGACGACAACTTCCGGCATGTGTTCGAAGGAATCCGGCATCGAAAGCAGGAGGATGTTCAATGTGTACCTCCGTTAGTTGATCGGCTCTACAGATTAGTGGGGACTGGCACCGAGCGCAAGAATCAAGAAAGACCGTGTGAATTCCGTTATACCGGGACTT
>Ga0066709_100002528_pt1 | contig 13393 bp, 11 predicted proteins | sample GraSoiAngelo_158_FD_79665 | JGI IMG/M metagenome (GOLD analysis project Ga0066709, IMG submission 79665) | Grasslands soil microbial communities from the Angelo Coastal Reserve, California, USA - 14_1009_16_30cm | ecosystem: Environmental > Terrestrial > Soil > Grasslands | place: USA... | reverse complement strand
GACCCGCCTTCCGCCGTCATTGGGCACGTCTCGTCGTCACCGTCACGAATCCGTCGATGAAGGCCGTCGCGGGCGCGACGGTCCGAGTCTCCGGCGCCGGGATCAAGCGGAAGACCGGCCACACGAACCGAGCCGGCAAGGTCTCCTTCCGGGTTCGACCGCCGAAGCGCGGCCGGCTCGTGTTCAGCGCGACGAAGGCGGGCTACGCCGCCGGCGCGCTCTCCATGCGCGTGCTGTAGTCCTACAATCGGTGGCGTGGACGCCCCGGTGAAGGTCGCTTGCGTGCAGGCAGAGCCGGTCGTTCTCGACCGCGAGGCGACGATCGACAAGCTCGGGCGGCTCGCGGCCGAGGCGGCAGGCGAGGGGGCTTCGCTCCTCGTCTTTCCGGAGGCATTCATCCCCGTCTATCCGTCGTCCACCTGGGCGAAGGCGCTCGCCGGCTGGGGCGATTCTCGGGCCAAGGAAGCGTTCGCGCTGATGGCGGCGCAAGCGGTGACCGTTCCCGGAGCCGCGGCCGACCGGATCGGCGACGCTGCCCGCGAGAACGGCGTCTGGATCGTCACGGGGGTCACCGAGATCGACCCGGAGCGGCCGGGGACTCTCTACAACTCGCTTCTCTTCCACGCGCCCGACGGCACGCTGGCTCTCCGCCACCGCAAGCTCGTCCCGACGAACCACGAGCGCATGATCTGGGGGCCCGGCGACGGAAGCGGCCTGCGCGCGATTCCGACCGATCTTGGCCGTATCGGCGGGCTCATCTGCTGGGAGAACTACATGCCGCTGGCGCGCTTCGCCCTCTACGAGTCGGGCGTCGAGATCTACGTCGCCTCGACGGCGGACGACGGTGACGAGTGGCAGGCGACCCTCGTCCACATCGCGCGCGAGTCGCGCGCCTTCGTCGTCTCGCCCTCGCACTTCCAGCGGGCCTCGGCCTATCCGGACGACTTCCCGCTGCGCGAGGAGCTGGAGGGGCTCGACGTGATCGGACGCGGCGGCAGCGCGATCCTGGCCCCCGACGGCTCGTACCTGGCCGGGCCGCTCTATGACGAGGAGGGCGTCCTCTACGCAGAGCTCGATCCCGCGCTCCTGCGCGCCGAGCGGCAGCGGTTCGACCCGGCCGGCCATTACCACCGGCCCGACGTGCTCCGGCTGAAGGTGAACGGGCCCTCCGCCCGCGTCCGCTGACGCAGTCCTGACTCGAGCCCGGCACAGACGCGTGCGCTTTCTTCCTCTACGTTGTCGAGTGAGACAACAAGGAGGCAACGATGAAGAGAACATGGCGCTGGCCGCTCGCCGGCTTCGTCGTAGGAGGGCTGATTGGGGCGACGTTCCTGACGGTCAACGTCGTCGGGGCGAGCGGTCCCGAGCAGCGACGGGCCGTCAACCATTCGTTCGGCGAGATCCTGCACACGCCCCCTCTCATCCTGAAACAGAACGAGCCGGTCGAGCTCACCTTCGGCGTGGTCTGCGGGCTGAGCGAGGACCGGCCGGAGGCTCGGTGCTCCCCCAAGGGCCTGGTCTACCTGCGCGCGTCCGGCACGGGCGAGTTCCGGGCGCTGCGGCTGGCGAGGGAGCCGAACGGGCAGCTCTCCGCCGAGGTTCCGAGCAGATACACGGGCGGCGCCGGTTTCGACTACTACGCCGAGATCGAGGACGGCCGCGGCTACTCGGCGACGCTCCCCCCGGGCGCCGCAGCGGCGCCTCAGCACGCCTGGATCGCCTCGAACTGGACGACGGTCGTGCTTGGCTCTCCGCGTTTCGGGGAGGCGCGACGTCCAGATTCGATCGTCGTTCGGGCCTCGTGGGGCAAGGGTGACCGGGCCTTAGGGCTCGACAGCGGCCGCGAGCAGTCGCGCATCGGGCCGTCTGCGTTCGATCTCGCGCCGGACGGGGCAGTGGTCGTGCTCGACCAGGTGAATGACCGGCTCGCGGTCTATCGGCACGACGCTCGGCCGCGGCATCTCCCGATCGCGTTCTCGGGCGGTGAGGGCGACCTCGCCGTCGCCGGCGACGGCACTGCTTACGTGCTCGACGCCGGTGGGGCCGGCAGCTCGACGCCGATCGTGCGGTCTTTCGACTCGGCCGGGCAGCTCATCGCCGGGATCCCGCTCGCCGAGCCGACCGCGGACATGGTTCGAGCCGGGCCCGGCGGCCCGCTCGTCCACGCATACCCGTCCGAGATGTGGCTTCCCACCGGGCGGGGTCGGCCTCCGGTCGTCCCCTCGCGACAGATCGCGCTCGCTCGTCCCGGGCGGGCCGTCGCGGGCAACCTGGAGGTGGTCGTGCGCGCATCGCCCGGCGAAGCTCGCTTCGCCCTCGTCCGCGGTGACCGGGTCGTCCAGGCGTGGATCGTGAAGGCTCCGACCTCGCTCGGCGAGGTGCAACTGGCCGAGCCCTACGGCAACGGCCTCCTCGCCGTCGTCAGGCTGTGGACCGAGAAGCGAGCCGAGTTCCGCGTGCTGCAGCTGCAACCGGCCGGCCTGACCGGGAGCTTCGCCGTCGATCGAGCCGAATGGGCCGAGACGGCCTCGCTCAGCCGGTTTCGCCTCCACGGCAGCACGCTCTACCAACTGCGGTCCGCTCCGTCGGGAGTCGAGATCGCCTTGTTCGAGATCGGAGGGACGACATGACGATGCGTGTCAAGGCCCTCGGCCTTCTGCCGGGGCTCGTCGGCGGGCTGACGCTCGCGCTGCTGGCGCTGGGCGCTCCGGCCGGCGCCTACCACACGAACTTTCAGGGCTACTGCAACAGCTCATGGCTGAACCTCAACCCCATCACCCGCGGCGAATCCCGCGACTACGCCTACAGCGGCGCGGCCGAGGGCTATCAGTGGGCGGGCGGCTGCTGGAACAACAACAACGTCGACGACTCCCCCGGCGACCCGCCCGGGGATCCCAACACCCGCGGCGAGGGACCCGACTGCTCGGGCTTCACGTTCAAATCCTGGTACGAGCGGTCCGAGACCGGCGACCCCTGGTTTCGGTACCACTACCTGATGCAGAACGTCCACGGGCCGTACGCCGCAGCGGACTTCAAGTACGGCGTCGGCGCCCCGAATACGACCGTGGCCAAGGCGAACACGGTCTTTATGGACGCTTTCGCATCGACCTACCACATTGGGATGATCTATTGGGCGAACACCGCCTATAACCAGGATCGGATCATCGAGGCGAAATGCGAAGCGTGCGGAACGGGGACCTGGCCGCGGACGTATCGAGGGAACCCGGACTACAGCGGAGCGCGGAGGCTGTACTGGGCAGGCTGACCTTCGCGGTGCTCGTGTTGGCCCTGCTGGCCGGCTGCGACGACGGGCACAAGGCGACCGGGAAGAGGGGCGGCGTCGCCACCCCGGTTCCGAAGACGCTGGCCGACGGCAGCCGGCCGGCGAGCCTCCCGGTCGCCTTGCGGCGGTTCCGCGGGCGGCCGGTGCTCAATGCGAAGGAGCTCTCGGCGGGCTCGAGCCCCATCCGCTCCCGGTGCCTCGATCCCTACACGCGGGCGCGGGCGAGCTTCTCGAGCGCATGGCTGTCCACGGACGGGCTCACGGTGGAGTACGCGGTCAGGCGCTACCCCGGGGTTGCCCTGATCACCTGCGACGAGATCAGGGTCGGGAACCGCTGGCTGCGGTGCGGCGGCGGGGTCGCCCGCTCTCGCGATCCTCACCGGATCGAGCTCGCCGGCGGCGGGCTCAGCATCGTCTGTGACGACCGAGCCGAGAGCCCGTCGTTCATGTGGATCGCGGTGCCGGTAGCGACGAGGTGGACGCTCGTCGATCACGACGCCTTCTGGGTGGCCTATCGCTCCACCCATCGGCGCCTGATCAGGGCCAGCAAGGCGGGTAGGACGTATCGCTTCGGAGTCGCCTTCGTCGACGAGCGCGGGCGGCTGCTCGCCGAGCGTCGAATCACGGGCGCCGTCGCCGGCTGACTTGCTTACACTTCGGCCGTGGTCGAGCTTCTGTTCATGATGCTGATCCTGAAGCTTCCGATCCTGTACCTCGCTGGGGTCTGCTACTGGGCGGTCAAGGCGGAGCCGAAACCGGAGGAGGGTGCGCGGCTGCCGGTTCCGATCGCTCCGGGACCGCGGACGCCGCCCCGGCGCCGACCCCGTCGCCCTGGGCCCCACGGCGGGCCCCGGCGGCGTGAGGCTCGCGCGGCTCGGGCCACACCCGTCGGACCATCGTCTTGAGCACGCCGATCGACGATCGACAGCGGCCGGCGGAGGCCGTCGCAGGCTTTCTCGCCGCGCTGTCGCTGACGGCGAGCGTGCTGGCGACGATGTACCGGCCGGTCCGGCTCGCCCCGTTCGCGATCCTGATCGCGATCGTCGCTGCCGGGCTCGGCGGCCGCTACTCCCGCCTCGCAGCGGTCGCCGTCGGGGTCGCGACGCTCGGTTGGCTCGTCGGGATGACGCTCGCGGTGCTCACGAGCCGCCCGCTTTACTGATCCGTCCCCGCAGGGGCTTCGAGTGCTAGAACGAACGTGATGAGCGTGTACGACGTCGACGACCTGAACATCGGCTACGCCCAGGCGCTGCTCGAGGAGTACCTCGAGAACCCTGAGGCTGTGCCGGAAGAGTGGCGCGAGCTCTTCGAGAGCGGCGATGCCCGGCTGGTCCAGGCGCTGCCGGGTCTCGCGCGCCTGCTCGAAACGCTGCAAGAGGGAAACGGAGCCCCGGCGGCCGCGCCCGCCCCGGCCCCGCCGCCCGCTCCGCCGGCTCCGGAGACTGTCGAGGCTCCCGAGCCGCCTGAGGTCGCCGAGGCGATGCCGCCGCCCGCGGAAGCGCCGCCGGCGAAGCCCGACCAGCTGCTCCTCGGCGCCGTCGCGGCAGCGATGGCCCTCATCAAGGCCTACCGCATGCACGGGCATCTTGCGGCGCGCCTCGACCCGCTCGGCTCGGAGCCCGTGGGCGATCCGGCGCTCGAGCCTGAGCTGCTGGTGCCGAAGCTGACGCCCGAGCTACAGGAGCAGGTCCCTGCCTCGGTCCTCCGCGTCGGGGTCGAGGGCGAGACGCTCGCGGACATCCTGCCCAGGCTGCGCGAGATCTACTGCGGAACGATCGCCTACGAGATCGAGCACATCTCCGATCACCAAGAGCGCGTCTGGCTCCGGCAGGCGATCGAATCCGGCCGTTACCGCCGGCCGCTGTCCACCGAGGAGCGTCGCCGGCTCCTGGAGAGGCTGACCCAGGTCGAGGGCTTCGAGCACTACCTCAGGCGGGCGTTCCTGGGCCAGAAGCAATTCTCGATCGAAGGCCTCGACGTGCTCGTTCCGATGCTCGACGAGGCCCTCGACCTCGCCGCCGAAGCGGGCGCGCACGAGGTCGTCATGGGCATGGCGCACCGCGGCCGGCTGAGCGTGCTCGCGCACATCATCGATCGCCCGTACGGCGAGATGCTCCGCGAGTTCGAGGGCGAGCGGACGATCGAGGCCGTTGCGGCGAAGGCAGAGGGAGCAAGCGGTGACGTCAAGTACCACCTGGGCGCCGTCGGGCGCCGGAGGACGGACGCCGGCGAGGTGACGGTCATGCTCGCGGCCAACCCGAGCCACCTCGAAGCCGTCGATCCGGTCGTCGAAGGCACGACGAGGGCCGAGCAGACCGACCGCTCGGCACGTGACGGCGTCCACGACCCGTCGGTCGCGCTCCCGATCCTCATCCACGGCGACGCGTCGTTCCCGGCCCAGGGCGTGGTTGCGGAGACCCTCAATCTCGAGGCGCTGATCGGCTACACGACGGGCGGCACGCTCCACGTGATCGCGAACAACCAGATCGGCTTCACGACCGAGCCCGCCGACGGGCGCTCGACGCGATACTCGAGCGATCTCGCGAAGGGCTTCGACATCCCGATCATCCATGTGAACGCCGACGACCCGGAGGCTGCGATCTCGGCCATCCGGCTCGCGCTCGCCTTCCGGGGGCGCTTCGGCCACGACGTCGTCGTCGATCTCGTCGGATACCGGCGTTACGGCCACAACGAAGGGGACGAGCCGTCGTTCACCCAGCCCTTGATGGCCGAGCGGATCGCGAATCACCCGAGTGTGCGCGACCTCTTCGCGGAGCAGCTGGTCGCCGCCGGTGAGGTCTCGCCGGACGAGGTCGGACGGCTCGTCGAGGAGATCCATGCCCGGATGCGGGCGGAGCACGAGGAGCTCAAGACGTCGTTCGGCGCGCCGCAGTCCCAGCTTGGCGAGAGCACGCCGGTCGCGGCCGAGGCGACGGTCGAGACGGCGGTGCCGTCGGATCGTCTCCGCGAGCTGTCCGCCGAGCTCGTCCGCGTGCCTGAGGGGTTTACGGTGAACCCAAAGCTCGTCCGCATGCTCGATCGCCGGATCGAGGCGCTCGACACGGGCGGGATCGACTGGGGCCAGGCCGAGTCGCTCGCCTTTGCGAGCCTGCTCGTCGAGGGCATCCCGATTCGCTTGACCGGTCAGGACACCGAGCGTGGCACCTTCTCTCACCGCCACCTCGTTCTGCACGACGCGCACACCGGCGCCCAGCACGCGCCGATCAAGCACCTGGCTGACGCGGCCGCGTCCTTCGAGGTCTACAACTCGCCGCTGTCCGAATACGCCGCGCTCGGCTTCGAGTACGGCTACTCGGTCGCCGCGCCGGAGGCGCTTGTGCTCTGGGAGGCGCAGTTCGGAGACTTCATCAACGGCGCCCAGATCGTCGTCGACCAGTTCCTCGTCTCGGGCCTCGTGAAGTGGCGCCAGACCTCGCGCCTGACGCTGCTCCTACCGCATGGGTACGAGGGCAACGGGCCTGAGCACTCGAGTGCCCGGCTGGAGCGCTTCCTCCAGCTCGCCGCCCAGGAGAACATCCGCATCGTCAACGCGACGACTTCGGGGCAGTACTTCCACCTGCTCCGCCGCCAGGCGCTCGACCCGAACGCGCGGCCGCTCGTGGTGATGACGCCGAAGGGCCTCCTGCGGCTGAAGGAGGCGGCGTCCTCGCTCGCGGAGCTGGCGGGCGGCGGCTTCGCTCCCGTCCTCGACGATCCCGCCACCGATCACGCGCAGGTGACGAGGCTCGTGATCACCTCGGGCAAGCTCTACTACGACATCGTGGGCGATGAGCTGCGCCCGCAGGCGCCGTCCATCGCAGTCGCGCGGCTCGAGCAGCTCTATCCGTTTCCGGTCGAGGCCGCCGCGCGGCTTGTCTCCTCGTATCCGGCGCTTCAGGAGGTCACCTGGGCCCAGGAGGAGCCCCAGAACATGGGCGCGTGGCGCTCGATCCGGCACCGGCTCGAGGAGGCTGCGGGCGGCCGGCCTCTTCGTTACGTCGGTCGACCCTGGCGCGCCAGTCCGAGCGAGGGGTATCCGACGTCGCACCAGCGCGCGCAGGAACGCATCGTGCGCGAAGCCCTTTCTAGATAGACCTGTCTAGCGCCGCCGCTTGCGGCGTCTCTGGGCTGCGGCTCTCGCGAGCCGGGGTCCGTGCTTTCTCGCCTCGGCGATGATTCTGCGGCGGTGCCTGGGCGGGATTCGGCGCCAAATGTCGAAGGCCGTCAGGGCGATCCCGACGGGGCCCATCCTGCGCGTGAACAGCCGTCGAAGACGCGGCACCGGCCGCATCCTAGTTGCCCTTGCCGTGCCCGTGCCCGTGCCCGTGGCTGTTGCTGTTGCCGTTGCCGTTGCCGTTGCCGTTGCTGTGATCGTGGCCGTGGCCGTCTTTGTCGCCGTGCCCGTGCTCGTCGTCCTGGCCTTGCTTGCGCTGTCCGTGCTTATGCCCGTGGCCGTGCTTGTGCGCCTTGCCGTGCTCGTCTTCCTGCACGTGACTGTTGCCGCGCCCGTGCCTGTTGCCGTGGCCATGCTCGTGGCCGTTGCCCTCGTCATGACTGTCGCCGCCGCTGCCCTCGTCTTCGGCCGCGTCCGTTCCCTTGCTCTTGCTCCGCTTCTCCTCCTGACCGGTCGGGGGTGCGGAGAGCGTCTCGAGGCTCTGGGCGGCCGGTGCTGGGGCGTCTTTGACCTGCTGCGTGCGCTGCGGCCTTGCCGGCAGGCGATGCACCGCACGCGAGATCGGAGTGGGGCGGACGATCGGAGAGGGCTCGTAACGGCGGACGACGGGCTGAGCTGCCACCTGCGGACGTGCACGAGGGACTGGAGCGGCCTTGACCACGACCTGAGCGGGAGGGCGCGGAGCAAGCACGTGCTGTACCGGAGCGTGCTCGGTCAGCACGATCTTCCCGGGCAGCACCAGCGAAACCGCAAAGGCTGTCCCGAGCACGAACCCGGCTATAAGACGGATGAATGTCGGCCTCATGTTCCCCCCCGTTGCCGCCGACAGGGTTCATATGACGTATCGGCTCCACTGCACTTCGCTTTAGGGGAACCGGGGTGGGTAGCTTCAAAGTCAGGCTTGCCGCCTATTTCGCGCTCATGGCGCTGGTTCCCTTTGCGGCCGCATTCCAGGGATTCGACTCGATCGCTCACCGCAGCGAAACGCGACGTGTCGATGCCGTGCTCCAGTCGGCTCTTCGGTCGGCTCTCGTCGCCTACGGGGACGAGCTCGGCCGTACGCAGGCGAGGGCCGAACGGTTCGCGCACAAGCGCGAGCTCCAGCGGGCGCTCGCGGCTCGCGACCGGGCCGGGCTCGCCCGGCTGATCGCTTCGACGCCGAACCTCCGCATCGAGGCGCCGCGGGGCCTGACGGTCGGGCCGACGCGCGTGGTGGGCGCGACCGAAGCTGTTGCCGTCGTCACGCCAGGGCGCCGTCTCGGCAGCGTGGTCGCGATCCTGCCGCTCGACGGGCCGCTTACCCGTCGCCTTCAACGGCACGCCGGGCTCGAGCCGGCCCAGCGCCTCGTCTTTGTCGAGAGGGGGCGCGTCGCCGCAGGCAAAGCGCCCCGTGGCGCTCAGCTTCGCGCCAAGCCGGGGCACGCCACGACGGTTTCCCTGGCCGGCACCAGGTACCGGGTGCTTGCGTCCGACCAGCTGCGTGAGCCGTCGTCGACGGCGCTCGTGCTCCTGGCCCCGCAACGCGCGATCGATCGGGCCGCTTCGTCGATCGAAGAGCGTCTGACGCTGATGATGGTGATCGCGCTCATCCTGCTCGTCCTGATCGCATACTTCGAGGGCCGCGCGATCGTCCGCACCCTCGGGGGCTTCGTCGGCGCGGCGAACGACATCGCGCGCGGCCACCTCGATCGCCGGGTCAAGGTCAGGGGCCGCGACGAGTTCGCCCGGCTCGGCCTTGCCTTCAACGACATGGCCGACCAGCTCGAGGCGCGCCTGCAAGAGCTCGAGGAGGAGAAGCGCCGGCTTCGAGACGTGACGATGCGCTTCGGCGAAGCGCTCGCGGCGACGCACGACGTGCAGGGGTTGCTGCGTGTCGTCGTCGAGACGGCAATGGAATCGACAGGAGCGCTGAGCGGCGTCCTGATCGACGACCATGGCGAGATCGTCCGGAAAGGCGACGCTCCCGCGAGCGCACAACGGCTCGAGTTTCCCCTCGCCGCAGGGGGCGAGACCTTCGGGACGCTCGTTCTCGCCGCCGAGTCGTTCTCGAAAGAGCAGACCGAGACGGCGAGCTGGCTGGTCGGTCACGCGGTGATCGCCCTCGAAAATGCCCGCTTGCACCGGACGGTTCAACGCCAAGCGCTCGTCGACAGCCTCACCGGGCTCGCAAACCGGCGGCTCTGCGAGGCGGCGCTGGAGAAGGAGATTGCCCGCGCCGAGCGCTTCGAGGAGCCCCTCGCGGTCATCGTCGCCGACCTCGACGACTTCAAGCTGGTGAACGACCGCCACGGCCACGCGACCGGCGACCAGGTGCTGCGCGAGTTCGCCAACGCTCTGAAGGGAACCGTGCGCGAGATCGACCTCGCCGGCCGCTGGGGCGGAGAGGAGTTCGTCGTCGCCCTGCCGGGCACGGACCTCGCCGGCGGCGCCCTCCTCGGCGAGCGCGTTCGCAAGGCGTTCGCAAAGCGTGTCATCGTTGCGCCGAATGGCGCGCGCCTGACCGTGACCGCGAGCATCGGCGTGGCCGCGTTCGCCGGGCAGGGCGGCGTGAACGAGCTGTTGGCGGCCGCAGATACCGCCCTCTACCGGGCAAAGCGGGCCGGAAAAGACCGGGTCGCAACCGCAGAGACGTCTGGCGAGACGTCCGTCGGGGCCGCTAGCCTCGGCGCCTGATCGGCACTGCGTTACAATCGGCCGCCAACCGTCAACGCGACCTACCGACGACCAGGGAGGTTTCATGCCGGTAGAGACGCCTTCAGTCTTTGCCAACGTCATTCAGGAGCACCTCGAGCTCAAGCGCCGCAACTCCGAGCTGGAGCCGGACATGCCGCTGAAGCGCTACGAGTCCGAAGACCCCTTCGAAAACCATCCGCTCTTCAAGACCGAAGAGCAGGCGCGGATCGAGGAGACGATGGACGGAGAAGAGTCCATCCCCGCCGAGCAGCTGGCGAGTCTCGCCGCCGAGCCAGAGCAGCCTGCCGAGGACGACACGCTCTGGGGGCGCTCGCGCGATTTCGACTGGGGCGACTGACCTCCGGTCGCACGTTCACCTCGTTTGGACCTGGCCCGTTAGGGTAGGCCGTCCGAAAACGCCAGCGATTCAGAAGGAGTCACATGCTACGCCTACTCAGATACGTGGGCCTCGGGGCCCTGATCGCCTACTTCTTCGATCCCGAAAGCGGACGCCGCCGGCGCGCGCTTGCGCGCGACCGGATTCCCGCCCTCCTTCGACGGAGCACGCATCGCGTCGAGCAAGCCGGGCGAGTCGTCTCGGCCGAGGCTGAGGGTGCCGCGAAGAAGGTCAAGCACCGCAAGGAGGCCGAGAAGCCGCAGCCCGACGACGTCACGCTCGCCCGCAAGGTCGAGACCGAGATCTTCCGCGATGCCGAGGTGCCGAAGGGTCAGATCAATGTCAACGCCGAGAACGGCACCGTCGTCCTCCGCGGCGAGGTCGAGAAGCCCGAGCTGATCAAGGATCTCGAGAAGCGCACGCGGAAGGTTCAGGGCGTTCAGGAGGTCGAGAACCTCCTCCACGTCCAGGGAACACGCGCTCCGACGAAGTAGCGCAGGCGTCTCCAGGGGTTGCCGCGGTCCGTGGCTTCGCCTACCCTTAGTTCGGACGCGCCGTCGACGAGAGGAGGTTGGCAATGACGAAGACTGCATTTAGCCCAGCCCGTCGCACGGCGCGCATCCTCCGCTAGCCGACTCTCGCGCCTGAGTGGCTTCCGGTCCCGCGCGGGCCGTGCGCCCCTGCGTCCCAAGGAGGTCACCGCTTGATTCCTGCGAGCGAGCTTCGCTCCACACTCGAAAGACTGGGCTTCGGCCCGCATTTCCAGGCCGCGTTCGAAGAGCACGCGGCCGAGGGCCTCGCGCCGGCCCGGGTCGCTGTCCAGCACCGCGGCGCATATGTCCTCTACACCGAGGCCGGCGAGCTACCCGCCGAGCCCAGCGGCCGCCTGCGCCACGACGGGGTTCTGCCCGTGTCGGGCGACTGGGTCGCCTACCGCGCGAACCCAGGCGGGGCGCCGGCGACGATCCACGCCGTCCTGACTCGCCGCACCGCGGTCTCCCGCAAGGTCGCCTGGGCGGCGGTCGAGGAACAGGTTCTTGCCGCAAACATCGACTTCGTCTTCCTCGTCGCCGCCCTGGACGGCGACCTCAACCTGCGCCGGCTCGAGCGGTACCTGGCGACGGCCTGGGAGAGCGGCGCCGAGCCTGTGATCATTCTCAGCAAGAGCGACCTCTGCGCCGACGTGCCCGAGCGGCTCGCGGAGGTCGAGACGGTCGCGCTCGGTGTGCCCGTCCATCCGCTCAGCTGCGTGACCGGAGACGGGATCGATGAGTTGCGGCCTTACTTCGCCGGCAACCGAACCGGTGCGCTCCTCGGCTCGTCCGGTGTCGGCAAGTCGACCCTGATCAACCGGCTCGTCGGAGATGACGCGATCGCGACCCAGGAGGTGCGCAGCGACGGCCGGGGCCGGCACACGACGACGACGCGCGAGCTCGTCTTGCTCCCCGAGGGCGGGCTCGTCCTCGATACCCCGGGGATGCGGGAGCTCCAGTTGTGGGACGTCGGCGAAGGGCTCGGAGCGGCGTTCGAAGACGTCGAATCGCTCTTCGGCCGGTGCCGGTTCAGCGACTGCACGCATCAGCGCGAGCCAGGGTGCGCCGTCAAACGCGCACTTGCCGAAGGAACCCTCGACCACGCCCGCTGGCAGAGCTACCTGAAGCTCCAGCGCGAGCTCCGCGCACTCGAGCTGAAGCAGGACAAGCGCGCGAAGTCGGAAGAGCGCAAGCGCTGGCGGCAGCACAGCCGGGCGCGGAGGCATCCCAAGCGCTGGTGAGCTCGAGCCGCTGGGGTTTGCCTGGAACGGGTCGACCGCTCGTTTCAGACGGATGCGCGGTCTGGGCCCGCGCATCCTGACGCGGCATCGCAAGCGATGCCTTAGCCTAAGGCAACCCGAGGGAGAGGAGCCACCATGCGCATCGAGTCGTCCGTCACGTCAATTTCCTGGATCCCGTCCGAGGCCGTCGAAGGGCTCCCGAAGATGCCGTTCACGATGGGCGTCACCCACTACGACGATCCCCCGCCGGACACGATCGAGGACCTCGGCGCGCTCGTCGAGGCCGACGCCTTCCGCGAGGCGAACGAGCTGCGTGCGTACATCGACGTCGAGGACGGCAAGATCGTCGGCTACGGCCAGCTCGGGGGAGGCCACATCGGCGTCACTCGCATGAAGCTCGGCCCGAAGGAGGTGAGCGTGCCGGCCGTCGCTCTCGAGACGATCCAGTCGGAGCCGGAGGTTGGAGACGGGTGGGTCCGCTTCACGCAGACCGCCGGCGGCCGCACGGGCATGCCCGCGCCGCGGAGCGTGCGAGGCAAGCCGTTCTTCCAGATCGGCTCACCGATCGCGTGGACGACGCTCGCGCTGACGATCAAAGCCGACGGCTCCTCGCAGCACGAGCTCATCGGCGCCAGCCCGTTTCCGCGGCACTGGATCTACGACAAGGACAACAAGCTGGCCCTGAAGTCGGGGATGATCGACTTCAAGGAGTGGTACCGGACGGCGTTCGGCAAGAACACGCCTTGGGGCGAGGAGGACTCGGAAGCGTTCGTGACGCAGGTCGAGTCGGCACTCGAGCGCGAGCTCTCACACTCGATCATGCGTGAGGGCGCCACGTCGAAGCCGAAGCAGCTCAAGGTCGACGACACGCTCGTGGAGCAAGGAGACCCCGGCGACGAGCTCTATCTGCTCCTCGACGGCGTGCTCGCTGCCGAGGTCGACGGCGAAACCGTTGCTGAGATCGGTCCGGGCGCGGTCCTCGGGGAGCGGGCGATCGTCGAGGGAGGCAAGCGCACTGCGACGCTGCGCGCCGTCACGCCCGCCAAGGTTGTCTCGGTGCCCGCCGACCAGATCGAGCCCTCGGCGCTCGAG
>Ga0066709_100002527_pt1 | contig 13396 bp, 13 predicted proteins | sample GraSoiAngelo_158_FD_79665 | JGI IMG/M metagenome (GOLD analysis project Ga0066709, IMG submission 79665) | Grasslands soil microbial communities from the Angelo Coastal Reserve, California, USA - 14_1009_16_30cm | ecosystem: Environmental > Terrestrial > Soil > Grasslands | place: USA... | reverse complement strand
TTCCCAAAAGCAATTTGCTGATCGGGAATGAAGATGACTGCCTTCAGGTTGGCTCGAGCAGCATAAGCAGCCATGGAGGCAGATGTATTCCCGGTACTGGCGCAAGCCACAATTTTGGAGCTCATCAGGAGCGCCTGAGTCACGCCTGCGGTCATTCCGTTATCCTTAAACGACCCGGTTGGGTTAAGGCCCTGGTGCTTCAAATAGAGTCTTTTCAGTCCGGAGTAGTCTGCGCAACGGGGAGCCTCATAGATCGGAGTATTGCCTTCCTGCATGGACACCACTTTTGTCGGATCAGGGCAGAAAGGTATCAGCTCCCGGTAGCGCCAAACCCCGCTAAGATCCAGTGGGTCATTGGATAATCTTCGTTGCTGAAAAACTCGTTTTATCTCTTCGGGATCACCCAATTGAAAATCATAAAGGACATCCAGCAGGCCTCCACATTGGGGGCAGACATAAGACTTGGTGTTTGAGGGAAGAACTTTCTGGCAGTTTGCTTCGATGCACTTCAAATAAACATTCATGGCGTAAATGTAATTCAACTACTCGCAAATCTCAACACAATAGCTGCAACTGACAATTCCGTTAACGGAAGTTTGCCAGAGTCGGCGATGTGGCGGGAAAGAGTTAGCCTAGACCGTTACGCTCGTTACAAACGAGAATTTTGTCCTCGGGAGGTCTGCGAGCCTGAAGCGCAAGCGAGGGTCATCCCCATTGACCTCGCTTGCGCTTCGGGCTCAGCGGTGGGGCAGGGATATCGAGGGGGCAGCTCTTGTCTAGTTACCTGATTTGGGAATCGCCCGCTCTTTCACCCTCGGAATTCGGAATTCGAGTTCAAGCCAACTTCAGGTTTACGTCAGCATTCAAGCTCATGTCAGCAAACTCTCTCCGCACCAGCTTGGGGTATCCCGCTGCTGCAATCATGGCAGCGTTGTCTGTGGAAAGAATTGCAGAAGGAAAATATACTGGCAGCCCCATTTTTTCGAAGCCTTGTTTGAAACGGCTTCGAAGCCAACTATTACAGGCAACACCCCCGGAAACCATGATGGAACGGCTTCTGTAATTCTCTACGGCCGTTCTTGTATTGATGAATAGACTTTCTATGACAGCTCGCTGAAAGCTGGCTATTACATCATAGATGGATTGGGGCAAGTGTTCTAAGAACGATTTGTCTTGACGCTGAAGACAAATGGTCGTGAGTTCGTTTTTCAGATGGGCTTGAGCATAGCGGAGCACCGCTGTTTTGATCCCTGAGAAACTAAAATCCAACCTGGCGTCCCGGATCTTTGCGATAGGAAACTCCACGGCCAGTGGATTTCCCATCTTGGCTAGCCTGTCAATAACGGGTCCCCCGGGATAGCCTAGATGGAGTAACTTGGCAACTTTGTCAAACGCTTCCCCAGCAGCGTCGTCGCGAGTGCGTCCGACCAATTGATACTGTTCCTTTCGGCTTCCATTGGAAGTGATCGGTCTAATCCAGAAGAGACTTGTGTGTCCCCCGGACACTACCAAGGCTAGCGCAGGAAAGAGGGTGTTCCAATCAGTGGAAGACGCTCTGCTTTTTTCCTCTTCGCAGGCTATGTGGAGGGGCACTGAATAGATGTGTCCTTCAATATGATTTACTGCGACCAGAGGTCGTTGCAGACTAAAGCACAAGGCCTTGGCATAATTAATGCCGACCAAAAGCGAACCGACTAAGCCAGGACCTTGAGTTACAGCCACGCCTGCAATCTCAGCCGGGTGGATCCCTGCTTCGCTTACAGCCGCATTCACAATCGGTACTATGTTTTCCAAATGGTGTCGGGATGCTAATTCTGGAACAACGCCGCCATACTTTTTATGAATCGCAATCTGAGACGCAATACAGTTAGAAAGGATAGTCTTCCCGTCTCGTAACACCGCCGCCGCAGTCTCGTCGCAGGACGATTCAATTCCCAGTATCAGCATGCGTTACAAGCCTTCTCCCTGCCGATTTGCCATAGGAGTTTGACGCCTGGCAATGCTTCTGCTATGATTTGGGTTTTTGAGTTGGCCTTTATAGGAGGTTTGCTATGGGAGCGCGTTGTGATGTCTGTGGGAAGGGTCCTCTCTTTGGAAACAATGTCAGCCATGCGCACAACATTACCAAGAGAAGATGGAATCCCAATCTCCAGCGGGTCCGGGTTATTATTAATGGCACTCATAGAAGAGCGCGCGTCTGCACTGCCTGCATTCGAACTGGGCGAGTGGTGAAATCCCACTAAGCTCTCTACACTCCAGCAATGAATCCAGCGAGGTTTCACTTCAGTCGTGTCAGGTATCGTCCGCAGTTCTCCGAGCCATTCCCTTGTGAAAATATCCTTCAGGGACTTGGGGTTTCTTGGTAGCCAAGAAGTTCGCGGTAAGAGTGCTCGTACCAGCCGGCTGATCCTGGCTATACATCGTTCCATCCGTGTTGCCGCTCTTTGCAAAGATCACTGATCATTGCCAGGCAATCTCATTTACGCCTTTAATTTTCTTGATCGAATTGACAGCCCGTTCCAGATGTTTCAGGTCCGAGATTTCGATCGTAACGTGAATCATTCCCTGGTGATCCTCGAAGGACTGGGCCTCGATATTTTTGATGTTGGTTTTGATATCCGAAATCGTTGAGGTAATTTCAGCCAGCATCCCCTGGCGGTCATCCACAGAAATAGAGAGTTTCACCGCATAGGAGTCTTCACCGGCACCCGTCCACTGAACATCGATTTTGCGGTCTGCTTCATAAAGCAGATTTCCCACATTAGCACAACGTTTGGCGTGAACAGCCACTCCTTTACCCCGGGTAATATAGCCGACTATTTCTTCTCCCCGAATCGGATTACAACACTTTGCCCGATACACCATGAGATCATTGATCCCCTTTACCTGGATGGTGGCATCAGATGAAATTCCAAATACTTTCTTGACTGCAGAAGTGAATTTGGTGATTCTTTCATCAGGGACTTCCTTAAGCTCTGCTTGGGGAACCAGCTTGCCTAGCAACACCCTGGCTGAAAGCTTGCCGAATCCCAAGGCCGAATAAACATCCTCTAATTTCGTACATCCATATTCTGGAGCTGCTTTGAGAAGCTGCCCTTCTTCCACTAATTTTTTCAAATTAACCTTGAACTTTCTGGCTTCCTTCTCCAAAATCTTTTTGCCAATTTCGATAGAACGCTCTCTTTGGCTAACGTTAATAAAGTGCTTGATCTTATTTCGGGCTCGCGAGGTCCTGACAAAGGAAAGCCAGTCCCGGCTGGGTGTGTGCCCCACTTGAGTTTGGATCTCGACGATGTCGCCATTCTTGAGCTTGGATTTAAGCGGAACAATTCTTCCATTCACCTTGGCTCCAACGCAGGTATGTCCTACTTCCGTATGGATGGAATAGGCGAAATCGACGGCCGTTGCATCTCGAGGGAGGATGATTACCTTGCCTTTTGGTGTAAAGGCATAAACCTCTTCTGGATATAAATCGATCTTCAACGTACTTAAGAAGTCGCTGGGATCCTGCATGTCCTGCTGCCATTCCACCAAATGGCGCAACCAAAGAAAACGTTGATCGTCTTTCTCATCCAATCCCCTGCCAGTTTTATATTTCCAATGAGCGGCAATGCCCTCCTCGGCAAGGCGATGCATCTCCATGGTGCGGATTTGAACCTCAAAAGGTTGACCCTGTGGTCCAATGACCGAGGTATGAAGCGATTGATACATATTCGGTCGAGGAATAGCTATGAAGTCCTTTATTCTTCCAGGAACTGGTCTCCACAGGTTATGAATGATTCCCAGCGTGCCGTAACAGTCTCTTACAGTTCCGGTAATGATCCGAACCGCCATAAGATCGTACACTTGCTCAATGGGAATCTTTTGTCTTTTGATTTTCTGGTAAACGCTATAGATTCTCTTGATCCTTGATTCCACAGTGCAAGGGATCTCATGCTCCTGCAGTTTTTGGCTGATAATTTCTTTAACTTCCTCCAAGAACTCTTCTTTCACTTTCCTCTTGCTTTCAATACCCTTTTCAATTTCCTGGTATGCTTCGGGCTCCAAATAGCTAAAAGCTAGGTCTTCCAGCTCGCCCCGAATTTTCCCCATCCCCAGCCGATGAGCGATGGGAGCATAAATCTCCATTGTCTCCTGTGCAATTCGGAGGCGCTTCTCCGCAGGCAGGTACTGCAAGGTCCGCATATTATGGAGACGATCCGCCAATTTTACTAAGACGACCCGGATATCGTCGACCATGGCCAGGAACATCTTGCGAAAATTTTCAGCCTGCTGTTCTTCCTTAGAGTCGAACTGAAAGCGGCTGATCTTAGTAAGTCCATTAACAATTTGGGCGATATCATTTCCAAAATATTCCTTAATTTTTTCGATTGGGGTCAAGGTGTCCTCCACAACATCGTGGAGAAATCCCACACTGACGCAGGCAGCATCCAATTTCATTTCCGCCAGGATTTTCGCTACCGCCAAGGGATGGTTCAAATAGGGTTCTCCAGATTGGCGCACCTGACCCCGATGCTCTTTGGCTGAAAACGCATAGGCTCGCCGGATAACCTCAAGGTCATCATTCGGATGGTACTTTTCCACCTTCGCCACAATGTCTTCGAGTCCCACCATAATCAATATATTAATGGAAAGTGGTTTACCCGCGCAACAAGCCCATCAAATAAAAAAAGCCTCTTGAGCGGTTGTCTCAAGAGGCTTTTAATGGAATAAACTGGGTCTACTTGGAAGAATCTATGCCACCCTTGGTTTCAGCTTTTGACTCGACCTGCTTTTTGATCGCCATCGCCTTATCGAAACTGTCATCTGCCTTCTTAAGATATCCTTCATACTCAGCAAACTGTCCGGGGATATTCTTCTTCACCAAGCCATCCAAAGACCTCGGGTCTAGAGCCGCCATGGTGAACTGGTCCTTAAGCTTGGGATTCTTTTCCACAACTTCATCGATAATGACCTGGGCTTTCTGCCTGTAAAGCAGGTTCACATAAAAATAGGCATTGTAATAATTAGGCTGTACTTCGACGGCCTTATCGAGGTATTTTAACCCTTCCTCAACCAATTCTGCCTTGCGCGCCACCGGTATCGGATTCTGTTTGTCATAGCACACCATCCAGTTAACCAATCCTACGCTATAATAGGGCTCCGGGTTGTTGGGTTCTAGTTCTGCCGTTTTCATATAATACTCTTTGGCCTTGTCAAGCTGCTTCATTTGAAAATAGATTCCCGCAATTCCCTTAACTGAGCCAAGGTTTTTGGGATCTTTTTGAAGCACGACTTCAAAAGCATTAATCGCATCCTCCCCAATTTTCTTATTTTCTTCGGATTCCCCTCCAGGCACATATTGGGCGGCGTACGCAGTCGCCAGGTAAAGATGAGCGTTCAACAGATCCGGGTCCAGATCAACAGCCGATTTAAAGTGCTCCACAGCCGTTTCGTATTTGGCATCCTTAAAAGATCGAACCCCCTTGTTTAGTTCGTCGCGGGCCCTCAGTTTGGTGCACCCTTCCAAGCCGGAAATGGCAAGCAACGCCAGAATCCACGCCATCAACTTACATCTGAACTTCATCGAGTTCCTCCAGGCACCAGTAATGTTAATGTTCACGCAGGTTGAATCGATTGCCAGGCAAAACGCCCACAAAAGGCAAATTGACCGTAGAAATGGGTCCCAGAACATCCATTACCTGCAACAGTCTCATAGCGCATGAGTTTTTTAGCGTTGTGTATTAGATTTGCAATTACAATTCCTAGCCTACCCCTCACCAGTTTCCGCGAGCACCACTCTCTTGACGAGGCAAGTGGAGCCCAATTGGCAAACTCTTTCAGAGACACAACGCCAGCACTGACCTCCAGAATATGACCCGCGCCGTATACTCGATCCTGCAGCTCTCCCTTGAAGTAGTTGGCAGGCCGGGAGTCATTTTCCAGCTTGGATTTTCTCCGTGATCAGGCCAATCTTGTCCACCCCTACGCCCCTCGCAATATCGATGACATCGGCTACATCATTGAATTGTAACTCCGTGTCACCTTGAATGAACATGGTCCTTTCGTTCCGAGTCTTGAATATTTCCGCGAGCCGATCGCCGAGCATTCTCTTATCAATCGAATCCTGGTTAATTTTCACTGCCCTATCTCTGTCGATTGAGACCACGATGGTTCGATTCAGAGTGTCTGGATCGGGCGGCGGGGCACCTGGGGGCGGGGGCTGTGGGATCTGAGCGTCCAATCCTCTTTGAATTGGCGGGTTGATCACCATGAAGATAATGATCAGAACAAGGAGGACATCGATCAAAGGGGTCACATTAATATCTGCCTTTGGACCGCCGCCTCCGACGGCAATTGCCATAACAATACCTCCCATTTCAGATTCGCTATTGAGCAGACCGCTCTTCTACCTTGGCAGTCAATAAACCCAAGGCATCCACACCTGAAGCCCGCACAATGTCTACAACGTCCACCACTTCGCCATAGCGGGCGCGCCGATCACTTCTAATGTAGACCGTTTTGTCTACCTTGGCCGTCAACATATCCTTTACTTTCTCTGAGAGCTTGTCTTTCTTCTCGACGAGCTCATCGCGTAAGAAAATCTTGCCATCTCGGGTTACAGCGACAATAATCGCGTCATCTCGATCCGCTTCTTTCATCTCCCGCGGGTTTCTGGTCTTGGCAAGGTCCACGCTGACCCCTTTCTGCAGGAGAGGGGTGACCACCATAAAGATGATAAGCAGCACCAACATGATGTCCACCATGGGTGTCACATTAATGTCGGCGATCGCTTTCCCGGCAGCAGTTTCGCCTCCGTTTGACATTGCCATTATTTTCTACTCCCTCTCCGTTTCAGGAAATAATCAATTAACTCCGACGAAGAATTATTCATTTCCACACCGAAGGACTCAATTTTGCTGTTGAAGTAGTTGTACATCCAAACAGCCGGAACTGCCACAAACAGCCCAAAGGCGGTAGTGATGAGCGCTTCTGAAATACCTCCTGCCACAGCCGAGAGACCGGCCGACTTTTCTGTCGACATTCCTTGGAACGCATTAATGATCCCCACTACCGTTCCAAATAAGCCCACAAAAGGAGCGGTACTTCCAATCGTCGCCAATCCACTGATACCCCGCTTCAATTCGGCGTTGGTAATGGCAGTAGCCCGTTCCAGGGCTCGCTTGGAGGCTTCAATCGCTTCCCCCGGTATTTCTGCGCTGGCTTGATGGGCCTGAAACTCCTGCAACCCTGCAACCACTACTTTGGCTAAATGACTTTTCCTATTCTGTTCGGAAACATTGATGGCTTCATCAATCTTGCCCTCTTTCAGGCATCCAGCCACCAAAGGAGCGAATTCGCGGGATTGTTTTCGGGCTGCCGAATAAGCCAACAATCGGTCAATCATCACTCCAATAGACCAAGCGGACATGATCGCAAGAATGATGATGACGGTTTTGGCGGCAGGGCCAGACTGAGCCCACATTGACCTTATGTCAAACCCCACCCCCACTTCACCTTGCAACAACGTGACGGCAAGTAAATTCAAATGAAACAGCATGACGGAAAGATCCTCCTCTTTGTTGATTTTTTGGTCTTAAAGCAAAGTCCAACTGGACTTCGATGTTTAGTTTATTTCTTGGGCGACTTCGCGTGCCGAGTCAATTGGCCCGGCAACAAGGGCTCTGGGGGAGCCCCCCGTACGGCTGAACCATTCACAGATATCAACCACTCAAATTGAAATTCACGGTCACAGTGGTTACGACTTCCACAGGCTCTCCGTTCAGCAAGGTCGGTTTGTATTTCCACTGCTTAACCGCATCCAGGGCTGCCTGAATCAGCAAGGGATGACCGCTGATAACTCGCAAGTTTTCGACGGAGCCTTGCTTGCTGATGACAGCTTCAAGAACTACGGTGCCTTGGATACGAGCCTGCTTAGCCAAAGGCGGGTAAGGAGGCTTCACTTGACGGATCAAGTTGGCTTGCTGAACGTTTCCCCCCACTCGAACCCGCTGTGGCGGCTTCGCTGCCGGTGGTGGCGGTGGCGGAGGTGCCACTGAAGGAGCTCCTCCAATCACTCCACCGAGGACGCCGCCGATCTGTCCGCCCGGGACGCCGCCGGGAACGCCGCCTACGACACCACCCACCGCGGCTTCCGGCGGTGGCCCCTCATCTACGATTTGAGTGACTGTTTTGGGAATCTCCACCGGAGCGCGAAAGGTGCCGTCGTCGACTACTCGTTTCACAACCTTTTGCACAACAGCAGGCGGTGGCGGCGGTGGTGGCGGTGGCGGCGGCGGCGGGGCTACCAAGAACGTGAGCTGCTGCATGGAGCCAGACAGGGTCTCAGGAAACAACAGTGGGATGATGATCAAAACCACGATCAAGACGACGTGAATAATAATCGACAAGGTAATGGTTAGCGGCTTTTTGGTTTTATCCTCTTCGTCGCCTGACTCAAGGAGATGGTCAAACATTTTCTTGGACCTCCCTTCTATAAGGTATTCTTTGAAATTTCTACTTCTGCGTTTTCAAATTCTATTGGCTAAGCTGAATTTTGATAACTTTGGTCTGAATTTTGAAAAAAAATCAAGATTTTTCTATTTACGCAGAAATTTAACACAAAACGACTTCCAAAGCTATAGAGTCAAACAAATTTTTAGGCCCTGGCCAAAGCCTTCTTTCTGTTCCGATAGTCGTACCAAATCACCAGTAAAGGACTGGCAATCGCAATGGAAGAGTAAGTACCAATAATAATACCAATTACCATGGCAAACGCAAACCCATGAATGACCTCTCCTCCAAATAAGTAAAGGGATACAACGGTCACGAAGGTCAACCCAGAGGTCAAAATCGTTCGGCTTAACGTCTGATTGATACTTTTGTTAATGACCGATGTCAACGGCTCTCGGCGCAAGAGCTTCAGGTTTTCCCGAATTCTGTCAAAAACCACAATCGTGTCATTCATTGAGTATCCAACCAGGGTTAAGAGGGCCGCTATCACAGTGAGAGAAATCTCCTTATCCAGGAAGGAGAAAAAGCCCAAGGTGATAATGACATCGTGGAACACAGCCACAACCGCAGCCGTTCCATAAACGGTTCCCTTAAATCTCCAGGCGATATAAACCAGCATACCTCCCAAGGCATACAGGGTGGCCGAGACGGCTTGCTGCTGGAGGTTCTTGCCTACCTTGGCACCGACGATTTCGGTACTGATCACCGCAAACTCACCCAGGTAGAACTTCAGTTTGAGGGAGCCCAAAATCTCATCAGAAATGCCCGGGATAGCTCTCAGCTCGTCAAAACTGTTTATTAGCCCTCCGTGGCTGGTCCGATACTGGATGATCAAACTGGCGAGATCCTGAATACTCTTCAATTGTGGCCGACCACTCTTCTGTAGAGCCGCGGTCAGACCAGGCTGCCCGACCAGCAGACCTTCTAAAGAAGAGGCCGTCCGGATATTGTTTAAATCCAACTTTCCCTGTTGGGCTTCCGGCGGACGAAAATTCAGATTCAAGGTCTCCTCAATAGTCCGCCGACCCAAGTCCAATTCGCCTCCACTCTCGGTGGCCCTTTGCTCCAGACTGATAATGAACTGGTGGTCGGTTTCCGGACCATAGCGCTGGATGGTATTTTCACCCAATCCCTTCTGCTTCAGGGCGCCGCGAATCAAGTCAAGTTGGGGAGCATTGCGAAACTTGACATATACTAAGGTCCCACCGCGAAAATCAATTCCATATCGGGGTCCACCTTTGATCGCCAACGAAACAATGCTGGCTATAAAAAGTAGAAAGGACGCCCCGATAAACTGCCACTTCTTTCCGATCCAATCGACATTTACATTCTTGAATAACTGCATTATCGATAAATCTCCTCAGAGCGGCGGGCACGAATCAGGGCGACTCGTTATCACCATTGCCATTAGACACCTATCACTTCAAAAAGTTCCCAACCGGATGATTTTTTCGGGCCAGTGCAGACTTAAATTGGCGATGGCCACAGCCTGACGACCAACCAGCTAGATACTCAACTTTTCATGACGGGGCGAGCCACTCAACACATAATCAAAGAGCACTTTCGACACAAAAACTGACGTGAACAGATTTGCCAATAATCCCCAAAAAAGAACCACTGCAAATCCCTTAACAGGCCCGGTCCCAAATATAAACAAGAACAGTACTGAAACAACTGTGGTGACATGCGTATCAATAATAGTCACGAAGGCTTTTGAAAACCCCGTATTGACAGCTGAAACCACATTTTTGCCGCCCCACAATTCCTCACGAATTCGCTCGAAAATCAGGACATTCGAATCAACCGCCATACCAATCAACAAAACAACCCCTGCTATTCCAGGTAAGGTCAAGGTCGCCTGGATATAGGCTAATGAGGCCACCAGAATAATCAAATTCAAGATGAGAGCGACAATAGCGTTTACCCCCGACAACTTGTAGTAGAACAGCATAAAAAGGATGACGATGGCCAATCCCACCAGCGATGCCAGGACGCCGTGGCGGATGGAGTCGGCGCCGAGAGATGCCCCCACGGTTCGCTCTTCGAGATAAATCATGCGTGCAGGCAGGGCTCCGGACCGCAAAACCAAGGCCAGGTCGTTGGCCTCTTCAAGGGTAAAGCTCCCGGTAATTTGTCCAGAGTCTGTAATACGAGCGTGGATACGTGGGGCAGACTTCACTTTTCCATCCAATATAATCGCCAAGGCCTTGCCCACGTTTTCTTCCGTGACTCTGCCAAATCGCGCGGCCCCGTCGACAGTGAGGTTGAAACTCACTATGGGCTTCCCAAACTCGTCACTTGTGGGACGAGCCGTTCTCAGGTCTTTTCCAGTAATAGCTGCGACTTTATTAACAAGGTACCATTCTTCTCCAGATTGAGAAGGATCGTTCAATCTTCTGACCGATGGCAATAATTCCTTTCCTTCCGGTACCGAACCATTAAATTGGCTGAGCGCCGCCTCCCGCGAAGGGAAAGGACCGTAGCCCGGTTCTACGATCTTCAGTTCCAACAGGGCTGTCGATTTGATGATGTCTTTCACCCGGGACGGATCATCCACACCCGGCAGTTGGACCAGGATTTGGTATTCACTGGCAACCCCGTGCTCCTGGATTATGGGTTCCGTCACTCCCAACTGATCCACACGGTTGCGAATCGTTTGAATAGCCTGCTGCACCGAGCTGGCTCTAATCTGCTGTTCCACACTGGATCTCAAGGTGAGGAGATAAGAATTAGGAACTTCTGGCAAAGTGGACCGATCCCAGTACTGGAAATTCTCATCAATCAGGGCACGCGTCTCAGAGGTCTTTTGGGGGTCGACTTCACGAATTTCTATATGTTTGAAATCCCGCTTGCGCACCTCCGAAAAGGAAATTTGCCGTAAACGTAACTCTTCCTTGATCCTCTCAACTGCCTGGTCGGTCTCCATATTCACGGCGTCGTCCGTCACCACCTGCAGGATCATGTGAATTCCCCCTCTCAAGTCCAAGCCCAAATGAATTCTTTCCTTCATATTGGCTAGTTTCGGAGGAAATCCGGCGAATCCCGCAATGCAGGCAAGGGTCACGACAGCGATAAATAGTAGTTTCCAGCGGAGATTCTTACGCATGAGTCCGATACCTCATCCCTATTTCCAAATCCATATTCCTTTCCTTCATTTTGACTAAACGAACGCAACAGAAATCTGTCGAGTCCAGGAACCGGTGTCGCCAGCCTGTGCTAATCTTCCGCCTGCTTGGCGACGATCGCGTTCTTGGATATTTCAATTTTAACCTGGTCCGCTATCTTCAGCTGAATCCGGTCGTCCTTGATCCCAGACACCACCCCATAGATCCCTCCCGAGGTAATGACTTTGTCACCATTCTTCAAATTCCTTAACATGTCTTGCAGAGCCTTCTGCCGCTTCTTGTTGGGCAGAAAAACGATGAAGTAAAAAATAAGGGCAATCGCAATAAGGGGCAAGAATTGCAGAAAAGGACTCGCTTGCCCATTGGCTCCCAATAGCGCCAGGGGTGACATGAGACCTGCCTCCGAGTGGATCAGTTTTCTATTTTCTAAATGTGAATTTGGAAAATCAGGGCAATCTAAATGGCCAACTCTTGGCTCAAAGCGAAAGGGCTTAAATCCTTGTACATTACGGCACTGGGATTTAATGTTAAGACCTACTAAAGAGCAAAAAAGGGGCAGACCTTTAAACCCGCCCCTTGTTAACTTCCTATTTCTTGCCTGGCTCTGAACTCCATTAAGTAGTCTATCAGCTTTTGGGACGCGATAGCATCCCTAATTTCCCTAACCATGTCAAGATAAAAGTAAAGATTGTGGTATGAATTCAGGATGGAAGACAGGATCTCGTTGGCCTGGAAAAGATGTCGCAAGTAGGCCCGGGTGTAATTGCGGCAAACAAAGCAATGGCAGGCAGGATCGATGGGTCCAGGGTCTCGTGCATACTGAGCATTCTTGATGACGATGTGGCCCTCTCGCGTAAAGAGCCAGCCATTGCGCCCGTTCCGAGTGGGCATAACACAATCGAACATATCCACGCCCAGCGCGATATACTCGACGAGATCCATCGGTGTGCCCACTCCCATCAGATATCGCGGCTTTTCGGCCGGCAAGAGCTCGCAGCTTTGCTGTACCATTTCATGCATGAGGCTCTTCGGCTCTCCCACCGAAAGCCCTCCCACAGCATAACCGGGGAATTCCAGGTCAAGAAGTCGGTCGAGGCATTCACGCCTCAGCTCCGGGTAAATGCCGCCTTGACCGATCCCAAACAACCACTGTCGGTGGGACCAGTACCTTCCCTCGTATTGAATAAAGCAGTCTCTCGACCTGCGGGCCCACCGTAAAGTTCTCTCCATGGCATCCCGTGCGATCAAGAAATCGGATGGATAAGCCGTACATTCATCAAGAGCCATCAGGAGGTCAGCCCCCAGATATACCTGGATTTCTATGACCTTTTCCGGAGAAAGAAAATGGGACGAGCCGTCCAGGTGAGACCGAAATGTTACCCCGTCTTCAGAAATATGTCTCAAGCCCGATATGCTAAATACTTGAAAGCCTCCACTATCAGTGATTAGGGGCCGCTTCCAAGAAATAAATCGATGCAATCCCCCCATTTCATAAATGAGTTGATGTCCGGGCCTCAGGTAAAGATGGTAGGTGTTACTCAGGAGGATCTCAGCTCCCAACTCCTCCAACTGCTGTTGGGTGACGGCCTTTACAGTTCCTGCAGTGCCTACCGGCATAAAAACAGGTGTCTGAATCTCCCCGTGGTCAGTGATAATTTTCCCTAATCGAGCCTTCGTTTTGGGGTCTTCTGTAATGACTTGAAAGTTCAAATGATTTTGCTCTCCCGTGGTCTGGTGTCCTGTGGCGGCTATACTCCGTCACAAACCTTTCAACCGAT
>Ga0066709_100002526_pt1 | contig 13396 bp, 19 predicted proteins | sample GraSoiAngelo_158_FD_79665 | JGI IMG/M metagenome (GOLD analysis project Ga0066709, IMG submission 79665) | Grasslands soil microbial communities from the Angelo Coastal Reserve, California, USA - 14_1009_16_30cm | ecosystem: Environmental > Terrestrial > Soil > Grasslands | place: USA... | reverse complement strand
TCAGCGTCTTGAGACCACTCATCACTCATCAATCCAAATCAATAATAATAATGAAAAATGAATAGCGAACTTAGCGTCTTGCACCACTCATCACTCATTACTCAGCGGCTTGAGACCACTCGTCACTCATCAATCCAAATCTATAAATGAATAGCGAATACTCAGCGGCTTGAGACCACTCATCACTCATTACTCATCACTCATTACATCAACTGCCTTTTATAAAGCTGAATCGCATTTTCATAACCCAAATAAATCGCATCGCAAATAAGTGCGTGGCCAATACTTACTTCATCCAGCCACGGAATGTTTTGTTTCAGGAATTTTAAGTTATGGAGATCGAGATCATGACCGGCGTTTAGTCCCAGGCCTAATTCTTTTGCTTTTTTTGCCGCTGCAACATAAGGCACCACGGCGCGGTATCTTTTACCTAATGCGTATTGTTTGGCGTAATCCTCGGTGTAAAGTTCGATACGGTCGGTTCCGGTAGCAGCAGCGCCCTCTACCATTTCAATTACAGGATCAACGAAGATAGAAACACGAATGGCGGCATTTTTAAATACTGAAATGATCTCCTTTAAATAATCTTTGTTCTTAACAGTATCCCAACCATGATCAGACGTCAACTGCCCGAGCGCATCCGGAACAAGTGTCACCTGCTCAGGCTTTACTTCCAATACCAGGTCGACAAATTTCTGTTCCGTACAATTACCTTCGATGTTAAATTCTGTGGTGATGACTTTTTTTATTTCCCTCACATCGTTATAACGAATGTGTCGCTCGTCAGGGCGGGGATGGACTGTTACCCCATCCGCGCCGAAACGTTGCGCGTCAATGGCGGCTTTTACTACATCCGGATTGTTACCACCCCTCGAGTTGCGGAGTGTCGCAAATTTGTTGACGTTGACCGAAAGCTTAGTCATGGCGTTGATGTCGGGGTTCAGCGATGAGAAAGGGCAAATTTAAAATCTAATTCAATAAAAGGTCGGGATTTCTTGAACACAGGAGTGTGTGGCCTAAGTGCTACGTGTGGGTTTGCCATGTTCACGGTTTAGCATTTTATACAGAAATGGTACGTTTTGATTTATTAGCTTTATGAAAAGTGTTTATGAAGCCACGTACCATTCTTCTATTTGTTGCTCTCTTTTCTTTCTTTGGCTCCCGTGCTCAACATGGGCCACTTTCCGTTGACGAAATTATGCAGGAAGCCATGCAGAGGGCCGGTAAAGAAAAAAAGAATGTGCTGATCATTTTCCACGCTTCCTGGTGTGCATGGTGTCATAGAATGGACAGTTCGATCAACGATGAAAACTGCAAGAATTTTTTTGATAATAATTATGTGATCAGGTATTTGGTGGTCGATGAATCAAGGGATAAAAAAAATCTTGAGAATCCCGGTGCCAATGAATTTCGCGCAAAGTATAATGGCGATAACCAGGGTATTCCTTTCTGGCTGATCTTTGATAAGGACGGAAACCTATTAGCAGATTCACAATTAAGAGCTGAAGGTGATGGCCTGGAAAAAAGAGGAGCAAACGTCGGTTGCCCGGCATCTGAAAAAGAAGTTGCCCAGTTCATAGGCATATTGAAAAAAACTTCACATCTCAAAAAATCTCAGGAGCAAGCTATTGAAAAAAGATTCAGACAAAATGAGGCCCCATGGTAATGAATAATGAGTGATGAGTAATCAATAAGCAATAGGCAATAAGCAATAGGCGTTACGTGGGGTTCTTAATATTCCAACATCTTTCTTTCAATAACCATTCTATTCACCCAGACTGAAACGCTGCCTCCCTTGCAATAAAATTTTGCGCCGCCATTTTTATCGATCATTATTTTTCTGCCGATCTTCCCGAGGCAGTCAACAAACACTTTTCCCGCATGTTGTTTTCCTATTACCATGTACTTCCAGCCATCGTCACCATTGCTTAAGAGTACCGCGCATCCGCTGTATTTTTTTTCTTCAACGCCTTCCCTCGTCCAGCCAATGGTGTTTTTATGGTCGAGATAATCATGTTGCTTTCCATAAGCGAGGTGCTTGCGAATGAGCATCATCGTTGGCAGCCCATTTACTTTGTTTAAAATAATGTGATATTCATGTCCATCCTTGCCTCTGTCCGCATACTCTGCACCGTATAGATCCGGATAAAAAATACAGGGAATGCCTTGTTCACGCAAAAGGATGATCGCATAAGCTAGTGGATTGCACCAATCAGCAATGGGCTTTTCCAGTAATTGCAAAGGCTGCGAATCATGATTGCTCACAAAGGTTATTGACAATTCAGGACGATGTTGAAGCAATGTATTTTCAAATATCTTACTCACATCATAGTCCCTGCCTTGGGTAGAGAGGCGGTAAAAGTTGTGATGGAGTGGCGCATCAATCAACTGCATGCGGCCCTGGGAAACGTCAAGATATTTTTTCAGGCTCTCCGCATTTTGATCGTTCCAGTATTCGCCCACATAAAATAATTTCTTAGGCGAAATGCTGTTCATATAATCGATCCATTCGTTTACAAATTCGGGGTTGATATGTTTTACAGCGTCCAACCTAAAACCATCAATGTCGGTTATTTCCAAAAACCATTTTCCCCAATATTTTAGTTCTTCTCTCACCGAATTATTCCTGAACTCAATGTCCGAATAGCTCAGGTAATCATAATTCCCATATTCTTCCTCTGCTAATTTCTCCCAACTTTCGCCATACTCGTTTAAAATTTTGTATATGCCGCTCTCTTTAAGATTTTCTGCCCAGTCAACCCCTGAAAAGCAATGGTAATCCCAGATGAATTCGGAATATTTTTTATTTCTTCCCGGGAAAAAGAATTTAGTCCAGGCCTCGATCTCCATGGGTTCGGAAATAAACTCGTTTCTATTCTCGGGATTTACTTTTCTCACGCTGACCTTTTCAAGCTGGTCTCCATCCGCCTTATGATTAAATGGCGTATCGGCAATAACCTGGATATTATTCTCCTGGGCTTTTTTAACAGCCTTAATGAATTCTTCTTTTTTGCCATACTTGGTTGCGACCGTCCCCTTTTGATCAAATTCTCCGAGGTCGAAAAGATCATATATATCGTATCCTACTGAAGCGGCTCCGCTTCCTCCTTTGTATGGAGGCGGCAACCACGCCCCGGTAATGCCCAGGCTCGAGAGAAAAGAAGCCTCCCTAGCAAAATGGTTCCATAATTTCCCGCCACTGGGATAATACCAATGAAAGAACTGGATGAAGGTTAGGTTGTTCGTTATCAAATAAAAGTTTTTAGTAGGGCGTCTGAGGAGTCATGATTGATTTGTTTTATATCAATACTCATACCGTGCGCGGTGGAAAAAGATTTTTAGCCGATTTGGAAATTTCTTTCTTGCTGGCATAGAATTTTCGGCTAATTATTTCTCAATCAGTTCAAAAACAATTTTCCATGAATTATAGCGCACCACTTCAGAAACTGGAGGATATTACCATTAGGCCCCTGGCTCCGGTAATTCCTATGAAATCTGTTCCCGCGGAGAACGACAAGCTCAAAAGAAAAGTTTCAAAGGTAAAATTGGAAAACGGGAAACCATTATTTTACGATAAGCCGATTTACAAATCAAAAAAGTACGACTTGTTATAATGGTCAATGAGAGTCGACAGAAGCGGATTATAGATGGACGGTTGGATTGTTAGTAGAAATTTTTCTACACTCTTTCAGAAAAAAGCGAGTCTTTAAGATTCGCTTTTTGTTTTTTTCGTGAAAAAAATCACTTTGTAGGTGTAATTACCTAATTATTTCTAACCTGTGAATTAAGAGAAATATTTTTTTTAATCCATGCGTGATGTAGTTCTTTATTTTTTTGCACAATGATGGAAACCAACTATCACTTTCCATTCGAGATCACGGGTAGAATCATGGCACAGTTTTTCTCTTTCTTAGGTTAAAACATCTATGAAAAAATATAAAACAGAACCGCCCAAAAAAAATATCAAGTTCAATTCAAACAGGCAACCTGATATTCGCGACGATCTCGACGACCGAAAAAATGAGGAGCAACTATTTAAAGGCAACGACATTACTCATAATGTAAAGTATCAGCATCACAAGCCCAAGCGCAAGTAAAACATAAATCAGCGATCATGAGTAAAGCAAAACGTAATCCCAGGATCAACCAGAATTCTGATTTGCAGGATTCAGTGCGGGACCAGGAAAAACTGGAAAACGAAGAAACAACCATTAATTTACCCGATGTAAAGGATATTCCGGGCCAGGAATATATTCATGCGCCCAATCCGGGAGAATATGCAGATACAACTATTTCTTCCGCCGATGAGGAGGGAGACGATGTTTGGGCAGATGAGGATGTCACCGAAAACAGTTCCGACGTCTCACGTTTGGAGAGAAAGCTACTTGATGATAGCGCTAATGATATGCCTACGCGCGATGAACAATCATTGAGGCGGGCCGGCCTCGATAGCACAGATAACGAAGGGGAGCCGCTGAACGAAAGAACTTCTTCCAATGCTGTCAGCGGGAGCGATCTCGATGTTCCAGGCGCAGAGAGTGACGATGCCAGTGAGGACATTGGCGAAGAAGACGAAGAAAATAATCCTTACAGTCTTGGCGGCGACGACAACTCGATTAATGAAGAAAGAAGCGGTACTTAGGGTGAGCTAACAATTAATAATTATTAATTGTTAATTGGCACACTAGGCGTGTTGCAACTCTTCCTCGATAAGATCATTAAAAATACTTTCGCTTTTGATTATCCAGTCTGGGAGCGGCTGGCTGACGATCTTCCATCCATTGTTTTCTTTTTGCATGCGAAACATGATACGGTTCCCGCGGTCGTCCACTACATCAACAGTGAAAGTTCCTTCCTGTAAGCCCCCAAGTTTCCTGAAGTTGAATTCACGCAAGCGGTTGTCTGCTTTAATGGTCCTGGTAAATTGTATGTTTTTGACAAACTTCATTTTCATAATTGCTTTTTTGCAGCAATTCGTATGCTACAGTTTCATAACAACTTGAGAAAGTCTGAAAAGTTTTTCACAAAGTTAATCTAAAAGCCAACTAATCACGATTTGGGACAGGCTCCCGACGACAGTAGTAAAGATGAAGAAGTTGAAAGAGAAAGTATAATAGATGAGAATGCTAAATTAATTGGAGATGGAAGTGGGGATAAAATTATTAACGAATGGAATTATAAATTAAATGAATGCGTGACTAATTTTATCCCATTCCCAGAGTCAGAGAACCTCGCCAAGTTTAGAGTCAAGATAATCAAAATCATCTTTGGAGAAGCAGCCGTTCATTTTCGCCGTTAATTCCGGGGTATAATTTCTGAATTTTAGGCCTCCGGGTTTTCGGATGAAGTACACGATTGTCATGGCGACCTGATTTTCTGGGTTGTTTGCGAACTTTCTTTCTTCAAGCTCTATTTCATCCCTCAGCGGGGCTAACCTTTGTTTAATAAACTTAACCATTTCGCCGTAGAAAACCTTTTCCTTCTCGTCAGGTTTGTAGTTTGGATCAAATACCAATAAATCAACAATGACATTCATGGTTTCTTTTTGATGGCATTTTTTGGAGTAACTAAAGCCTTAGCCAGTTCTTCAAATGAGGCATTGACTGTTAGTTTTTCGTCGTATTTATTAGCCCGTTTTTTAGGCTTGCGGGGTTTGTTGCTGGCTGTTTTCTTTGCCTTTGCCATAGACTAAACGTTTATATGATAGTCTGCCTTCAATGTTCTGAGTGGCAAATATAAATCTTTCCGCATCGGTGATCTGACGGGAGTTGAAGCGATAACTAAATTCATCACAATAACGCTGTAAATGTTTAAATGAAATTTGGTGATAAATGCCATAGACGCCACGTTTCATAACTGACCAAAAAGCCTCGACGTTGTTTGTGTGAATGTCTTTCCCTCTTACCCATTCCTTGCCGCTATGCCATACTGATAAATGCCTGTATCTTTCAAAGCCTGATCTGTACAGCATACTTTCATCAGTGTTCGGAGTCTGGAGTTCAGAGTCGGGAGTTCAGAGTCTGGAGTTTCAGTGTAAAACCTAAGGCCGCTAGCCAAGGGTATAGTTCTTGCACAAGAAAAAGAAAACATTTATGGAAATAAAACGTAATGAGGCCACCCAACTTCGGCCCGAAGGAGACAGGGTTCTTGACGCTCCCTATGTGTTCATGGATCTTGAAGAATTTACAAGACAAATTAAAGATGAAAAAGCCTGGGAAGAAAGTGATCGTAACGGAATAACCGTATTTAAAACGGATAATCTGACCACAGTATTGACCTGCCTCCATAAAGATGCAGCAATCGATGAGAATTCGGTTGATGGGTTATTCCAGGTGCAGGTACTGGATGGAAAGATCAGCGTTTCTACGCCTGATGGTGATGCCGATATGAAGCAAGGAGAAATGATGATATTTCATCCCAATGTACAACACAGTATTAAAGCCCTGAAAAAATCAACACTTCTTTTACAAACTATCAATGAGAAAAACTCTAAGCATGAATTCGCTTAGAATGGTGGTTTTGGACATGCGTTTGAATAGTTGAAACAAGAGTTTTCACTTCAAAAGGCTTTTCGATAAAACCATTGGCGCCCGCCAAAATTGAAAGTTGCTCAACATTCGGATAGGCAGACATCATAACAACGGGAATTTCTTTTGTTCTCTTGCTATTTTTCAGATAAGAGCAAATGGTAAGACCATCAGCACCGGGGAGTTGCTTATCTATCAAAAAAAGATCAGGAGTACCGTAATTATTTTCAAAAATGGCGCTACCATCGGGAAATATTGTCGTTTCGTAACCGGCTCTTTTTAAAATGATCCTCAATACATCCTGAATGCTTTCATCATCTTCTATTACACAAATTGTTTGAGCCATTATCTTATTTTAACAAATCCTGGGCCATTGAATAAAAATTTAATCTTAATACTCATAAGCGGGGGGTGAATATCTTAACGGAATAGTAAAACAAAAAATGGAACCCTTGCCTGGTTTACTTTTTACATCCAGGCTTCCGCCGTGATGTTTAACAATCTCAGAAGCAATATAGAGTCCCAGGCCTAATCCGGGATAACTATGTGTTTTATCATGCAATCTGAAAAAACGGTCAAAGATCTTTTTTTGCACATCAGCCCTGATCCCGATCCCGAAGTCCTGCACACAAACGGTAATATTTTCCTCAATAGATTTGGACGTAACAATTATTTTATCGGCATCGGGCGAATATTTTATCGCATTGGAAAGAAGATTATTCAACACCTGGCCTATTCTTTCTCTATCTGCGGTAATTTTTTTTCCTATATTCAGATCACTCAAGATCAAATGTTTTTTAGTGCCCAGTTGCATTTCTGCCACTGTCTCATTAATGAGTGTATCAATGTGAAAACTGCTTTCCCTGAGCTCCAACTGACCCTGCCTGATCCTGGTTATATCGAGCAGGTCTTTTATCAGGTTGTTAAGCCTATCAACCTGGAGGTTGAGTTTCTGAATTATCTCCATTGCCATCACATCATCTGTAGTAGAAAACATATCCTGCATAATCTGCACGTAACCTTTCAGGCTGGTAACCGGCGTTCTTAACTCATGACTGGCAATGCTAATAAATTCTTCCCTGTGCTGTTCCAGTTTTCTTTGTTCGGTAACATCATGATAGTTGGCCACAATGCCAGCTATACGGGGTTCGGCCAGCATATTGACGTACACGGCTTCTATATTCCGATAGTTTCCATCCTTATGCATCAGGCGGAATCCTGCTTTTACCATCACATTGGTACTGGATAATGCCTGCTTAAAGGCATTTACTTTTATCTTTAGATCATCGGGGTGAATGATCGGGTCTTTAAAAATATTTTTTCCTATTCTTTCATCAGGAGTGTAACCCAATACTCGTTCGACAGATTCGCTTTCATAAAAAATAGTTCCGTCTGCTGACAAAATACTAATAATGTCAGACGCATTCTGAACAAGAAGCCTGAAGCGTTCTTCATTTTCTTTCAACTGCCATTCAGATTTTTTGCGCTGTGTGATATCTTCCAGTACCAGCAACACACCATTTTTTTTAGGATCATCTCTATTTATGCGTGTCCCATTTACCCTGAGTACCCTTTCACCCAACAGTGGGAATGAGTGCTGGAGTTCAAATTGCTCAAAATTCTTACCCCTGGAAAAAAGTTCACTGACCCTGTTCCTTAGTTCCGGTATGTCCCACTGATAATTGCTGATCTCAAAAAAATCTAATCCCTCCACTTCGTCATCTCTTGTTTTAAAAATTTTAAAGAAAGCTCCATTGGCCATTCTTATGCGCATATCACTACTTAAAAGAACAAGGGGTTCATCAATGGTTTGTACAATGGCTTGCGCATAATCAACAGATTCTTTCAACTCGTTATTACGGCGTTGCAATTCCTCGTTAATAGTGTTAAGTTCTTCATTTGACGACTGTAACTCTTCTTTTGAAGTTTCGATCTCTTCATTAATGCTCTGCAATTCTTCGTTAGATGAAAGAACCTCTTCGCTGGATGATTGCAATTCTTCTCTTGTGGCTTCAAATTCCTCGCTCATTATTTTCATTTGCTCCCTGGCTTCACCTAATTGCTGCTTCAGCCTCATTATCTGTTTATCTTTCGAATCTTTTTTATTGTCCCGATTCTCTTTGCGCTCTGGCGTAAATAATGTCGAAGGTTTTATTTCTTTAAATACAATAAGGTAATAATTATTACGTGCGGACGACTTAACGGGTGTCACCTCGAGATTTAATTCTTTTGACTGGCCATTGTCTGAAAAAATGACACCTTCTTTTTTCATCGGCCTATTCTCTTTTTTTGCACGATGTAAAAGAGTTCGCAGGTCAAAAACCAGTTCATCTCTAACCATTTTTAAAAGATGCAGGCTGGCCTTGCCTGATACAGGCTGAAGAAATTGACTGGTAGCACCAAGAAAACGTTGTATATGCAGGTCTTTGTCTACTACAACACTGGCAGGTGTGTAACGGGATAGTAAAACCTTTTCCGTCTCCTTATCAATATTCACATCGGCAATTTCCTGTACAGCGACCTTTTTATTTTCCCTGATATTTTTTTGGGGATAATAACTACGCATTGAAAAATCAAAAGTGGAATTTGCATCCGTGTTTTTTTTGATGTAGATCTTATGATCTCTGCCAACCTGTGTAAATAACTCCGAGGAATTTCCGATGGTCTCGGATTTTCCCAGCAACAGGTGACCTGAAGGTCTTAGTGCATAGTGAAAGGCCTGTAATATTTTTCTTTGAGGATTTGTTTCCAGGTAGATCATTACATTCTGGCAGCTGATCAGGTCCATTCTTGAAAAAGGAGGATCATTCAACAGGTTATGAGTTGCAAAAATGCAAACATCTCTTATCGGCTTGGAAACCTGGTAGCTTCCATCAATTTTTACAAAATATTTTTTTAGCCGGCTTGAAGAAATATTTTCCATCGCGCCTTTTGAATAAATACCTGTTCTTGCTCTTTCAATAGCTGCGTCACTAAGATCAGTGGCAAATATCTGTATCGGCGTAGCGAGGGCTTTATTCCCGAGATATTCAAAAAGGCAGATCGCGGTGGAATAGGCTTCCTCGCCGCTTGAACAGGCCGGTATCCAGATACGTACGGGATCATTCGGCTTGCGCTCTTTCATTAAGGCAGGGAATATTTTTTTTGTGAGCGTTGCATAAGAATCCGCATCACGAAAAAAACTGGTCACACTGATCAGGAGATCTCTGTACAAAAGGTCGAGCTCGTCAGTATTTTGGTGAAGAAGCTTGATATATTCTTCTGTTTTTGCTATCCTGTTAAGCACCATCCGCCTTAGGATCCGGCGGGAGATAGTAGAAAGTTTATAATGAGAAAAATCAACGCCACGCTTATTGTGCAGCAGGAAATAGATCTTTTTTAATTCGGGTTCGCTGATCTTTAGTGTCTCTTTATTGGTAGCAGAAATTGTGTAAATGATCTTAGGGAATGCCTTCAGTTGTTTTGCTATATCTGTCGGCGAGAGAATAAAATCAATAAAGCCGGAATCAGCGGCACTTTTTGGCATGCCCTGGAACTTTGCCGATGCATTTTGTGCAAACGTAACGCCGCCTTCTGCTTTTACGGATTGAATTCCGACCGTGCCATCTGTAGCAATCCCGGAAAGTATAATGGCTATTGCTCTATTTTTGTAGGCTAAAGCCAGCGAGTGTAAAAAGAAATCGATGGAATGGAAGCTGCCATCAGTTTTGATCCGCGGAGAAAGTTTCAGCCTGCTGTCTTCAATGCTCATGTATGTATTGGGAGGGATCACATAGATATTATCCGCTGCAATGTGCATTTCATCATCCACCTGGTGAACCGGCATTTTGGTTTTTCTTTCAAGGATCTCCGGTAAAATACTTTCATGATTCGGCGCCAGATGCTGAATAATGACATAGGCCATTCCGAGATTTGGAGGTAAGTTTTCCAGCAAGGCCGAAATGGCTTCAATACCGCCGGCAGAGGCACCAATCGCTACAACAGGGAATAATTTCTTGTCCGGTATCGATTTTTTCCTTTTTGATTGAGCGGTTTTTGCAGAATTCCTTCTTGCAGGAGTTTTTTCAGCCGGCTTCTTTTTTGGTGATGGTGCTGCTTTCTTCGTTATACTGTTAGTCGTTTTCATGCTTCAATGGCTTGGAACAATGCGGGGTAGGGAAGGTACGCAATTATTAGTCAATGCGTTGGTTTAATGTTACATTAAAAAAGTAAGTAATCCCTGTCAGTCCTTGTGAATAGCGAACAATAGCTCTTTTAATTTTAGAATATGCTGCTGCAGATCTTTTGCCCGGTGGTTATATTCAGCGCTTAGTCTTTGCAATCCCTTTTCATCATTTTCCTTTGCAAATTTCTGGAGCAATAATTTTCTCTCTTCCATCATCCTCACAGCTACCCACAGGGTGTGTTCAGTGGCTTCAGATTGTTTAAGCATCAGATCACTCTCTGAAAAACTATGTCCTATGTGACATCTATAGTGCTTTGCCTTGCCAGCAGGCGGGTTTTCAATTTCCCATAAACCTCCTCCGCAGTCGGGGCAGGCATAAAGGCTTTTTTCACCGAGTTTCCGCACTTCATCAATAGCCGTTGCCGCTTTTTCGGAAAGCTTTGATTCTGCTTTCACATTGGCAGGCGCTGAAATTCCTTTTTCTTCAGCTTTATCAATGATCTCCAGGATGACCTCACCCATATTTTTTAAAGAAACACAATGATCAACTTCTATATTTTCTAAAACAGATAAAGGCATGTCAGGATATTCCGCTTCGTTCGGATCTTGAACAATGCAATGACCACCGCTTTGTTTAATAGCCATCATGCCTGCGGTGCCATCATTTAGAAACCCTGTAAGAATAATACCGATCACTTTTTCACCGTGACTGGCTGCTGCTGAACGAAACAACACATCAATGGAAGGACGAAAACGATTCTCGGCAGGCCCGCGTCCGATAACAATACGATCTTCTTTTGCAAGTAAGTGCTCATCCGGGGGCGCTATATAAATTTGTCCTGATTTTATTTCTTCGTTGTGTTCTGCAATTTTACAATCCAGCGAAGTATTTTTTTGAATGCGGTTTACCAGAATATCTCCCAACGCTGCCTTTGATAAATGTAACACTACGAAAACGGCTGCATTTAGATCAGTAGGAAATTGCGAAACTAATTCGGCTATAGCATTTAATCCACCTGCCGATGCACCAATCACAATAACAAAAGAGGGCCCGTCATTAGACATCATTTTAATGCAACAATATATATGCCCTTATTTCTTAAATAAAATGATGAAGATAAATACAGAATGTGCTTTAGAAAATCTTAGCTTAGGAGTTTTACATTTAACGGTAGCCAAGTTGTTGAACGTAAGGGATTTTCGTCGCCAGAACAGAATAATTATAACTTCTTTCAGAGAATAGGTCTATCTTCAGGCAGTGATCTTTGTTCTTTTAAGGTTTAGTATGGTTAGCTAATTTTTTACTCTTCAGTAACAGTAGTTCTTCTTTACTTTTTCCTCTTTGGGCTTCGATCACAAGCGCTTTATTATTCATTTTAATTTAATTGTTTTATGAACCTGTATGTTTCAAACTTAAGTTTTCACACTACCGATGAAGAACTAAGAAAATTATTTGCCGAATATGGCAACGTAACCTCCGCCAAAGTGATCACCGACCGGGAAACAGGTCGCAGCCGTGGATTTGGATTTGTGGAAATGGAATCTGAAAAAGATGGCAATGAAGCGATGAAGAAATTAGATCAAAAGGACATTGAGGGCAAATTGCTATCGGTTTCTATAGCCAGGGAAAAGCCTACACGCAATAATAATCGCAGGTGGTGACCTGGATTAGTGATAAAAATGGTGAGGTGGTTTCATGTTGATCCCAACTCACGACTATTTCATGTTATTTTCTCTTTTGGTAATGAGCCATCAATTCCCCCGAAGCGAGCACATGGCCCTTCATCGCCTCTTCCAGGGTGTTTTTATCTGACCCTGCCTGGATGGGCAGGTTGCTGTCCAATGCATATACTTTAAAAAAATAGCGATGAGAACCGGACGGGGGGCAAGGTCCGCCATAACCCGTATTACCAAAACTGTTCCTGCCGCTAGTGCCTGGTCTGCTGTTTTCTGCAATCGCCTCATTTGGCGGAATGTTCCATACCACCCAATGATCATATACTCCACGCGGCGCATCGGGATCTTCAACTACTAATGCGAGCGATTTGGTATTTTCCGGCAGATCGCTGACCTCGAGGGGAGGATTTACGTTCTCACCTTCGCAGGTATACTTTGGCGGAATATGACCACCATGACTGAATGCGACGCTTCTTACTCTTAAGCCGCTGTTATTTTCTCTGGACATAAATAAAGGTTTAAAAAAACTTTGAGCCATAAGCTACAAGGAGGATGAATTCTCTCAAGGCTCATAGCCCAAAGTTCTCTTCAGCTGAAATAATTAATGCTTCAATGCCTTTTGAATGGCTTTTGCTGAGTCAAGATGCATTTTTAGTGTGGGCAATGTTTTGTCTACCCATGCTTTTACATCCGGATCCTTTGTATTATTTGAAGCTTTTTCAAAATCGTTTACTGCCGACTGATGTCCACTTACCATGGCATCGATATAGGCCTTGTCAAAATCCTTTCCTGACTTTTTACTCAGATCATCTATTTTCTTTTGATGATCTTCTCCAATCGTTTCGGGCAGAGTTACCTTTTTTCTTCCTGCGAGGCTCTTCAATTCTTCACCTGCCTTTGAATGATCTTTTGTCATCATCTCTCCAAAATCCTTTACTCTCTTACTTGAAGCCTTATCCTGAGCAATTCCTCCGAGTTTTACTTCCGTCATTCCTACATCTGCGACTTTCACCATAAAATCTGAGGT
>Ga0066709_100002524_pt1 | contig 13397 bp, 16 predicted proteins | sample GraSoiAngelo_158_FD_79665 | JGI IMG/M metagenome (GOLD analysis project Ga0066709, IMG submission 79665) | Grasslands soil microbial communities from the Angelo Coastal Reserve, California, USA - 14_1009_16_30cm | ecosystem: Environmental > Terrestrial > Soil > Grasslands | place: USA... | reverse complement strand
GATGTTACGCACCGCGATCTTTCTCCGACAGCGATTCGCCCAGGGGGCGAATCTTGACTCTATCGTGGAGATATGGTATCCGTAATGCCTTGTTTTTAGGGTGGAGATCGTATGAGACCTACGGAATACGAGATCGTCATCTTCCCCGGGACCACCCGGCCCCGTCGTTTCACTCTCAAGCGGCGCACGGTCGGTATCCTGCTCGTCACCACGATTCTGGCCGCCGTTCTCGAGGTCGCTTTTCTGGTCCAATATGTGGCCCGGAGCGGAGAATTATGGGAACTAGAGGACTTACGCTCTGAAGCCGCTCAGCATCGTCAGCAAGCGAGCATGCTCTCGACTGGGATGGAAGACCTCCGAAAGCAATTGTCCACCATGCGGGACATTAATCTGAGGCTTCGGGTCATGTTAGGGCTGGACCCGCCGAAGCCCTCGTCCACCGGCCCGGGATTGGGTGGTAAGGAAGAATCGAACGCGGCGCCGGCGCTCGACGTCGGAGGAGAACGTGCGTCGTTCTCGGAAATCGCCACGCGGCTCCAGCAGAAGATCGAGTGGCTCCATCATGAAGCGCTGACACAACAGGAGCATCTCCAGGAATTGAACCACATTGCGGGGGAGCGGCGGGCGCAATGGGCGGCCACGCCGTCAATCTGGCCGGTCAGAGGTTGGCTCTCTTCCCGCTTCGGGCATCGCATTTCACCGTTCACGGGCATGGACACGATGCACGGCGGCGTCGATATCTCGGCGCCCATGCATACGCCCGTGATTGCCCCGGCAGCCGGGACGGTGACGTTTGCCGGAACGGAGGCCGGCCTCGGCAACGTGGTGATAGTATCCCATGGCTATGGTCTGAAGACGACGTATGGCCATCTCTCGAAAGCCCGAGTGAAAGCCGGGCAGACTGTCAAGCGCGGAGATATTCTTGGAGAAGTCGGCAGCACCGGTCTTTCCACCGGGCCCCATCTCCATTATGAAGTGGAAGTCCACGGTCGCCCCGTAGATCCGACCAAATACATTATAGATTAAGGTTTGCCCGCGGGGGCTGAACTCGCCGGACCAGTCTCGAAAATCTCGTCCACGGATTTACTGGTCCACTCCACATAGTAATCGGTAGTCCCGACTGCCCGCAACACGGTCGCCGCTGTATCGATCAACGACACCGGACGCTTGATCTCGTACCCTCGTTTGATCCCCGGCCCGGCGGCGATCCACGGAATCGTCATGTCCTCAGGCGAATTGGTTCCATGCGTCAGGTCGTGACCGCCATGATCGGCCGTGATCAGGAACACCGTCCGGTCGTAGAGTCCCAGTTCCTGAAAGCCCTTGATGAGACTTGCGATCGCCCGGTCGATATCTTCCACGGCTCGCAGGTAGGGTTTGCTCATCCAACCCTTGTCGTGTCCAGCGGTATCCACGTCCGCGAAATGCACCATGAACAGAGAAGGTTTTCCTTCCGTCGCAGTCTTGTAGCCGGTGACGACCTCATTCACGATCCTCTGAGAGCGGCAGGTGGGATCATTCTGGCTGCAGAGGTTGATGATGAGACGGCGATCAGGCTTTGCCACGTGGAGCAACTTCTCCTTGTTGAGGTACACCCCACCCCATTTGCCGTCTGCAAACGACGCAATCTCAAAGAAGGTCGGCGCCTTCAGGTATCCGCGCGCGGGATCATACTCATTCCAGTTGACGCCGTGCTGTTCGACGGTCAGCCCTGTCAGCACTGAGGCGAATGCCGGCAAGGTGAGACTCGGAGTGACCGTTTGGGCTTTCATCGTGGACGCTCCACGCTTGATGAGACCTTCGATAGCCGGCACTTTCGCGTGCTTGAGTGCATCGGGCCGCAACCCATCCACCATGATCACGACGATTTTATCGGCCTGACCCTCCGCGGCGCTCACAGCCGGCAGCATCGCGCTGAGCGCGCCTAGTATCACGGTGAGCAGCAAGATGGCAACGGCGTTCCGCGGCCGACCAACGAGTACCTGCATGCCAGCCTCCTCTAAATAAATGCCAAGAGTCGCGGCATTTTACACAAGCGAAAATGCGAATACCACATGAAATCCGCTGCTCAACGACATGCAACAGGCCCTGGGCATGCTTGACTGTCGTCAAACCCCTCTTGTAGAGTGGCGCGCAGGACACGCAGTCGAACAGCTCTGGAGGCTCTTAATGTCGGATGCGCCTCCCGCCTCACTCCCATTTGCAGCACAGGCGGTACCGTTTCATGAGATGCTGGCGACGGGAAAAATCCCGGCTGGGCTTCTCTCCAGTCCCTATGTGGCTGAACAATTCACCGAGCGCTTGGTGCATTACGTGCTCAGCGTCCCGTCCGGCAGCTATACGATGGCCAACCTTTCGAGATTGCTGGAGCAGATCGATTCCCGCCAGCAGGTGACGTTTTTTCGAAAGTTGAAGGAGACGAGTCCGGAGAGCCTGAAGGATTTCGCGCCGCTCTATTACGGCTTCATGTCTGAGTTCAAGGAATTACTGTTCACCTAGCCTTCAGATTCATTCAGCAGATCGAAGACGAAGAGGCGTGGCAGGCTTCCTTGCCGGTGGGCTTCCAGTCTTTGGCCAGGTTTTGAGCGTCGTCGATTTGGCGCGGTGTCATGGATTTGGAGAGCGCGAGTCGCGCATTGTAGGCGTGCTCGTGGCCATTCACGGCCGCGAGATTGAACCACATGTGGGCGCGCGTATAATCCTTCGGCACGCCATATCCTTCTTTGTACATGACGCCCAAATTATATTGGGCTTCCGCCAACCCCTTCTCGGCGGCCGATTGATACCAGCGGAGCGCCTGCGTGTAATCCTGACGGACGCCCTTGCCTCGTGAATACATCCATCCGAGGTTGGACATGGCCCTGGGGTATCCGCCTTCCGCTGCCGCGCGGTACCACCGTACGGCTTCCGCGTAGTCCTGGGGTACGGCCTTTCCGCTGTAATACATCACTCCCAGGTAGAATTGAGCTTCGGGTTGCCCGCCCTCAGCCAGCGGTCGAAACTCTTTCAAAGCCGTGGCGTAGTTTCCAAAGTAATAGGCGCTGAGGCCTTCCTTGAAACCTGCCACTGCCACGCAGGGCGCCGACAGCAGAAGAAGCGTGGCGACGAGCGTGCGAAATGTGGTGATCGGCATTTCATTACCTCGTGACACGGAGCGGCGGGTTCATAAATGCCGGGACAATGACCGCCATGGATGTCCCGATCAAGAATGCTGTGAGAACCAGCATTGCGGTTTTCGTCCATCGGTTCATAATGTCCCTCACTGAACGATCGTGAGATGGAAACCTTCCACCGCAATGACGCCTAAAGTGTGTCACCGTGACTCGTTATGAGCCATCCCCCAAAGGTGGGAGCGCTCATGCTTCCTGTTGACAGACCAAGCACGGCGATTTGAAATCCTGAGAGCCTTCGACATACACTTTTCAACCATGAAGACCCATGATCAAGATTTTGACCGGCGCGCAGAACGAATTCCGCATCACGGGGTCGGCTTATCCGTGGACCTCCATGCTCCGGATGTTCTTGAGCTTTCAGATGCGCTGCGCCGGGCGGGTCTGACGCCTGACTATTTAGAAGTGTTCAAAGCACCGACGTCCGAGTTGTTGCGTGTGCGCCAGGTCCTGGCCGAGACGAGGTTTGCCTACCATGCGGAAGGACTGTGGTGCATCGACCCTGAGATGACCGCCCGTTACCCTTGGAAAGAGGCCGCCGATACGATCGCTCGCCACGCGGACGCGCTCGGCGCCGCGTGGGCCAATCATGAATGCGCCGGTAAGCAATTGGGTGGGTACTCCTTTGGGACCTACTTGCCGCCGGTCTACACCAACGAAATCGCTGACGCGACGGCGGCCAATGTCCGATTGTGTCAGGCTCGTCTCGATGAGTGGAATCTCGAAAAAGGCCGCTCCGGTACGCCGCTCCTGTTGCTCGAACTCGCGCCATTGACCTATTTTGGAGTCGGCGATATCGCCGTGGCCGAGTTTTTCAGGCAGATCGTTGATGCCGCTTCCTGCGGGCTCGTCCTCGACATTGGACATCTCTGGACGGTATGGCGGTATCGTGAACGGGGCTCCGGGGCGGACCTGGAAACTTTTGCCGCGGAGTTTTTGGCGGCATTTCCGCTCCACCGTGTCCTTCAGGTACACCTGGCCGGTCTTGGGCCACAGGATTCACACGCTCCCCAGGAGACGTTTCCATGGTGGATCGATGCGCATGACGCGCCGGTTCCCGAGGTGTTGTGGAAGCTGTTGCGCCAGGTGTTGGATCATCCGGGCTTAGTGTCGCTCAAGGGCATCGCCCTCGAGGTCGATACGAAAGAGATCCCTATGATCGTCGAAGAGTTCCGCCGATTGCAGGATGAGACAGGTCATGCCTTTCGCTCGCGACCGGTGCCGTTGCGTGCTGCGGTTCCCTACAGGGTGCGGCGAGGGGAGGCCATCAAACGGAGCATGGGGTACGAGACCTATGCGCGGGTGGTGTCCGGACAACAGGCACTGGCGGACAGTGATCTCCGCCGGTTCGAAGATGGCCTTGAGAGGGAAGGACTGAGGCGTTATTGCACGGTCTATCTTCCGCATGAGCTCATGACGTGGGGGGGAGATCTCGAAGAGTTATTTCCCGACGTGTGGCGTTCTCTGAGGGCACGAGGGCTGACCGACCGGGACTTTGTGCGATTTTGGTTCGGCAAATCAACGGCGGTCATCGAACCCTACGATTTTTTCTCTTTGAAGCTGACGTGCTGGGGCGCATTCGTTCATGCCTGCGCGCCAGAGCTCGCTGCCCGGGTCGATCTCGACATTGAGCGGCTGCGCAGATCGCATGACGAGCTGAATGGCGAGCCTTCTGCCGAGAGTCCATCTGTGTCGATGACGGCTCTGCATGCGCGAGCCATAGATGACCAATAGCGTGGGCCGGATCAACAAATATTTTACCGAGCAGGGGTATTGCTCGCGGCGAGTGGCGGACACGCTGGTTCAGCAGGGCCGGGTGACGATCAACGGGCGTATCGCCGTACTGGGCGATCAGGTGCAGGCGGACGATGTCGTGCGCGTAGACGGCCGCGTGCTCGCGCAGGATCGCCCGGCCGTCTATCTCGCCTATCACAAACCCGTCGGTGTCACGAGCACCACGGAGCTTCATGTGAAGGACAATATCATTCATGCCGTCGGGTACCCCGAACGAATTTTCCCGATCGGCCGGTTGGATAAGGACTCTTCCGGTCTGATCCTGCTCACCAATGACGGCGACATCGTCAACCCCATTCTGAGAACGGAATTCGGGCATGAGCGCGAATATGTTGTGACACTTGACCGGCCGTATGCACCGTCGTTTCTCAAGGCCATGGAACGGGGAGTCGTCGTGCTGGGTGAAAGAACCCGGCCATGCCGGACCGTTCCGGTCGATCAGACCTCATTCCGGATCATTCTCATCGAGGGACGGAACCGCCAAATCCGCCGGATGTGCTCGGCCCTTGGCTATCGCGTGACGGCCCTCGTGAGGAACCGTATCATGGGGATTGTGCTGGGCGAGCTTGAACCGGGACAGTGGAGAGCTCTCTCGGGTACGGAACGGCGCGAGCTGCTTTCGGCGGTCGGCCGGACTCACCGCAGGGCGGTCTCATGATTCCTCAGCGTGTCCTGCTGATCATTCCGCCGTTGACTCAGATCAACACGCCCTATCCTTCGACCGCCTACCTGACGGGTTTTCTCACCGCGCGCGGCTATGATGTCTGGCAGGCCGATCTCGGCATTGAAATGGTCCTCGCGCTCTTTTCTCGAGACGGACTGTCACAGGTCTTCGCCCGGATCAGGGGTATTCCCGAGGAAGATGTGCCGGCTGCGGCAAGGCCGATGCTGGCTCTGCAGCGGGCCTATCTTGATACGATTGAGCCGGTGGTGCGGTTCCTCCAAGGTCGCGATCCCACGCTTGGAACGCGTATTTGCAGCGGGGCGTTCTTGCCGAAAGGTCCTCGGTCTACCGACATGTCGGACGACGTGGGCGCCTTTGGCACTCTGGGTGTCTCTGATCACGCGAGATACTTGGCGACATTGTACCTGGAGGATATCGGCGACCTCGTTCGCGAGACCGTGGCCCCGCAATTCGGACTGAGCCGGTACGCCGAAAGCATCGGGACCTCGGCCGGTTCGTTTGCTCCCATCGCCGACGCACTCGATCGTCCACTGAGTTTCACCGATGAATTGATGGCGCAAGCGTTGTGGCACCATATGGAGGCGACCGACCCGACCGTCATCGGGCTGTCTGTGCCGTTCCCGGGCAATCTGTATGGCGCGCTCCGGATCGCCCAGGCAGTGAAGTGCCGATATCCGGCGGTACGCATCGTGCTCGGCGGAGGATATGCGAATACCGAGTTGCGCCAGTTGAACGAGCCCCGGCTCTTCGACTATGTCGATTACGTCAGCTTGGACGACGGGGAACGGCCGCTGCTCTGCGTGTTGGAACATCTCTCCGGTAAACGCGACGAGGCGGAATTGTGCCGCACGTTTGTGCGCTCCCACGATCGGGTCGTCTGGCGCGACGGGGCGCGGGAGACGGATTTCGGACAGGGGGAACTCGGCACGCCGACCTACCGCGGGCTCCCGATGGAGCGCTATCTTTCTGTGTTGGAAATGCTGAACCCCATGCATCGGCTCTGGTCGGACGGGCGATGGAACAAGCTCACGGTGGCGCATGGGTGTTATTGGAAGCAATGCACGTTTTGCGATGTGGGTCTCGATTACATCGGCCGGTATGAGGCCTCCCCCAGCAAGCTATTGGTGGATCGCGTGGAGGCCTTAATTGCCGAGACCGGACAGACGGGCTTTCATTTCGTGGATGAAGCCGCTCCGCCGGCCGGGCTGAAGGCGCTGGCGCTGCTTCTCCTGGAGCGTGGCCTGACGATTTCATGGTGGGGGAATATTCGCTTCGAGCAGGCCTTCACGCCGGACCTGTGCCGTCTTCTCGCCGCCTCGGGGTGCATCGCGGTCAGCGGCGGATTGGAAGTCGCCTCCGATCACGTGCTGGAGAGGATGAAGAAGGGCATCACGGTGGATCACGCCGCTCGTGTCGCCCACGCGTTCAAGCAAGCCGGGATCATGGTGCATGCCTATTTGATGTACGGGTTTCCGGGAGAAACGATCGCCGAAACAGTGGAGTCCTTGGAGCGGGTGCGGCAGATGTTCGCGGCCGGAGTGATTCAGTCCGCGTTCTGGCATCGATTCATGGCGACCGCGCACAGTCCGATCGGGCTGGACCCGGCGAGCCACGGCATCCGGATTACCCCTCGAACGTTCGAAGGGTTTGCGCACAACGATCTCACCCATGAAGACCCGGCGGGTGGAAATCCGAGCTGGGTGGGCGAGGGTCTGAGAAAAGCGGTCTTCAATTATATGCGTGGCGTGGGACTGGAGGACGACGTCCGGCAATGGTTCGACCGTCTGGTCCCGCGTCCAGGGATACGGTGCGATGCGACCGCCAGGGCGCTGGGCAGGCGTGCCCGTCTCGATGACCCTGACGGCGAACGGCGTTTTGTGTGGATCGGTGGAGATCCGGTGGCCGAGCCGTTCGGTCATGACCGGCGGCGGCTGATCCTTCCGACCTGCACGCACGATGAGGACCTGCGTCTCTCGTCAGCGCACGCCGACTGGCTGTTGACGTTGATTCGCCGTGCCACGCCGGTGCGTGAACAAGGAGGAGAAGCCTATCCTTCGCTCAAAGACACGCGCTGTCAGTACCCTCTCGGCGGACCGAAGGCATTTGATGTGCTCCTTCGCACTTCGGCATGGAAAAAGACGCGGCACGCCGGGTTGTTATTGGTCTAGGCGGATCGATGTCATCCACCGTAGAGATTCTTCATGACGCCGCAGAGATCAGCCGGAAGGCTGCGGAGATGTTTATCGCACTGGCGGCGGACGTGCATCGGCACCAGCGGACATTTCATGTCGCGTTGGCGGGCGGCAGCACGCCGAAAAGCATGTACGGACTGCTCGTCTCGCCGGGCATGCGCGAGCGCGTGAACTGGAAGCTGGTGGCATTTTTTTTTGGAGACGAGCGGGCGGTCCCGCCGGAGCATCCGGACAGCAATTACCGGATGGCCTATGATGCGATGTTTCGGTGCTTGGATCTCACGGCGGGCCAGGTCCATCGCATGAAGGGAGAACGCGGTGATCTACAGAAGGCCGCCACGGACTATGAGGATGAGTTGCGGGAGGTGTTCGGAGGGCGCATTCCGGAATTCGATCTCATCCTATTGGGCATGGGCCCTGATGGCCATACCGCGTCCCTCTTTCCCGGCGATCCTGCCTTGAAGGAGACCGCGCGTTGGGTGACGCCGGTGTTCCAGGCCCCCAAGCCGCCTCCTCAGCGTCTCACGCTGACCATTCCTGTATTGAACCATGCCAGGCAGGTGATCTTTCTGGTCACAGGGGAAGAGAAGGGGAATGCGCTCCGTGAAGTCTTGAAAGGTGACGCCCCGCCCATGCTTCCGGCCGCGGTAGTCAATGCCGGCGCCCCGCGGGTCACGTGGCTGGTGGACCATCCGGCAGCTCAGAAACTGTGAGGAGGACGGGTTGAGCGGGGTTATTCCAGCCAAGAAGGTTTACTGTCGTAATAGTCGACGGGGCCATGGGGATGCCGCGCGCGAAAGGCTTTGAAGCGCTGCAGTGCCGTCTGATATCTCCGATCCGACATCCAGTACAGTTTGTGCGGCATCGTGATCAGATATTGTTCGACCTTCCAGACATTCTTGCGTGAGAACCGCCAGTCGTAGCTGCCGAGATCATAGAGGTTGCCGACTCCGTATCCGACAAGCCGGCCGGTCAAATCGACATATGGGTCCACATACGTGAGGACCAGTTCGCGGACAGAACGGAACACGGGCTTCCGACCTTCAAGTCCCGCATCGCGAGAGCGGGCGATTGCGCCCCATTTACCATCGTTCAGAAACAGAAACAGAATGTGGTCGAGGAGATCCACGGATTCAAGGCTCAACAGAAGCGGAGGATAGCCATGGTGTTCCAGGATCGTCGCGGCGGTCATCGCCGCTTCAAGACAATGCGCGGTGTGTGCGGCGAGCACCCCCCGGAACGACCGGCATGTTTCCTTGTGCCTCTCCCGGTTGTAGGGAATCCGGTTAAGAAATTGCTGAACGGCAAGCGGTGTTCGATATCGTTGAATGATCCGCCATTCTGTGGCGGTGAAGGCGGACCGAGGAGGGGGCACGGTGTGGAGCAGACGAGACCTAGAAGATGCCGGCCTGCTTCTGCAGCCAGCGAATATAGGTGACGATCTGCGCGACGTCTTCTTTGCTCACACCCGGCACTTTCGGCATGTCCCCGAATTTCCAATGATGCGCCCGTACGCCCATCTCAGCGGCCCGGTAGAACGCGATGTCCGCATGATGGTTGGGTTCGTAAATCTTATCGAGAAATGGAGGGCCTTGGGGCGTGCCCTTGGCGCCGACACCGTGACATTGCGCGCAATTGTTATTGAAGAGGCGTTCGCCCTTCATGAGATCGCCTGGAGGCTTGGGCGCATCGGCCGCCGCCGCGGGAAGGACGCCGAGCAGGAGAACCACCAACGCCTGCAGGAACACCTTCATTTCCCTTTGTCTGATTCCGCCGGTTTCGGACCGATTTCCGCGGCCTCCCAGAAACGGTACCGAATCGAAGGATTTTGATTGCTCTCAGCGTTGGGATTGTCATAGAGGCAGCGGTCCACGGTGTGGATCTCGTCTTCCGTGAACTCGATCGTGACCGGCTGTTTCCAGAACTGGTCCAGGGTGAAGTAATCCGACGAGTTGGGCATGGATTTGAGTTCCTGCTGCATGCGTTGAAAGGCGGGGCCGTCCGTGCCCGTGATCTGCTTGTGGTTTCGGTCGATACACCATTTCAAGACTTCTGCGATGCCGTACCGTGTCAAGGTAATTTTACGTGTGCCTGCCATCGTGCCCTCCATGAAAAGCCGTGTCAGTCTACCCGAACCTTTTGTTTATTGACAAGCCCACGGGCCCCATTTTGCATTCCGTCCACGCTTCGGGTAACCTCACAGCCTTTTGACGGCGAGGGGAACGAGATGACGCACAACCCCGGTTTTTTGAAACTGGTCGAGCAGGCGAAGCGCAACATTCGCGAATGCACTGCCGCGGACGTCAAAGCGAAGATGGATCGCGGCGAGACTTTTCAGTTCATCGATGTCCGAGAAGACCAAGAATTCGCCAAGGACCATGCGAAGGGTGCGGTGCATCTTGGACGTGGCATCATTGAACGGGACATCGAAACGATGGTTCCGGACAAGCATGCGGACATCGTGCTGTACTGCGGGGGAGGCTTTCGATCGGCGCTCGCGGCCGACAATCTTCGGCTGATGGGGTACACCCACGTGGTGTCGATGGACGGCGGCATTCGCGCATGGCGCGAAGCGAGATATCCCGTGGAGCGTGGATGACAGGACCGCCACACGACGGCGCGTTGAGGGTCTCAGCGGTGACGACAGGCAAATGAAGAATCTGCCGACCGAGACGTCGCCAGCCGCCCCCGTTGTGCCTGCCGATGTCCAGCTTCCCGAGATCACCCTGAAGGCGGTCGTTCTCTCCATCGTTCTCGCAGCGGTGTTGGCGGCAGCGAACGCGTATCTCGGGCTGTTTGCCGGCATGACCGTGTCTGCATCGATTCCGGCAGCCGTGGTGTCCATGGCCGTGCTCCGAATGTTCCGGCACTCCAATATTCTGGAGAACAATATCGTCCAGACGGCCGCCTCGTCCGGCGAGGCGCTTGCGGCCGGGATTATCTTTACCATTCCTGCGCTGCTCCTGATCGGGCATTGGACCGTCTTTGATTACCGGCAGACGATGACCATCGGCTTGGTCGGGGGACTGCTTGGCGTCCTGTTCACGATTCCTTTGCGCCGCACGCTGGTCGTGGAGGCGGGGCTTCGCTATCCCGAGGGGCTGGCGACGGCGGAAGTCTTAAAGGTCGGTTCCATGGTGCACGTACCCGTGCACGAGGACACCGCGTTGCAGGCGGGTGGCGCTATGCGAGGCTTTCAGGCCTTGTTGCTCGCAGCCGGGATCGGCGCCACCGTCAAACTTGCAGAAAGCGGTGTGCGGCTGTGGACCGAGGCGTTGGAAGGCGCCGCGCGCGTCGGCGGCACCGTCTTCTACGGCGGGATCAATCTCTCGCCGGCCTTGATCGCCGTCGGCTTCATCATCGGCGCGAATACAGCGTGGGTCGTCTTTCTCGGCGGAGCGATGGCGGCCTGGGTGTTCGTGCCGCTCTATGGCGTGGTGTTCGGCGTTGCCGAGGGGACGGCGATGAATACCGTTCAGCTGATTTGGAAATCTCACATCCGCTACGTCGGGATCGGGGCGATGCTGATCGGCGGACTCTGGACGTTGTTTCAGCTTCGCGGATCTCTCTGGGCTGGGTTGCATCGCGCGGTGACACGCGCCAGCCGTGTGCGTCATGCACACGCCGTCGAACTCCGGACGGAACGCGATGCGCCGCTTCCCTGGATCGTCATCCCGTTCGTCCTGACATTAATCCCCATGGCCATGATTTATACCGAGGCGGTGGGCGGCGTCGGGGTCGCGCTTGTCATGACCGTCATCATGTCGTGCGCAGCATTTCTGTTCTCTGCTGTGGCGGGGTATATGGCGGGCCTTGTCGGCAGTTCCAGCAACCCCGTGTCAGGCGTCACGATCGCCACGATCGCTCTCTCGGCCGTCATCCTCGCCCTGTTGATGGGATATGACAACCCAGCGGGACCCGCCGCGGCGCTGCTGATTGGCGCGGTGGTCTGTTGTGCGGCCGCGATGGGGGGAGATAATTTGCAGGATCTGAAAACGGGCCATGTGGTGGGCGCGACGCCTTGGAAGCAACAGATCATGCAGGTGGTCGGCGTGGCGACAGGCGCGTGTGTCATCGTGCCCGTGTTGAGTCTGCTGCAAGCGAAGTACGGAATCGGCGAGATCACGGCCGAACATCCGCATCCTCTCATGGCTCCCCAGGCGACCGTGATGGCCAGCCTCGCGCAAGGTGTGTTCGGTGACAGCATTCCATGGAACCTTGTGCTGGGAGGTGCGGCCTTGGGTGTCCTCGTGATTCTCTTCGACCGGCGGCAACAGGCGCGAGACGCCGTTTTCAGGATGCCGGTCCTGGCCTTCGCGCTCGGATTGTATCTACCGCTCAAATTGTCTGCCGCGATCCTGGTCGGCGGCCTGGTCGCGGAATGCGCAAGGCGTGCGCGCGGAAGCCACGCCATCTCCGAAGGCAGCCGTGGCCTGCTCTGCGCGGCCGGCCTCGTGACCGGCGAAGCGCTGATGGGAATCGTCCTGGCCGTGCCGGTCGCGCTGAGCGGCGTCTGGCCGGGGATGCCTGCCGATCCCGTGCAGTTGTTCGACACCCCACCTTGGAATGGATGGCCGGGATTTGTCATCGTGGTCGCCGTGGGGATCTGGCTGTTTAAGCAGGCATCCCGCGGCGAGCGAATGGCCGTTTCATGAAGCCCCTCGGACCGTACGGGCGAGCGATCGCGTTTGGCATCCTTGGCCTCGTGTTCGTCGGAGCGTGGATGGTTCATGCGTATCGGCAGGGCGCGGACAATCTCACATTGTGCGGGACACTGCAACCCGGCGGACAACGCGCCGAGCTCGTGAGGGCATTGGGTGCTCCGACCGGCAGCACGGTCAACCCGGCCAAGACACGCCTTGCGCTCCGCTTCGCAAGCCCGTTATTCGCCGAGAAGCCGATTCGCGCGGTGGTCAACGTTCGGGATGATGTGGTGGTGGAGATTGATTGCGGAAACGGCCGTGTGGTCACCTCCGACAAGTATTGAGGCGCTTTCAGTTGAACCGTTCAGGGGTATTCCGTATACTGCTGCCATCCCGGAGAAGATCACGCCATGAAGGAATATGTCCTCGCCTTGCTGGTCTTGATCGTGGTGTGGGTGAATAAAGACCACATCGTCCCGGTCAAATATCAGTTCTGGGCGACTCAGGATAGCCACCTCCGAGTCTACAACAACTCTGACAAGGACATTGGCGACGTCGTCGTCTATGTATGGGCAAAGCCGCACAGTCTCGGGACGGTCAAAAAAGGGGAATCGGCAGAGGTGACGGCCAAGCGGAGCCGTGACCTCACGGAAGTCGTCATCGTGTTCAAATACGGCAATGAGAGGGTGGATAAGCATCTCGGGATCCTGGATGAAGAATCCGACTATCAAATGAGTATCTTCGTCAATTTCGCGGGAGTCGTCACCAATCAACCCGGGATCGTAGGGTCGTCAGCCCAACAGTCCAAGCCATAGAGTCCTTTATTGCCGCCTCCGGATCTTCCTCTCATCATCTGCTTCGGCGACAGTTTGACCGCAGGTTTTCAATCTCCGACCGCAACCCTTCCTGAAGG
>Ga0066709_100002523_pt1 | contig 13400 bp, 8 predicted proteins | sample GraSoiAngelo_158_FD_79665 | JGI IMG/M metagenome (GOLD analysis project Ga0066709, IMG submission 79665) | Grasslands soil microbial communities from the Angelo Coastal Reserve, California, USA - 14_1009_16_30cm | ecosystem: Environmental > Terrestrial > Soil > Grasslands | place: USA... | reverse complement strand
CAGCGCCAGCGTCAGGGCGGCCTCGCGGGTCACCGGTACGGCGAGCCCGACACCGTCCGGCCGGCCCGACCAGATCGCGCTCACCCAGCCGTACGGCGCCACCAGCACCGACCAGACCGCCGGTGCGACGGCCACCACGGCCGGTACCGTGGCCAGCCCGGTGACGGTACCGGCCACCGCGAGCGCGCCGGCCGGTCGCCGTACCGCCGCGACCGTGCCGGCCGGTCGCCGTACCGCCGCGATGGCCACGGCGCCGCACAGTCCGGCGAGGCCGGCGTAGGGGCCGGTCAGCGTGGCGAGCACGATCCCGGCCCCGGCGAGCGGCACGGCGACCAGGCCCGCCGGTCCGTACCCGGGCCACACCCGGCGCAGGCCCAGCACGCAGAGCGTCGCCAGCACCAGGCCCGCCGCGGCCGCCGGGCGCGACCGGTCCGGTACCGCGGCGGCGGCGAGCAGCGGCAGCGCGACCAGTGCGGTACCTGCCGCGACCGCACCCAGCCCCGGCCGTACCCGCCGGGCGAGCGCCGCCACCAGTCCCGCGCCGGCGACCAGCGCGGCGGTGACGGCCAGCGTGTCGACCGGCCGGCCCAGCGACGCCGCCACCGCGTGCCCGGCCAGAAGCAGGGCCGCCCAGCCGGCCACCCGGGTCCGGCGGCGCACCATCGCCAGCGCGACCAGCGACCCGGACACCACACCGTCCACAATGGACGGTGCCCACCAGGCGAGCGGCAGGGCGGCCGGTACCGCCAGCGCGACCGGTACCGCGGCCGCGGCGGCGACCTCGACGGTACGGCCGAACAGGGCGGCCACGGCGACGGCCAGCAGGACCAGCGTGAGCACCGGTTGCGGGTGGGTACCGGTCGCGGTCGGCCCCGGTACCGCATGCCAGACCGGCAGGTTCGCGGCGACCGTGCGCGCCCCGTCGACCGCGGCGGCTCCGGCGGCGACCAGGCCGAGCGGCGCGGCCCAGACGGCGAGCCCGACCCGCGGCCCCGGCCGCAGCGTGGCGGGCAGCGCCCGGACCGCCAGCGCCAGTCCGGCGAGTACCGCGGCGAGCACCGGCATCGCCCACGCCGGCCGGCCGGCGAGCGCCACCGTGCCGGCCGCCCCGACGAGCGCGGCGGCGACCAGCCCGGCACCGATCCGGGTGACCGCGGTGCGGACCGGCGCGAGCAGTGGCGCCCGGCCGGCCACCAGCGGTACCGCGGCGACGAGCACCAGAACCGCACCCGACCGGAGTGCGGCCGGCACGGTACCGGCGGACAGGTCGGCCGCGAGCGCCAGCCCGGCCGCCCCGATCCAGGCCACACCGGCCAGGCCCGCGGCCGCGATGCCCAGCGCGTACCCGCGCCGGCGCCACCCGACCGCCACGTCGCCCAGCGCCACGGTCGCCGCGACCGCGGCCCAACCCGCCGGGTCGAGACCGGCCCGCGCGGCGAGCAGCGGCAGCACCGGCTGCGCCAGCACCAGCCCGGCGAAGCGCGGCCCGACCAGGCCGGTCACCCGGGCGTACCCGGCCGCGACCGCGGCGGTCAGCGCGCAGACCGCGCCCGCATAGCCGGTCGGATCCAGGCCGGTCGCGACCCCGGCCAGATCGACGTACCACGCCGCGTACCCGTCGAGCAGCACCAGCAGCAGCCCGAGCGCGGCGAACGTCTCCGCGGTCGCGGACAGCCGCCGGGCGAGCGCCACCGGCGGTACCGCGAGCACGAGCGCCGTGGCGGCGGCGAGGATGACCGCCCGGCCGGTGACCCCGAACCGTGCCCAGGCGACCGCGGTGAACACGATCGCGGCGCTGCCCAGCAGCAGCCCGCCGAGGATGAACAGCGCGTTCTGCACCGTGCGGGTGGACGCCTCCGGTCGCGCGGCATGCGCCGGCTCCGCCGGCCGCGCGGCATGGGCCGGCTCCGCGGGACCTGCCGGCGGCGCCCCGGCGGCCGGCGCAGCCGCGGCGGCCGGGCCGCCGACCCGCGCCGTCACCCGGGCGGCCAGCAGATTGCGGTGCTGCCGCAGGTCCTCCAGGCGGGCGGCCGCGGACAGGTACCGGTCGCGCGCCGTGTCCACCGCCACGGCCAGCGCCGCGTACCGCGCGTTGAGCGCGACCACCTCGGCCGCCTCCGGGTCGGGTGGCCGGTGGCAGGCCGGGCAGCCGCTGTCGAGGTCGGCCGGGGCGTGACAGGTCGGGCAGGGGTACTCGCTGGTCATGCCGCCATGGTCGGCAACCGCCCGGACCGGCGGCATCGGCTGCGGTACTCACTACCGGCTGAGTAGTACCTAGCCGGATCAGGGCTGCTGGAACGCGGCCGTGTCCCAGATGCGCTGGTCGAGGTACCCGCGCACCCGGCCGACGTACTGGTCGCCGGCCGCCACGTGCCAGCGCCCGCTGAACCAGCGCCCGACGCAGCCCCACGCGTCGCCGGCCGCGTAGTTGCGCCCGCGGTCGACCGTGTTCAGCCAGCCCTCGTAGCCCTCGAAGCAGGTGCGCCAGATCGCGTACGCAAGGTCGGCGTTCATCGCCGTGGAGCTGGCGATGCCGGGCCAGGCCGGCTTCTCGTACGGGTAGCGGTTCTGCAGGATGCCGAAGCTCTCCGGGCACTGGCCGGGTCTGCCGTCGGCGCCGGGCCCGCGGCCGGGGGCGCACCGGGTCGCGTCGCCGGTCCAGTCGCCCAGCGTGTCCTGCCGCCACCAGCTTTCGATGGCCGCCTGCGCCAGCACGAGGTCCTCGTCGACGCCCCACTTGCAGGCCGCCCAACGCAGGATCTCCCGGGTGGTACCGGTGAACTGCCCGTCGACCCGGCCGGCGATGCGGGTACCGGCGCGCGGGTCGTCGCCGGTGAAGAAGCCGGTGCCGACGGGCTGGCCGGTGGTCTGGTTGGCGCGCCGGTTCCCGCCCTTGTTCTCCGGGTACGGGTGGACGCGTACCCAGGCGGCGCACTGCGCGCCGGACGGCAGCGTCGCGCCCGGGGCCAGGGTGGCGAAGCGGGCCGGCGCGGCCGCCGCGGCCGGTCGGGTGCTGGGTCCGGCGCTCGCGCTCGTCGCGGCGCTGGGGCTCGCGCTGGCCGGCGTGGCGGCCGACGCGCCGGCCGCTGACGGGGCCGGCGGGGCCACGGTACCCCCGGAGTGCCAGGCGGCGTGCGACGAGCAGCCCGCCGCGGCCAGCAGGACCAGCGCGGCGCCGGCGGCGACCCAGCGAGCCCACGGCACGACGGACAGGCTAGGGCCGCGACCCGGGGCGGTCAACGGGTCAGTAGGAACGGTCCTGACCGAGGACGTGCTGCGCCACGAAGTTGAGGATCATCTCCCGGGACACCGGCGCGATGCGGGTGACCCGGGTGACGCCGAGCAGCGTGGCGACACCGTACTCGGTGGCCATCCCGTTGCCGCCCATGGCCTGGATCGCGGTGTCCACCGCGAGGGCCGACGCCTCGGCGGCCGCGTACTTGGCCATGTTGGCGGCGGTACCGGCGTCCAGGTCGCGCCCGGCGTCGTAGCGCGCGGCGGCCTTCGCGACCATCAGCCGGGCCAGCTCCACCTGGATCTGCGCGTGCGCGAGCGGGTGTGCGACGCCCTGGTGGGTACCGATCGGCCGGCCCCACACCGCGCGCGCCTTCGCGTAGCCGGCCGCCCGTTCCAGCGCGTAGCGTCCGGTGCCCACCGCTGACGCGGCGATCGTGATGCGCTCGGGGTTCAGGCCGGCGAACAGGGCCGGCAGGCCGGCGTCGGTGCTGCCGCCGACCAGCGCGGTCGCGGGTACCCGGACGTCGTCGAGGTAGAGCAGCCACTGCTTCTCCGGCGCGACGACCTCCATCTCCAGCGGTGTGCGGGACAGGCCCGGCGCGTCGGTGGGGACCAGGAACAGGGCCGGCTTGAGCTTCCCGGTGGCCGCGTCTTCGGTGCGGGCGACGACGAGTACCAGGTCGCACTCGTCGATCCCGGAGATGAACGCCTTGCTGCCGCGCAGCAGCCAGTCGTCGCCGTCGCGGCGGGCGACCGTGCCGAGGCGGTGGAAGTTGGAGCCGGCTTCCGGTTCGGTGATGGCGAACGCCACCTTCGTCGAGCCGTCGGCGATGCCGGGCAGGACGTGGCGGCGCTGCTGTTCGGTGCCGTGGCGGGCGATGACGGTACCGGCGATGGCGGGGGAGACGACGATGAGCAGCAGTGGGCAGCCGGCGGCGGCCAGCTCCTCGGCGACGATGGCCAGTTCGGTGATGCCGCCGCCCGCGCCGCCGTACTCCGCGGGCAGGTTCGCGCCGAGGTAGCCGAGCTTGCCGGCCTCGGCCCACAGCTCCGTCTGGTGCCCGCCGGACTTCGCCTTGGCGACGAAGTACTCGTGGCCGTACCGGCGACCCAGTGCCGCGACGGCTTCGCGCAGCGCCTTCTGTTCCGGGGTGTCGTCGAAGTCCACGCTATTCATCTCCTTCTATTACCGCCAGTCCTTCTATGACCGCCAGGACGGCGCCGCCGTCGACCTGCTGCCCCGCGGTTACCCGGATCGCGGCGACGGTGCCGGCGTGCGGGGCGAGTACGGGATGTTCCAGCTTCATCGCCTCCAGGGTCAGCAGCAGGTCGCCCTTCGCGACCCGGTGCCCCACCGCGACGGCGATCCGGGTGACGGTGCCGGGCAGCGGGGCGGTGAGCGACCCGCTGACGCTCGGGGCCTCGGGAGCCGGGAACCGCGGCAGCTCGGTCAGCGCCACCGAACCGTCCGGACCGTCCACATAGGACACGTCGCCGACCCGGTGGACGTGGTACGTCTCGCGCAGGCCCCCGATGTCGAGGACGACCCGCTCCGGCGTGGCGGTTTCGTCGGGCTCGTACCCGACCCGGATCCCGCCGGCGTACTCGACCACCTGGGGGAGTGCGCGCACGTTGCGCCAGCCGGACGGGAACCGGCCCCGGCGGGACGCGGCGGCGGCGAGCGCGGCGGCCCGCGCGTAACTGTCCACTGTGGACACCAGCGGGGTGAACACGTCCGGGTGCCGGTCGAGGTAGCCGGTGTCGGTGTCGCCGGCCAGGAAGTCGTCGTCACGCAGTACCCGCACCAGCAGGTCCCGGTTGGTCAGCACGCCGTGGATGCGCGCCCGAACCAGCGCGCCGGCCAGGATCCGGGCCGCCTCCCGCCGGGTCGGTGCCCAGGCGATGAGCTTGGCGAGCATCGGGTCGTAGTGGATGGTGACGGCCGCGCCGGTGTCGACGCCGGCATCCACCCTGACGTCGGGGCCACCCACGTCGAACCGGTGCAGGACGCCGGTCGAGGGAAGCCAGCCGTTGCCCGGATCCTCGGCGTACAGCCGCACCTCGATGGCATGCCCCCGAACCGGCGGCGCCTGCGTCATCGGCAGCGGCTCGCCCTCGGCGACCAGCAGCTGCAGCCGCACCAGGTCCAGCCCCGTGACGCACTCGGTGACCGGGTGCTCCACCTGCAGCCGGGTGTTCATCTCCAGGAAGAAGAACTCGCCATCCGGAGCGAGGAGGAACTCGACCGTGCCGGCGTTCACGTAGCCGACCGCGCGGGCGGCGGCGGTCGCGGCTGTGTACAGCTTTGCGCGCAGCTCGTCGGACACGGCCGCAGACGGTGCCTCCTCGACCAGCTTCTGGTGCCGGCGCTGGATCGAGCACTCCCGCTCGCCCAACGCGAGCACCGTGCCGTGCGCGTCGGCGATGAGCTGTACCTCGACGTGCCGCGCGCCGTCGAGGTACGGCTCGCAGAAGACGGTGCCGTCACCGAAGGCCGACGCCGCCTCGCGCCGGGCCTGCGCCACCGCGTCGGCGAGCCGGGCCCGATCGCGGACTACCCGCATGCCGCGCCCGCCGCCACCGGCGGACGCCTTGACCAGCACCGGGAACCGCTCGACGGCTTCAGGGTCCACAGTGGACAGTACCGGTACCCCGGCCTCGGCCACGGTCTGCTTGGCCGCCACCTTGGAACCCATCGCCGCGACGGCCTTCGCCGGTGGACCGACCCAGGTGAGCCCGGCGTCGGACACCGCCGCCGCGAACTGCGCGTTCTCCGACAGGAAGCCGTACCCCGGATGCACCGCGTCGGCGCCGGCCCGCAGCGCGGCCGCGATCACGAGGTCGCCGCGCAGGTACGTGTCGGCCGGCGCGGCGCCCGGCAGCCGCGCCGCCCGGTCCGCCTCCCGCACGTGCGGCGCGTCAGCATCGGGATCGGCATACACCGCAACGGTTTCGATGCCGAGCGCGCGGCAGGTGGCGAAGACCCGGCGGGCGATCTCGCCCCGGTTGGCGACCAGCAGCCGGCGGATCACGGCAGGCTCACCCGGGTCATCGCGCCTCACATCCGGAAGACGCCGAAGCCGCCGGCGCCCTCGACAGGTCCACTGTGGACGGCCGACAGCGCGATCCCCAGCACGGTACGGGTGTCCCGCGGGTCGATCACGCCGTCGTCGTAGAGCCGGCCGGACAGGAACAGCGCCGCCGACTCGGTCTCGATCTGCGCTTCGACGGCGGTGCGCAGCCCGGCCGCGGCCGCCTCGTCGAACGGTTGCCCGCGGGCGGCCGCCGCCTGTCGGGCCACGATCTCCATGGTGCCGGCCAGTTGCGGGCCGCCCATCACCGCGGATTTCGCGTTCGGCCAGGCGAACAGGAAGCGCGGGTCGAACGCCCGGCCGCACATGCCGTAGTTGCCGGCACCGTAGGAGGCGCCGATGTTCAGCGTCAGGTGCGGTACCCGGGAGTTGGCCACCGCATTGATCATCAGCGCGCCGTGCTTGATGATGCCGGCCTGCTCGTACGCCGACCCGACCATGTACCCGGTGGTGTTCTGCAGGAACAGCAGCGGCGTCGCCGAGGCGTTGGCGAGCTGGATGAACTGGGCCGCCTTCTGCGCCTCGGCGGAGAACAGCACGCCCCGCGCGTTGGCGAGCACCCCGACGGGGTACCCATGCAGCTCGCCCCAGCCGGTCACCAGAGCCGTGCCGTACCGCGGCTTGAACTCGTCGAACTCGGAACCGTCCAGGATCCGGGCGAGGATCTCCCGCGGGTCGTAGGGTACCCGCAGGTCCGCGCTCGGGATGCCGAGCAGCTCCTCGGCCGGGTGCCGCGGCGGTGCGACGTCCGCGCGGGGAGCCGGACCGGCCTTGCGCCAGTTGAGCCGGCGCACCACCATGCGCGCCAGCCCGATCGCGTCGCGCTCGTCGCGGGCGAGGAAGTCGGCGAGCCCGGAGGTGGTGGCGTGCATGGCCGCGCCGCCCAGCGACTCGTCGTCGGTCTCCTCGCCGGTGGCCATCTTCACCAGCGGCGGCCCGGCGAGGAACACCTTCGCCTGCCGGTCGACGAAGATGGTGTAGTCGGACATGCCGGGGACGTAGGCGCCACCGGCGGTCGCGTTGCCGAACACCACCGCGATCGTGGGCAGCCGCGCGGCGCTGGCCGCGGTCAGGTCACGGAAGACCGCGCCGCCGGGGATGAAGATCTCCGACTGCGTCGGCAGGTCGGCGCCGCCGGACTCGACGAGGTTGATCAGCGGCAGCCGGTTCTGCGCGGCGATCCGGCCCAGCCGCTGGGTCTTGCGCAGGCTGTACGGGTTCACCGCGCCGCCGCGCACGGTCGGGTCGTTGGCGATGACGACGCACTCGACGCCTTCCACGACACCGATTCCGCCGGCGACACCCGCGCCGGTCGGGTGGTCGGTACCCCAGCCGGCGACCGGGCACAGCTCCAGGAACGGGCAGTCGCGATCGAGCAGCAGCTCGATCCGCTCGCGCGCCAGCAGCTTCCCGCGGGCGTGGTGCCTTTCGGTGTACCGTGCCCCGCCGCCGGCCACCGCTGCCGCAAGCGCCGTGTCGAGTTCGGCGAGCCGCTCCCGCATCGCCTCCGCATTGTCCACAAAGGACGGTGTCCGGGTGTCCACGGTGGACATGAGCGCGGTCATGGCGCGGCGCCCAGTGCGACGGGTACGTCGACGAGCCGGGTGCGCAGCCATTCGCCCAGCGCCTTGGCCTGCGGATCGAACCGGGTCGACGCGGCCACCCCGGCGCCGAGCAGTCCGTGGACGACGAAGTTCAGCGCCCACAGGTTCGGCAGCTCGTACCGGTCGATGTCCAGGTCGGCCGCCTCGGGCAGCAGCTTGCGCAGTTCGTCGACGGTCAGGTACCCGTGCAGCCACGCGTACGCGCGCTCGCCCCGCGCCCACACGCCGACGTTCGCGTCGCCGCCCTTGTCGCCGGAGCGCGCGCCGACGACGGTACCCAGTGGCACGCGGAAGGTGGCGCCCGCCGGTGCGGGCCCCGGCCGTGCGGGGCGCGGTGACGGTGCCGCCTGCGCGGTCCGCCGCGGCGCCGGGATCGCGACCCGCTCGCCCGACGGGAGTACCGCGACGTGCGCCACGTCCTCCTGCGGTACCGAGCCGGCGGTGAAGACCCCGAACGGGGTCGCGTCACCGGGCCGGGTGGTCAGCGTGCAGCCGGGGTACGAGGCCAGGGTCAGCTCGACCGCCGCCTGGGAGAACGCCCGCCCGGCCCGCGCGGGATCCGCGTCGGTCAGGTGCACGTGCAGCAGCGCGCTCGCGGTCTCGGTGGAGTCCGCGTCGGGGTGGTCGGTGCGGGCGAGGACGAATTCGAGCCCGTCGCGGCCGACCGCATCGGTCAGCTGTTCGCGTACCAGCCGCGCCTTCGCCTCGATGTCCAGTCCGGTGAGGACGAACGTCATCGTGTTGCGGTATCCGCCGAGCGTATTCGTGCCGACCTTCAGCGTCGGTGGCGGCGGGCTGCCCCGCACGCCGGACACCGCGACCCGGTCCGGTCCCGCGTCGGCCAGCGCGATGGTGTCGAAGTGCGCCACCACGTCCGGCCCGAGGTACCCGGGCGGCCCGAGCTCGTACAACAGTTGCGCGGTAACGGTTTGCACGGTCACCGCGCCGCCGGTGCCGGGGTGCTTGGTGACGACGCACGAGCCGTCGGCGGCCACCTCCGCGATGGGGAAGCCGGGATGGTGCACGTCGGCCAGCTCGGTGAAGAAGGCGAAGTTGCCGCCGGTCGCCTGCGCGCCGCACTCCAGGATGTGGCCGGCGACGGTGGCGCCGGCGAGCGCGTCGTAATCCGTCCTTCCCCATCGGTACCGGTCGATGGCCGGCCCGACCACGAGCGAGGCGTCGGTGACCCGGCCGGTGACCACCACGTCGGCGCCGGCGGAAAGGCATTCGGCGATGCCGAACGCGCCGAGGTAGACGTTGGCGGCCAGCGCGCCCGGTGCCGGTACCTTGTCGCCGGTGACGTACCCGATCCGCGGCGCGAGGCCCAGCCGGTCGCCGAGCCGGGTGATCGCCGCGGCGAGGCCGGCCGGGTTCAGCCCACCCGCGTTGACGACGATCCGCACGCCCTTGTCCAGCGCCAGCCCGAGGCTGCCCTCCAGCTGGCGCAGGAACGTGCGGGCGTACCCGAGGCCGGCGTCGCGCGCCCGGTCCCGGGCCAGGATCAGCATGGTCAGCTCGGCGAGGTAGTCGCCGGTCAGCACGTCCAGCTCGCCGCCGGTCAGCATCTCCTCGACCGCGGCGAACCGGTCGCCGTAGAAGCCCGAGGCGTTGCCGATGCGGATCACGCCAGTACCTCGGCGAGCTGCCCGGTCCACACCGCCAGGATCGACCGGCGGCGTGCCGAGTCGTCGCTGAGCAGGTTCGCCACCCCGAGCCCGCGCAACAGGTCGAGCGTCGCCTGCACCGCCTCCCGTACCCGCGGCCGCGACTCGTCGGCACCGAACAGGTCCACGGCCAGGCGGTGCAGCTCGCGACCGACCCGCGCTTCGAGGGGTACCAGAGCGGCGCGCAGCAGCGCATCGGTCCGCGCGGCGACCCAGATCTCCAGCGCCGCCACGTACAGCGGCCCGGTGAACGCGGCGGCGAGCAGTTCCACCGCGCGGTCCAGCTCGGGTACCGGCAGCGCGGCCGCCTCCACCCGGATCTCCTCGGCGCGCCGGGCCGCCAGGTGCTCGACCGCGGCGAGGACGAGCGCCGCCTTCGTGGGGTAGTGGTGCAGCTGGGCACCTCGGGACAGGCCGGCCCGCTGCGCGACGAGCGTCGTCGTGGTACCCGACCAGCCGTGCTCGATCAGGCAGTCCACGGTCGCCTCCAGCAGCCGCTGCTGGGTCGCCCGGCTGCGCTCCTGCTGGGGGATCCGCACTGACCCAGCATGCGGTCCAAGAAACAAACAGTCAAGCCTGCATGTTTTGCCACGCGCCAGCGGAGCGCGCGCCCGGGGGAGCGGCGGTCAGAGGTGGCTGCGGGCGGTCACGGTACCCACGGTAAGGTCGGCCGGCGCGCCGTGGAACGCGCCGATCCGGTCGACCCCGGCGGACAGCTCGCGGCGCTGTGCGGCGGTGAGCCGGCGCAGCGGCTCCACGGTGACCGACAGCCGCCGGCCGGACCGGCGCTGGTGCCAGACCCCGGCGACCGTGCCGTCGACCAGCAGCACCGGAAACGTGCCCGCCTGCCCGGTGGGGCTCAGCGCGCGCGCCGCCGCCGGGCCGGGGAACAGCCGCTCGCGCGGATGGCAGCCGACCGCGTAGCCGTCGAAGTACGGCAGCAGCCGTACCCCGCGCGGCGGTTCGTCGGGTGCCGTCGTGTCGCCGGACACCACCCAGGCCGGTTCGCTGCCGCCCTCGACGTCGACGCGTTCCAGTTCGCCGTCGAGGGAGGCGAACAGCCTGGCCGCCCAGGGCCGGGGCACGCCGAGCCACTGCGCGAACTGCGCCGGTGTCGCCGGCCCGTAGGCGTGCAGGTAACGGCGGACCAATCCGGCCAGCGCGGTCGCCGGCTCCTGCGGCGCGAACCCGGGCAGCCAGCGGCCCGGATGGGTGTAGGTGACCCGACGCTCACGGGTGGGTCCGAAGCAGAGCACGCCGCGGTGGGCCGCGGTGCCGAGGGCCGGGCGCCAGCGCGGCCACATGCCGGCGAAGGCGGGTACCACCGGGTCGGCGGCCCACGGCCCGGTGGCGTCGACGACCGCCTCGCCCAGCTCGTCGATGGTCAGTTCGGCATCGGCGAGCGCGGCCGCGATCGCCGCCACGACGGCGTCGGACTGCTCGGGGGTCAGCCGCGCGCCGTCGGACCGGCCGCCGGGCGGTGCCGGTGCCGGTGCCCGTGCCGCGGCCGCGGCCAGCGCGCCGGTCCACATCGGCAGGTCACGGGCCGGCAGCAGGTGGACCGTGCCGCGCGGACCGTAGGTCTTGACCAGGCTGTGCCCGTCGACCGCCGCGCGCACGTCGGCCCGGGTCAGCTCCGCCGCGCGTACCCCGATGGACAGCTCCCCGGCGGACAGCACCTGGGCGTGCGCGCCGCACATGGCCGCCGCGATCGCGTCCGGCGTCGCGTCCGGCCACGGTGCCGAAAGCCCGTGCCGGTCCAGGCGCCGCGCGCACACCTGCGCCCACGACAGTCGCTCCACACCACCGACGCTAGCGGGCGGGTACGACATCGTCCGGACCGGATACCGGTCGGCGTAGGGTTGCGGAGAGAATCCACCCAGGGAGCGTGCAGTGATCATCGGCATCGACATCGGTGGATCGGGCGTCAAGGGTGCGCCGGTCGACGTGGTGGCGGGCAAGCTGGCCGGCGAGCGGTACCGGATCCCCACCCCGCAGCCGTCCGGCACCCGCCAGGTCGTCGAGACGGCACGCGAGGTCGCGGCCCAGTTCGGCGCCGCCGAGCGGATCGGCGTGACGTTCCCCGGCGTGGTCCTCAACGGAGTCACCCGCACGGCCGCCAACATGGACCCGTCGTGGATCGACGCGCCGGCCACCCAGCTGTTCGCCGACGCGTTGGGTACCCGGGTCGTGGTGCTCAACGACGCCGACGCGGCGGGCATCGCGGAGATGGAGTTCGGCGCCGGCCGGGGCCAGCGCGGCGTGACCATCATGCTCACCTTCGGCACCGGCATCGGCAGCGCCGTGTTCCTCGACGGCACGCTGGTGCCCAACACCGAGCTGGGCCACCTGGAGCTGCACGGCCACGACGCCGAGGACCGCGCCTCCGACCGCGCCCGCGAGGAGGACAACCTCGACTGGCCGCACTGGGCGCACCGGGTGCAGAGCTACCTGCAGCACGTCGAGGCGCTGTTCTCGCCCGACCTGTTCATCATCGGCGGCGGGGTCAGCAAGAAGGCCGACCGGTTCCTGCCGCTCATCAAGCTGCGCACCCGGACGGTACCGGCGGCGTTGCAGAACGAGGCCGGCATCATCGGCGCGGCCGTCGCCGCGGCCGCAAGCTAGCGCGGCCCCGAACTGAGCCGCCAACACGATGGCGTGCGCTTCGGTGCCAACTACACCCCGAGCCGGCACTGGTGGCACGTCTGGCTGGACTTCGACACCCCGGGTGTCACCGACGGCATCCGGCGTGACCTCGACGCGATCGCCGGCCTGGGCCTGGACCACGTGCGCGTGTTCGCCAGCTGGCCGGTGTTCCAGCCGAACCGGGGCGTGGTACGGCCGCGGGCGGTGGCCCAGCTGGTCGAGCTGGTCCGGCTCGCCGCGGCCGCGGGGCTGGACGTCAGCGTCGACGCGCTGCAGGGGCACCTGTCCAGCTTCGACTTCTACCCGTCGTGGACGCTGACCTGGCACGAGCGCAACGTGTTCACCGATCCGGCCGTGGTCGACGCGCAGGCGGCGCTGGTGGGTACCCTCGCCGGCGCGCTGCGCGCCGAACCGAACTACCTCGGGCTCAACCTCGGCAACGAGCCGAACAACCTGGTCGCGCACCAGCCGGTCACCGCGGCGCAGGTCGACGCGTGGCTGGACCGGCTGCTGGCCGCGGGTACCGCCGCGGATCCGGCGCATCCGGTGACGCACTGCGCCTACGACGCGACGTGGTACACCGAGGACCACCCGTTCACCCCGGGCGCCAGCGCGACCAAGGGCGCGATGACCTGCGTGCACCCGTGGGTGTTCAGCGAGGACTGCGCGCGGCGGTACGGTCCGCGGTCGGTGCAGGTCGAGCACCTGGCCGAGTACGTGGTCGAGCTGTCCCGGGCGTACGCGACGGATCCGGGCCGGATGATCTGGGTACAGGAGCTGGGCGCGCCGGCGCCGCACGTCCCGGCGGCGGACGCGCCCCGGTTCGCCGAGCGGACGCTGGCCAACGTGCTGACCTGCCCGGGGGTGTGGGGCGTCACCTGGTGGTGCTCGCACGACCTGGACGAGCGGTTGCTGGACTTCCCGGAACTGGAGTACACGCTGGGGCTGCTGCGCACCGACAACACGGTCAAGCCGATCGGGGCGGCGGTGCGGGGTACCGTGGCGGCTGCGCCGACGACGGCGGTGCCGCAGCGGACCACGGCCCTCGTGCTGGACGCCGACGGGGGTGGCCGCGGGCGCAGCGCCGCCGCCCCCGGCGGTCCGTTCTTCGAGGCGTGGATGGCGCGGGCGGCGGCGGGGGAGCGCCCGGCGATCGT
>Ga0066709_100002522_pt1 | contig 13404 bp, 12 predicted proteins | sample GraSoiAngelo_158_FD_79665 | JGI IMG/M metagenome (GOLD analysis project Ga0066709, IMG submission 79665) | Grasslands soil microbial communities from the Angelo Coastal Reserve, California, USA - 14_1009_16_30cm | ecosystem: Environmental > Terrestrial > Soil > Grasslands | place: USA... | reverse complement strand
CCGGCCCGCCCGGAGGCGGCATGCCACGTCGCCTCCTCCGACCTGGACGACTCGCGAGAGGTCGCCCGGCCGGCGCACATCTAGAGCGGACGGGGCGCTCAGGTAGTCCCGCCGACCGCCGGGTTTAACTGGTAAGGCCGCGATGCGGCCATACCTAGCTGGAGGTTCGGAAATGCATCTGATCGGGTTTCTCATCATGGGGGCCATCGTCGGTTGGCTCGCCGGGAAGATCATGAGCGGCCATGGCTACGGGATCATCTGGGACATCGTCCTGGGCATCGTCGGGTCGTTCCTCGGAGGATTCATCTTCTCGCTGATCTTTGGCACGGCGCCGACCGGTCTTGTGATCTCGTTCATCGTTGCGCTGATCGGCGCGATCGTGCTCGTCGCGATCGTGCACATGATCAGGCGGGAGCCGATGCGAGCGGCTTGACCGGGATCGTCAGCAAGGTTCAGACGAGCGCCGCCGCGGCGCTCGTTTTATTTTGGTCGTCGATGGACCGGCGGCGGCTCGGCTCTTCCGACCTGGAAGTCTCTCGGCTCTCGCTCGGCTCCTGGCGAACCTACGAGCGCATTCCCAAGGACGCCGGCGTGGCCGTGATGCGCAAGGCACGCGAGGAGGGCATCAACTTTCTCGACGACGCCCGCTACAACGACGAGACCGGCGAGGCACCTCTCAAAACCGGCTACTCGGAGGTGGTGTTCGGCGAGCTGTTTCGCGCCGCGGGCTGGAAACGCGATCAGGTGATCCTAGCCAACAAGCTGTGGTGGGAGTTCTGGCCCGAGCAAAGCGCGGCCCAGGAGCTGGATGCATCCCTGCAGCGGATGCGCATCGACCACATCGACCTCGCCTACGCCGCCGAGCCTCCGGAAGGTTTTGCTCTGGAGCAGCTCGTCGAGGACGTCACGGCGCTGATCACCGCGGGCAAGCTGCGCGCCTGGGGCGTGCTGAACTGGCGGCCCTCGTTGATCGCCGACGCGGCGCGAATCGCGTCCCGCGCCGGTGTAGCCGGGCCTTGCGCCGCCCAGCTGCCTTACAGCCTCGTCCTGCGGTCGCCTGTCGAGGATGCAGAAATGGTGCAGGCGCTGGAAGAGGCGAAGGTGAGCGTCGTCGCCTCCTACACCCTGTACGGCGGCGCGCTCACCGGCAAGTACTCGCAGCCCGGAGCCGAGGGACGCGTCACCGCGCGTATCGACGAGCGCGATTACTCCCGCGCCCGGAGCGTGGGGGAAGAGCTGAGCAGGTTCGCGCGCAAACACCAGGCGAGGCCGGCGGCGATGGCCGTCGCCTTTGCCCTCCTCAACTCGCATGTCGCGAGCGTCTTGTTCGGCGCCACCCGGCCGGAGCAGGTCGAAGAGAACATCGGCGCGATCGGGATCCTGGCCGCGCTCGATCAGGCGACCATCGAGGGGCTGAAGCTAATCGGAGCGCGGTAGCAGCGCCGATAATGTGCACCCCGTGCCTTCGCTGACGACGTTCCTGCTCTTCGCGTTCGCGACGTTCCTGCTGACGGCCTCGCCAGGACCGGGTGTGCTCTACGTCATGGCTCGCAGCGTCGCCCAGGGCCGTGCCGCCGGGTTCGCTTCCATGTTCGGGATCGAGGCCGGTGAGGTCGTGTGGATCGCCGCCGCAGCGACCGGCGTGGCCGCGCTGCTGTCGGCCTCGACAGCCGCGCTGGTGTTCTTGCGCTGGGGCGGCGCCGCCTACCTCGTCTTTCTGGGCGTCCAGCGCTGGCGGCACGCCGAGGCGCCGGCCGCACCCGCCCGCGCAGCGCTAGGTCGCATCTTCGGGCAGGGCTTCATCACACAGCTGCTCAACCCCAAGGTCGCGGTCTTCTTTGTCGCGTTTCTTCCCCAGTTCCTCAACCCGCATGATTCCATCGCGCCCCAGGTAGCCGCGCTTGGCGCCGTCTACATCGTCATTGCAGTCGCAGTCGACGCCTCGTACGTCATCGCCGCGACTGCAATCTCTCGCCGCTTCCCGCGGAGTCGGGTGGCGCAAAAACGAACTGGCCGAGCCGCAGCGGCGACGTACGTCGCGCTTGGCGCCGCTGCGGCCGCGACCGGACTCGAAACGCCATGAGGACGCTGCTGACAATCACGGGCAAGACCGCCTCGGCACACGTCAAGGACATCACGAAGTGCTTCAGCGAGGCCAAGCAGGCGGGTTTCTGGCTCGACATCGAGGCGCCGGACGATGATGACTATCGCCTGCTGGAGGACACCTTCAAGTTCCACGCCCTGACCATCGAGGACATCCGGCACCAGAATCAGCGACCAAAGGTCGACGAGTACACCGACTACAACTTCACGGTCATCTTCGTGGCGGTCTGGGAAAACGATGACATCGCACTGCGGGAGCAGCACCTTTTCGTCGGTGCCAACTACCTGATCACGGTCCACCAGGAGCCGTCGCCCCAGCTGGCCGAGCTTCAGGATCGGATCCACAAGAGCCCGGAGCTGACGCACGGAAAGCCTGCCTTTCTCACCTACCTCGCGATTGACACCCTGGTCGACGCGTCGTTTCCCGTGCTTGACAAGCTGGACGACGAGGTCGACGCGCTGGAAGACGAGATCACCGAGAAGGCAACCCAGGAGCAGCTCACCCGGATCTATCACCTGAAGCACACCGTCACAGAATTGCGGAGATTCCTGGGCGCCCAGCGCGACGTCTTCCAGGCCCTGATCACGCACGGCATCCACCTGCAGCAGCAGGACATGACCCTCTACTACCGAGACGTCTACGACCACATCGTCCGGCAGTACGAGACAGTCGACTCGCTGCGCGACCTGCTCACCGGGGCGATGGACGTCTACCTGTCGACGGTTTCGAACCGTCTCAACCAGACCACCAAAGCACTTACCGTGATCGCGAGCCTTTTCCTTCCCTTGAGCTTCCTCACTGGGTTCTTCGGCATGAACTTCTCCTATCTGGTCAACATCCTCGAAAGCCCCTACAGCGCGTTCGCGCTCGGGCTCGGGACGATGGTCATAGCCACCCTCATCCAGCTCTGGCTGTTCAGGCGCCGCGGCTGGCTCTGAGCAATGAGAGATTGCTGCTCGCCCAAAGGCTACCGATGGGTCTTCAGCGAGCGCAGCGCTCGCGCCGAGGCGCGGCGCTACCGGCGTAAGGGCCTTGATCCGACGTCGCGGCGGATCGTCGATTACCTGAAGACACAGGGAGTCGAGGGGCGCACCGTGCTCGAGGTCGGCGGGGGGATCGGCGCGATCCAGATCGAGCTGCTGAAGGCCGGCGCAGCGCGAGCGGTCAGCGTCGAGCTCACGCCGACCTATGAGGACGTGGCGAAGGGGCTGCTGGAAGAGGAAGGAATGTCAGATCGCGTCGACCGCAAGGTGATGGACTTCGCGCAGACGCCTGGCGCGGTCGAAGGCGCCGACATCGTGATCCTGAACCGCGTCATCTGCTGCTACCCCGACATGCCGCGCCTGGCGGGCGCGGCCGCCGACCACGCGCGGCGGCTGCTGCTGTTGAGCTACCCGCGGCGCACCTGGTGGCTCGCCGTCGGCCTCACCTTCGCCAACTGGCTGCTGTGGCTGACGCGCCGCGAGTTCCACATCTTTCTTCATCCGCCACAGAGGATCATCGCGACCTCCGAACGCCGAGGGCTGCAAACGGTCCTCAGCCAGCGAGGCATCGTCTGGACGGTCGCCGCCTTGCGCCGAACGGCCTAGCGAAGACCGGGGATCACCCTCTCCTTCCAGAATTCGACATCGTTGGGGATCGGCCGCGGCACGGCGATGACCGGTGGTTCCGACTTGAACCCCGCGCCCGTGTCGAACAGCACAACCCTCCCCTCTGGTTCGATGACCCGTGACTCCATGAGCATCTTCAAGCCGGCCGCGGCGGCTGCGGTTTCCAGGCTGGCGTAACCCAGGCCGAGACGTCCGAGTCTCCCCTGCGTCTCGACGATGTCCGCGCTCAGGCACGGCCACCGCCCCGCCGCCGGATTTGCGCAGGCAGTCGAGGATCAAGAAATCGCCGACCGCCGACGGCACGCGCAGACCGGCCGCGGCCGTGGCGGCTCTATCCCATGGTTTCGCGAAGCGATCGCCGGCGTTGTAGGCCAGCACGATGGGGGCACAGCCCTCCGCCTGGACCGAGAACATGCGCGGACGGCGGGTGCCGATCATGTCCAACGCCTCCAGCTCCTCGAACGCCTTCCACATCCCGACGATGCCGGTGCCTCCGCCGGTGGGATACACGATCGCATCGGGCAGTTGCCAGCCGAGCTGCTCGGCAAGCTCGAAGCCCATGGTCTTCTTGCCTTCGACGCGGTACGGCTCCTTCAGCGTGCTGAGGTCGATGGCGCCGAGCTCGTCGCGAATCACGCCGGCCAGGCGTCCGCAGTCTGAGATCAACCCCTCCAGAAGCAGGAGGCCGGCGCCTGTGGCCAGGACCTCGACCTGGTTTTGCGCCGGCGCGTCGGCGGGCATGATCACCGTCGCTCGCACGCCGGCGGCCGCAGAGTACGCGGCCAGCGCGCCGCCGGCGTTGCCGGCGGACGCCGCCACCAGGTGCTTGGCGCCCAGCTCGACCGCGCGGCCGACCGCCACCGCCATCCCGCGCGCCTTGAAGGATCCGGTGGGGTTGAGGCTTTCGCGCTTCACGCTCATGTTGGTCAGGCCGAGCCACGACCCCAGGTGACGAGCGGGCTGCAGCGGAGTTTCGCCCTCGCCCAGATAGATGATGAAAGCCTGGCTGCGCACCGGCAGGAGCTCAGCCCAACGCCACAGCCTTCCAGATCGGCGAGTGGCCATCTGCTCGCAGCCAATCGTCTGCCGCGCGCGGGCAAGGTCATACCGCGCGAGCAGCGGGCGCTGATCGATGGGGTCGAGCCCCATCAGCGCGTCGGCTTCATACCTCCGCCCGGACAGGCCACCTTCGAGGTGGCTCAGCGTGGAGCCGGTTTCTGCTCGCTTCAGGCGAAGCGTTGAACGAATGCGAGCGCTGTGTCCGCGACCTCCTTCCATCCGCTGTCGATCGTCAGCGCATGGCCGCGTCCCGCGATCTTTTTGATTTCGGTCACGCCCGGATTGCGCTTCTGGCGCTTGAAGGACGCGTTGGCGATCGCCCACGGGACGGTGTTGTCCTTCTCGCCATCGATGATCAGCAGCGGCCCGCGGTCCGGGTTGGTGGTGTCGACCTTGGCCTCGGTCCACGGGTTCAGGTTCGCCGCCGCGGCCTGGAAGATCGGAGCGCCGGAGGCGGGGACGGCAAAGGTTTCGTAGAGCTGCCTGGCCTCCTCCTGGCTGACCGCGTTCGCGAAAGCGAAGCGAAACTGCTCATACGTCAGCGGGATGGCCTTGCTGCGATTGGCGGGGTTGCTGAGCACCGGCGACGCTGACTTGAGCGCCGAGATGGGAAGCGGCAGCACCCCGCGAAACGGTGCCGGGTCGATCGCCACGGTGACCGCCGCGAGGCCTCGGCCGGCGATGATCTGGGCAAGCAGTCCGCCAAACGAATGGCCGATCACCGCCGGCTTCTTCTGCAGCCGGGTGACGATCGAGGCGACATGGTCGGCCACCTGGCCAACGGTCTTGCCGGCAAACACCTCCGGATGCGCCTTTGCCTCAGCGACACTTTGCGGGTCGTCTGGCCAGCCGGGCTCGACGGCCGAATACCCGGATTCCTCGAAGAGAGCCGCCCAGCGGTCCCAGCTGCTCGGCAGAAGCCAAAGTCCGTGGATGAAGACGACCGGCGTGCGGCCAGTGGTGTTGGCGCGCTCGATCTGCTCGGCCTCGTGCTCGGTGATTCCGCTTTCGGCGGCGATGGTGTTCATGGCGGGCTCCTTCGCGTCGTCTTCCACCCCAATCCGCGGAACCCGCACCCATCGTAGTCGCTCCACGCAGCCTGGCCAGGGAGCGCTCACCGGGCGCTGCCGGTCCTGCCTGCTGTAGCCTCAGGCGAAGTGGTCGACCCCGAAGCCGTCTATCGCCAGACCACACCGCGATCTCGCGCCCTCCATGAGCGCGCGGCCATGGTGATGCCGGGCGGGACCACTCGCACGACGACGTACTTCCACCCGTACCCGCTGTACATCGAGCGCGGCGAGGGGTGCCGTGTCTGGGACGTCGACGGCACCGAGCGGATCGACATGCTCGGCAACTACACGGCCTTGATCCTCGGCCACTCACATCCCAAGATCGTCGAGGCGATCCGACGGCAGGCGGCACGCGGGACGGGCTTCGCCGCCGCGAACCCGATCGAGGTCGAGCTTGCAACCCTCTTGTGCGAGCGCGTGCCCAGCCTGGAGGCGGTCCGGTTCTGCAACTCCGGAACCGAGGCGACGATGTTTGCGATGCGCCTGGCTCGGGCCTTTACCGGACGGCCCAAGATCGCGCGCATCGAGGGCGGATACCACGGCACTCACGACTATGCCGAGGTCAGCACTCACCCCGTGGTGTCTGAGGCCGGGCCGCCCGAGGCGCCGCAAGCGATGGCGGACTCGATGGGCACCCCCGACTGGGCGCTCGATCAGGTGATCGTTCTTCCATTCAACAATCCCGACGCGGCCGAGCGGATCATCCGGCGCGAAAAGTCCCAGCTTGCCGCCGTGATCCTGGAACCGATCATCGGGGCCGGCGGGGTGATCCCCGCGACCATCGAATTCTTGCAGCGACTCCGAGATGTGACGCGCGAGCTCGGCATCCTGTTGATCTTCGACGAGGTAATCTCCCTGCGCGTCGCGCCCGGCGGCGCTCAGCAGCTGTACGGCGTCACGCCCGACCTGACCACGCTGGGCAAGATCATCGGCGGGGGACTTCCGGTGGCCGCGTTCGGCGGGCGGGCGGACGTGATGGAGATGCTCGACCCTCGGCGCGAGCCGAACATCGCCCAGGGCGGGACGTACAACGGCAACCCTCTCGGCATGGCCGCCGGCCTCGCAGCGATGACAGAGCTCACGCCCGACGTCTACGACGACTTGAACAGGAAGGGCGCTCGCGTCTGCGAGCAGCTTACGGAGGTGTTTGCCTCGCACCACGTGCCGGTTCAGGTCAACAGCGCAGGCTCGCTTCTCGCGCTGCATTTCACCGACAAGCCGGTGGTGGACTACCGGACGATGGCCGCGGCCGACAAGAAGCAGGCGCGCGACCTGTTTCTCGGTCTCGTCAATCACGGTGTGCTGATGGCGCCGCGAGCCATGGGAGCGCTGTCCACGCCGATGGGCGAGGACGACATCCAGCAGTTCGTCGACGCGGTCGAAGCGGTTGTGGCCGAGCAGCGCCGGCGATGGGAATCCAGGGAACCGAACGCGCGCGCCTCGCGTTAGTACTTTCCCTAGATGACCACACGGATCGCCGCCTTCTTTCTGCTCGCTGTGATGGTGGCGTGCGGTGGACAGCCGACCGCAAGGACCTCTCCGCCACCCACCCCGGTTGCGACCGCCTCGGCAGGGCTCTCCCTCGACGAGGAGGTCGGGGCGGTGATGATGGTCGGATTCGAGGGACCGCTGACCGACGCGGTGCTCGCGGACTGGAGCCGGCACCAGTTCGGCGGCCTGTTGATCGTGAACCGCAACGGCAACGCGAGATCGGATTCCGGCCTCAGCACGCTGGTTCGCGACCTGCGCGCCGTGTCGCGCCATCGCCTCATCGCGGCGACCGACCAGGAGGGAGGTGGTGTCTGCCTCGCCGCTGCGTCGGTTCCGTGCGCTCCGATGCCGGTCGGCGAGTCCGCGACCACCGGGATGGCGACCGCTCTGCGCACGCTCGGGTTCGACCTCGACCTCGGACCCGTCTCCGATGTCTGCTCGAGCTCCTCCTCGGTGATGTGGGGACGCTGCTACGGGACCACGCCTGGGTCGGTCGCGCCTGCGGTGGGCTCGGTGGTGGACGGCATCCACGCGGCCCACATGCTCTCCGCGGCCAAGCATTTCCCCGGGCATGGCGACACCACCGTCAGCTCGGAGACGCAGCTGCCGCGAATCGATGAGTCCCTGGCCACGATCCGCGCGCGCGACCTCCCGTCGTTTGCGGCAGCGATCGCGCACGGCACGGATTTCGTCCTCCTCGGCCACCTCTTCTTTCCGGCGCTCGACCCGCACAGGTCAGCGGACCTCTCGCCCGCGACGGTGAAGGTGCTTCGGACTGAGCTCGGCTTCAAGGGCGCCATCCTTTCCGACGACATGGAGATGGGCGCGATCACCGCGAGCACGCCCACCCCTGACGCCGCGGTCCAGTTTCTGATCGCCGGCGGAGACATGGTGATGGTCGCCCACGACCTCGCGGTCGCAGACGCGACCTACGACGCGATCAAGAATGCGGTCGAGTCGGGCCGCCTGCCTCGCGCGAGACTCGACGAGGCGGTGGCGGCCCTGACCATGCTGTCCGGCTAGCGGCTCGAGGCCGCGGCCACACCAACCTCGTCGAGCTTGCCGGTGCGGACGTCGTAGACGAAACCGCGCACGCTGGACTTGTTCGGGATGAACGGGCTTGCCTTGATGCGCGCGATCGACTGCTTGACGTCGCCTTCGAGGTCCGAGAAGGCCTCCAGAGCAAACGCAGGCCGGATCCCGACCTCAGATTCGATCTGCTTCTTCAAGTCGTCGTCCTTGAACGTCAGCATCCCGCAGTCGGTGTGGTGGATGAGGATGATCTCCTTGGTCCCGAGCAGGCGCTGGGAGATGGCGAGCGAGCGGATCGCGTCGTCGGTCGCCACGCCTCCGGCGTTGCGGATGACGTGCGCGTCGCCTTCCTGCAGGCCGAGGATCTTGTGCACGTCGAGGCGCGCGTCCATGCACGCGAGCACCGCCACGTGCTTGGCCGGCGGGAGAGGAAGGTCACCGTTCTTGAACGAGCTTGCGTACGACTGGTTGTTGCGGACGAATTCGTCGGTAACGCTCATTGCACATGCCTCCTGTGAAATCAGTCAGTCGGAAATTTCGAGAGTGAGTTCCGGCTAACTACAGAGGCAGGTGCTGCAGCCCGCGTGATCGATCGCGCGTCGCCACGTGAGGATGCGAACGGCCATCGATGCGCCCACAGCCGCTCCAAGGTAGCAGTTGGACGGTGGTTAATGCTTCTTCTTCCGGCGGCCGCCACCGCTCGGTGAAGGGGAGGTCTGTGTCACGGGCGGGCTCGTCGGCGCGGTCCCTGGAAGGTAGTAGTTGTCGTAGGCGTAGACGATGCCCTGCGGTGGGCTGTACCACTGCTCCGCGCCCAGCACCGGCAGCGCGTGAGTGAGGAAAGTGTGCCAGGCGGGGACGGCAACGAGGTAGCTGTCCGAGCCTTCGATCATCTTGACCCGCCAGTCGGGGTTCCCCATCCACACCGCGACCGCGATCTTCGGCGTAAAGCCGACGGTCCACGCGTCGGCGAAGCTGTCTGAGGTTCCCGTCTTGACGGCCACCTGCCATCCAGGGATGACGAGCTGGGAGTTGCGCCCGAAGATCATGGAGCGGTTTTCGTCCTTGGACAGCATCGTCGCCATGATGAAGGCGACCTTCGGATCGACGGCTTGCTGCGCCTTGTCGGCGTGCTGGTAGATCGTCGCGCCACCCCTCTGGACTCTGACGATCGCAAACGGTTGGTGGAGCGTGCCCTGGGCGGCGAGAACGGATGCGCCGGTTGCCATCTGCAGCGGTGTCTCGCCATAACCGCCCAGCGTCAGCGACGGGCCGAAGCTGTTGAGGTCGTCGCTGTTCGTGAAGCTGCCGTCCGGGTGCTGCTGCCACGGCGGCGCGCCCATCGACCGCGCCATCTGCACCACATTCGGAACTCCGACGCCAAGCTCCACCTTGACCGCCGGGATGTTCAGCGAGTTGCCGATGCAGACCTGCACCTGGCAGGTGCCGTGATACGTCTGGTCGTAGTTCTGCGGTTTGTAGATCGTCTGAGATCCGGGGTCGCGGTACTGAAACGGCCCATCCTGGATCGGCGTCGTCATCGTGAAGTGGCCGCTAGTGATCGCCGCGGTGTAGGTGAAGATCTTCATCGACGACCCCGGATTGCGCGGCGGCCAGACGGCGAGGTTGTACTGTCCGCCGTCCGTGTTGGGGTTGGCCGAAGAGACCATCGCGATGATCGCGCCTGACGTCGGCTCAATGGCGACGAGCGAGCCCTGCTGCACGCGCCGCCATGCGATGTCCGCCTGAGTCAGGCTGATCGCATCCTGGGCGATCGTCTGCAGAGTCATGTTCAGGGTGGTGTACACGCGAAGGCCTCCGCCGTACGTGACGTTGCTGCCGAATTTCTGCTTCAGCTGCCCTGTTACGTAGCTGACAAAGCCTGGCGCGTACACCGTGCTGACCGGCCTGAACATGTGCGAGGGCGGACTGAGGTCTTCCTTGAAAGCCTTGTCAGCCTCGGCTTGCGAGATCTTTCCGTCGCTGACCATGGCCGCGAGCACCTCGTGCTGGCGAGCCTTGGCCGCCTGCCAGTTTCGGAAGGGGCTGTAGAGGGTCGGACCGCGTACGAGACCGGCAAGCATCGACGCTTGCGCGAGGTCGAGGTTGCTCGTCTTCTTATGGAAGAAGATGGCCGACGCGGCGGCGCTGCCCACCGCGGAGTTGCCGAACGAAATGCTGTTCAGATACATCTCGAGGATCTGCGACTTCGAGTAGCGGCGCTCGACGGCGAACGAGAGCAACGCCTCAGTCAGCTTGCGCTGGAGGGTTGGTTGGTCGCCCAGCAACCGGACCTTGACCAGCTGCTGCGTGATAGTGGAGGCGCCCTGCACAGTGTCGTGCGCCTTGAGGTCGACGATCGCCGCGCGCGCAATCCCGGCGGGGTCGATTCCCGGCTCGGAATAAAAGTTGCGGTCCTCGATCGCGAGGAGTGCCTCGGGCAGCGTGGTTCCCATCGCGGACAGCGGCTCGTAGTAATGCTGGTAGCCGGGTGGGTGCAGGTCGGCGATCGCTGTGGTGCCGTCGCTCGCGTAGAGGATCGTGTCCGCCGGAACGTCGCTGTCGAGCTGCGAGACATCCGGCAGCGGCGCCGCATAGGCGACATACCACGGCGACGTGAAGGCCGCGGGCACGGCGAGGGCAAGCAGCAGCACAATTCGAAACACCAAGCCGCCGCGCTGCCGGTTGAGTTTGTTCTTCAGGTTGCGCGGCGTCGAGCCACGCGGCCAAACATGGTCTGGCTTATCGAACGGATCGATGTCGCCCATCCCGATGCGATCTATCGCCCGCTTCGTTCCAGTCGTCGACCCTCATGAAGATCAAAACGCTCCCGCGCAACCGAGTATTGAAACCTCGATGCCGCTGAATTCAAAAGCTAATGTAACAACACGCGCGATCAGCGTGCTCCAAACTGCTCAGGGTGCGCGGATTCGTTCTCGGTTTGATCCTCGTCGTGGCCCTGATGCTGACCGTGCTCTCGCGCCGGCCGGGAGGCTTCCGCCGCCAGCTCCGCCTCGTCGGCCGCCGCCTCAAGGTCTTTCTGTGGCTTGGCGGCATTTACATCGCGGGCTCGATGGTTATTCGCCTGGTCTTTCCATCTGGTCCCGTAGCGGACTATGGACCGCCGGCGCTCGCGATACTGCTCGTGGCGGTCTTCGTCGTCGTCGGCCAGGATCCGGCATCAACGCCCTCAGAGTCTCCGCCTGGCTCGCGAGCGCCGTGACCCGGCCGGAGCTACATGTTCGGGCAGTTGTGCGTCGTGGATCCGCTCGACGGAGTTGGATTCGGCGACGGCGAGGCCGCGAAAACCGGTGAGGCGAGGAAAAGAGCCACGAGGGCGCTGATCGCGACGATCAATGCCAAGCCGAGCTTGCGCCACGGCCTCGACTTCGCCGCGACAGGGACTTTATGCGGTGACTGTGCCGGTTGCTCGTCTTCGCTCACCTTGCGATCACCTCCTTGCAATGGGTTTGCTCCCAGTATGGGGAGGCAAGCTCAGAGCAAGCTTGGAGCGCCCTCATAAAAGAGGCGCAGCTCAGTAAGGGTGGGACTGTTCCCACGCGGCCTGGCATCTGACGCATCTGATCGCAGTAGGCAGCGCCTCCAACCGCTCCTCTCCGATGCCACCTCCGCAGTCCTGGCAGCGTCCATATCTCGGATCCTCGGGGCTGCTCGCCGCGGCCAAAGCCTCGTCGCGTCCGCGGTCCAGAATCCTCTCGATCGCCGTGGCGACAGCCTGGTCGCTCAGGGCTTGCGTTGTGTCTGCATCGCGAAAGCCCCGGCTCACGACCTCACCTTACCGCGGCGACCGCGGCAGCAGGGGCAGTGAATGGGCGTCTTGACCTTCCAGCGCCGAGCTGAGCCTGTCGAGCGAACCGGGCGGCAGCTCGGGATACGCGGGCAGGAACACGAGCCGCGACAGGAGCTCTCGCGCACACCGTGGCTCGAGGTCCGGCCGGGAGGCTGGAGCAGGGATGGCGGTCACGCTGCTGGCCGAGCGAGCGGCGTCGAATCCCGCGGCTCTTACAGCGTCGATCAAACCGTCCTGCTGATCGATCACGACCGGGAACAGCCAGTGGCTGTGGTCGAGCGCGAAGCCGCCGACGTGCAGGCCGGAGGGAAGCAGTGCCGCCAATCGTTTGCCCGACGCAGATCGCGCCTGCAGGCGCGCGTGGTCGAAGGTCCCGAGGCGGTGGCGGAGAAATCTCAAAAGCGGAGCGCTCGGGCGCTGCTCGAGACGTCCGACAAGCTCTTCAGTCGACCCGGCCGGAAACGAGTGCGCGGCGCTGTTCACAAAGCGATCGAAGTCCCTGCCCATCGCGCGCGAAACGCGCGCCACGGCTGTGTAAAGAAGCGGGCGCGTGAACGCCACGAACGCGGCCGTCTGGACGATGCGCCGGAGATGAGCGCGACGGGTCTGCAGCGGCCATCCCCGCTGGACGGCTCGCATGCGGTCGAGCAAGGCGGGGTCGCGGACCGTCAACAGCGCGCCCCCCATGGCGGTCGCGGTCTTCAGGATGCCGAAGCTGAACATCGAGACTTGGGCCGTTGGGTCGCCGGTGTCGGGCGGTCCCTGAAACGACTGCGCGCAGTCCTCCACCAGCACCAGCCGGTGGCGCCGGCACATCTCGGCCAGCGGAGCCAGGTCGACGCGACCGCCGAAGAGGTGCGCGACCACCAGCATGCGGCTCTTTTCCGTGATGGCCCGCGCGAGGAGCTCGGGGTGAGGCGAAAGCGTTGCGGGGTCGAGATCAACGGGGACCGGGACGAGACCGTGGTGCTTGGCCAGGCGCGGCATATCCGGATGAGTCACGGCTGAGAACAGAACCTCACTTCCGCGTGGAAGCGCCAGGGCGCTCAGCAGCAGGTGGAAGCCGCTGCGCACCGAGTAGCACGCGAGCGCGGCTCCCTGCGCCGACCAGAGCCGCTCAACATCGGTCGCCGCCTGCCAGTCGCCGGACGCGCTCATCGTGGAGATCGCATAGGCCAGGTGCCGGAGCTTGATATCGAGCCGGTGTCGTGCATAAAGGCGCTTCAT
>Ga0066709_100002520_pt1 | contig 13406 bp, 15 predicted proteins | sample GraSoiAngelo_158_FD_79665 | JGI IMG/M metagenome (GOLD analysis project Ga0066709, IMG submission 79665) | Grasslands soil microbial communities from the Angelo Coastal Reserve, California, USA - 14_1009_16_30cm | ecosystem: Environmental > Terrestrial > Soil > Grasslands | place: USA... | reverse complement strand
GTCGTGATCAACCCCATGATCGTGGAAGGGCAGGTGCAGGGCGGTGTCGCGCAGGGCATCGCGGAAGCGCTGTACGAGGAGGCTGTCTACGACGGGTCCGGGAACCTCATGACCTCGTCGATGACCCAGTACCTGATCCCCTCCGCGATGGAGATCCCCGACATGATCCTGGATCGCACGGAGACGCCGTCGACGACGAACGCTTTGGGCGTGAAGGGCATCGCCGAGGCGGGAACGATCGCCTCGCCGCCCGCCGTGATCAACGCGGTGGTCGACGCCGTGTCGCACCTCGGCGTGACCGAGATGGGGAAGCCCGCGTCGCCCGAACGCGTCTGGCGAGCGATCCAGGAAGCCACCAAGGGGTCGCCAGGAGTGAGCGGTGGTCTCGACGGCGCGACCCCGGCACAGCAGGAAGGAGGTGCGTCGTGATTCCCGCCCCGTTCGACTACGCCCGAGCCGGCTCGGTGGAGGAGGCCATCTCGCTGCTCGGCTCCGACCCCGACGCGAAGGTCCTCGCCGGGGGACATTCACTCCTGCCGGCGATGCGGCTGCGGATCGCGCGGCCGTCGATGCTGGTCGACATCGGCCGGATCGCCGACCTGTCGTACGTCCGCGAGGACGGTGACCGGATCGCGATCGGCGCCCTCACCCGGCACCACGACGTGGCGAACGCCGAGGTGCTCCAGCAACTGTGTCCGATCGTCGCGCACGCCGCCGGGCAGATCGGCGATCCGCAGGTGCGCCACATGGGCACGATCGGCGGGTCCGTCGCGCACGGCGATCCGGCGGGTGACCTCCCGAGCGTGCTGCTCGCCCTCGACGCGGGATTCGTGGCGCAGGGACCGACGGGCACGCGGACGGTCGCGGCCACCGGCTTCTTCACCTCCCTCTTCGAGACGGCGCTCGCGCCCGACGAGGTCCTCACGGAGATCCGCGTTCCGAAGGCGACGGCGGGGTGGAGCTTCATGAAGTTCCAGCGCCGGGCGCAGGACTGGGCCGTGGTCGGCGTCTCCGCCGTCCGTGCGAACGGCGGCGTTCACGTCGGGCTGACCAACATGGGGCTCACGCCGCTTCGCGCGGTGGGGGTCGAGGAGGCGGTGAGTGGGGGCGCGGACCCCGCGTCCGCCGCGGCACGCGCGGACGAGGGGACCGCGCCCCCGGACGACGCGTTCGGGTCCGCCGAGTACCGGCGCCAACTGGTGAAGGTGCTCGTGCGGCGAGCCCTCGAGGAGGCCCTTCCATAGCCCTGCTCGCGCAGGTGCGGTACTCGGCGGACTGGTGGATCACGTTCGCGATCGCGATCGCGATCTCCGTCGCGATCGCGATCGTCGTCAGCCTCGTGGTCGGCCGCTACGTGCGGCGGTACCGCCGCCGGGCCAAGGATGCCGGCGACGACGCCGAGGGCCGTCGTCGCCGTCGCCTCACGACCGTCGTCGGGCTCGCAGGCGGGATCGTCGTCGTGATCGCATGGCTGATGGTCGGCCTGACGATCCTCAGGGAGTTCAACGTCAGCCTCGGCCCGCTCGTCCTGAGCGCGGGGATCGCCGGCGTGGCGCTCGGGTTCGGGGCACAGACCCTGGTCCGCGACACGATCTCGGGCCTCTTCATCGTGCTCGAACGCCAATACGACATCGGCGACGTCGTAGACCTGGAGACCGACGGCGGGCTCGTCTCGGGGACCGTCGAGGAGCTCAGCCTCCGCATCACGAGCGTCCGTCAGTTCGACGGGACACTGAGCATCGTGCCGAACGGCGCGGTGCACGTCGTCCGGAACAAGACGCGGGGATGGGGCCGGGCCATCGTCGACGTACGGGTGGCCGTCTCCGAGGACACCGCGCGCGTCCGCGTCGTGCTGGAGGAGCTGTTGGAGCAGCTCTCCTCGGAGGGGCCGTTCGAGAGCGCGCTCCGCAAGAACCCGGAGGTGCTCGGCGTCGTCCAGGTCACCGACGCTGCCCAGGTGATCCGCGTCGTCGCCGAGACCGAGCCGTCTCGTCGATGGGAGATCGAACGAGACCTCCGTGAGCGCATCACCGCGCGCATCGCCGAGCGTGGGATCCGCGTGCCCCCCGTCCCGATCCAACCGCGCGGCGCCGATCCGGGCGCCTGACGGTACGCTTCGGGCATGCCGGAGCTCGCCTTCGCCGACGTCGACGCCCTTCAGGATGCGCTGGCGAACCATGCGTATCTCGCGGACCGTGGGCTCACGACCGCGATCTACCTCGCGCTGTCCCTCGGCAAGCCGCTCCTGCTCGAAGGTGAGGCGGGGGTGGGCAAGACCGAGGTCGGGAAGGTGCTCGCGGAGCTCCTCGGCCGGCGGCTGATCCGCTTGCAGTGCTACGAGGGGATCGATGCCTCCCAGGCCCTCTACGAGTGGAACTACGCGCGCCAGCTCATCGCGGTCCGGGCGATGGACGCCACCGACGCGGAGGCCCACGTCGAGGACCTCTTCGGACCGGAGTTCCTGGTGGAGCGGCCGCTGCTCGCGGCGATCCGCGCCGGGGACGAGGCCGTGCTCCTCGTCGATGAGCTCGACCGAGCCGACGACGAGTTCGAGGCGTTCCTCCTGGAGATCCTGTCCGAGTTCGCGGTGACGATCCCGGAGATCGGCAGGGTCGGCGCACTGACACCACCGGGGGTGATCGTCACGTCGAACCGGACCCGCGAGCTCCACGACGCGCTCAAGCGGCGTTGCCTCTATCACTGGATCGATCATCCCGACCTGGATCGCGAGGTCGAGATCGTGCGCGCGCGAGCGCCGCACGTCGGTGCGGCGCTCGCGCGCGACGTCGCGCAGGCGGTGGCCCGTCTTCGCGACCTCGACCTCGCCAAGCGTCCCGGCGTCGCCGAGACGATCGACTGGGCGAACGCGCTCGCGTTCCTCGGCGCGGAGCAGCTCGACCCGCGAGTCGCCCGCGACACGCTGGGCAGCGTGGTGAAGGACCACGAGGACCAGGAGCTCGTGATGGCCAGGCTCGGCGAGGTGGTCGGGGAAGGTGGTTGACGGCGGGGGAACGGCCCACGACCCGGCGCTCGCACCGCTCGTCGCATTCGGCAGGGATCTACGTGCGCAGGGACTCCCGGTCGGCACCGGCAGGATCGTGACCTTCCTCCGCGCGGTCGCCTCGCTGGGGTTCGTCGACCGCGCGTCGCTCTACTGGGCCGGGCGCGTCTCGCTCGTCGCGAGCCGCGCCGACCTCGACGCCTACGACGTCGCCTTCGACACGTGGTATCGGTCGCTCGCGCCGTCGGAGTCGGAGCTCATGATCGAGCTCGCGCTTCCGACCGAGCGCCGGGACGCCGGTGACGAACCCGACGGGCTCCAGGTTGAGGTCGCGCGCACGGCAGGCTCCTGGCGCAGCGCCGCAGAGGACGACGAGCCCGAGCCCGGCGACGAGTCATCGATCAGGATCGTCGCTTCGGCGGTCGAGGTCCTGCGCGCGAAGTCGTTCGCGGACCTGTCCGACGAGGAGCGACGCCGGGTCGCGACGATGATCGACGACCTCACCGTGCGTGCTCCCGTCGAACGGACGCGCCGGACGCGTCCGGCGCCGAAGGGCTCCGCGTTCGACATCCGCCGCACGCTCCGCCGTTCGCTCCGGACCCAGGGCGAGCCCTTCGAACGCTCGTTCCGCGAGCGGCGGTCGCGGACGCGGCCGCTGGTCCTGATCCTCGACATCAGCGGCTCGATGGCGCCGTACGCACGCGCGCTGCTGCAGTTCGGCTACGCCGCGATGGCGGCCGGGCGACGCGTCGAGGTCTTCTGCTTCGGTACGCGGCTCACGCGCGTCACGCGGACGCTCGGTGCGAAGGACCCGGACCGCGCGCTTCGAGAGATCGGGAAGCTCGTCGAGGACTGGGAAGGGGGCACGCGCATCGGCGAGTCCCTGAAGACGCTGCTCGACGGGTGGAGTCAGCGCGCCGCGCTCCGCGGCGCGGTCGTCGTGCTCTGCTCGGACGGACTCGAGCGCGGCGACCCGGCGCTGCTCCGCGCCCAGATGGCGCGGCTCCGCCGGCTCGCCCGCCGGGTGGTCTGGGCGAATCCCCTGAAGGGATCGCCCAGGTACGAGCCGCTCGCGCGCGGGATGGCGGCTGCACTGCCGAGCGTCGACGTCTTCCTCTCGGGGCATAACCTCGAGAGTCTCGAAACCCTGGCGGTGGCCCTGGGTGCCTGAACGCCACAACCGCGGGTTCTGGCTCGTCGTCGGGTCGATCGGGCTCGCGTGCGTGCTCCTCGTGGCGGCGATCCTCTTCAACGCTCCGATGAAGGAGACGATCGGGCACGCGGAGGACACGCTTCGGGTCGCGCAAGGGGCGGCTAACCGGATCCACGACTCAGGTGGCTCCTTCGCCTCGGCGGACGCCGCCGCGCTCGCGGCCGCGGACCCGTCGCATACCTATCGCGCGGGGGCCACGGCATCGACCGGGCTGGATGACGTCAGCATCGCGACCGGCCCCACCTCGTGGGCCGCGGCCGTGCAAGCGCGTCCCGGAGCCTGCTTCTACCTTCACCTGACGGACGCCGGCGGCATCTTCTACGGCGTCGGCACCGTATGCACCGGCTCGGTCGCGATGCACGCCACAGACCCGCGCTGGTAGCGAGTCCGAGCCTTCGGGGCAGTTGCAACGAAGGGCATCGCCCCCTACGGTCGGGGTGGGTTCCTCACATGGGGGTGAAGCGGACGAACGCGCGGCGGATCCTCGTATCGAGCTTCATACCGTTCGTGCTGGCTTCGTGTCACGGTGATGACGCAACGGTGCGTCACCCGGCCGGGTCAGGATCCAGCCGGTCCTCCGTCCTGACCGCGACGAGCACGCCGGTACCGCCAACCGGTTCGAGGCCGGCGGGCGCTTCGGGATCCGCCCAGCCGTCAGGCGAGATCAAGCCGGCCGGCCTCTTCGCCGCGTTCCGGCGATTCGCCGCAGCGCCGCCGTCGATCCACGGACTGTTGGCTTCTCACGCTTCGACCGCAGGAGACTCGATACGCGACGAGCTATGGGTTGACTGGCCCTCGTTCAGGCTCGTCGAGCGGTTCGAGGGAGGAGGCGAACCCCTCGTGGTCAACTCGCGCGATGGCAAGCTCTTCGGGTACCACGACCCACCGAGCGGCGACACCGGCGTCACTCGAAGCTTCGGCGAGGGCGCGTTCGTCCTCGCACCGATCCTTCGATACCTCATGCCGGCAACCGAGACGGTCCCATCGTGTGGTACCGATGGGACGTTGGATCTCGAGTCGTTGCTCGGTCGTCCCACGATCCACCTGCGCTGCGATGCGCAAGGCTGGGACGCTTGGGTCGACCAAGCGACCGGACTCGTTCTGCGACAAGCGCAGGATGATCCGGGGCCCCACGGCTACCGGTGGATCGGTTTCACGGCCATCGAATTCGACCCCGTGGTCGACCCTTCCCTCTTCGACCCACGGTCGATCTAAGGGGCCGCTGTCGCGCGGTCGAGCAGCTCGATCGGGTGCACGACCTCGATGTCGCTCCCGGCGGCGCGGAGCTGCGCGGCGAGCTGCATCGAGCACCCGGGGTTCGCGCTCGCGACGATCGACGCCCCGGTCGCCACCACTGCGTCCGCCTTCTCCCATCCGAGCGCCCGGGCCGCCTCCGGCTGGGTGACGTTGTAGATCCCCGCCGCGCCGCAGCACCGATCTCCGTCGCGGATCTCGGCCAGCCGCAGCCCGTCGATCGTCCGCAACAGGTCGCGAGGTTCGTCGTGGACCTTGAGGGCTCTGAGGGCGTGGCAGGCGTCGTGGTAGGCGACGGTCGCGTCGAGCGAACCGGGCTGCGCGGTCAGTCCCTCGGTATGAAGGAACTCCGTCACCTCCCGCACCGGAAGCCCGGCCCCCGGCCGAAGTTCGTCGTAGGTCGCCATGTGCGCCGCGCATCCGGCGGCGTTCACCACCACGACGTCCGCGTCGTCGAACACGTGACGGGCGCGCTTCGCCAGCCGGCGCGCGATCGCCAGCCGTCCGTTGTGCGCCGCGAGCGCGCCGCAGCAGGCCTGACCCGCCGGCACCATGACCCGCCAGCCGTTCCGTGCCAAGACACGGATCGTCGCGAGGTTCACCCGGTGGAACCATCGATCTTGGACGCAGCCCGAGAGTATCGCGACGGCACCGAGGACCTCGACGCCCGGCGGCGGCTCGGTGATGTGGGGGAGCCGCGCGAACGGGTATCCGCGTCCGGGCACGAGCGCGCGAGCGGCCTTCGGCATGAACGGTCGCGCGATCGGTTGGAGCGCGGCGGCCGCCCGAACGAGCGACGGGTGGGGGAGCACCCAATGGAACCCCAGCCACCGGATGAACCGCGCACGCCTGGTCCGGAGCGGCTCGACCTGCTCACGGGCCGCCTCCATCATCCGGCCGAACGGAACGTGGGATGGGCACACGTCCTCGCACGCTCTGCACACGAGGCAGAGATCCATGAACCCCTCGAAGGTCTGATCGGGGACCGCGATGCCATCCTGGACGGCGCGCATCGCCGCGATCCGACCTCGAGGCGACGCCGATTCCTCCCCCGTGAGGCGGTAGGTCGGGCAATGCGGGAGGCACAGCCCGCAGGCGACGCAGTCGTTGAGGTCGGCGAGCGAAGGAGCCGCGCGGCCTGCGCGCCACGCCGGGGCCGCGATCGGGGAACCGATGAAGCGGGCTCCCTCGGGAAGCTCGCTTCCCAACGGTTCGGCGTGCGCGGGGTATGCCATGACGGCGATGTTACGGCACCGATCGCGGCAGCCGTGGTAGAACGCGAGCACCGACGAGGAGTCGAACATGGACGTTGTCCCCCCGCCCTCCGAGCACCACGCCCCGCCAGGGGCCCCGACCCATGGGGCCCGGCCACCCGGCGAACTCGATCATCGAACGGTGACCATCGTCACGATCGTCGCGTGCGTGGCGATCATCGCGGTGATCGGTGGCGCGATGGCCGTCGCCGGCGGTGGAGCTGACGGGTCGGCCACCCCGGCAGCGCCGTCGCCCACCGCGGTTGCTGCGCCGCAGACGATGGATGCGCACCCCGCCGCGTTCGTGGTCGTGCTCACGTGGGCGCAGGGCGATGGGTTGCCGGTCTCGTACTACGCCGTGACGCGGGATGGGAGGCCGATCTCGACGCTACCGCCGACCACGACCACGTGGATCGACCGCTCGGTGACGCCCGAGACCCGATACGCGTACGTGGTCGCGGCCGTCGGTGCCGACGGAACGAGGGCCACGAAACGAGTCGTGGCGAAGACCCCCACGGCGCCGCCGTCGACGGCCCGGTTCCACGGGACCTTCAACGTCCACCTTCATGCCACGTCCCACTTCGGATTCTCGAACTTCCACGGCGAGGACCAGACCGCGGGATGGCGGTCCACGCCCACGTGTCACAAGGGTCCGTGCGACACGAAGCTCGTCGACCTCCACCAGAAGGATTTCGTGCTGACCCTGACCCGGACCGGCGCCGCGTATCACGGGACCGTCTCGGTCAGCGGGATCGTGAAGTGCGCCGGTGCCGACGTCACCTCGACCTTCACCGTCAGCGTCCACGCCACGGATGCGGGCGTGGTACGCGATTCGTGGGTCGTGACGAAGGTGCAGGGAACGTTGACCCAGAGCGAGTGGGCACAGCTCGGGTGTATCGCATCTGGCGCGACGTACTCGGTGAACGGCTCATTGGTCCACTAGGTCGCATGGCGATCGCGACGCCCGGCTGGCTGGTCCTGGTCTTCTGGCTGGTCGGCGTGTGGATCCTCGCGATCGTCGGGCTCGTGATCGCAGGGAAGCGATCGGCCGCCCGCGAGCTGGTCACCCTCGTGCCGAATCTCGTCGTGTTGTTCCGCGGTCTCCTTCGGGACCCGCGCGTGCCGCGCGGCTCGAAGGCCCTCATGTGGTTCGCGATCGTTTGGGTCGTCTCGCCGATCGACCTGATCCCGGAGTTCATCCCGATCGCGGGCCCGTTGGACGATGCGATCGTCGCCGGGCTCGTCCTGCGCCACCTGCTCCGTACGAGTGGGCCCGACGTCGTCGGTGAGCACTGGCGCGAGGACCCGGCCCGCCCGGATCCTGGGGCTCGGTCGTCGCCGAGGGTAGCGATCACCCTGCACGAACGATGGTCGCCCGCCACGCCTTCGCCTGGAGTTCGGGCAGGTTCGTGACGAAGGTCGCAGGGACGATCTCCCTCACGTCCCACCCGTCGGCGAACGGATCCCTCAGTTCCTGCTGCGTCACGCGGCGAGGACCGAACGATCCTGGCTGGAGATCGCTGAAACACAAGAGATGCAGCACGCCACCGGGCTCGAGCGCCGACGCCAGGCTGGCGACGTAGACCGGCCGCTCAGCGTCCTCGAAGACGTGGAACAGGCCGCAATCGAGAGCCGCACGGAACCGCCGGTCCAACGACCCGAGGGCGAGCGCATCGGCCACGAGGAACTCGGCGGACAGTCCGCGTTCGGAGGCCTTCGCCTTGGCCGCCTCGATCGCCCGCGGCGACGCGTCGATCCCGAGCACCTCGAGCCCGCGCGACGCCAGCTCGAGCGCGTTCTCCCCTGTACCGCAGCCGACGTCGATCACGGGACCGGCGAAACCGCCCGCGTCGGCGATCCAGACGACCTCGGGCTGCGCTCTGCCGATATCCCACGGCGGGACGCCGGCGTACATCTCGTCGAACCCACGTTGATCGGGTGGCCCGGACATGCGTGCATCTTGCCACCCGGGCAAGGCGGGTCCCGACTTGACCGAGGTGACCGAACGGGCGTATGCCGTTCCCGACCCCTTCGGGAAGGAGACTGCATGGCGACCGATCTCACCATCACCGTCGAGGATCGGCCGGGGGGCCTCGCCAGCATCGGCGAGGCGCTCGGCCAGGCCGGGATCAACATCGAGGGCCTACTCGGCATCGGCTTCGAGGGGCGCGGGATCATCCACGTCTGCGTCCAGGACGGGGCCGGGGCGCGAAAGGCGCTCGAGGGCGCCGGTATCAAGGTCGAGGGCGAGGCCGACGCGATCCTCGGTGACCCGGTGCAGGGCGCCGAAACGCCCGGCACGATGGGCGCGATGGCGCGCCAGATCGCGAACGCGGGGATCAACGTCCGCGCGGCGTACCTGGCGACGAACTCGCGTGTCGTCATGGTGACCGACGACAACGCGAAGCTCATGGAGCTCATGAAGAACATGTAGCCCCGGGCGGTCCCAGGCATCGAAGGGCGGCCCCGCCGAAGGCGGGGCCGCCCCTCGCCTCTCCCGATAGTCTTCCCGCCCGTGAACCTCCACGCGTCCGCGAAGTCATCGTCGTTCACCGAGTCGGTGATCCGCGAGATGACTCGGCTCGCCGCGGTGCACGACGCGATCAACCTCGGGCAGGGCTATCCCGACTTCCCCGCGCCCGAGGAGGTGAAGGAAGCGGCTCGCCGCGCGATCTCGGAGGACCACAATCAGTACCCCATCACGTGGGGAGATCCGACGTTCCGGCGTGCGATCGCGGCGAAGTATGCGGCCGACTACGGTATGATCGTCGACCCCGAGACGGAGATCTGCGTGACGTGCGGATCCACCGAGGCGATGGCCGCGAGCTTCCTGGGGATCCTCGATGAGGGCGACGAGGTCGTCGTCTTCGAGCCGTTCTACGAGAGCTACAACCCCGACGCGATCCTCTCGGGCGCGACCGGCCGATACGTGACGCTGTACCCGCCGGATTGGAGCTTCGATCCGGACGAGCTGGGCGAGGCGTTCGGTCCGCGAACCCGCGCGATCGTCGTGAACTCGCCGCACAACCCTACCGGCAAGGTCTTCACCGCCGAGGAGCTCGGCATGATAGCCAGGCTCTGCCGGGACCACGATGCGATCGCGATCACCGATGAGATCTACGAGCACATCACGTACGAGGATCGCGAGCACGTGCCGATCGCCACCCTTCCCGGGATGCGCGAGCGCACCGTCACGGTCAGCGCGCTGTCGAAGACGTACTCCGTCACGGGCTGGCGCGTCGGATGGGCGGTGGCCCCGCCGCCGCTGATGGCGGGGATCCGTTCGACGCACGATTTCCTGACGGTCGCGGCCGCCGCGCCGCTGCAGATCGCCGGTGTCGCGGCGCTCGGCTTGCCCGGCGAGTACTACCAGCAGATCCGGAAGGAGTACGCCGAGCGCCGCGACCTGATGTTGGAGGTCCTCGCTGCCGCGGGCTTCACGGCGGATCCGCCGGAGGGCGCGTACTACGTGATGGCCGACGTCTCATCGCTCGGGTTCGACGACGACGTGGCCGCTGCGCGACACCTCGTCGAAGACAGGGGGGTCGCGACCGTTCCGGGTTCCTCGTTCTTCTCGCGCCCCGAGCTGGGGCGGCACCTGCTCCGGTTCGCGTTCTGCAAGAAGCTGGAGACGCTGGAAGCTGCGGGGGAGCGGCTCGGATCGACCCGCTGACCTTGCTTCCCGGATCGGCTTCGGGTCCCCGTCGCCGGGTGTTCGAGGACTGGTTCTAGGTCGACCACGTGCGGCCGGGAGCCAGGATCCCGGCGGGGTCCATCGCCGCTCGGATCCGCCGCTCAACCTCCGGCGCCGGGATCGGTGCGTCGCCGAGCCCTCCCGGACCGCGGATCGCCGGTGCGATCCCGCCGAGCTCGGCCGCGCGGGCGCGGAGCTTCGTGAGGGCTCCTTCGTCCTCGAACGGCACCCAGGCGACCCCGACCCCCATGATCGCGCGGTAGCGGTCGATCCCGGCGAGCAGCTGAGCCAGCCTGGACGGCACCACGGCGGCCTCGGCGACGGTCGTCGCGTCCGGGAAGCAGGCCTCGGGGAACGGAGCTTCGGTCTCGCCGAACGCCGCGATCGAGCGCGCGGCGGCGGCCTGCTCCTCGACCTCCTCCGGCCAGCCCTCCAGCCGGACGACCAGCCGGTCGGGCTCCGCGAGCACGGCGGACGGGAGCGGGACGGCGTCGAGCACCCGTCGGCCGAGCTCCAGACCCCCCTCGTTGATCACCAACGTCCGCGCCGTCTTCGGCAACGGTCGCACCTTCAGCGCGATCTGGACGATCGTCCCCAGGGTGCCGAGGGAGCCGGTGAGCAACCGGTGCACGTCGTAGCCGGTGACGTTCTTGACCGTGCGTGCCCCGCTCTTGACGAGACGCCCGTCGCCGGTCACGACCTCCATCTCGACGATGGTGTCGCGCATCGTACCCACGCGGAGCTGACGGACCGTCGTGACGCCGGCCGCGATCACCCCGCCCACGGTCGCGTCATCGGGGCCGTCGACCGGCCACTCCTGGCCACCCTCCGCGAGCATCGTGCGGAGGTCGTGGACGCGCATCCCCGCCTCGACCACGCACAACATCTCGGCCGGGTCGTACGCGATCCGATCGTCCAGGAGGGTGGTCCACAGCTCGGCGTCGGCCTCGCTCGGGTTGCCCTTGTCGATGTGCTGTCGACCGCCGACGATCAACACGCGCGTGTCCGCGGCGCTCGCTCCACGGAGCGCGTCCATGACGTCCCGCTTCGAATGCGGATGGATCAGATCCACGTCCCCTCCGGGAGCGCGCCGTCGCGGCCGAGCGCGGCCGCCGCGTAGTCGCCGCAGCGGGCACCGTCGGGCAGGACCTTGCGCGGGTTCATCCTCCCATCGGGGTCGAAGGCCGCTCGCAGGCACGCTTGTGCATCCAGATCGTCGGCGGTGAACACGAGCGGCATGAAGTCGCGCTTCTCCAGGCCGATCCCGTGCTCGCCGGAGAGCGAACCGCCGGCGTCGACGCAGAGCCGCACGAGCTCATCGGAGGCCGCCAGCACGCGCTCGAGCGTTCCGGGCACCGAGCGGTCGAACGAGAACAGCGGGTGGAGGTTGCCGTCGCCCGCGTGGAATACGTTCGTGACGATCAGGTCGTGCCGCTGCGCGATCGCGTACACCCCCGCGAGGATGTCGGCGAGCGCCTTGCGCGGAACGACGCAATCGTGCAGGTGGTAGTGGGGCGCGATCCGCGCGATCGCGCCGAACGCCGACTTGCGGCCCTTCCACAGGAGGGCACGCTCGGTGTCGTCGGCCGCGACCCGGATCGTGCCGACGAGGTGCTCGCGGGCCGCGGCCTCCACCTCGCGGGTCTGCGCGTCGACCGCGGCCGGAAGGCCGTCGACCTCGACAAGCAGGACCGCCGCCGCATCGGTCGGATAGCCGGCGTGCGCGAAGTCCTCCACCGCGCGGACGATCCCTCGATCCATCATCTCGAGCGCCGCGGGGACGACGCCGCGAGCGATGATCGCGGAGACGGTCTGCGCGCAATCCTCGACCTCGGCGAAGTCCAGGAGCATCGTGCGGACGGCGGGGGGCAGCGGCGTGAGCCGCACGCACGCCGCCGTCACGATGCCGAGGGTCCCTTCCGAGCCGACGACGAACCCGCGGAGGTCGTAGCCGGGGGCGGCGGGCGCTTCGGCACCGAAGCGCCCGACGCTCCCGTCGGGGAGCACGACGTCGACGGCGAGGACGTGCGCCGAGGTCACGCCGTAGGCGAGGCAGTGCGGACCGCCGGCGTTGGTGTTCACGTTGCCGCCGATCGAGCTGACCTGCTGGGATGACGGGTCCGGCGCGTAGGTGAACCCGGTCGGCCGCAGGGCGTCCGCCAGGTCGAGGTTGAAGACGCCGGGCTCGACCCACGCGAGCCGGTCCTCGGGTCGGACCTCGAGGATCCGGTCCATCTTGGCGGTGACGACGACGATCGCGTCCGCGATCGGAGTCGCACCGCCGGCCAGCCCCGTCCCGCTGCCGCGCGGCACGACCGGGAGGTCGTGCCGCGCGGCCACCCGCATGCACACCACGACGTCCTCCGCGGATCGCACGAACACGACCAGACCCGCGCTCCCCTCGACCATCGACGCATCCCGCGCGTACAGCCGGAGGGCGAGCGGATCGTGCAGGACGGCGTCGGCGCCGAGGGCAGCGACGAGCTCGGTGCGTGCATCGTCCAACGCGGCCATGGCTCGTAGGCTACGTCGGCGATGGCGACGTGGGCGGAGCTCGAGCGCGCCGAGGAAGCGCTCGCGGCCTTCGGCCGCGAGCGCTTCGCCAGCCGCATCACCTACCAGGCCACGCTGATGCGCGACGGCTCACCACGGCTCCACCCCGTGTCGCCGTGGTTCGCCGCCGGCCTGCTCTGCGTCTCGTTCCGCGAGACGAGCCCCAAGGTCGCCGAGGTCGCGCGCGACGGTCGCTACGCGATGCACTCGTCCCAGCCCCCAGACGATCACGATGGGCTGCACGGCGAGTTCATGGTTCGCGGATGGATGGAGCAGATCTCGCCGGTGCACCCCGCGGTGAACGCCCGGCCGAGCGAACCGGACTTCGCCCTCGTGCACTACGCGTGCTCGGTGGAGGAAGCGGTGCAGACGACGTACCCGGGAGGCGGTCCGCCGGTCTACCGGCGGTGGCGGGCCTAGTCCTCAGGCGACGCGGCC
>Ga0066709_100002518_pt1 | contig 13411 bp, 9 predicted proteins | sample GraSoiAngelo_158_FD_79665 | JGI IMG/M metagenome (GOLD analysis project Ga0066709, IMG submission 79665) | Grasslands soil microbial communities from the Angelo Coastal Reserve, California, USA - 14_1009_16_30cm | ecosystem: Environmental > Terrestrial > Soil > Grasslands | place: USA... | reverse complement strand
TAGGGACGCCGCGTTGCGGCGTCCCTACCCGCGTGCAGCGGGCGGAATTGCGCCGCTGCCCGCAGCTTGATTTTGGAACTTCGGCTTTCACGCTTACTCCAACGTTTGCACTTCGACAGAGTAGACCGCGGGAAGGTCCCGGACGATGGGATTCCACGTATCGCCGCTATCCGCCGAGGCGTAAACCTGTCCGCCGGTCGTGCCGAAATACACGCCGCTTGGTTCGAGCGAATCAACGGCCATCGCATCGCGCAGCACGTTCACATAACAATCCTTCTGCGGGAGGCCTTTGGTGAGCGCTTCCCATTCGTTTCCGCCCGTCCGGCTGCGATACACGCGCAATTTCCCGTCGGGCGGAAAATGTTCGGAATCGCTCTTGATGGGGACGACGTAGATGGTTTCCGGTTCGTGCGCGTGGACATCGATCGGGAAACCGAAGTCCGTCGGGAGATTGCCGCCAACGTCGGTCCATTGATCTCCGCCGTTGTCGCTACGCAACACGTCCCAATGTTTCTGCATGAACAGCACGTCCGGGCGCGATCGGTGCATCGCGATGCGATGGACGCAATGGCCGACTTCCGCATCGGGATCGGGCAGTTCGTATTGAGACTTCAGCCCGCGATTGATGGGTCTCCATGTTTTGCCGCCGTCATCGGTTCGAAACGCGCCCGCCGCCGAGATGGCGATGTAAATCCGATTCGCGTTCTTCGGATCCAGAATGATCGTATGCACCGCCATGCCGCCCGCCCCTGGTTGCCATAGATGACCTTTGGCGCTGCGCAAGCCGGGAAGCTCTTTCCAGGTTTTCCCGCCGTCCGTCGTTTTGAAGATCGCGGCGTCTTCCACGCCTGCATAAGCGGTGTCCGGATCGGTCAGCGAGGGCTCGAGATGCCAGACGCGCTTGAACTCCCACGGATGCTGCGTGCCGTCGTAAAACTTGTGCGTGCCCACTTCGCCTTCATACACGAACATGTTGCTCTCGCCCTTGGGCATTCCATCCGGGCCCATCAAATCTTCGGGTTTCGTTCCGGGTGGATTCCACGTTTTGCCACCGTCATCGGAGCGTTGGATGATCTGCCCGAACCAGCCGCTGGTCTGCGAGGCATAAATGCGGTTCGGTTCGACGGGCGAGCCTTTGAGGTGATACATCTCCCAGCCCGCGAAGTGCGGGCCGCTCACTTCCCAGTTCTGGCGCTTGCCGTCCGCGGTCAAAATGAACGCGCCCTTCTTCGTGCCGACCAGTAATCGTATTTTGCTCATTGTTTATCCTGTTTTTCTCCTGTTGCCATTTGTTCAATTAGGCGATCGAGCCCGTTTCCAAGCCATTGCGTTGCGGGTCACAGAATATCCCGCCTGCTTCGGTTCGTATCAGAGCTGCGCAAACGCACTCCGTTCGCGCACAAGCGCAGTTGTGCGGATCGACTTCTTGGTTTCGTTCATGGTTGATGTTTCGTTGATGGTTTTCGTTCGTATCAATGATCCGACGAACAAAAGACCAGCTTCAGGACACGGACCGCAGCCTTTTTTCGTTTTTCTCAAACCGTTTTTTTGGTCGGGATCGCCGTCCACTCAAACCGGCTTCTCTCGCTCCTACGAGCGGGGAAGGTCGTGGTGGCGCGTCGAAAATCCCGGTAGCCGTTGATTGTTGCTGATGAATATTGATTTCATCAAGCGCGAAGACGCGCCAGGCCAACAGGCGGATCGAACTTACGTTGTATATCGCGACTCCACTGTTTCTAGGGTGCTTACCCCATCACATTTCAGGTGCTCACCCCACTTCAAACGCCATCGTCTCAATAATACTCTTGATGGTCACATCTGGGTTGCATTTTGGTTACGGGTAGCCAACCTTCATTCGCTGACCGGGCTTCCGGGAAGGAATTGGGTACCAAAAACAGTGGCGTTTTTGGCCGACCAGTGAACGAGAACACGCACACGGACGGCTTTGTCCCGTTGACGGGCAACGTAGCCGGGCTTGAAGAGAGGAACCGGCCTCTTCCGGTTCTCCCAAGAATAAGGGCGCATCGCGAGTGCGCGAGTGCACCCTTGAGTGTTAAGGGCCTTATCAAGACTGCGCCTAAAGGGTCTGCGAACGGTGCAGGGAGCGCACGTCCTGCGGTGCGTGGCAAATTCTTTTTCGTCGGAGAGGAAAAGCTCTACCTCCGCGGGGTCACTTACGGTACCTTCTGTCCGAATGAGGCCGGCGAAGAATTTCCCGCGCGGGAGGTGGTGGAACGTGATTTCGCTCAAATGGTGGCCAACGGCGTCAACGCCGTCCGCACCTACACGCCGCCACCGGTCTGGTTGTTGGACGCGGCGCAACGGCATGGATTGCGGGTCATGGCGGGATTGCCCGTGGAGCGTTCGGTGGCCTTTCTGGATTACCGGAAATGCGCCCGGTCGATTGAACAGATGGTGCGTGCCGAAGTCCGCGCCATGGCCGGCCATCCGGCGCTCCTTTGCTACACTATCGGCAACGAGATCCCGGCTTCCATCGTCCGCTGGCACGGCCGGCGCAAGCTGGAACGTTTCCTCGAACGGCTCCATTTCGCGGTGAAAGGGGAGGATCCCAATTGCCTTGTGACTTACGTCAACTATCCTTCCACTGAATACCTTCAACTCTCCTTCCTCGATTTCGCCTGCTTCAATGTCTATCTGGAATCGCAGACTTGCTTCGAGGCTTACCTCGCCCGCTTGCACAACATCGCGGGCGACCGGCCTTTGATCATGGCGGAGATGGGATTGGACAGTTATCGAAACGGTGAAACCGTGCAGGCGCAAACTCTCGGCTGGCAACTGCGCACGGCGTATTCCGGCGGTTGCGCGGGTCTGTTCGTTTATGCCTGGACTGATGAATGGTTCCGCGGTGGCGCGGAGGTGGAGGACTGGAAGTTCGGTCTCACCGATCGAAACCGGCAGCCCAAGCCGGCGTTGGCAGCCGTGCGCATGGCGTTTGGCGAAGTGCCTTTCGCACTGCACATTCCCTGGCCTCGCGTCTCGGTGGTGATTTGCAGCTACAACGGCGCGCGAACGATCCGCGATAGTTTGGAAGGACTCCAAAAACTGGAGTATCCGAACTACGAGGTGATCGTCGTTGATGACGGTTCGAAGGATGGCACCGCGGCCATCGCGGGCGAGTATCACTGTCGCGTGATTCGCACCGAAAACCACGGATTGAGCTGTGCCCGCAACACCGGCTGGCTTGCGGCCAGCGGGGACATTGTGGCGTATCTCGACGACGACGCTTACCCCGACCCGCATTGGCTCCATCATCTGGCGGCCACGTTTCTGAACCCAACGAACGCGACCATGGCTGCTGTCGGCGGCCCCAACATCGCGCCACCGACCGACGGTCTGATTGCCGAGTGCGTCGCTCACTCTCCGGGCGGCCCCACGCACGTGCTGCTTTCGGATCGGGAAGCGGAACACATCCCGGGCTGTAACATGGCATTTCGCAAATCCTGCCTCCAGGCGATCGGAGGATTCGATCCCCAGTTCCGCGTCGCGGGCGACGACGTGGATGTCTGCTGGCGCCTGCAGCAACGCGGCTGGACGCTGGGCTTCAGTCCCGCGGCGCTGGTATGGCATCATCGCCGCAACTCCGTTCGCGCCTATTTGCGGCAGCAGAAGGGTTACGGGAAAGCCGAGGCGTTGTTGGAAAAGAAATGGCCGGAAAAATACAACGCCGCCGGCCAACTCAAATGGGCGGGCCGGGTGTACGGCATCCCGTATGTGCGATGGCGCGCCGGCCGCATTTATCACGGGATTTGGGGATTGGCGCCTTTCCAGTCGCTTTATGTGCCTGCCCCGTGTCTGATCGATTCCCTCCTGCTGATGCCCGAGTGGTATTTGATCGTCGCGGTTCTGAGCGTGCTTTCCTTGCTCAGCATTTATTGGGCGCCGTTACGGTTGAGTCTGCCGCTGCTGCTTGTCGCCGTCGGCGGCCCGTTGGTGCAAGCCGGCCGCTGCGCCGCCCGCGTTTGTTTCACCAACTCACCCTCTTCCAGAGCGGGCCGAATGAAACTGCGTCTCCTGACCGCCTGTCTGCATCTGCTCCAGCCGCTGGCCCGCCTCAGCGGGCGCCTGCGCCAGGGACTCACGCTGTGGCGCAAGTGCGCGATGGGTGGGTCCGCGTTCCCCCGGTCCTGGCTCGCCAACATCTGGACGAAAAGTTCCCTCGGCGTCGAAGAACGGCTGCACTCGCTTGAAAACACCCTGCGCACCAGTGGCGCGTTGCCGGTGCGCGGCGGCGATTTCGACCAGTGGGACCTGGAAGTGCGGGGCGGACTGCTCGGCTCGGCGCGCATGTTCGTGGCCGTGGAATACCATGGCGACGGCCGCCAACTCCTGCGCGTTCGCTCCTGGCCGCGCTGTTCGATCGGCGGCGTTGTTTCGGCGCTTTTGTTCGCCGGCCTTTCCTTCGGCGCGGCCCAAGACCAGAGCTGGACCGCTTGCGTGCTGCTGGGTGGGACCAGCGCGCTGCTGGTCACGCGCACCCTCAACGAATGCGCTGCTGCGACCGCCGCTTTTCTCAACGCGGTCAGGAAAATTGAAAGGGAGGAAAAGTGTGACGACCGGCCTTAACAATCGGGTTCTCTATCGGCGACTGGGGCAGGAGGCGCGGCCCTACTGGTGTCACTTCCTGTGCATTCTCCTGCTCAGTCTGCTGTCGGCGCCTTTGGCCTTGCTCGCTCCGTTGCCGCTCAAGATCGCCGTGGACAATGTCCTCGCCCATCATCCGCTTCCCCGTTTCCTGGAAGCGCTGCTGCCGGCCGGAGCGGCGCAGTCGCCGGGCGCCTTGCTGGGCATCGCGGTGGCGCTGGTGCTGGCCGTCGCCTTGCTGGGGCAGCTCCGTGATTTCGCCAGTTCGTTGCTGGGCACCTACGCCGGAGAAAAGTTGCTGCGCGGTTTTCGGGCCAGAATGTTTCGCCACGTCCAGCGGCTCTCGCTTTCCTACCACGACCGCAAGGGTGTCTCCGATTCGATCTACCGGATTCAGAATGACGCCACGTCCATCCGCCAGATCGCGATCGACGGCATCGTGCCGCTCATCACCTCGGCGCTGACGCTGGCGTCGATGGTCTACGTCACAATCCAGATCAACTGGCGACTGGCCGTGATCGCCTTGACCGTCTCGCCGGTGGTGTTCCTGGTGTCGCGCCGGTACCGCCGGCGATTGCGCAAACAGTCCCATGAAGTGAAGAAGATCGAGAGCTCCGCGATGGCCGTGGTGCACGAAGTCCTGGGCGCGCTCCGCGTGGTGAAAGCCTTCAGCCAGGAGGAGCGGGAGAATGACCGTTTTTCCCAAAAGTCCAACGAAGGCCTCAAGGCGCGCGTGCGCCAGGCGTTCGCCGAAGGCCGCTTCGGGATCGTCGTCGCCCTTCTCACGGCCCTGGGCACGGCCGCGGTCCTTTATATCGGCGTCCGCGATATCCAGCGCGGCGCACTCACCGCGGGCGATTTGCTCTACGTGATGGGCCTGCTCACCCAGCTTTACTCGCCGCTCAAGACGCTCAACCGGAAAATGGCGAGCATGCAAACCAATCTGGCGGGCGCGGAACGGGCCTTTGCTCTGCTCGACGAATCGCCCGATGTGCTGGAGCGTCCGAACGCGCGCCGGCTCGTGCGCGCTTCCGGCGCGATGGCGTTCCGCAACGTCTCCTTTGCCTACGACCGAGAACGGCCTGTGCTGCGGGACATCTCGATTGAAGTCGAGCCGGGCACGTGCCTGGGCATAACCGGCGCCACCGGTGCGGGCAAGACCACGCTGATGAATTTGCTGATGCGCTTTTTCGACCCCACGGCGGGAGAAATTCTGCTCGATGGCGTTGACCTGCGCGACTACCACCTGGCCGACCTGCGCAATCAATTTGCCATCGTCCTGCAAGAGCCGGTTTTGTTTTCCACCAGCATCGCGGAGAACATCGCCTACGCCCGCGCCGGCGCAAGCGAGCGGGAAATCGTGGCCGCGGCCAAAGCCGCCAACATCCACGAATTCATCACGCGCCTGCCGGAAGGTTATGAGACGCTGGTGGGCGAACGGGGCATGCGGCTCTCCGGCGGCGAGCGCCAGCGCATCTCGCTGGCCCGCGCGTTCCTCAAGGATGCGCCCATTCTCATCCTGGATGAGCCCACCAGTTCGGTGGATGTGCAGACCGAAAGCGGGATTGTGGATGCGATCGAGTGGCTGATGCGCGGGCGAACGACGTTCATCATCACCCACCGGCCGAGCGCTCTGCAACATTGCGGTCTGGTCCTTTACCTCGAGAATGGCCGCGTCGCCGCCCTCGAACCGGGCCCCTCGCCGAATGGTCGAATGCGCTCGCAGGAGCCGCCGGAAACCAAGCCGTCGGAAAGGAATGTCTATGCCTGATCACGCCACCAAGGAATTACTGCCGGCCAACTTGCAGGAGCATCGGGCCGTCAAGGCCTGGCGCAAGCTCCAGACGGAATGGTTCGAGATGGACCAGATCGAAATCCTGAAGTTGAAAACCAAGTCCGCCGTGTACCGGCTGAGTGCCGCTGGCCAGGACGGTTCGGCGGTCATCGCCAAACGGTGCCCGACCGCGACCGCAGTGGTGGAACAGGCGATTTATGATCAATTCCTCACGCGGCTGCCTCTGCCGGCATTGCGCTGTCACGGATTGGTGAGGGAGCCGGAGGGTGAGAACTGCTGGCTGTTCGTCGAGGACGCCGGTCGGCATGCCTACTCGCCGGCCCTCGAGGCACATCGCGCTCTGGCGGGCCGGTGGCTGGGGACTGTTCACCGTGTCGAGGTCTCCACCGAATTGCAGGCGCTGCTGCCCGATCGCGGCCCAGCCCATTACCTGAGGCTGCTGCGCTCCGCCCGGGCGGTGATGGTCAATCTCGTGGAGAATCCCGTTCTGACGGCGGACGAAGTCGCATTGTTGCGGACCGTCATCGTGCAATACGACGTGATCCAGAAGCGTTGGGAGGAGCTGGAAAAATTCTGCAGATCCTGCCCGCGGAAGCTCGTCCACGGCGATTTCGCCATCAAGAATCTGCGCCTCCAGAACGGCGCGAGCGCTCCGGCACTGCTGGCCTATGATTGGGAAATGGCAGGCTGGGGAGTGCCGGCCACCGATCTGGCGCAGTCGCTCGGAGCGTGCGCGAGTCCGGATTTGGAGGCCTACTGCTCGACACGCGGACAAAACGGCGCGCAGCCAGGGATCGATCAGCTTCGACGGCTCGCTAACTACGGCAACCTGCTGCGGCTGATCGACAAGATTTTCTGGGACACGTTCGGCATCGGCGGTGAGACCCGCGATTTTCTGCTTCGGCCCATTCTGGCGTTGAAAGATTATGAACCTCAACTGGCGGCTGCGCTGCGCCTGCTCGACTGGGGGGACGCATGATCGAAGGAGTCAACCGGATTCTTGCTGACAGCGGCCAGCCCGGCCTGAGCGAACTGCGCGGGGTGCTGGAAGAGTTGCTCGGCGGACGCGAGTCGTCGGGCCGCCTGCTTGAACAGCAAACGCTCCAACCGCGTGAGATGCGCGTCTTCCGGCTGCGCTTTGACATCGGTGGCCAGGAACGTTCGCTGATCATCAAACGTCTCAGACCCGAAATTGCCCGGCGCAACCAACTCGTGGCCCAACGCTGGTTGCCAGCGATCCGCCTTTACAATGCCGGCCCGCCGCTGCTCGGCAGCGTGGCCGCCTCCAGCGGCGACTGTGTCTGGCACGTTTACGACGACCTGGGCAACTGGGAACTTGATCCCCGCGATCCCGACCGTGAGTCGGTCCGCACGGCGACCGAATTGATCGCCCGGATGCACACCCGGTTTGCCGGTCACGCCCTGCTGGGTGAGATCCGTCTGTATGGCGGCGACCTGGGAATCCACTTTTACGAAGCGAACGTGCGCGATGCTATCAGTGCGCTGGAAGCGTTGGTTCCGCCCAAATCCCGACGTCCATTGTGCGAGAGCCTGCTCAATCGACTGCACAGGCTGCGCGATGAACTGCCGCAACGCGCGCAGGCGATCGCTGAATGGGGCGGACCGGAGACGCTGCTGCACGGCGACCTCTGGGCCATCAACATCTTCGTCATACCCACGGGCAGAGGCCGGCGCGCCCGGCTCATCGACTGGGACCACGCGGCGGTGGGTCCACCCAGCTATGATCTGTCCACGTTCCTGCTGCGCTTTCCAGCGGAGCACCGGCTGTGGGTTCTTGAGCTTTACCGGCAAGCTGTGGCGGAAGCCGACTGGCATTTCCCGGACGAACGCGAATTGAATTATGTTTTCGAGACGCACGAGTACGCCCGCTTCGCCAACCGGATCATCTGGCCGGCCATCGGACTGGTGCAGGATCACGCCGAATGGGGATACGAGGCGCTGGCCGAAATCGAGGAATGGTTCGAGCAATTCCGGCCCGTGCTGCCCGTGGCAGTGGAGGTGGCCGCTTAGGAAGACCATGCCCACTATCGTCATTGCCGCGCACAATGTGGCGGCCTTCCCCGAAAGCGGCGGACATTTCTGGGTGTATTTGCAGTACGTCCTCGGCCTGCGCCGGCTCGGCTTCGAGGTGTACTGGTTGGAAGCGTTTCGCACTAAAGGCCGGACGGAACAGGAAGCCGCCGCGCTGAGCCTATTCCGCGCGCGGATGGAACAGCATGGCCTCGGCGGGAAACACATTCTCTATCTCACCCACAGCAAAGAACCCTTGCCGGGAGCGCCATCGGAATACCTCGGCATGAATCGAGACGAGGCCGAGGCGATTTATGAGCGCGCCGATCTGCCGCGGTTGACGAGCCAGCCGCTGGAACTGGCGTTGTTCCTGCGAAACAAGCGCGACTACCACGAAGCCGCGGAGTTGGAGCGCCGCGGATGGCGGATCCAACATTCGCGCAAGGTGGCCGCGACGACGGAGGCTTATCAGGCTTACATCCGGCAGTCGCGCGGCGAGTTCAGTTGTGCCAAACGTTCCTGCATCGAGTTTCAGAGCGCCTGGATCAGCGACCGCACGCTGTGCTACCTGGCGAGCGGCAAACCGGTCGTCGTGCAGGACACCGGACCCAGCGCGGTATTGCCCAACGGGGAAGGGATGTTTCGTTGCACGACGGCCCAGCAAGCGGCAAATGCGTTCCAGCGGATCAACGCGGATTATGAACGGCACTGTCACGCGGCCCGCAAACTGGCGGCTACCCATTTCGACGCCAAACAAGTCGTGGCGAAAATCCTGCGCTACGCGCTCGATGAGACTGAAACGCCGGCAAAAACCCCTCGGCCTGGATTACCGGGACCAACGGTGCGCGCGCCGCAGGGGCCAGCAACCGCTCACCGCAGGCATATCGGGTTATGATCGACCTGAGCCGCAACCGGGCAGAGCTTCTCGCGGAGATCGAGGCGCCGCGCGCGGCGGGCGAATTTCTGGGCGATATCACTGACCCACGCTTCGCCGCTGCGGATGTCCGAGCACGTGTTCATGGCCGCGCCAAGAGGGATCTTTTCCCGCTCCTGAAAGTCGTGCTCATGGAACGGTTCGCGGATGTGCCGCGGCCGGAACTGACGCGGGACCTGCTTGTGCCGCTGAAGAACGCTCTCGGCAATGCCTACAAGCACGGCAACCAACGCGATCCCGCCAAGGCAGTGTCCTTGGAGATTGTGTTGACCCGCAAGGGCGCCCTGATCGCGGTGAGCGACGAGGGCGCAGGCTTCGATGCTGTGCTCACGCTTCGGCGTTTCCAACGGCAAGAGAACTATTTCGTGAATCATGGGTGCGGCTTCCGCAACATGCATCGGGCCCTGTCCACGGTCAGCTACGAAAATGGCGGTCGCACGGTTCTGCTCTGCTTCCGGCCCATCCTGCGGGAGCAAGACCGCGCGTCGTCGGCCTCTCCGGCGTCGGTCGGCCATCCGACCATCGACCAGGGAGAATCTTCTGGCGGTCACGCTTCCCATGAATCTTGTAGCAGCCGATGTGAGGAGTCTCACTCATCTTTGGCTCGAAGTCAGAGCCTCCTCACGTCGGCTGCTACGAGGCCAAAGAGGTTTACGGATCGTGCACACGGCTTGGAAGCCGCGGACGTTCTCCCGAAAGTCCTGGATGCACAGTGGCTCCAGACCTGTCTCTCAGCCGAACTGCCAGAGTTCGCCAACGGCCGGGCCACGCTCGAGTCCTGCCGGGTTTACGCAACACGCGGGCGGGCCTGTGACGAATGCGGGAACCGCTACGTTTTACGCTTGGCCCGCCCCGACGGACAACCGCCGGAGACACGGATTCTCACGGCCAGGCTGCACGCCACGGAGGCCGCGGCGGAGGCCGACTTCGAGTTCGCCGCCAGACTCCGCGATTCCAGGATCATAAAGCGCATGGAAATTCCGCGGCCGGTGACGCGGCCCGAAGGTGAGCCGCGCCTCGTCCTCTTCGACTTCGACCCGTGGATAAACCTTTGGGAGTATCTGACGCATCGCCGCAGCCTCAAGTCCCTCCACCACGCCGCGGAGCGGGCCGGAGAGGCGTTGGCGGGTTTGCACCGAAGCCGGATCGCCCTTCGCAGCAACGAAACAGGCCACACCGAAGCAGGGTTCAAGGCGATGGTCGCGCGCACAACGACAGCCCTGCAAGCCCTGGCCGGTGGATCGGACCTCGTGAGTTGTTTTCGCCACTGGGCTAAGCGAATCGAGAACGCGGCCTCCAGCAAGCAGCCGCGAGTCTTGGCTCCCATTCACGGCGCGTTTGGTTGGGATTGCGTCCACTATGGCGTGGACGGCCGCTTCTATCTTTATCGCTTCGAGACGTGCCGGCGCTCTGATCCGGGACTGGATCTCGGAGGTTTCGCGGCCGACTTGCTCTGTTTTACACTCAGCAACCACGATGAAAACGCGTATCGGTCTTGCCTTGAGGCCTTCCTGAACGAGTACAACTCCGAGGCAGAGCACTCGATGAGCGCGGACGATCTCCGCTTTTATATCCCGCTTGCACTGGTCGAGCGTCTTCAACGAACTGAACTCCGCACGGCAGCCGCCGATCAATTGCTCGCGGCCTTGGACGCGAGCTTGTTGGGTTGGGGCGAGATTGCGAGGAGCGAGGTGCCAGCATGAAATACCTGAGCGTCGATCCGGACTATCCGAGGCGGCGTTATTCGGTCGAACGGGAGGCGGAGCTGCGCGCATTATGCGCGCCCGGCGTGCGCCGCGTTCTGCTCGACCGGTCGATCCAGCTCGTCAATTACGACCAGGCCGGCCAACTGCTGGAGCATGCGCCGGCGTGAGGATGTCCCATGCCCACCGTCGTCATCTCTCCCTTTAACGTCGTGAATTTCCCGGAGGGCGGCGGGCACTTCTGGGTCTATATGCAATACGCGCTGGCTCTGCGCCAGTTGGGCTGCGAGGTGTACTGGTTGGAGGCTTTCCGCAGCCGCGGTGAGGAGGCGTCCGATCAGACGTTGCTCGATCCGTTCCGCGCGCGCATGGAGCAGTTCGGCCTGGGCGGGAAACTGATTCTCTATCCGATGACCGGTCCGAACAGCGAGTCGGGTATGCCGCGGGCTTTTGCCGGCATGAGCGCGCTTGAAGCGGAGTCGATTTTCCAGAGCGCCGACTTATTGCTGAATTTTCATTACGCGATTTCGCCGGCGCTGCTGGGGTGTTTCCGCCGCACGGCGCTGGTCGATATCGATCCGGGCCTGCTTCAGTTCTGGATCAGCCGCGGGCAGCTCCGCGTTCCGAAACACGATCTCTACTTCACCACGGGCGAAACGGTCGGCACGCCTGCCGCGCGCTTCCCGGACTGCGGGTTGGAGTGGCTTCACATCCGTCCGCCCGTGTGCCTGGAGCACTGGCCCAACACGTTTCCGCGTGCCGAAGTCTTCAGCACCGTTTCCAACTGGGAGGCCGACGACTGGATCGTGGACGCGCACGAAACCTACGAAAACACCAAGCGCGTGGCGCTGCTGGAATTAGCCCAGCTGCCGCGCTTCACGCCGCAGCCGCTGGAGCTTGCGCTCTACCTTCGAACGGCGAAGTACGACCTGGAGCGGCGCGAACTGGAGAAGCGCGTCTGGCGCGTGCGTCGATCGCGCGAAGTGGCCGGTGCGCCGGAGGCGTATCAGGCTTACCTCCAGCAATCGCGCGGCGAATTCAGTTGCGCCAAGCCGTCCTATATCAAGATGCAGACGGCGTGGGTCAGCGACCGCACCATCTGTTACCTGGCCAGCGGCAAGCCGGCGGTGGTGCAGCACACGGGGCCGAGTTCCTTCCTGCCGGACGGCGAGGGGCTGTTTCGTTTTTCGACACTCAAGGAAGCCGCCTGGGCTTTCGAAGCCATCAACCAGGATTACCGAAAGCAGAGCCGGACAGCGCGGCAGATCGCCGAAACTTATTTCGACGCGGAACAAGTCGTGAGCTCAATCCTGAGCCATGCGCTAGGCTGATCCGGAATTGCTGCGCGACATGACCCGATGAAGACGCCGATGTCAATTTTGCCTGATGTGTCGACGCTCGCATCTCGCCTGGCTGCTGCTCTCGACAGCAATGGCACCGCGCAACCCGTGACCCTTCTGGAGCGGAAGCGTCCCCGAATGATGAGCACGTTTCCGAACGAGGTTGTGAACTGCCAATGGCCTGATGGACGCAAGCGGCAACTGTTCATCAAGTATGAGGCCCGACACGGCCATAACTCGTTCGGTCATCGAGGCGGCATCGGCTACGAGGCGGAGGTGTATCGCCGCCTGTTGCAGGCCCTGCCCGATTTCCGTCCTCGGTGCTACGGCGCGCACACCGACCGCAAGACCGGCGAAACCTGGCTCGTGCTGGAATACATCGGCCGTTCGGTGCGGGTGAGCGACATCAGCGTAAACCAGGGGACACGACAGCCAGCCGCGCTGATTGATATTGCGAGTTGGATTGGAAAATTCCACGCTGGACACGAAGGGCATGCTGCCAACGACGAGTTCTCATTCCTCCATCGTTACGACGCGAGTTACTACCGAGGATGGGCGCTGCGGACCTTCGAATTCACACGCCCGTTGCGGGGGCGCTTCCGGTGGTTGGTTGAACTGGGCAAATGCGGCGACGCCTGGTTTGCGCCGCTCTTGGCCAGGCGACCGACTGTCATCCACGGCGAGTTCTACGCGAAGACCGTCCTGTTACGTCACAAGCGCCTGTTTTTCGTGGACTGGGAATCGGCCGCGATCGCAGCGGGAGAAATCGACCTGGCGGCCCTGACTGAAGGGACAGGGTGGCCGGTGAAAGTCGTGCGCCAATGCGAGCGCGAATACAGGCAGGCTTGCTGGCCCGAAGGCGCACCAGCCGATTTTCAGACCGTACTCGACGCGGCGAAAATCTACCTTCATTTTCGCTGGCTGGGCGAGTGTCGGGATTGGACCGTGCGCGAGAAAACGCTTTGGCGGTACGATCACCTCCGCGCGGCAGCGAAGCGCCGGGGCC
>Ga0066709_100002516_pt1 | contig 13411 bp, 13 predicted proteins | sample GraSoiAngelo_158_FD_79665 | JGI IMG/M metagenome (GOLD analysis project Ga0066709, IMG submission 79665) | Grasslands soil microbial communities from the Angelo Coastal Reserve, California, USA - 14_1009_16_30cm | ecosystem: Environmental > Terrestrial > Soil > Grasslands | place: USA... | reverse complement strand
TGGCGATTTATCAGCGCCAGCTCGCCCAAGGCATGCAGCACTATCCCGGCGATCACGACTGGCCGACGGCCCTACGCTATTACTTCGCTGCATGCGCCTAGCCATCGGATGGCCCTCGTTGATAATCGCGGGAGTTGGAGTGCTCGCAGTTTTATGGAAACGCGTCTGGTGGCCGGCCTTGCTGCTCGCTCTTCCACCTGCATTCTATGTCTGGAGCATGCATTCCTCAGGCACGCCGATCTTCGTGCCCGATTTGTGGCCGAACTCGTGGTATAACACCCGCTATGCGCTCGCGGCTCTGCCTCTGGCGGCGTTTGCCGGTGCAACGCTGGTAACGCTTACGCCCTTGCGGCTGCGTCTTCCGGCGGCAATGATTCTCGTGTTGGGAGCGGCAGTGCCGTGGGCGTTCAAGACCAATTGGCCGCCATCGATATGCTGGAAAGAATCGGAGGTGAATTCCGTCGCCCGCCGCGCATGGACTCACGAGGCGGCTGCGTACCTTGCGGCAAATTACGCGCCGGGCTCGGGCGTCATTTACTCGTTCGGTGATCTGACAGGCGTTCTGCGTGAGGCCCACATCCCTCTGCGCGAGGGCTTGCATGAGGGCAACGACGTGGCCTGGGAAAGCGCTTTGAAGCGCCCGGATTTGTTCCTTCACGAGCAATGGGCGCTGGCATTTTCAGGCGACGCGGTCTCGACCGCTCTGCTGAAAGCCAATCGCCGCGGTCCACACTATCAGCCGCGGAAGCAGATTATCGTGAAAGGAGCGCCAGTGGTCGAAATCTACGAACGCTCCGAACCTTCGCCGTCAGGGAGCAGTGTTTTGGGCACACCAGCAAGAAGAGAATGAAGATCCCATTCACCAAGGCCCACGGCGCGCGCAACGATTTTCTGCTCACCTGGAGCGATCAAGTCCCTGCCGACACCGTCGACCTCGCCTCCACGGCGCGCGCGATCTGCGACCGGCACACAGGTCCGGGCGCCGACGGGTGGCTGCTCGTCTCCGCGAACGGGACCGGGGGCGCCGACGGCTCGATCGAGTTGTGGAATTCCGACGGCAGCCGCAGCGAGCTCTCGGGCAACGGCACCCGTTGTGCCGCCGCGTTTCTGATCGAGGCCGGGCGCGCGGGCTCCGCCATCCGCATCGCAACCGGCGCGGGGCAAAAACAGTTGCACCTGCTCGATCGTCACGGCCGCATGTTCATCTTCGAGATGAATATGGGACGCGCTCTGGTTGAGGACCTTCACGCTCGAATCGAAGATCGGGATTGCACGACCCTGAATGTCGGGAATCCGCAGTGCGCTGTCTTCGTCGATAATTTCGAAGTCGACTGGCGCGCGCTGGGCGCCCGGATCGAGCGGCATCCTCGCTTCCCGGAACGCACTAACGTCTCGTTCGTGCGCGTCGTCGACCAACACACCCTTGAAGTTCGCTTCTTCGAGCGCGGCGCGGGAGAGACGATGAGTTCCGGAACAGGCTCGACCGGCGCGGCTGCCGCGGCCAAAGCGAGGGGGCTCGCGCGGAGTCCGGTACGCGTGGTTACGCCGGCCGGTCCGCTGGCTCTACGATGGGAGGACGAGGAAATTCTGTTGGCTGGACCCGCCGAGATCGTCGCGCGCGGCGAGTTTTACCTCGGCGAGTGAGAAAGGAGAGGCATTGATTCATTCACAGGAATTGCGCCGCAAAATCGAGGCGCGCCAGGCCCGCGCCGGCATCGTCGGGCTGGGATACGTCGGTCTGCCCCTGGCGGTGGAATTCGCCCAGGTAGGATTCGATGTCACTGGTATCGACGTCGACCGGTCCAAAGTGGACGCGATCAACCGCGGGGAATCGTATGTACAGGACGTGCCCGCCTCCGCGTTGAAGCCGTTGGTACGGTCCGGGAAGCTCCGGGCCACCACGGATTTCGGAGCCGTGGCGACCCTCGACACAATCAACATCTGCGTACCCACGCCGCTCCGCAAGACAAAAGACCCGGACATGAGCTACATCGTCAGCTCCTGCCAGGAGATCGCCAGGCATTTTCACGCTGGAATGCTGATTATTCTCGAGTCCACCACTTATCCGGGCACTACCGACGAGCTGATGCTGCCGATGTTCGAGCGGAACGACCTGAAAGTGGGCGAGCATTTTTTCCTGTGCTTTTCACCGGAGCGTGTTGATCCCGGCAACCCGAAGTTCCAGACCAGAAACATTCCCAAGGTCGTGGGCGGAATTACGCCGGCGTGCACCGAGCTTGGCGCGCTGTTCTATGGGCAGGCGCTCGAATCCGTGGTGCCTGTGGCGTCAACGCGCGTGGCGGAAATGGTGAAGCTGCTCGAAAACACATTCCGCATGATCAACATCGGATTAGCGAACGAGATCGCGCTCATGTGCGACCGGATGGGCATAGACGTATGGGAGGTGATTGACGCCGCGGCTACCAAGCCGTTCGGGTTCATGCCGTTCTACCCGGGCCCCGGTCTCGGCGGACATTGCATTCCCATCGACCCTTTCTACCTTTCGTGGAAAACGAAGCAGGCCGGCATCGAGGCGCGTTTTATCGAGCTCGCCGGCTACATCAACGGGCAGATGCCTCACTTTGTGGTGGACAAGATCCAGAACGCGCTGAACGACCATAGGAAGCCGCTCAAGGGCTCGCGCTTGCATATCCTCGGCGTGGCCTACAAACGCGACATCGACGATGTACGTGAGTCGCCCGCGCTCGATATCATTCACCTGCTCAGCCGAAGGGGGGCGAAGATCACCTATAGCGATCCGTACGTGCCCAAAGTGCATGCCGACGGAAGCGTCATGAGCGCCATTAGCGTGGATCAGGGCGCGGATCAAGCGGACTGCGTCGTGATCGTAACCGATCACAAATGTTTCGATTACGCCCGCGTCGTCGAGCGCGCCCGCCTGGTGGTCGACACGCGCAATGCTTTGAAGGGTTACGCGTCAGAGAAGATCGTTCGGTTATAGCGCCTTACTTCCCGAAATAGCTCTCGTCGAACGTCATCGGCGTCTTTTTCTTCACTGCCTCCAGTCCTTGCTTCGCGATCTCCGGCTTGATTTTCTGTTCAACGTCCGCCCGAACTTCTTCGAACGGCTTCGTTTTGTGCGATTCCACCTGGATCAGGTGATAGCCGAATGGCGATTTCACCGGCTCGCTCAGCTCGCCGATCGGCAAGGAAAACGCCGCCTTCTCAAACTCCGGCACCATACGGCCCCTCGTGAACGAGCCGAGCTCGCCTCCGTTAGCCCCCGTACCTGCATCGTCGGACTCCGCTTTTGCCACTGCGGCGAAATCCGTGCCAGCCACAATCTTCGCCCGGACCTCGTTCGCCTTGGCCAGCGCCTCGGCATCAGTAATATCCTTTTGGTTCGGCTTCAGGGGAACGCGCGAGCCCTGCATCCGGATCAGAATGTGCCGCGCTTTCACTTCTTCCCACTCCTGCTTGTGCGCATCGTAGTAGGCGAGCAAGGTTGCGTCGCTGGGTTTTACGCTGCTCATATCCTGGTAGAGGGTGTTGGCCAATATTTGGTCGGTCTGTAGCGCGATCTGCGTTTGAATCCTGGGGGTCTGGTCCAGCTTACGCTCTCGGGCCTCATGCGCCAGCGCCTTAATCTCGGCAAGTTGTTCCGCGATTTTCCGCTTGGCCGCGGGGTTTTGCGCATCGGGGCGCTGCCGCTCCGGCAACGTCGCGAGGATACCCTCGAACTCTGATTTCGTGATCCTCTCATTCCCGACCATCAGGACTACCGGATCGGGGGCCGGAGGTGGTTGCTGCTGCTGGCCGCACGCGATTACCGCGCCCGCCAGAATGAATAACATCTTCATAGAGTCAGGATACCGCGTGATAGACTCGTTGGTCGCCATGAAGACTCTCGCGCTGCTGTTGGTTGGGATGGCGGGAATGCTGACGGTCCGTGCCGCTGACGAATTGACCGTTTACGAACTGCTCGCGCCCGCCACACACCAGTTCGCGATCGTTTACGACGTTTCGACCGCCCGCGAGGGCGCGCAGTACTTCTTCAACCCCATCCGCCCCGGCTCGGTATCGACCAAGGAGCGCGTTATCGACCGCGCCACCGGCAAGGAACTCGAGTTCGATGAAGTGGACGGCCGCACCGCAAAGGCTTCAGGATTTGTCAACAGCCGCGCCGACGATACCGCGAAATTCATTCGCGTGCGTCTGTTGAAGCCTGTGCCAAAAGGCGGCGAAGCGCGCATTCGAATCTACAAGACGTACACGGATGCGGAGTCCTATTACGAAAAGGACGGAGGATTCGTGTTCGATCGCCCGCTCGGCATCAAGCGCAATGTTGTGGTGTTGCCGCGCGGCTACGAACTCATCGGCTGCGCGTCGCCGGGAATCGTTTCGACCGACGCTGATGGCCGCATCCGCGTCAGTTTCCTGAACGATCGCGATGATCAGTTGCCGGTCAAGATCACCGGGCGGAGGCTGCCATGAAGCGTTCGGCCGTGCTTATGCTCGCGCCTGTTCTGGCGATCGCGCAGTTCCACCGCGCCGAACAGGACCGCGAAATCCGGTACTGGCTGCTCGATCCATCCACGCATCAGTTTCGAATCTCGCACGATTTCAACGTGACGCTGCCGGGCCAGAAGTCCGTGCATAGCTTCGTGCGCAAGGGCAGTAGCGTGGCGCCGGACTCGAAGATGTTCCTTCTCGATACGGGCGAGGCGCTGCACACTCATTTCGTGACCGGCAAACAAGTCAACGCGCTCGGCTATTATCCGGAGCCGGCCGAGCCCGACTCGGTAGTGGTACAGGGCGACCTTCCGCGCGAAATCGAAGATGGCCAGTCTTTTCGCATCCGGGTCGAGGAAACTTATACGGATCCGGTAGGCTACATGATGCAAGACAGCGAGTTGGTTTGGGCCCGCACGCTCGGCCGCCCGCTCAACTATGTCACGCTGCCGCAAGGCTGGATGCTCACCAGCGTCAACACCCCCGCGGTCGTTACGCTCGACGCACAAGGTTGCGTGACACTCCGGTTCACCAATACACATCCCGGCGATCTGCCGGTTACGATCCGCGCGCGCCGGAGGTAAGCCCTGCTGAACAGTGTTGAGTTGGTAGACTCCATACTTTGGGATTGAACATGCGAACCATCCAACGTGTGGCCGTCCTCGGAGCCGGCACCATGGGCTCCCGTATCGCCGCTCATTTCGCCAATGCCGGCATCCCCTCCGTTCTGCTCGATATCTCCACCGCCGCGACCCTCAAAGGGATCGAAAACGCGCAAAAGCAGCGGCCGGGCGGATTTTTCGTGGACTCGGCCATGGCGCTCATCACGCCCGGCAATTTCGACGATGACCTCGGCAAGACCGCCGATTGTGACTGGATCATCGAGGCCGTTACGGAAAACCTCGAGATCAAGCGCGACTTATGGAAGAAAGTTGAAGCACTTCGTAAGCCGGACACCATCGTCTCCACCAACACCAGCGGCATCCCGCTTCGCCGGATCTCGGATGGATTCTCGCCCGGGTTCCGCAAGCACTTCCTGGGCACACATTTTTTCAACCCTCCCCGCTATCTGCATCTTCTGGAGGTAATCCCGGGCGAAAATACCGACCCCAACGTGGTCGAGTTCGTTTCGGTGTTCGCCGACCGCCGCCTCGGCAAGGGTGTCGTCCAGTGCAAGGACACTCCCAACTTCATAGCCAACAGGGTCGGCAGCTTCTTTGGCGGCACGATTCAGAAGATCACGCTCGAAGACGATTACACCGTCGAGGAGGTGGACGCGATCACCGGCCCGCTGATCGGTCTTCCGAACAGCGCCACTTTCCGGCTGCTCGACATCGTCGGCCTCGACGTCTGGGCATTCGTCGGAACGAACCTGTATCAGGCGGTTCCGAACGACCGCTGGCGCGACCGCTTCCTGATGCCGGATTACCACAAGAAAATGATGGAACGCGGCTGGCTCGGCGAAAAATCCGGCCAGGGCTTTTATAAACGCGTCGGAAAAGACAAGGAAATTTACGCCATTGACCTGAAAACATTGGAATATCATCCCGCTGCCAAGGTGCGCTTTCCGAGTGCCGAAACAGCGCGAAACATCGACGATCTCGGGCAACGGCTTCGCGTTCTGGTGGCAGGTTCGGATCGCGTGGGAACCTTCCTGTGGAAGTTGTTCGGTGACCTGTTTCTATACGTGGCGGAGAGGGTTCCGGAGATTTCGGACCGCATCGTCGAAATCGACCGGGCCATGCGCTGGGGCTACGCCAACAAGCTTGGTCCGTTCGAATTATGGGATGCCCTGGGGTTCGAAGAAGTTTGCCGGCGCTTAAAGTCGGACCAGCGAGAAATCCCCGAAAATATCGAACAAATACGCCGTTCTGGCGCAAAATCTCTCTATAGGTTTGCCGATTCCGGAGGTAATCCGCGCGCCGAGTATTTCGATCTCGTGGGCAAGAGATACCAGCGCCTGGAAGAGCGGCCCGGAGTCCTGGTGCTCGCCGATATCAAGCGCGCGCGGGGCGTGCTGAAACAGAACGCCGGCGCTTCGCTGGTGGATCTGGGCGACGGAGTCCTCTGCGTTGAGTTCCACAGCAAGATGAATTCGCTCGGTGAGGACCAGATCGGCATGCTATACGCGGGGCTGGAGGAGACCGCGAAGAACTTCGAGGCGATGGTGATCGCCAATCAGGGCGAGAACTTCAGCGTCGGTGCGAATCTCATGCTGGTCCTTCTGGCGGCGCAGGAAGGCGAATGGGACGACCTGGCGCGCGCCGTCCATCGATTCCAGCAGGTAAACATGGCGCTCAAGTACGCGCTGAAACCGGTAGTCGCCGCGCCCTTCGCGCGATCTCTGGGTGGCGGGTGCGAAATCCCTCTGCATGCCGCGCGCGTGCAGGGGTCCGCGGAAACTTACATGGGGCTGGTGGAAGTGGGGGTCGGGCTCATCCCCGGCGGCGGCGGTTGCAAGGAGATGCTGCTGAGGCTGGGCGATCCGCGCAGGGCGTTCGAGCTGATCGGATTCGCGAAAGTCTCCTCCAGCGCCGAGGAAGCGCGGCAGTTTGGTTTCCTGACGTAAAGCGATCGAATTTCAATGAATCCTCACCGTCTCATCGGCGACGCGAAGGAATTGGCGTTGTCGCTAGTGGCTGCCTACACACCGGGCAGGCCGCGCTCAGATATCAAAGTTGGGGGCGAGAGTGCGTTCGCGATGATGAAGCTGGGCGCATGGACCGCGCGACAGGGCGGCTATATCTCCGATTACGACGTCGTAGTCGCCGAGAAACTGGCGCACCTGCTGAGCGGCGGGCGCCTGACCGGCGAGCAGACGGTGAGCGAGCAGTATCTGCTCGACCTCGAGCGCGAAGCGTTTTTGAGCTTGTGCGGAAATGCGAAGACCCAGGAGCGCATGCAGTATATGCTCAAGACAGGAAAGCCATTGAGGAACTAGTCATGAGCGAGGCTGTCATCATCGATTGTTTGCGGACCGCGGTTGGGAAAGCCGGACGAGGGACGCTCAAGAACACCAGGCCGGATGACCTGGCCGCGGCGGTCTTCGGCGGGCTGCTCGAGAAATACCCCCAGGTACCAAAACCCGAGATCGACGATGTCATTCTCGGTTGCGCGATGCCGGAGGCTGAATCAGGAATGAATATGGCGCGGATCGCCGCGCTGCGCGCCGGCCTTCCGGATAGCGTTCCGGGCGTCACCATCAACCGGTTCTGCTCGTCGGGTTTGCAGGCCATCGCCATGGCCGCCGAACGGATTCGCTCCGGAGGAGCCGAAATCATGCTCGCTGGCGGCAGCGAATCGATGAGCCTGCTGCCCATGTCCGGCAACAAATTTGCCCCGAATCCGTGGCTGGTGGATCACATTCCGCAAATCTACATGGGTATGGGGCTCACCGCCGAGCAGCTCTACCAGAAATACAAGATCTCACGCGAGGAACAGGATCAGTTCTCTTATCGCAGCCACAAGAACGCGCTCGAGGCGCAGGCGGCGGGGAAGTTCGACGAAGAGATTGTGCCGCTCGAAATCAAGACTACAACGCCCGAAGGCACGCGCGAGACGGTTTTCAAGAAAGATGAGGGGCCCCGTGCGGACACATCGATCGAGGCGCTCGCGAAGCTCAAGCCGGTGTTTCATACCGCGGGGACCGTGACGGCGGGCAACGCGTCGCAGACCAGTGATGGCGCGGCGGCGGCAATCGTCATGTCGGACAGGAAGGCTAGGGAGCTGGGACTGAAGCCGATGGCCCGGTTTGTGAGCTTCGCCGTGGGTGGAGTGCCGCCGGAGATCATGGGCATCGGCCCGGTCGTAGCCATTCCGAAGGCGCTTAAGCTAGCCGGGCTCAAGCTCGATGACATCGGCGTGGTGGAACTGAACGAGGCTTTCGCCGTGCAGGCGCTCGCAGTGATTCGCGAGGCCGGCTTGAACCTGGACACACTGAACGTGAACGGAGGCGCGATCGCGATGGGCCATCCGCTGGGCTGCACCGGGGCGAAGCTCACCGCCACGATCCTGCGCGAGATGAGGCGGCGCAACGCCCGTTATGGCATGGTCACGATGTGCATCGGTGGCGGGCAGGGCGCTGCAGGCATTTTTGAGAGACTAAATTGACTATGGCTACTACAACGGCCGCAATTCCAAAAACCAAGGGCGGGGCGTTTTTGCTCGAGCCGCGCGCGCCCGAAGCGATTTTCACACCGGAAGATTTCACCCCGGAACATCACGCGATTGCCAGGACCACGGATGAGTTCTGGGCCAAAGAGGTCGCGCCTCATGTCGAAGAGATCCAGCACCAGGAGCACGCTGTCGCCGCGAAGATCCTGAAGAAATCGGCCGAGCTGGGGCTGACCGCGGTTGTGATCCCCGAAAAATTCGGTGGCATGGAAATGGACCTTACGTCGGCGATGATTGTGGCCGAAGGCGTGGCGCGCGACGGTTCGTATTCGGCCTGGCACGGCGCGCACACGGGCATCGGAACGCTGCCCCTGCTTCTGTTCGGCACGGAGGAGCAGAAGAAGAGATATCTGCCGAAGCTCGCCTCCGCGGAGATGATCGCGGCGTATTGTTTGAGCGAGCCGCAGGCAGGCTCCGATGCGCTTGCCGCGCGCACTCGCGCCGATCTCTCGCCCGATGGCCGGCACTACATCCTCAACGGCCAGAAGATGTGGATCACGAACGGGGGCTTCGCCGACTTGTACACGGTCTTCGCAAAGGTCGGCGGCGAAAAGTTCACCGCGTTCCTGGTCGAGCGGGCATGGCCAGGCGTTTCACCCGGCGCGGAAGAGAAGAAGATGGGGATCAAAGGCAGCTCCACCACGGCCGTTTATTTTGACAATGTGAAAGTGCCGGTGGAGAACGTGCTCGGCGAGATTGGACGCGGCCACATTATAGCTTTCAACATTTTGAACCTGGGGAGGCTGAAGCTGGGCCCGTTCGCCCACGGTGGCTGCCGGGCGGATCTCGCGATCGCGATCCGCTACGCCAAGGAGCGTAAAGCATTCGGTAAATCGATTTGCGAATTTGGCATGATCCAGCACAAGCTGGCTGAAATGGCGATCCGCATGTTCGCAAGCGAGAGCATGACTTATCGCGTGGTGGGCGATATCCAGGCGCAGCTCGAGGGATTTTCCTGGGACGCGCCGGATGCCGGCCATACAATGCTCAAGGCCGTGGAGGAGTTCGCCGCCGAGTGCTCCTTTATCAAGGTGTTCGCTTCGGAGACGCTCGATTACGTGGTGGACGAGTGCGTGCAGATCCACGGCGGCTACGGCTTCCACCAGGACTACGCGGTGGAGCACGCGTATCGCGATTCGCGCATCAACCGGATCTTCGAGGGCACCAACGAGATCAACCGGCTTCTGGCCACAGGAATGATCTTGAAGCGCGCCCAGAAGGGGATCTTGCCGCTGGTTGAGGCTGTCAAGAAGTTGCAGGGAGAGATTCAGAGCGGACCTGCGCTGAGCGGCGAAATCGACATGGTCGCCAATGCAAAGAAGATCGGGCTGTTCGCGCTGGGCGTTGCCTATCAGAAATATATGGCGGCGATCGAGGAGCAGCAGGAAGTGGTGGCGGCGATCACCGATATTCTGATGAACGCCTATGCAATGGAATCGGCTATGCTGCGCGCGCAAAAAATTGCGCGAGCCGGGCGAAACGCGGAAAACGCAGCGGAGATGGCAGCCGTGTTTGCGCGCGAAGCGATGGATACGATCGATGCCGCGGCGCGCGCGGTCCTGGCCGCCTGTTCGGAAGGGGATCCGCTTCGCACCAACCTTGCCATTCTCAGGCGCTTCACGAAGTACGAGCCGTTGAACGCGATAGGCCTGCGGCGCAAGATCGCGGCGCGGCTCCTCCAGGCCGAACGGTATCTGGTGTAAGGAACCCGGGACACGGAATGGCCCGCCCGTGCATCGTGGTGCTGGTGGGACTGCCGGGGTCGGGGAAGTCGACTTACGTAGCAAAACTTGGCGGAACGGCGCTATCGAGCGACGAGATACGGCGCCTCATTTCAGACGATCCAACCAATCAGGACATCCATTACCGTGTCTTCGGTTTGTTGCGGCACCTGCTGAAGCATCGGCTCGAGTTGCGGCGTCCCATCACCTACATCGATGCGACGAACCTCACCCGGAGCGAGCGGAGGCCTTACATCAAGATCGCCGATCTGTACGATTGCGACGTCGAAGCAGTATTCTTTAATGTCCCGGTGGCTGAGTGCCAGCGGCGCAACCGGGCGCGTTCCCGCATCGTTCCGGACGATGTGATTCACAAGATGGCCGAACGTTTAACGCCGCCGGGCATCGGCGAGGGATTCTCCCGCGTGACCGTGGTGACCTAAAATACTGAAATGCGGCTCCTGTTCGGACTGGCGCTCGCGCTACCGGTTTTTGCGGCAGACGTGGACGGCATCCGGCTCCACTGGTCCTCTTCGGGGAAAGGCAACAAGGCCGTGATTCTGGTGCACGGGTGGACAGGCGACTCGAGCATGTGGAGCGCGCAGGTTCCGGTTCTGGCCGAAAAGTACCGCATCGTTACACTGGATCTGCCGGGCCACGGGCAGAGCGGGTCCCCCGCGGACGGGAAGTTTTCAATGGATCTCTTCGCGCGCGCTGTGGAGGCGGTGCGTCGCGCGGCCAAGGTTAACAAGGCGGTATTGGTGGGACACAGCATGGGCACGCCGGTGGTTCGCCAGTACGCGCGATTGTATCCGAAACGAACGGCGGCGCTTGTGCTGGTGGACGGCGTGGTCGCGAAGCCGGAGAATGCGGGTATCTATGCGACCATCAGCAAACAATTCGTGGGGCCGGGCGGGTTAAAAGCTCGCGAGGATTTCGTTCGCTCAATGTTCACCGCGGCGACACCCGAGCATCTTCGGCCAGAGATACTCAAGATCACAGCGAGCGCACCGGAGGCGACCGCCACGGGCGCGATGCTCTCGATGGCCGATCCGGCGGTCTGGAAAGAAGACGTCCTGCAAATGCCGGTGCTGGCGATTTACGCCGACCGGTCTAGGCTCGCAAACCGCGAGTACATGAAGCAACTTTTTCCCGCGCTGGAGTACTTCGAGATTCCGGCCACCGATCATTTCTTGATGATGGAAAAACCGGACGAGTTCAATCGGTTGCTGCTGACGTTTCTGGACAAGCTGAAGCTCTGACGCTACTGCTTCACGAGCACCACGGGCGCTTGCTCCGCGGCCCAGAACTTCTCGAAAAATTCGCGCACGCGGGAGTATTCGGTTGCCGGAATCGTGGTGGCGAGGATTTCCCAACGGCGCGTGAACAGGAGTTCATCGCCATCAACGCGAAACACGGCTTCATAATGGCCAAAAGGCGCGCTAAGGTCGGCGTTCCCTGGGAGTTCGTCGATCTTGAAGCCAGGTGGAAGTTTCACATGGACGGTGTCCTCCACCGACTCTGAATTCAGGACGATCGGATACTTGCGCGTATGATCGGTCAGCGTCAGGGACTCGCGGCCCGGGAGCACCGCGGGCCGGAACATCATCAGGCGCCCTTGCATTGTGCGGCCGTAACGCGGTGCGGTGAAATCCACGCGCAAGCGGAACTCGGCGTCGGATGCGCCGTCGCCGGGTTCGATCTTTGAGACGGCCGCCCCGCCCGCCTCGTTGCTCACCCAACGTTCGATGACCTTGACGTACTCGGGCCGCGAGCGCCGGAACAGTCTCCGCGCCTGGGCGGCAGTCTCGCCCAAGCTGCGCTCTTCGACTTGCGATGTAATCGAGCCATCAGCGGCCAAAGCCACGCGAGTTTCGCGAACCATGTGGTTGGCTGCCGCAGGCGTGACCGGCATGCGCAACAAAGCCCCGTGGTCCGCGCTGATCACCAGGGCCAGGCTCGCCTGCTCGTTTTCGGGCAAATATCCCACGGGCGTCTCCGAGTCCGTCGGGTCGAAGATCAGCAGGCGGCCCAATCCGGAATTTTCCAAGACGGCGCCGGCCCTGACATCTGCGCCCACTTTAACCGCGATGATCATGTGATTGAACTGATGCGGCGAAGGCCACTCCTCGCGGACGTAATTGCGGTCGCCCGAATAGATGGCCACCAGATAAGATTCGATGCCGACGCTTTTAAGCATCGTCCGCATCAGGTTGGCTTTGTCTTTGCAATCGCCGTACGATTTACGGAACACGTCGGCGGCGGCATGCGGCTTGTAGCCGCCGCCTTTTCCGATACCGGTCTCGATAGCGACGTATTTCAAGCCCTGCACGTAACGGCCGATGGCACGGATCCTGTCGAAATCGTTTGCGCGCCGCCAACCAGCGACTGGGCCTTTTGTGCCAGCTCCGGACTAGGCACGGCCTGCTGATCGGCCAGTTCCGATTGCCAGCGCGAGACATCGCTCCAGTTCGCGAAGACTTTTCCCTGTCCGGTCTTCGCGCCTTCGGCAGGCACGAAGCTGACCGCGAGGCGGGGCGCAAGCGCATTTATGTTCGGACTGGCCGGCTCCCGGTCCAGGAACGGCAAATTACGCATCTCCCAGGTGTAAGTCGATTCGTTGGCGCCGCTGATCTGCGGTTTCAGATTCTCCGCGTTGAACATCGCGCTCTGTGCTTTCCAACCTACCGGCAGCACCAGCGTGAACCGTGACTCCAACGCCGGCAGCCGCCCCTGGAACGCAAATTCGAACTGGGTGACGATCGACTTCGCTTCAACCACCGCTTCGTATCCGAAGACCGCGCCAGGATCGGTGTCGTTGCTCGCATCCACAATCCGGGCGCGCCCTTCGTCGTACAGAATGAAATCCTGGGACAGGGCGACATCGGCGACTTTCTCTTTCCCGTATTTCCTCGCGTCACCAGCCGGGGTAATCAGCCAGGCGCGAAAATCGCGAACCTTGCTTGTTCCCGTCAGATACGTCTTCTCTCCGATGGCGCTCCTTCGGCCGTCGCGATTGAGGACGCGAACCGCGTACCGGGACG
>Ga0066709_100002515_pt1 | contig 13411 bp, 10 predicted proteins | sample GraSoiAngelo_158_FD_79665 | JGI IMG/M metagenome (GOLD analysis project Ga0066709, IMG submission 79665) | Grasslands soil microbial communities from the Angelo Coastal Reserve, California, USA - 14_1009_16_30cm | ecosystem: Environmental > Terrestrial > Soil > Grasslands | place: USA... | reverse complement strand
GGCATCGAGGCCAAGCGCATGATCGGCCGCACGCCCAGCCACATCCAGGCCATCCGGCCCCTGAAGGACGGCGGCATCGCCGACTTCGAGATCTGCGAGAAGATGCTCCGCTACTTCATCCAGCGCGTGCACCAGCGGCGCTGGGCGAAGCCCCGCATGGTGATCTGCGTGCCGTCAGGTGTCACCGGCGTGGAGAAGCGCGCGGTGCAGGAGGCCGCCGAGTACGCAGGGGCGCGCAAGACCCCCTTCATCATCGAGGAGCCGATGGCCGCGGCCATCGGCGCCGGCCTTCCCGTGCACGAGCCGACGGGCAACATGGTGGTCGACATCGGCGGCGGCACCACCGAGGTCGCAGTGATCTCGCTGGGGGGCATCGTCACCAGCCAGTCGATCCGCATCGGCGGCGACGAGCTCGACGAGGCCATCATCCAGCACATCAAGAAGGAGTACAGCCTCGCGCTCGGCGAGCGGACGTCAGAGGAGATCAAGATCGCGCTGGGCTCGGCGTGCCCGCTCGAGACCGAGCTGCACGCGGAGATCCGCGGTCGCGACCTGCTCACCGGGCTGCCCAAGACGATCGTGACGTCCACCGAGGAGATCCGCTACGCGATCGAGGAGCCGGTCTCGTCGATCGTCGACGCGGTCAAGGTCACCCTCGACAAGACGCCTCCCGAGCTCGCGGCCGACATCATGGAGGAGGGCATCGTGCTCACCGGTGGCGGGGCGCTCCTCCACGGCCTCGACGCCCGACTGTCGGCCGAGACGGGCATGCCGATCGTGATCGCCAAGAACCCGCTGCACTCGGTGGTGATCGGGTCGGGGCAGTGTCTCGAGGAGTTCGACGTGCTGAGACAGGTCCTGATCTCCGCCCACGAGCGGTAACGCGGCGGCCGCCGGGTCGTGGCCGTGTACCGGCGCTCCCGCCGTCATCGCTTCCTGCTCGTCCTTCTCCTCCTCACGTCGGTGACGGTCATCACGCTCGACCAGCGCGGGCAGGGATCCGACGTGCTCGAGTCGGCCCGGTCCACCGCGCGCGATGCGTTCGGGTCGGTCGAGGACGCGACCAGCGACACCTTCTCACCGGTCGGCGACTTCTTCAGCGGCGTGTTCGACTACGGCGACCTCAAGGCCGAGAACCGCCGGCTGCGCGCCCAGCTCGACCAGGTGCGATCGAAGGACGTGCTCGCGGCGGAGACCGACCGTGAGCTGCGAACGGTGAAGGCGAACGAGCACCTCGAGTTCGCGGCGCAGATCCCCGCGGTCGCGGCCCAGGTGGTCACGACGTCGCCGTCCAACTTTCAGCTCGCGGTGGAGATCGACGTGGGATCGGCCAAGGGCGTCGCGGTCGGCATGCCCGTGGTGACCGGCGCCGGATTGGTGGGCAAGGTGATCCGGGTGTCGTCGAAGCGGGCCACCGTGCTGCTCGTCACCGATCGCGACTTCAACGTCGGCGTGCGGCTCACCAACTCGCAGGACACCGGCGCGGCGAAGGGCAACGGCCCGGGCAAGCCGCTCACCATCGACCTCCTCTACAACTCGACGGTGATCAAGAGCAACGAGGTGGTCGTCACGAGCGGTCTGCAGGGAGCGGTCTTCCCGGGAGCCATCCCCGTGGGTCGGGTGCGCACTGCGAAAGCGGTTCCCAGCGCGCTGCAGCAGGACGTCACCATGGAGCCGATCGTCGACCTCCAGCGCCTGTCGTACGTCAAGGTCCTGAAGTGGACGCCGTGATGAGCGAGCACCGATGAGCGAGGACCAGTGAGAGACCTGATCGGGCCCCGGTTCAAGGTGCCCGTGCTCGTGCTGATCGCGCTCGTGGTGCACGCCCAGCTGCTGCCCGATGTGCGGGTGCGCGGCGTGCACCCCGACCTCATGCTGCTCGTCGCCGTGGCCGGGGGCATCGTGGCGGGGCCGAGCGTGGGAGCGGTCCTCGGGTTCTCGGTCGGCCTCCTCACGGATCTGCTCTTCCTCGAGACACCGCTGGGGCTGTCGGCGATGGTGTTCTGCCTCGTCGGGTACGGCGTCGGGCTGCTCCAGGCCGGCGTGCTGCGCTCGTCGTGGTGGCTCCCGGTCGTCACTGCGCTCGTCGCCTGCGCGGCCGGCGAGGTGCTGTTCGCGCTCGTCGGGGCGCTGTTCGGCGAGCGGCAGCTCGTGACCGGTCGCCTGCCCCTGGTCGCAGGGGTGGTCGGGTTGCTCGACGCGGTCCTCGCCGTCGTGGTCGTGCCCCTGGTGCGTGGTGCGTTCCGGAACCCGCACGCCCGGGCCTACGCCTGATGCGCGAGCCCGTGAGCCCCGATTCGTCGCGCCTGCGCCTGGGTGTGCTCGGTGTCGTCGTGCTGTCGCTCTTCTCCGCCCTGCTCGTGCGCCTCTGGTACCTGCAGGTGATGGCGTCGGACCAGTACCAGGCCGTGTCGACGAACAGCGTGCGGCTGGTCACGACCGAGGCGCCGCGCGGGCGCATCCTCGACCGCAACGGGGTCGAGCTGGTCCGCAACCGCATCTCCGACGTCATCACGGTCGACCGCAACGACCTGCCCATGCGCCCGGACGTGAAGTCGCGCCTCGCCTTCATCCTGGGCATCTCGAGCGACGAGCTCCAGCGCCGCATCGAGAGCAAGCGCTACAGCGTCTACAAGCCGGTGCCGATCGCCCGCGACGTCCCCAAGGAGAAGTTGATTTACGTGCGCGAGCACGCGTCGGAGTTCCCGGGGGTCGCGAACACCCGTTTGACCGAGCGCGAGTACACGCAGGGTGAACTGGCGGCCCACGTCCTCGGGTACACCGGCGAGATCAACTCCGACGAGCTGGCCGCGCGCAAGCGGCTGCGACGGGGCTACAAGCCGGGTGACACCATCGGCAAGACCGGCGTCGAGCTGAGCTTCGAGAACGACCTGCGCGGACAGCCCGGCATCGAAGAGCTCGAGGTCGATGCCGCGGGACGGGTGCTGCGCACGCTCAACTCGCGACCGCCGGTGCCCGGCCACGACGTGAGGCTCACCATCGACATCAACGTGCAGCGGATGGTCGAGACCGCGCTGGCCGAGGGTCTCGCGGCTGCTCGCCAGGGTCAGGACCGACAGTACAAGAAGCACTTCCTCGCCCCTGCCGGCGCCGCCGTCGTGCTCGACCCGCGCGACGGCTCGGTGCTGGCCATGGCGTCGAACCCGACGTACGACCCGTCCATCTACGTCGATGGCGCGGTCGCGGAGTTCAAGCGCCTGCAGGACCCCGCCCTGCACGCTCCCCTGAACGACCGCGCGACCGAGGGGCTCTACGCGCCCGGGTCGACGTTCAAGCTCGTCACGTCGATCGCGGCGCTGAGCAAGGGCCTCATCTCCCCGAACACCACCGTCGACGACAAGGGCTCCATCAAGATCGGCAACCAGATCTTCAGGAACGCCGGCTCCGCGCCGCACGGCCGGGTGCGGCTCGACCGGGCGCTGACGGTGTCGAGCGACGTCTACTTCTACTCGCTGGGTGAGAAGTTCTGGAACGCGCGAGGGCGCTACGGCGAGACGGCCATCCAGGACACGGCGCACGATCTCGGGCTCGGCGAGGGCATCGGACGCGTGCCCGATCCCGAGATCCGCAAGCGCCTGCACGACTCGAACCCGAAGGCCTTCCCGAACGGTGGCTGGTTTCCCGGCGACAACGCCAACCTCGCCATCGGTCAGGGCGAGATGGCGATCACCCCGCTGCAGCTGGGCAACGCCTACGCCACGTTCGCCAACGGCGGCACGCTCTGGGCGCCGCGGCTGGGCACCGAGATCATCGACGCCGACGGCACGAAGGTGCGCGACGTGGCGCCACGCGCGATCCGGCACCTCGACCTCCCGCCGACCCTGCGGAACCCGATCCTCGCCGGTCTCATGGGGGCGGTGAGCGACCCGAAGGGCACTGCGCACGGCGCGTTCATCGGCTTCCCGTACGACCGCATGCCGCTTGCCGGCAAGACGGGCACCGCCGAGGTGACCAACAAGCAGGACACCGCGCTCTTCACCGCGTTCGGCCCGGCCACCAATCCCCAGTTCGAGGTGACCGTGCTCCTCGAGGAGGCGGGCTTCGGCGCCGACGCAGCTGCGCCGGTCGTCCGCCGCATCTGCGACGGTCTCATCGGCGAGCCGCTCAAGCCGATCGCCCGCGCCGGGGGAGCGGACTGAGGTGAGCGCGGTCTCGGTCTCGACCCGTTCACTCGGTAAGGACGTGCGCGCCCCGCGCGACGCAGCGGCACCGTGGCGCCACGTCGACGTGTTCCTCGTAGCGATCACGATGTCGCTGGCGGGGATGGGGCTGCTGCTCATCTACAGCGCGACCCAGCACAAGGAGAACGTCGGGGACATCAGCGCGACCGGCTATCTGAAGCGCCAGGCCCTCTGGACGGCGATCGGCATCGTCGTGATGGTGGTGACCGCGATTCTCGACTACCGCCTCCTGCGCGATCTCGCACCCGTGCTGTACGTCGGCACCGTGCTGGTGCTGGTCGCCGTGCTCTCCCCGCTCGGCACGAACACGCGCGGCGCGCAGGCGTGGTTCCAGTTCGGGTCCTTCCAGCTGCAGCCGTCCGAGTACGCCAAGCTCGTCTTCATCCTGTGCCTGGCCTCCTACTGCGCGGCGCATCGGGGCGACCTCGACTTCCGCCGCCTGGTGACGGTGCTCGCGGTGGCCTCGGTGCCCGTCGCGCTGATCTACCGCCAACCCGACCTCGGCACCGACCTCGTGTTCATCGCCATCCTCATGGCCATGCTGCTCGTCGCCGGGGCCCGTCCCCGTCACATCGCGGTGCTCACGCTGCTCGGCGTGATCGGCGTGGTCGCGGTGTTCCAGCTCGGCGTGCTGAAGCAGTACCAGATCGACCGCCTGGGCGCGTTCCTCGACCCCAAGGGCGACACCCAGCGCTCGGCCTACAACCTCAACCAGTCGGTGAACGCGATCGCCGCGGGGGGACTGACCGGCAAGGGCCTGCTGAACGGCAGGGAGACCAACCTCTCCTACGTGCCCGAGCAGCAGACCGACTTCATCTTCACGGTCGTGGGCGAAGAGTTCGGGCTTGCGGGCGCGACGACGCTGCTCGCCCTCTTCGCCCTGCTCGTGTGGCGCACCTGGCGAGCCGCCGCCCTCGCCCGCGACCTGCTCGGCACCCTCCTCTGTGTCGGGGTGCTCGCGATGGTGGTGTTCCAGGTGTTCGAGAACGTGGGCATGACGATGGGGATCATGCCGATCATCGGCATCCCGCTGCCCTTCTTGTCCTACGGGGGGTCGTCAACCATCGCCAGCTTCGCCAGCGTCGGCCTGGTGCTGAACGTGCACATGCGCCGTTTCGCCTGACGCCGGACGGGCGAGCCCCGGAACGAACGAGCCCCCCGGCTTGTTGGCGATTGACGTACCGGTAGGGTGCCTATCGCAACAACATCGAGGAGTGAGCCCATGTTCGGTCGCCACCAGACCCGCATGCCGACGGCGGAGGACGCTCTGCCGGGGCGGTCGCAACCGATGCCCGTCACCGAGACCCACCTGGTGCTGGGCACCCCGCTGACGCCGCCGTTCCCCGACGGCATGGAGACCGCCGTGTTCGGCATGGGCTGCTTCTGGGGGGCGGAGCGCAAGTTCTGGCAGGCGGACGGCGTGTACACCACCGCGGTGGGCTATGCGGGGGGGATCACGCCCAATCCCACCTACGAGGAGGTGTGCTCGGGGCGCACCGGCCACACCGAGGCCGTCCTGGTCGTCTACGACTCGGACCGCACCTCCTACGACGACCTGCTACGGATCTTCTGGGAGAACCACGACCCGACCCAGGGGATGCGACAGGGGAACGACACGGGCACGCAGTACGGCTCCGCCATCTACACCGCCTCCGACGCCCAGGCGGAGGCGGCCGAGGCCTCCCGCCGCGCCTACCAGACCGTCCTCCAAGGAGCCGGGTACGGCGAGATCACCACCGAGATCGCACCCGCGCCCGCCTTTTACTACGCCGAGGACTACCACCAGCAGTACCTGGCCAGGAACCCGAACGGGTACTGCGGCCTGGGCGGCACCGGCCTGAGCTGCCCGGTCGGCCTCCAGACCGGGGACTGAGCCCCTCCCGGGTACACTGGGCCGCACACATGACGTCGCTTTGGCCGCGGATAGAACCGCTCCTGGCCAAGGTGCAGAAGCCCGCCCGCTACATCGGGTGCGAAGACGGGTCCCAAGCGCCGGTGCACGGTCCGCACCAGGCAGCCTGGCTTCTCGTCTACCCGGACGCCTACGAGGTGGGACTGCCCAACCAGGGGCTCCAGATCCTCTACGAGATACTCAATGAGCGGGCGGACGCAGTCGCCGAGCGCTCCTACGCCCCCTGGGGCGACATGGAAGCGCTCATGCGGCAGCGGGGCGTGCCCCTGTTCTCGGTCGACACCCACCAGCCCGCCGGCGGGTTCGACATCATCGCCTTCAACCTCTCGGCGGAGCTCGTCTACACCAACGTCCTCAACTGCATCGACCTGGCCGGGGTGCCGGTGCGAGGCGCCGATCGCGGACCGCTCGACCCCCTCGTCGGGGCGGGCGGCCACTGCGCCTACAACCCCGAGCCACTGGCCGATTTCGTCGACTTCTTCGTCATCGGCGACGGTGAGGAGGCGGTCGGCGAGATCACCGAGGTCGTCCGCGACTGGAAGACGGGCGGATGCACCGCCGGGTCGCGCGAAAGGGTGCTGCGTGCCCTCAGCCGGATCCCGGGGGTCTACGTCCCGTCGATGTACGAGGTCGCCTACGACGGCGACCGTCTGGCGGGTGTCACCCCCAAGTTCGTCGACGTCCCGGAGCGGGTCGAGAAGCGGACGGTCGTCGACCTGAACGCATGGCCGTACCCCAAGCAGCAGCTGGTACCGCTCACCGAAGTGGTGCACGACCGACTCAACGTCGAGATCTTCCGCGGGTGCACGCGCGGCTGCCGGTTCTGCCAGGCGGGCATGATCACGCGTCCGGTGCGGGAGCGCTCGGCGGAACAGGTCCGCACGATGGTGCGCGACGGCCTGCGGCGCACCGGCTACGACGAGGTCACCCTCACCTCGTTGTCGAGTGCCGACTTCAGCGGGATCGACCGCGTCGTCGCCGACATCATCAACGAGCCGGCCAACTGCAACCAGGTGTCGTTGTCGCTGCCCAGCCTGCGGGTCGACGCGTTCACCGTGGGCCTGGCCACCGAGATCCAGAAGGTGCGGCGCACGGGCCTCACGTTCGCCCCCGAGGGCGGCACGTGGCGCATCCGTCAGGTGCTCAACAAGCTGATCCGCGAGGAGGACCTCTACGAAGCCGTCGACGCCGCCTTCTCGCAGGGCTGGCGGCGCATGAAGCTCTACTTCCTGATCGGCGTGCCCACGGAGATGGACGAGGACACGCTCGGAATCGCGGAGCTGGCGCGCAACTGCGTCGAGGTCGGACGGCGGCACAACCACTCGGCGTCGGTGACCGCGTCGGTGGGGGGCTTCGTGCCCAAGCCTCACACGCCCTTCCAGTGGTTCGGGCAGAACACGGTCGACAACCTGCGGCGCAAGGTCAACCTCCTGCGCGACGACCTGCGCCGTGATCGGGGGGTGCAGCTGCGGTGGCACGATCCCGCGGCCACGCTCGTCGAAGGCATCGCCAGCCGAGGCGACCGCCGGCTGGGGCCGGTCCTCGAGGACGTCTGGCGGGCCGGCGGGGTCTTCCAGGAATGGTCGGAGCACTTCGACCTCTCCCTCTGGGAGGCCGCCATGGCACGCCACGGCCTCTCGATCGACTGGTACGTGCACCGGCACCGCACCGACGACGAGGTGCTGCCCTGGGACCACATCTCCGCCGGGCTCCACCGCGACTTCCTCTGGCAGGACTGGCAGGACGCGCTGCGCGGAGCCGGTGTCCCGGACTGCCGGTGGACGCCCTGCTACGACTGCGGAGTGTGCACCGGCTATGGCATCGAGCACCTGGTGGCCTCGCCCACCCCGCCCGCGGGCGGCAGCCAGGGCACGGGCCAGGACCTGAGCCGGGCGCACGAGGTGCCCGTCACCCTCACCCGGTCGCCGCGGGCCGCGAGCCTGGCGGGAGCGCGGCCATGAGGGTGCGGCTGCGCTACACCAAGGCGGGCAAGGTGAGGTGGACCAGCCACCGCGACCTGGCCCGGATGTTCGAGCGCGCCTTCCGGCGGACGCAGCTGCCGATCGCGTACAGCGGCGGCTTCGCCCCCCGACCCAAGGTCAGCTTCGGGCTGGCGTTGCCGACCGGGGCCGAGTCGGAGGCGGAGTACCTCGACCTGGAGCTCGTCGAGGGGACGACCGGCGACCTGAACGACGTCGACCTGACGACGCTGCCCGCCCGCCTCTCCGAGGCCCTCCCGGTGGGGGTCGAGGTGTGCGCCGCGGCCGTGATCGAGGACGGCGCGCCCTCGCTGCAGGAGGCAGTCTCGTCGTGCGTGTGGCGCGTCGAGGTCTCCGGCACGGGCCACGACGAGCTGTGCGAGAAGGTGGCGGACGTCATTGCCGCGCCGACGCTGGTCGTCACGCGCACGCGCAAGGGCAATCTCGTGACCGACGACATCCGCCCGGGCATCCTCTCGCTGCGGGTCGTCGACGGCGTCGAGATCGAGTGTGAGCTGGCCACCCAACCGCGAGCCGTGCGACCGGGCGAGCTGGTGCGGGCGATCGACCCCGGCCTCGAGGAGGCATGGGTACGCAGGACCAACCAATGGATCGGGCGCGACGGCGCGCGTGGGGTTCCCCTCGACGCGACGGACGCGCAGCACGTGCGCCTTGCAGGAGCGCGTGCACGGTGAGAAGGGACCATCGCCATGTCCGAAGCGATCTCCGAACCGCCGGTGGAGCCCGAAGCCGGGGTCACCAGCGGGTCTGACGACGCGGGCGACGCCTCCGCGCCGCCCCACAAGCCCCGTCGTCGCGGCTCACGCGGGGGACGGAACCGCAAGCGCCCGGCCTCCGGTGCGGCGGCGGTAGAGACCCCCTCGGACGACGCCGACCCCCGGCCCGAGCTGCCCGAGCGGATGAGCGAGAACCGCCCGTCGGCGGAGGCAGCCGAGCGGGCGCTGGTCCGGAAGCCGCAGATCGGCGACAGCCGGCCCGCGCCCGCACGTTCCTCGCGCCCGTCGCCCGGGTCCGACGGCGATGAGGCGCCCGCGCCCGCTCGCAAGCGTCGCCGGCGCGGCGGGCGGGGCCGGAGCGCGGCGGCTCGCACGGCCGAGGCGGCTCGCGACGACGAGCCAGTCGAGCTCGACGAGGAGACGCTCGAGCGACGGCGCGGCCGCGAGCGCAAGGGCCGCCCGGTGGGCCGCTACCTCATGTGCGTGCACGTGCGCCCCCATGCCACCCAGATCGCCGTGCTCGAGGGCCGCAGCCTCATCGAGTTCTACGTCTCGCGCCCCCAGGACGACATCAGCCAGATCCACGGGAACATCTACCTGGGGAAGGTCCAGAACGTGCTGCCGGGCATGGAGGCCGCGTTCGTCGACATCGGCACGCCCAAGAACGCGGTGCTCTACCGCGGCGACGTGCAGTACGACCCCGAGGACGTAGTCGAGAAGGGCGAGGCCAGGATCGAGCACCTCTTGCGCGCGGGTCAGACGATCCTCTGCCAGGTCACGAAGAACCCGATCGGCACCAAAGGGGCGCGCCTCACGCAGGAGGTGTCGTTACCGGGCCGCTTCGTCGTCCTCATCCCGAACAGCACCACCTACGGCATCTCGAAGCGCCTCACCGACGAGGAGCGCAAGCGGCTCCGCCGCATCCTCGACGAAGTGAAGCCCGCGAACCATGGGCTGATCGTGCGCACCGCGGCCGAGGGCGCGACCGCCGAAGAGCTGCGGCGCGATGTGCGGCGACTCCTCCGTCAATGGGAGTCGATCGAGGCCGTGGCGAAGCGGTCGAAGTCGCCGGCTCTCCTCTATCGCGAGCCCGACCTCGCCGTGCGAGTCATTCGCGAGGAGTTCAACCGCAACTACCGGGGCGTGGTCATCGACGACGTCGCATTGCACGCCGAGGTGCAGGAGTACGTCACGAGCCTGATCCCCGAGCTGGCCGATCGGGTCGAGCTCTACGACGACGACGAGACGTTGCCGATCTTCGAGCGCCACCACGTGCACGAGCAGTTGCACAAGGCGCTCGACCGCAAGGTGTGGCTCCCGTCCGGCGGCTCGATCATCATCGAGCGCACCGAGGCCCTCACCGTGATCGACGTGAACACGGGCAAGAACGTGGGCACGTCGAACCTGGAGGAGACCGTCTTCCGCAACAACCTCGAGGCGGCCGAGGAGATCGCCCGCCAGCTGCGGCTCCGCGACATCGGCGGGATCATCGTGATCGACTTCATCGACATGGAGATCAAGAAGAACCGCGAGGAGGTGCTGAAGGCGTTCAAGGACGCCCTCGCCCGGGACAAGACTCGCACCCAGGTCTTCGAGATCTCCGATCTCGGCCTGGTGGAGATGACGCGTAAGCGCGTGTCGGAGGGGCTGGTCGAGTCGTTCTCCGGTATCTGCCCCACCTGCGCCGGCCGCGGGATCGTCTCGACGACTCGCTCCTGTAGGCTCTGCGCCCTATGTACGCAGCGATCCGCACCGGCGGGAAGCAGGAGCGCGTCGAGGAGGGCCACGTCGTCCAGGTCGAGCTGCTCGGCAAGGACGCGGGCGAGGAGGTCACCTTCCAGCCCGTCCTGCTCGTCGACGGCGACACGGTGATCACCGCGGCCGACGCCCTGGCGAGCTCCGCGGTCACGGCGCGCGTGGTCGGCGAGGTCAAGGGCCCCAAGATCACCGGCTTCACCTACAAGAACAAGACGAACAACCGCCGCCGGTGGGGCCATCGCCAGCGCTACGCGAGCATCGAGATCACCGGCATCGCGGCCCCGAAGAAGAGCGTCACGCTCTCCGACGAACCAGGGGACGGTTAGATGTCCAAGACCAAGGGCGGCGGCTCCACCCGCAACGGCCGTGACTCCACGTCGAAGCGTCTGGGCGTGAAGGTGTTCGACGGCGGCCAGGTGCAGGCCGGCGCGATCATCGTCCGCCAGCGGGGCACGCGGTTCCACCCGGGCGACAACGTGGGACGAGGCGGCGACGACACGCTGTTCGCGCTCACCGACGGTTCGGTGAAGTTCGGCTCGCGCAAAGGCCGCAAGCTCGTCGACGTGATCCCTTCGTAGCGCGCCGGGCGCCGATGTTCGGCCGCCCTATCCTTCGCGGCGTGTCCGGGTTCGTCGACGAAGCCGCAGTCAATGTGCGTGGGGGCGACGGCGGGGCCGGCGCGGTGTCGTTCCGCAGAGAGGCCCATGTGCCGCGAGGCGGTCCCGACGGAGGCGACGGAGGCAAGGGGGGCGACGTGTGGCTGTGCGCCGACCGCAACGTCGCGTCGCTCTACATGTTCCGCGACCATCCGCACCGCCGCGCGACCAACGCCACCCATGGCGGGGGCGGGAAGCGTCACGGCACGAACGGGCCCGACCTGGTCGTCCACGTGCCGGAGGGCACGGTCGTGCGCGACACCGACGGCGGGGTGCTCGCCGACCTGGTGAGCCAGGGCGACCGCTGGTTGGCCGCACGCGGTGGCCGGGGAGGGCGCGGCAACGCCAGCTTCCTCAGCAACCGGCGCAAGGCGCCGTCGTTCGCGGAGCAGGGCGAGCACGGCGAAGGGCGCTGGTTGCGGCTCGAGCTCAAGCTCATGGCCGACGTCGCGCTCGTCGGCTTCCCCAACGCGGGGAAGAGCACGTTGATCTCGCGGATCTCCGCCGCCAAGCCGAAGGTGGCCGACTACCCGTTCACCACGCTCGAGCCCCACCTCGGCGTGGTGCGCTACGACGAACACGACTTCGTGGTGGCCGACATCCCCGGCCTCATCGAGGGCGCGAGCGAGGGCCGGGGCCTGGGCCACCAGTTCCTGCGCCACATCGAGCGGGCGCGCGTGCTACTGGTTCTGCTCGACCTGGCGCCGGCCGACGCCCGGCCGCCCGCGGAGCAGTGCGACGTGTTGCTTCGGGAGCTGGGTCGTTACCGCCCCGAGCTCCTCGAGCGGCCGCGGATGGTCGTCGGCACGAAGGCCGACGTGGCCCAGCTCGAGTACGCGCACCTGCGCGTCTCCGCCGTCACGGGTGCGGGCGTGAACGAGCTGCTCGGCCGGCTGGCCGAGCTGGTCGCACAGGCTCGCGCCGCGCAGCCCGCTTCAGAGGCGTTCATCGTCCACCGGCCCGAGCAGGAGGGCGTGCGCGTCGAGCGCAGCGACGACGGGGCGTTCGTCGTCCTGGGCCGGCCGGCGGAGCGCGCCGTCGCCGTCACCGACCTCACCAATGCCGACGCGCTGGCATACGTGCACGACCGGCTGCGCCGCATCGGTGTCGACCGCGCGCTCGCCCGGGCCGGTGCCCAGGAGGGCGACCTCGTCCGCATCGGCGCCATGTCGTTCGAGTACGAGCCGTGATCGTCGTCGCCAAGGTGGGGTCCTCGTCGGTGACCGACGCGCAGGGCGAGATCTCCCATGCCGCGGTCGACAAGTTCTGCGCCGAGGTCGCGGCTCTGCGCGGCCAGGACCACCGCGTGGTCATCGTCACGTCGGGCGCCATCGCCGCCGGCCTGCCCGCGCTCGGGCTCAGCGGCGCCCGTCCCACCGACGTGAACACCCTGCAGGCCGTGTCGGCGGTGGGGCAGAGCCGCCTGATGCGCGTCTACGACGACATCCTCGCCCGCCACGGGCTCGTCGGCGGCCAGGTGCTCCTCGCCCCGCTCGACTTCGTGCACCGCTCGCAGTACCTGCACGCGCGGGGTACGTTGCGCCGGTTGCTCGACCTCGGCGTGGTGCCGGTGGTCAACGAGAACGACGCGGTCGCCGACGACGAGATCCGCTTCGGCGACAACGACCGACTGGCCGCCCTCGTCGCCCACCTGGTGTCGGCCGACCTGCTCGTGCTGTTGACCGACACGCCCGGCGTGCTCACCGCGGACCCGCGCTTCGACGATGACGCGTCGCTCATCGAGGAGATCGTCGAGATCGACCACGAGCTCGAGCGCATCGCGGGCACCTCGGGCTCCGTCCGCGGGAGCGGTGGCATGGCGTCGAAGCTGGCGGCCGCGAAGATCGCGGCCTGGTCGGGAGTGCGCGCGGTCATCGCGGCTGCCGATCGCCCGGGCGTCCTGGCCGGTGCGGTGGAAGGCGAGCCCGGCGTCGGGACGGTCGTGCGCCCCCGCGACACCCGCTTGTCGGCGCGCAAGCTGTGGATCGCGTTCGCGGTGGCCGCGTCGGGCACGGTCGTGGTCGACGAGGGCGCCCGCCGCGCGCTGACCGAACGGCGAACGTCGTTGCTGCCCGCCGGCGTGATCGACGTGCAGGGGGACTTCGGGGCCGACGCGGCCGTCGAGGTGGCCGATACGAGCGGGAGGGTGTTCGCCAAGGGCCTCGTG
>Ga0066709_100002514_pt1 | contig 13418 bp, 13 predicted proteins | sample GraSoiAngelo_158_FD_79665 | JGI IMG/M metagenome (GOLD analysis project Ga0066709, IMG submission 79665) | Grasslands soil microbial communities from the Angelo Coastal Reserve, California, USA - 14_1009_16_30cm | ecosystem: Environmental > Terrestrial > Soil > Grasslands | place: USA... | reverse complement strand
TATCGCAAACTCCGGGGCGCGGGCTTCAGCGCGGGCAATTCGATTCGCGTTCTGAAGCGATATGCGGCCGAGGCCGAGCGCCTGGAAGAAATCGAAGGCGAATCGCCCGACCAGGCATAGGCTAGAAAGCCTCAAATATTCGTCAAGCCCTTGCTCCGCCTAGTGCGGCGGTGCCAAGAGTGCCGCCGAGCCCCATGGTTTCGACCGCGGAAGAGGGCACGATGACCATTGATCCGCGCTCCTTGATGGCTTCATACAGCATGTTCATGGCGCGGAGGTGCAACGCCACCGGGTTGTCTTTGTAGAGCGCGGCAGCCTGAGAGAACTTGTCGGAGATTTCGGTCTCGGCTTGACCCAAAATGTTCCGCGCCTGGCGTTCGCGCTCGGCCTGGGCTTGACGCGACATGGCGTCCTCCAAAGCCTGCGGGATGCGGACATCACGGATTTCGACGGACTGCACCGTGATGCCCCACGGATTGGTCTTCTCATCCAAAATGCGCTGCAGTTCGTGGCCGAGCACTTCACGCTCCGTGATCATTTGGGCCAGCTCGTGGCGGCCGATAGATTCCCTGAGGGCGGTTTGGGCGCTAAGCGAGATGGCCTCGATGAAGTCCTCCACTTCCAAGATGGCCTTCTCGGCGTTCCACACGACCCAGAACAGGATGGCGTCCACGTTGACCGGGACCGTGTCGCGCGTGAGCGTGGATTCAGCGGTGACATTCGCCACGCGGACACGCTGGTCCACATAACGGCTCAAGCGGTCGATGACCGGCACAATCAGGAAGATGCCCGGGCCCCGGAGTCCGATGAAGCGCCCCAGGCGGAGAATCGCGACCTTCTCCCACTGGTCCGCAACTTTCACTGCGAACAGCAGATAGATACCGGCGACAAGACCCACGACAGCCGGCGCGACATTGTTCAACAGAGCGGCGGCCGCCGCACCGGCGGCGACGCATAATGCGCAGAGGGCAACCCCAACACCGCTGAGGCGCAAATTCAGTTTTTCCCGCGACATGGTTGGCTATCTCCTTTTGTTGTTTTTATCCGGCTCCGACAGGAAGTCGTTTAGCTCTACGAGCAGATCGCGTACACTGAAGCCAGCGGCTCCCGCCCGCGCCACGAATTCGCCGACAAGCTGATGCAAGCGCCGCTGGCGCTCTACCTCATCGGGCTTTACTTTGCGATCCGAGATGAAAGTGCCACTACCCTGCTGGGTCTCCAGGACGCCGCGGATCTCCATTTCGCGGTAGGCACGAATCACGGTATTGGGATTGATGGAGAGATCGACCGCGAGCTGGCGCACGGTGGGGAGCTGATCGCCCCCAACCAGCGCTTCGGCCGCGATCCCGCCCATGACCTGATCGATGATTTGACGGTAAACCGGCACTCCGCTATGAAGATCCAGGCGGAAACGGAAGCCGGCGCCGCGTCGCTTTATCATCTAGAGATATATTGTACTAGATGACTAATACATGTCAAGAGCAGTTTTATCGGGCAGTTGCTTAAGCTCATGCGTGGGAGGCGCGAACCTTGCCCTTGAACATCGTATAGACCAACACGAAATAACCGATCGCAACCAGCATCCCTGCGACCCACCAGTACAAACCCGCGGATAACGAAAGGCCGCCGGCGGCCGCGTTCCGAATCGTGATGCTGTTGGCCGGATCACCGGAAGACGGCAAGAGATCCGGATACAAAGCGAATGCGGCGCCGCTAAGCACCGCGACGATGTACAGGCATGACGACAGAAAAGCGTTTCGCTCGCGGCCGGTGCGGGTAAAATGAAAAATCCCGCCGAGTCCTGCCGCCGCGAGCGCGGGAATGATCCAGCCCGCTGGTCCTGCCCGGTAATTGTCGAGCAGTTGCGGATGAACGAGCACGCTCGCCCACAGCGCCACGCCGGAAAACAGCACCAGCGCCGGCCAGAGCAATTTCACGATCGCCCGCAGACGGGCGTTCAGTGCGCCTTCGGTTTTCAAGATCAGATAGAGCGCGCCATGAACACTGACGGCGACCAGCGTGGCTACCGCACAAAGGACCGTGTACCAGTCCAGTATCCCGGGATGCGAACCAGGCCGGAAGTCAGTCCAAAGCGGAACGAAGAAGTAATGATCCGGGCCGAGAGGTACGCCTCGCATTACGTTGCCTAATGCCGCGCCGAAGAACACAATCAGCAGGAGACTCGCGAGCGAGAACGCCCCATCGAAGAACGCGCGCCAGACAGAATTCGCCAGGTGCATTCGAAACTCGATGCCGATGGCCCGGAACACCAGGAGCCAAAGCACGATGTTCAGAGCGAGGTAGAATCCGCTGAAACTCGATGCGTACAACAGTGGAAACGCATAAAAGAGCGTGCCGCCCGCAGCCAGCAGCCATACTTCGTTGCCGTCCCACACGGGTCCGATGGCCTGGAGCACCATACGGCGCTGGTCGCCGGTCCGTGCCGCCACCAGATGAAGAGCGCCGGCTCCCAGATCGAACCCGTCCAGGACCACGTAGCCGATCAGCATCAACTCGACGAGGACAAACCAGATTGTCTCCATCGAACTCTAGGCCTCGCCTCCCGATACGGTCACTGGCACGTAATCCTCATCGCCGGGCGGGCCTTCGGGACCGCGTTCGATCTCGCGCTGGAACAAAAACAGAAGCAAGATGGACAGCAGCCCGTACAATCCCATGAAGCCGAGCAGCGTGAACAGGCCGTTCGCCGCGGACACGTTGGAGGAAAACCCGTCCTGGGTCCGCAGCAGGCCGTATACGAGCCAGGGCTGGCGCCCGATTTCGGCGGTCAGCCATCCGGCGGTATTCGCGATGTATGGAAACGGGAACGCGAGCATCAGGACCCACAGCATCCACGATGTTCGAAAACAGCGCGCCCCGCCACAGCAGCAGCGCCGACACTATCATCACGGCCGCGAAAAGCGTTCCGAGCCCGGCCATGACGTGATACGCGAAATAGAGCAACGGAATGTTGGTGGGCCAGTCCTGCTGAGGGAACTGGTCCAGTCCTTTCACCTCCGCCCTGGTGGTCCCGTATATCAGGAAGCTCAGCGCGTTATTAACGACGATCGGATTGTCGATCCTTCTGCGTTCGATGTCGGGCTGTCCGAGGATCACGATTGGAGCGCCGGTCTGAGATTGGAACAGCGCCTCCATAGCCGCGGTCGTGACAGGCTGGTGATGGGCCATATAGCGCCCGTGCATGTCGCCTGAAGGAAAGATTTGAAAAGCAGTGGCGATGATGCCGGCAATCACTCCGGTGCGCAGGAAAACCCGGCCGTAAGCGGCGTGCCGGTTGTTCAGCAAATAAAACGCGCCGAGCGCCGACATGGCGAAAGCGCCTGTAATCACCGCCCCGCTCATGGTGTGAGCGTATTGGATCAGCGCCCAGCGATTCGCCAGAACGCCCCACAAACTGGTCACCTCGAACGATCCATCCGGGAGGCGGTTGTATGCCACCGGGTGCTGCATCCATGCGTCGGCCGCGACGATAAAAAATCCGGAAAGCCACGAGCCTAGAAACACCAGGAAAGCGGCCCACCAATGACCGACGCGGCCCAAGCGTTTTTCACCGAAGAGAAACATGCCCAGGAACGCGGATTCGAGAAAAAATGAGAATACGCCTTCCATCGCGAGGGGCTGAGCGATGACCCCTCCGGTCAATTGCGAGAATCGCGACCAATTCGTGCCGAACTGAAATTCCATCGGAATGCCCGTGACGACACCCGCAACGAAGTTGATGCCGAAGATCTTAGTCCAGAATCGCGCCGCGTTTCCGTAGACCGGGTCTTGGGTGCGTAATCCGAGCGTCTTCAAAGCGACGATGAGCGGCGCTAGGCCCATCGTCAATTGCGGAAAAATATAGTGATATGTAATCGTGAACGCGAAGTGTATGCGGTGGATGAAGAGCGCATCATTCATCGGGAACCGAGGCCGTAATCGTGGCCCAACCCCATATCAATATTTCAAATAAATGGTCTTCCAATCGCTATAAAACTCAAGGGCGGCGGGGCCCTGTTCTTTCGGCCCGAAGCTCGAGTCTTTCGTGCCGCCGAAAGGCAGCTGGTATTCGACTCCCGCGGAGGGCAGGTTCACGGTCAACAATCCCGCTTCCATCCTTTGCACAAACTCGAAGACGCGCGAGACGCTCGAGGTCTGAATGGACGCCGACAGACCGAACGGAATATTATTGGCGATCCGCAGCGCGTCGTCAAAATCGCGGGCGCGCATCACCGCCAGCACCGGACCGAAAATTTCCTCGCGCGCGATGGTCATGCGTTCGGTGACCCCGGTGAAAATGGTGGGCTCGATGAAATACCCGCGATCATATCCGGGCCCGCTGAGCCGGCGACCGCCAAGTACAGGTTCGCCCGCCTCCTTGCGCCCAATCTCGATGTAGCGCAGGTCGGTATCGAGCTGCGCCTGATCGATCGCGGGACCGATGTCGACGCCGGCTTCGAGCCCGTTGCCGATCTTGAGTTTTTTGGTCCGCTCCACCAGCGCGTTCACGAAGCGATCGTAAATCGATTCTTCGACGATGACCCGGCTGGTGGCCGTGCATTTCTGGCCGGTGGAAAAGAACGCGGCGTTCACCGTGTTCTCGACCGCCTGCTCGAACGGCGCATCGGCTAGCACGATGGTCGGGTTCTTTCCGCCCATTTCGAGCTGGATGCGCACACGCCGTTTTGACGCTTCTGCGTGCAGCCATTCCCCTACAGCGCACGATCCCGTAAAGGAAACGGCCCGGAGCGCGGGAGCCTGCAGCATAGCGTTTCCAAGCGAACTGCCCGATCCGGCGACGAAGTTCACCACGCCCTTGGGAAAGCCTGCCTCGCGGCACGCCTCGACGATTCTCCACGCCGACAGCGGCGCCGACGACGAGGGCTTCACCACCACGGTGTTGCCGCAGATCAGCGCCGGCGCCATTTTCCAGGCTGGAATCGCGCTGGGAAAATTCCAGGGCGTTACCAGGCCCACGACACCAACCGGCTTTCGTTGCGCCCACATATGGACGCGGTCGCGCTCGGACGGCGCCACGGGCCCGGGCATGCGCGCGCCCTCGCCGGCAAAGTAGCGGAAGATGCTGACGGAGCGCCGCACCTCGCCCTTGGCTTCGGGAAGGGTCTTGCCCTCCTCGCGGGTCATCTCCTCGCTGAACTGGTCGAGCCTGCACTCCAGAACTTCCGCGACCCCGTAGAGAAGAGCGCCGCGCGCCGGCGCGGGCATCGCGCTCCATGCCGGCAACGCGCGAGCCGCCGCATCCACCGCTTCCGCCATGTCTTCGGCGCTGCCCTGGACGAACTCCCCGACGACCTCCGAAGTATCCGCCGGATTGCGATTCTCGAATACAGGTCCGGAGACCCACTGCCCGTCAATGAAGTTCTGATGCACCGCCATGTCAGAATTTGACCTTGGGCGCTTCCTTCGCTGCCGTGTCGGCTTTGAAGTAAGCGTCCTCACGCTGGAACCCGAAAAGCGACGCGGCGATGTTCTTGGGGAACAGTCCGATGTCGGTGTTATACCTCTGCACGATCTCGTTATACTTCCGCCTCTCCACGGCGATGCGGTTCTCGGTACCTGAAAGTTCATCCTGGAGGCGCATGAAGTTCTCGTTCGCCTTGATGTTGGGGTAATTCTCGACGACCACGAACAGCCGGCCGAGCGCCGAGTCCAATTGGGCGTTGGCCTCGATTCTCTCCCTCGGTGATTTCGCATTCATCATCGCCGCGCGCGCGCTGGTCACGGAATCGATGACGGATTGCTCGTGTTTCGCATATCCCTTCACCGTTTCCACCAGATTCGGCACCAAATCCGCGCGGCGCTGCAGCACCACGTCCACCTGGGACCAGGCTCCCCGGATGCTTTCCCGTTCGGCGACCAGCTCGTTGCGCGAGCCGATCAGGCTGCCGCCCAGAAGCAGCCCCAGCAATACGATCACTACCACGGCAATCAATGCACCTTTCATATGGTCCTCTCTAAACCGTCTACGAACTCGACCAGCCTTCGAACACAATCCAAGTAACGCGCGAACAGCTCTCGCGGATCGCCCAGTTCGCTCCCGCTCTTGTCCTCCCGAATATCGAGCAGGGTCTCGAAAGGCGACACATCCATGTGCAGGGTATGGCCGAGCTGCTCGACGACAGCCCTCCGCTGCGTTTTCGCATCCACTCCCGCCACGACCAGCGCGTGCCGCGCCAGCACGCAGAATGTCGAAACCGAATCGAGGCACAACTTCAGCAAAGCCTGCGGATCGGACAGCACGCGCGCGGCCTGTTGCCGCAGGCGGAACAGCTTGGCGCGCAGGTCATGCTCGATCTGCGCGCGATAAAACTTCGTGTCGATGTTCACATGGGCGATCACATCCGAACCGTACAGCACCTGCCGGTGATCCTTCATGTCGCGGAACTCGATGGGAAAGCTATCGGCCGAGTTGTGCACTTCTTCCTCGCTCATCAACAGCGGGGCCGGATTCCCTTGCTCCCGCCACCAGTGAATGATGGGCTCACCCTCGCCCAACTCCCGCGGCGTGATTTCCTTCAGCACACAGAGCACATTCAGATCGGAAAATTTTCCGTGATAATCGCCCGAAGCGCCCGACCCATAGAGGACCACCGAGACCAGCCGGCCATCGTACGCCCGTTCGAGTTTTGTCACCAGCTCGTTGAGTCCGTCCATGTCCGGTTACCAATCGCTCGATGCGCCGCCGCCGCCCGAGTCGCCTCCGCCGAATCCTCCGAACCCGCCTCCGCCGCCGCCCGAATCGTAGCCGCCGAATCCTCCCCCGCCCCAGCGGTTGGAGCGTCCCATCAGGTTACCGAGAATCATGCCGGCAAGGAAACCGCCGCCCCCGCCGCGGCCGCCGCTGATCCGGCCGATGAGCCACATCAGAAAGAAGAAGCCGCCCAGGAGCAGCGGCCAGGGAATCGAATGCCCGCGGGGCCGGGCCAGCTCGCGGCGTTCAGCGTTCCCGCCGAGATCGACGCCCTTGGCCTCGGCGATGTGCGACCCGAATTGTTCGGCCGCGGCAAGCAGGGCGCCGCCGTAGTTTCCCTGCCGCAGAATCGGGCGAATCCCGCGCAGCACGCTTCCCGCGTAGCCGTCCGTAATAATCGGCTCGAGGCCATAGCCCACTTCCGCGCGCTGCCTCCGGTCGCGAATCGCGAGCAGCAGCAAGATTCCCTCGTCTTTCCCCTTCTTACCGATGCCCCACTGGCGATAGAGGCGATTGGCGACGTCCTCGATCGGCTCGTCCTCGAGCGAATTCACCAGAACGATCGCCATCTGCGCACCGGTAGCCCGCTCCAGGTTCGCGCAATAGGCTTCCAGGCGCCGGGCGCTCACCGGGTCGAGCGCGTGAGCGAAATCATTGACGTAACCGGTTGGGTTGAGCTTCGACGTGTCCAGGCCATAAGCGGCGGACACCAGAAGCACTGCAAGAAGAGCAGGCGTTCGCAATCGGTTCATTCCCAGCGAAGGAAGCAGCCAGAAGCCGCTTCAGCGCGGCATGAGATCCTCACGCCGCACCCGGAAGCCCTCCAAGCGCCCGAGCATCGCCACTGCCATGCTCCTCGGATCGAAAAACTGTTCAGCGAGTTTCTGCACTTCGCCGGCAGTGACCGCTTCGATGCGCTCCAGCATTTCGTCGAGCGAAAAGAACCGCTTGAAGTAGAGTTCCTGCCGGGCCAGGTTGCCCATCCGGCTCGAAGTGGATTCGAGACCCAGCACGAAGGATCCTTTCAGATGATCTTTGGCGCGGCGCAACTCTTCCGGCGTGACCTTGTGGTCCACGATCTCACGCAATTCGTGGACGATGGATTGAACCACTCTCCCGGCTGAGCGCAACGATGTCCCGGCGTATATCAGCATGCAGCCCGCATCGCGATACATGGTCAGCTCTGAGTACACGGTATAGGCCAGGCCCTGCTTTTCACGAATATTCTGGAACAGACGAGAGCTCATCCCGCCGCCCAGAATCGCGTTGAGGATATAGCAGGCGAAGCGCGATTCATGCGGCATTGGAATGGAAGGTACGCCGAGGTACACGTGCACTTGCTCCAACGAGTTCTTGTTGCGGAACACGAGCGAAGCGTGGGGCCGGGGCGGCTGCAAAATGCTGGGCGTTGGGTGCGGTTTCAGATCCTCGAAGTGTTCTTGCGCAAGCCGCACCAGGCGGCGGTGGTTCAGATTGCCCGCCGCAGTTACAAGGATGTTCGAAGGCGTGTAGAACTGCCGGTAGTAACGCTCGACTTTGTCGCGATCGAAGGCGCGGATCGTTCTCTTGGTGCCCAGAATGGGTCGGCCCAGCGCATGCCCTTTCCAGAAATGGCTGGAGAAGATCTCGTGGATCAGGTACTCGGGGTTGTCGACCTCCATCTTCAGCTCTTCGAGGATGACGCCTTTCTCTTTCTCGATGTCCTCCTTTTGGAAGAGCGGATTGCGGACCAGGTCGGCCACGACGTCGAACGCTTCCGGCAGGTGCTCGTCAAGCACCTTGACGTTGTAGCTCACCAGTTCCTTAGAGGTGAATGCATCCAGGCCGCCGCCGATCGAGTCCACGGAGCGGGCGATCTGCTCAGCCGAGCGGTTCTTGGTGCCCTTGAACACCATGTGCTCGATGAAGTGCGAGATGCCGCTTTCGTTCGGACCTTCCTCCCGGGAACCCGTGCCGATCCAGATGCCGACCGAAACGCTACGCACGTGCGGCATGTATTCCGTGATGACCCGCACGCCGTTCGGCAGGGCGGCGCGGTGGATTTCCCGGACTGTGTGCGGGCGGCGCGACATGTATACATTCTATCGCGGGCCGCAGCAAGGCCCTAGTGCTAGAATGTCGGTTGTGGGGCAAGCTCTTGTAGGCATGGAACTTGTTGATCTTCAGGCCGCCTTGGGCCAAGCGGAGCCTTCGTTCCGCGGCCGCCAGATCTACGACGCCATTTACAGGCGCCGCGTCACGGATTTAACCGCTATCTCAAACCTGCCGAAGAACTTACGCGCCCGCCTGGCGGAGGAATTTCCCCTGGGCGTGCCGCAGGTGGAGCAACGTTACGATTCCGTGGACGGCACTCGCCGCTACCTGCTTCGACTTTCCGACGGCAAAACAGTCGAAACAGTCTGGATGCCAGAAGGAGAGCGCTCGACGATATGCATCTCCAGCCAGATCGGCTGCCCGGTCGATTGCAAATTTTGCCTGACAGCACTGATGGGCCTCGAACGCGGCCTCAGCGCGGGAGAGATCGTGGGGCAGGTGCTGCGCATCGCGGCTGAAAATAATCTGGCCGCGAACCCCGGCCGAGTCAACGTCGTCATGATGGGGCAAGGCGAGCCGCTCCTGAATCTACCCAACGTGATCAAGGCAACGCGGTTGCTGACCGACCCGGCCGGAATTGCGATCCCGACGCGACGGATCACGCTTTCGACTTCAGGAATCATCCCAAAGATCGAGGAACTCGGACGCGAGCCTGTACGACCGAAGCTCGCCGTTTCACTGAACGCCTCCACGGAGGAGCAGCGCCGGGAGCTGATGCCCATCACCCGCAAGTATCATCTGAAGGACCTGATCGAGGCCTGCCGCGCGTATCCGCTGCGGCCCTGGGAGAAGCTGACGTTTGAATATGTGCTGCTCGGAGGCGTGAACGACACGGACGCCGATGCCAGGCGCGTCGTCAGGTTGCTGGCGCGTTTGAACGCGAAGGTCAACCTGATCGCGCTCAATCCGGGTCCGGGAATCCCCTTCGAAACGCCTGGCGCCGCCCGAGTCGCCTCATTTCAGGCCATTGTGAAGGGTTCGATGCCCTGCTTCGTTCGCAAGCCGCGCGGCCTGGATGTTTACGCGGCCTGTGGACAATTGAAGAGGATGGAGAGCAAAGAGAAAACTCACCTTGGCCTCGGCCGCGGCGTCGCGTCGCCTTCAACCAACCCCATGACCCATTTCACGGCCTCGCGATACATGGCCTGGATGTCCGGGCGGTCCCACACTTCCTCGCGATGGCCGAACGTGGAATAAAACACACGGCCTTTGCCGTGGCGCTTCACCCAGGCGACGGCGAAGTCCTTGTCGGTCCGCTTGACGCCCTTGTGCTGAAGGTCGAGCTTGTTCTCGTCCAAACGCGCTAAGACGCGCACCTTTTCACGGGAAAAGAGGCTGCTGGGCTGATAGATTTCATCATGAATCACGAACTCCGGAGGGAACTGGCGCATGGCGGGAAAGTTCCGGTCCTCGACGATCACCGGCGCCTGGAACTGCCCCCAGGGGTGCTCGTCGAAGTAGGCGCCCATCATTTCGCCGAACTCCGCCCACTTGTAAAACGTGTCGATCGCAGAGTGTCCGCCGACCACGCCCTTGCCGTCGTCGCGCACGAAGGAAAGCAGCGCAGACTTTTGCTCGTCATCCATGGGCAGCTCGCCGGTGGTGTATAAGAACACGGCGTCGAAGTAGTCGAGGTTCTTCGCATTGTTCTCGAGCTTTTTCTTCGTAATGAGCTGGGTGTCGGTGCGGATGAATGTATCCCAAAGCCCGGTGTCGTGCCCGATCTTCCAAATAGTGGCCAAGCCGTTCGACACCGAATCATGCTGGTATCCAGCCACGGCGCCGATGGCCAGCAACTTTTTCTTCTGCGGTTGCGCGCTCAGCAGCGCGGAGGCCAGAACCACGAACAGCATGCATCGAAAAATTCTGATCATTTCCAGTCCGCTGTAAAGATGTTGAACTCGTAGTTGCCCTTCGCCTTGTAGCTGGAGGCGAAAACGAGCTTTCCGCCATCGGGCGAAAATTCGGGGAACGAGGTAAAGCCGCCGAATTCGGTCACCTGTTCCAGGTTGCCGCCGTCCGGGTCAATCAGATACAGCTCGAAATCGCGGCTGTCGCACTTGTGCTTGTTCGACGAGAACAGAATCTTCTTTCCGTCCGGAGTGAACGTAGGCGCGAAGCTGGCACAACCGAAACTGGTTATCTCGCGGGCGTTCGAGCCGTCGCTGTCTGAGACGAAAAGCTCCATCTTCATCGGCGCTGTAAGATTGTCTTTCAGCAGCTCGCGATAGCGCGAGATCTTCTCCGGCGTGTCCGGATGGTGAGCGCGCCAGACCAGGTTCGAGCCGTCGCGCGAAAAGACAGGCCCGCCATCGTAACCTTCCGCCGTGGTGATTCGTTTCTTGCCGGTGCCATCCGGCTTCATGCTCCAGAGATCCAGATCGCCGGACGCGAGCGACGTGTAGACGATCTTTTTGGTCTTCCAGTTCACGGTAGCTTCCGCGTCGTAGCCGGGCGCGTCTGTCAGCTTCTTCAGGATCTTGCCGGTGTCCGTGGCGAGATAAATGTCGAAGCTGGGATAAACAGCCCACACGTAACCTCTGCTGCGATCCGGCCTGGCGGGGCACGATTCGCCGGCCTCGTGCGTGGAGGCGTAGATGATATGCTTGCCATCGGCCAGGAAGTAGCCGCAGGTAGTGACGCCCTTGCCGGTGGAAACCATCCGCACGCCGGAGCCGTCCGCGTTCATGATGTAAATCTGGTCGCAGTCGCGTCCGTCGCGCGTTGACTGAAAGATGAGCCGCTTGCCGTCCGGCGACCAGTACGCCTCGGCGTTCTGCCCCCCGGATGTCAGCTGCTTCAGGTTGCTCAGGTGACTCGCCGGCTGGGCCCAACACAGCAGGGGAAGACACCACAGAAGCTTATTCATCGACGACTATGTTAACCAATAAAGAATGAAACTTGGAATTGACTTCGGCACAACGCGCATCGTGGTGGCCGCCGTGGATCGGGGCAACTATCCCCTGATCCCGTTCGAGACGGCCGACGGTACTGCCGACTGGTTTCCTTCGCTCGTTGCGTTGCGGCAAGGAGAATTTCGTTTTGGGTGGCAGGCCTGGGAGGCGCAGGCCGAACCCGGCTGGACGGTCATCCGGTCGTTAAAGCGGCATCTTGAAGACGCCGGTCCCCTTACACGTTTGGCCGTGGGCAATGGGGAGGTTATACTCTCCGATCTGCTGCATGGACTGGTGGGCGCGCTGCAACAGGCGCTCAGGATTCGTTTCGGCGAAAGCGAGCCGCTCGAAGTGATGCTCGGTGTCCCTGCGAACGCCAACAGCAACCAGCGATTTCTCACGGTGGACGCGTTTCGACGCGCGGGTTTCTCCGTGCTGGGTTTGCTGAACGAGCCATCGGCGGCCTCGATCGAGTTCGGTCACAGGCAAAAGGTCAGGGGCCGCCTGGTGGTCTACGATCTAGGCGGCGGCACCTTCGATGTTTCGCTGGTGGATCTTGGCGCGGGAGCGCACACCGTGGTCGCATCGGAAGGCATTTCGAGCCTCGGCGGCGACGACTTCGATCACGTCCTGGCGGAACTCGCCGTGGGTGAAGCCGTGCTTGCGGCCCTGACGCCCGCCGAGGTGTTCCGCCTGGAAGAAGAGTGCCGGAGGCAAAAGGAAGCGCTGCATCCGAACTCGCGCAAAATCGTTATTGATCTCGACTCCGTACGCGATGGATTGGGACAGGCGACGATTCCCGTAGCCGATTTCTATGAGCGCTGCCGGCCCCTGCTCGTGGAATCGCTCGCGGCCACCCGGCGCCTGGCCGCGCAAGGCGATCTCGACGGCCTCTACGTGACCGGCGGCGGCAGCGAACTGCCCCTGGTGGCTCGTCTGATGCGCGAGGAATTCGGGCGCAAGGTGAAACGGAGCGAATACACCAGGTCCGCCACGGCCATCGGGCTCGCGATACAGGCCGACGCGGCGTCCGGGTACACACTGCGTGAGATGTTCACGCGAAATTTCGGCGTCTGGCGCGAGAGCGACGTGGGCCGGCGCATGATTTTCGATCCGATCTTTGCGCGAGGAACGCGGCTTCCGGGACCAAGCGACCCTCCGCTCACGGAGCGCCGAAGCTACCTCCCGGTGCACAACATCGGCGATTTCAGGTATCTCGAAGCGAGCCAGGTCAGCGACGACGGACAGCCTCGCGGAGATATCACCGTATGGGACGAGATTTTGTTCCCGTTTGATCCGGACCTGGCGAATACAAAGTCGCTGGACGCCTTTCCGGTCCAACACTGCGGCCGCGCCACGATCCAGCAGGTGGAAGAGCATTATGTCTGCGATGCGGCCGGCGTGGTGACGGTGACTATCCGGAATCTCACTTCGGATTACAACCGCGAATACCGGCTCGGCCGCTGGAGCGGCAAGACCACAGTGGTCACGCCCTCAGCCCGCAGGCGCGCGCGGAAAACTTCCGCATAGACGCGCACAACGGAACGAAGCATTTTCTGATACTGTGAGGACGCCACGGTGTCCTCGACGCTCCCAGGCAAGATCTACGATCTCGCGCAGCCGTACTTTGCCGGCATGCCGCATTATCCGGTGCACCCGCCGTACCTGTTCAGCCTGAGCAAGCTGCACGGCGAATTCGTGCTGCCAAATGGAGGGAG
>Ga0066709_100002513_pt1 | contig 13419 bp, 12 predicted proteins | sample GraSoiAngelo_158_FD_79665 | JGI IMG/M metagenome (GOLD analysis project Ga0066709, IMG submission 79665) | Grasslands soil microbial communities from the Angelo Coastal Reserve, California, USA - 14_1009_16_30cm | ecosystem: Environmental > Terrestrial > Soil > Grasslands | place: USA... | reverse complement strand
GCTCTCGACCTTTTCCCGGTCGACCTCACCCGTGAGCGAGGACGGATCGATCCTGATCGACGGCGAGGCGGCGTTCCCGGTGAGCTTCGCGCGGACCTCGCCGCGCCCATGGCTCGCGCGCAGGTCGACGTTCATACGTCCGGTCGCCAGGCCGTATTCTCCCGCGATCGCGACCTTCAGGGTCCGGCTCGAGTACAGGAGATCCTTCGTCGTCAGGACGCCGTTCGTGATCTGGTAGGTCCCGGTGATCGAGTCGAAGTCGACCGGCGACGAGGTGAGCGCGCTCGGGATGTCGGCGGCCAGCACCGACGATACGGCGCCGCCCACGCGCGTCACGACGCCGATGAGAGCGAGCGCCTGAGGGCCGACCACCTTGCCCGGGCCGATCCTGAGCTGGCCCGAGCCCCCGAGCGTGTTCCAGAGGTCAGCCGGGCTCGTCGACAGGGCGCCGGTGAGATCCAGCGGCCCGGCGACCGCGTAGCCCTGGCAGAGGAAATCCACCAGGACCTTCTCGACCGGCAGCCCCTTGATGGCCAGGTCGCCGAGCTGCACGTGCACGCCATGGTCGAGCGTCGCCGTGAGGTTGGTCGTGATCGTGCCGTTGGCGACGGAGGTCGTGACGGGACGGCTCTGGAACCGACCGCCGTCCCACGAGGCACCCGTCAGCTTCAGGGCCCCGAGCGCGAGGGTGCGTCGCTTCGGCTCCGGACAGGCCTGGTTCGCCTGCGTCACCTTCACGCTCGTCAGCTCGACGTTGCCCGAGACGCGGGGCACCCCGAGCGTACCGCCGAGGGCGAGATCCCCCTTGATCGGCCCGGCGATGGCCGGTGTCGGGCCGGCGGCGGCGGCGACGAGCGGCTCGACGTCCTTGGCCTCGATGCTGACGCGGCCGCGGACCGGCGCCTCGAGCAGCGTCTTGGCGCCGTTGAGCGCGACCACCCCATCGGCGAGCTTGAGCGCCAGATCGCCGGGCTTGACGCGGAGCGCGCCCTTGAAGCCGAGCTGCGTTCCCTGACCGACCAGCGTGAGGTCGAGGTCCTCGATGCGGTACGGCGTCGGCGCCTCCCCTTTGCCGCGCGCGACGTACGTGATGACGCCTTTGTCGATCTTCACCTGCGAGACGATCGCGGCGGCCGCGCCGCCGGTCCCGCCGCCGCTCGTCCGTCCGGGCCTCGAAGCGGTCTTGGACTCGGACGGAGGCGCGAGGGTCGCCACGTTCAGGCGGCCGTCGGCGCTCTGGATGAGCGCGATGCGGGGCCGTTCGAGCGTGATGTCGCCGAACTCCACCCGGCCGCCGAGCAGCGGACGGAGCTTGAGATAGACCCGACCGGTCTCGAGCATGAGGAAGGGCGCAGTGCCGAACTGCGGGTCCTCGGCGACCTCGAGCTTGTGCAGCTCGATGGACGGCAGTGGGAACAGGCCGACCGACAGCGACTCGAACCTCACCGGACGCCCGATCGCCTGCGCCGCGCTCGAGGCGATCATCGCCTGGACGCGCGGCGTGTCGACGAGACGGGGGAGCGCGATCGCCGCCCCGACCAGCAGGAGCACGGCGACCGCGCCGATCCCGACGAGCCATTTCAAGGCGCGCTTCAACCGCGCACCTCCGGAGCGACTACGCGGTCTGGATCGCCGACAGCCGCCAGGGCTTCGGGCCGACCGGTCGCGTGAAGGTCCAGTACTCCTCGATGTCCACCGGCGTGGTCGTCCCCTCCACCACCGCGCCGGTCGTGTCGTCGACCGTGTAGTCCACGAGCGAGACGGCGAAGTACACCGTCACCCAGTCCTGCCCGCTCTCCTGCCAAGCCTCGGTCGGCTGCGCCCGCCCGACCCGGACGCGCTCGATTCGGTTCGTTCGCCGTGCGCCTCGGAGCTGGTCACACTGGGCCTGCAGACGCGCGTACTCCTGCGGTGTGAGTCGGTCCTGCACTGCGCTCAGATCCCGCTTGGCGACACCGCCCTGGATATCGGTGAACGCGACCTTCGCCCACTCGGCGAAGCCGTCGGGATCGAAGCTCGAGTCCATTCCACGGATGTGCCCGAGACCGCGCTCGAGGTCGGAGACGCTCGGCGACGCCTCGAGGGTCGCGCCACCGCCGCCGGTCGACCAATCCTGGCCCCCAGCGCCGTACGCGCTGCTGCTCCCGGCGCCGGCGTACGCAGGCTCGGGCGTGGTCGCCTGGCGCCCGCGGAGCATGCGGAACAGGAAGAAGATCGCGCCGCCGATCAGCAAAAGCTCGAGGAGGCCGACGCCGCCGCCGAAGCCCCCTCCGAGACCACCGAATAGCATGGAGCCCAGAAGCCCACCCAGGGCGAAGCCGGCGAGGCCTCCCATGAGACCGCCGAACATGCCCGGCCGCTGCTGCGGCGTGGAAGTCGTGGTCGGGGTCGTCACTCGCGAAGGACTGGACGGAGAGGACGGCGTGGCCGGTGACGAGTACGAGCGGGAGCCGCGGCTGCCGCCGCTCCCGGCGCGCGCCCACACGCTGGCCGTGTCGGTCAGAAGTAAGGAAACGAGCGCCACTCCGATCAGGATCAGAAGGGCTCGAGGTTTCATACAGTGCACCTCCGGGCTCATTCTACGCTACGCAAGCGCCGGTTCACGGAATGAGGAGCACCTTCCCCGTCGTCTTCCGCCCCTCGAGCGCCCGGTGCGCTTCCGACGCGTCCTTCAGTGGGAACTCGAACTCCGTGCGGAGCTTGACCTTGCCGTCGCGGATCCAGCCCAGAAGCTCGCCCGACCGCTGCAGGAGCTCAGCACGCGTGATGATGTGGTGGTTGAGGCTCGGCCGCGTCAGGAAGAGCGAGCCCTTGGCGTTGAGCGTCTGCGGGTCGAAGGGCCCGATGGGGCCGCTCGACTGGCCGTAGAGCGCCATCATGCCGAGGGGCGCCAGGCAGTTGAACCCCTTGTCGAACGTCGTCTGGCCGACCGAATCGTAGACGACCTGGAGCCCCTTGCCGTCGGTGATCCGCTTCACTTCGGCCTCGAAGTCCTGCCTGGTATAGAGAATGACGTCCGAGGCGCCCGCCTCGCGCGCGAGCTTGGCCTTGTCCTCGGTGGAGACCGTGCCGATGACGCGGGCACCGCGCATCTTCGCAATTTGGCAGAGCAGCAGCCCGACGCCGCCGGCAGCCGCGTGTACCAGGCAGGTGTCCCCACTCTTCAGCGGATAGGTCGAGCAGGCGAGATAGTGCGCCGTCAAGCCCTGCAGCATCGCCGCCGCGCCTTGGCGGGTGCTGAGCCCGGTCGGTAGTACCACGAGGCGCGCGGCCGGGACGACGGCATACTGCGCGTACGCGCCCGGCACGCCCGTGTAGGCGACCTTGTCGCCGGCCTTCACCTCGGTCACGTTGGCGCCGATCGCGGTCACGGTACCGCCGGCCTCCAGGCCCAGCGTCATGGGCAACGCGAGCTTGTACTGGCCCGACCGCTGATACACGTCGACGTAGTTGATCCCGGCGGCGTCGACCTTCACCGTAGCCTCGCCGGCCTTGGGTGTGGGCTCGGGCAGGTCCTCGTAGCGCAGAACTTCCGGGCCGCCGGGCATGTTGACGCGGATCGCTTTCATGAGGGTACCCTCCGTGGGTTTCGGCTCGATGCGGGCGGATTATAGCACCGGCTCCGCTGCGTGCTGGCCGAGCCGCCCGCGGAGCCAGTGGTACATAGCGTACACCTCGAGCGCGAACGGAAGGAACCCGAGGTAACCAAGCATCGGCATTTCGAAAATCCTGATGCCGCCGAGATATGGAACCGTATAGGTCCAGCGCGCCGCCGCCCAGTAGTTCCAGAACTCCCAGAGCGCGCCGCAGACCGCACCGCTGGCCAGGAGCGCCAGCAGGCGAGAGGCGTCTCCCCGGCCGATGTCAGCGAGCCACGACGGCCAGCCGCGACGGTAGTTCAGGGGCTCGAGGAGAAGCGCCCAGCCGACCCAAACGAGCGGCACCAGCCACACGGACACGAAGGCGAGCGGCAGGACGACGCTCACTACCCCGGTGGCGGTGGCGAGCCCGAGCGTTCGCGGCGACGGGCGCCACGGCGTCACGCGGGCACCGGCGAAGAGCGTCGCCCGCAGGGCGGCCGCGGTAAGAAACAGCGCGGGAAGGATCGTCGCGAAGGACCAGTCGTAGCCGACGCGCCGCAGGAAGAGGTTCGGCTCGAGGTCGTGGTATTGCCACCAGAGCCCCACCGCGTCGACGCCACCGCGCCAGAAACGCGGGGCGTTGTAGAGCTCGAAGAGCCACCAGCACCCGACCGACGCAAGCGCGACGAGCACGCCTTCGACCCGGTCGGTCGTCAGGTACGAGCGGAGGGTGAGACGCGCGACCAGGGCGTCCACGAACAGGACGTACCCGGTCCACACGATCGGCGTGAACCAGCCGGCCACCGTCGACTCCCCCCAGACGAGGAGCAGCTCGGCAGCGCCGACGATGCCGAGCCCGACCCAGCCGTGTGCTCGCATGCCGGCGGCGTGGCTTCGTCAGTGCATCGGCGATGCGGTCACCGCATCGCCGCGAGGTCGATCGTGAAACGGTCGACCTCGCGGCCATCCGCGTCGCGAACGACCAGAAGCAGGCGGGCCTTCGGCGTCAGCTCCTTGGTGGGGAACCCGTACACGCAGCGCGCGAGGTAGGCACCGACGTCCGTGCGCACCGCGGTGCGCTCGTTCTGCACGAAGGACGGCTCGATCTCGCGATCGCCGAAAAGGATCCGCGGGGCGTAGAAGCGCGCGAAATCTTCCCGCGGGCCGCGGAGGTGCGCCCAGATCACCAGCCGGTCCTGCTGCTCACGCAGGAGCTTCTCCGGGCTCTCCTTCAGCCGCTCGTTCTTGAACGCGGCGTGCCGGGCGGCCATGACAAGCCGATGGAAGGGGGTGATCACGACGACGCTGGCGCCCGCCGGGTTCGCCACGCGCCACTCGGCATCGAACGACTCGAGCGTGATCGAGCGGGCTCCCGCCCGGAGCGCGTCGCTCTTCTGCTGGGGCTCCAGCGTGAACGAGGCGGCCGTGACCACCGGCGGCCCGGCTAGGCTCAGGACGAGGAGCGCCGTGACCGCGAAGACGCTCACTTGACCTCGCCGACGATGACAAGGCTGAAGGCCGCCGGCGGGAAGTACTTGGCCGCGACACGCTGGACGTCTTGAGCGGTGACGCGCGCGATCCGCTCCCGGTAACGATCGGCATAGTCGAGGCCCAGTCCCCGGTCTTCGACCGCGACGAGGAAGTCGGCGACCTTGCCGGACGTGTCGAGGCGGAGCGGGAAGCTCCCGATCAGGTACTGCTTGGCGAGCGCGAGCTCACGCTGGGCGACGGGCTCGCGGGCCATGCGGGCGAGCTCCTCGCGAATCATGCCCACCACCTTCGGCGCCTCGACCGTCCGGGTCTGGGCGGATACGACGAACGACGAGCCGTAGCGCGCGGGCGAGACCCAGCTGTACACGGAGTACGCGAGCCCCGCCTCGTCCCGGACCCGCGCGTAGAGGCGGGACGCTGAGCCGCCGCCGAGCACATAGGACGCGACGGACAGGGGAAAGTAGTCAGGGTCTGTCTGTGAGATGGCCTGGCGACCGAACATGATCGTGGACTGCGTCAGCTCGCGCTTGACGGTCTCCTCGCGAGGCGCTGCTGGGGGCGTCGCCGACGCCACCGATGAGGGTGGGCCGTCGGGGCGGCTCCATGAGCCGAACCGGGCCATCACCTCACGACGCGCCTCGTCCACCGTGACGGCGCCGACCACCGCGACGATCGTCGTGTCGGGGCGAGCGTGCTCCCGGTAGAACTTCACGACGTCGTCGCGCGTGAGTCGAGCCACGGACTCGTGGGTTCCCTCGACGGGCACCCCGTAGGGATGGCCCAGAAAGACCAGCCGAGCGAGAACGCGAGAGGCCACGATGTTCGGGTCTTCCTCGGACCGCTTGATGGCCGCCTGGATCTCGGAGACCTTCCGGGTGATCTCGGCCTGGGGGAAGGCCGGCGACAGGACGACCTCCCCCAGGAGGTCCAGCCCCAGCGCCAGGTCCTTCTTCTGCGCGGTCAGCGACACCGTGAGGCTGTCGCGGCCGGCGCCGGCCTCGAGGCTGCCGCCGACGAACTCGATGGCCGAATCGATCTGCGGTCCCGTGTGCTTGGCGGTCCCGCGCGTGAGCACCGCGCCCGTCAGATTGGCGAGCCCGCCGCGATCGTCGGGATCGAAGACGGCGCCGGCTCGGGTGAGGACGCGCACCGCGACGATCGGCACCGCCGGCCGCTCGGCCACCAGCAGGACGATGCCGTTCGGCAGCACCTCACGGTGGGCGAGCGGCGCCGCCGCGGCGGGCCCGAACACGAGCAACGCCATCAGGACGAGCACGACGCGCACGGTCACCGGTCCGGGAAGACGTGGCCGCATGAGACCGCCAGTCGTCATCAGGACTTCGGCAACAGGACGCCGACGCTCTTTTTGTCCGGCGCGAACCAGGCGCGGGCCACCCGCGTGAGGTCGGCGGCCGTGACCGCGCGGATCTTCGCGATGAAGGACTCCTTGAGGGCCCAGCCGCCGATCAGCTCGAAGCGTGCGAGGAGGGCGGCGCGCCGGTGGATCGAATCCTCCTGGAAGACGAACGAGGCTTCGATCTGATTCCGCGCGCGCGCCAGCTCCTCGTCGGTGACGGGCTCCGTCTTGAGCCGCTCCATGTGAGTGGCGAGCTCCGTCTCGAGCGTCTCCGCCTTCTGCCCCGGCATCGGCGTCGCCCAGAACCAGAAGAGGTTCGGATCGATCGAGAAGTACGAGTACTCGCCGCCGGCCTCGAGCGCCAACTGGCGCTGATAGACGAGGTCGCGGTAGAGCCGCGAGGCCCGGCCGCCCGCGAGGATCGTCGACAGAACCTCGAGGGCCGGGGCGTCGTCCGAGCGCTGGTTCGGCACGTGCCATGCGAGATAGACGATCGGGAGCTCGGCCTGCTTCTTGACCGTCACCCGCCGCTCACCGTTCTGCGGCGGCTCGACGGTGAGCACCGGCGGCGGAACCTTGCCGCGCGGAATCCGCCCGAAGCGCCGCCGGATCTTCTCGAGCGCGTCGGCGGCCTTGAACGCCCCCACCGCCACGACGATCGCGTTGTTCGGGACGTAGTACGTCTTGTAAAAGGCGCGGATCTCCGCCGGCGTGATCCGTTTGATGTCCTCCATCCAGCCGATGATCGGAACGCCGTAGGGGTGCGCCTTGAACGCGATGGAGCTAACTTCCTCGCCGAGGTACCCGCCCGGGTCGTCCTCGGTACGGGTCCGCCGCTCCTCGATGACCACCTCGCGCTCCGAGGCGATCTCCTTGGGATCGAGGAGCAGGTTCTGCATCCGGTCCGCTTCGAGGTCGATCACGAGGTCCAGCTTGTCGGCCGCGATGTCGACGAAGTACGAGGTGACGTCCTGCGAGGTGAACGCGTTGTCCTGGCCGCCGTTTTCCTCGACGAGCCGCGCGAACTGCTTGGGCCCGTGGGTCGGCGTGCCCTTGAACATCAGGTGCTCGAGGAAGTGGGCGATGCCGGTCGCGCCCCGCTGCTCGTCGCGCGAGCCGACCCGATACCATACCTGGAAGGACACGATGGGGCTGCGCGGATCTTCGAGCAGGAGCACGCGCAGCCCGTTGTCGAGCGTGGTGGCGACGACGCGGTCGGCGGCGCGCGCCCCCGACGGCACGACGAGCGAGAGGATCAACAGGAACGGGAAGACGATGCGCACCGGCCGATTATACCGCCCGCGGAAACCCGACCGGTGTATCATCCACCGTGATGCGCGTGCTCGCGGTTCTGCTTCTGGTCGCTCTTCCAGCGTCCGCCGTCGCCCAGTCGCCCTGCACCGAGTCGCTCGCGGCGCTCTTCGAGCGCGTGTCGCCGACTGTCGTGTCGATCCAGGCGACCAAGATCAACAAGGCGAAGCCTCAGCGTCGGTTCGAGACCGTGGTCGGATCCGGGGTCGTCATCGAGCGCGAGGGGCAGGTGTTGACCAACGCCCACGTCGTCGACGGGGCCGCATCCCTGTCGGTCACGCTCGACTCGGGCGCGCGGACGCCGGCCCGCGTGCTCGGAATGGACACGGTGACCGATCTCGCGCTCTTGCGCATCGAGACGCCGTCGCCGGTGCCCGTCGCGCGCCTGGGCGACTCGTCGGCGCTGCACGTCGGCGACGAGGTGGTCGCGATCGGCAACCCGATGGGCCTCGAGCAGACGATGACCCGGGGGATCGTGAGCGGGCTCAACCGCATCCTGCCGGGCCTCGCCGAGCAGCCCATGATCCAGACCGATGCCCCGATCAACCCGGGGAACTCCGGCGGCCCCCTGGTCGATCGGTGCGGCGCCGTCGTCGGGATCAACACGTTCATCTCGGATGAGGCGAACTCGATCGGCTTTGCGCTGCCGATCAACGCGGCCAAGGGCGTGCTCCGTGACCTGCGGGAAGCCGGCCGCGTCGTGCGTCCGTGGCTCGGGCTTCAGGGGCGTGAGGTCGACTCCCAGGTCACGTCGCTCCTCCGGATGCCGCTCGCGCCCGGCTACCTCGTCGAGATCGTGTACGACGGCAGTCCCGCCGAGCGCGCCGGCGTGCGCGGCGGCAACCTGTCGGTGGTCGTCCAGGGCGAGGAGTATCTCGTCGGCGGCGACATTCTGACCGCCATCGATGGCACGTCGGTTCGGAGTCACCAGGACTATCTCGCGAAGGTCAAGACCCTGCGACCCGGGCAGCGCGTGCGCATCACGATCCTTCGCGACGGCCAGCGCCACGAGCTCTCGCTCACCGTCGCCGAGCGGCCGCGCCTTCCGGCTGACCTGGTGGATTGAGATCGGGGGCCACGAAATGGCCCCCCATACCCCCACCGCGGGTGCGTGAGCTCCTCGATTTTCCCGTTGCTCACGGGCGGTCCAGGAGACGGCGGGCGGTCGTGAAGACCCCTCGCAACATCGGCCGGGTCAGCTTGCCGGTGAAGGTGTTCTGCTGACTCGGATGATACGAAGCGATGAGTGTCACCCCGTCGTCGAATCTCGCCAGCGCACCGTGCCCGAACTGCGGGGCCGGCCGCATTGCCGGCGCCCCGAGCGCGCGCCGCGCCCTCAGGTACGCCTGCCATCCGATCCGCCCGAGCCCGACGACCACGCGCACGCGCGTGAGGAGCCGGAGCTCGGCGAGCAGGTAGGGCTCGCAACAGGCGATCTCCGCGACCGTCGGCTTGTTGGCGGGCGGCGCGCACCGGACCGCCGCGGTGATGTACGCATCCCGCAGTTCGAGACCGTCGCCGCGGCGCTCCGACGTCGGCTGGTTGGCGAACCCTGCGTGGTGGAGCGCATCGAAGAGCCAATCGCCGCTGCGGTCTCCCGTGAACATTCGCCCCGACCGGTTGCCGCCGTGGGCCGCCGGCGCCAGGCCGACCAGCAGAAGGCGCGAGCGCGGATCGCCGAAGCCGGGCAGCGGCCGCGCCCAATAGCGCTGGCCGAGATAGCGTCGTGGCGGAGCCGCCGCCACCGCTTCGCGATGGGCCACCAGGCGGGGACATCGGCGGCAGCGGATGATGCGCGCGGCGAGGTGCGAGAGCTCGCGAGGGTCTTGCAATCCGCCGCGATTGTGCCACGGTGGGGGCCATGCCGTCACCCGCCGAGCGCGCCCCGGCGACTCGCGTACCGACCATCATCGTCCACGGCGGCGCCGGCGCGGATCCGTCCGAGAGCCACGAGTTCCGTCCGGGCATGCGCGCCGCCGCGCTGGCCGGATGGCGGGTGCTCTCGGCCGGCGGTGCCGCGCTCGACGCGGTCGAGAGCGCGGTGCGCGTGCTCGAGGACGATCCGCGTTTCAACGCGGGCCGCGGCTCGGTCCTCACCCGAGACGGCACGGTCGAGCTGGACGCGTCGATCATGGAAGGTGACCGCCTCCAGTGCGGCGCCGTTGCGGCCGTCACCCGCGTCGCGAACCCGGTCACCCTCGCCCGGCGCGTCCTCGAGACGCGCCGTCACGTCCTGCTCGTCGGCGACGGCGCCGTCGCGTTCGCCCGGTCCGTGGGAATCCCGGAGTGCGACCCCGCGTCGCTCGTCACGGATCGCCAGCGACAACGCCACGCCGAGCGTGCGGCGAGATCCGCCGCGCTCGGCGGCACGGTCGGCGCCGTCGCGCTCGACCGGAACGGCACCGTTGCGGCCGCGACGTCCACCGGCGGCACCGCCGGCCAGCTTCCAGGACGCGTCGGCGACAGCGCTCTGATCGGTTGCGGCACCTACGCCGACAGCTCGATCGGCGGCGTGTCGTGCACCGGCGACGGTGAGGCCATCATCCGGGTCGTGTTCGGGTGCCGGGCGCTCCACTACCTCAAGGACGCCGACGACCCGGACTACGCGGCGAAGGTCGCCGTCGATCTTCTGGTCGAGGAGGGCCGCGGCCACGGCGGGCTCATCGTGATCGATTGGCGCGGCCGTGCCGGGTACGCGACCTCGACGCCACTGATGCCCGTGGCCATCATGTCCCCCACCCTCGCCGAGCCGCGGACACTGTTCTGAGCGGAATGCTCGAGACCGCCGAGATCGAGGCCGCGCGCCGGCGGCTCAAGGGGGCGATCTACGAGACACCCTGCCCGTACTCCCAGACGCTCTCCGAGCTGAGCGGCGCGCGCTGCTTCGTCAAGCTCGAAAATCTCCAGATGACCGGATCGTTCAAGGAGCGGGGCGCGGCCAATCTCCTCCTGCAGCTCGGCCCTGCCGAGCGGGCGCGGGGCGTCGCCGCGGCCAGCGCCGGCAACCACGGCCTGGCGGTCGCGTTCCACGCGGCGCGACTCGGGCTCGGCGCGGTGATCGTGATGCCGGAGTGGGCGCCACTGATCAAAGTGACGTCCGCTCGGCGCTACGGCGCCGAGGTGATCCTCTCGGGCGCCAACTACGACGAGGCGTACGGCCGGGCCCGGGAGATCGCGACCGAGCGCGGCCTCATCTTCGTGCACCCCTTCGACGACGCGCGGGTCATCGCCGGCCAGGGCACGCTCGGCCTCGAGCTGCTCGAGCAGCGCCCGGACATGGACGCGGTCCTGGTGCCGATCGGCGGCGGCGGGCTCATCGGGGGCGTGGCGCTCGCGATCAAGGCGGAGCGCCCGGGAGTGCGCCTGATCGGCGTCCAGGCCGAGACGCTGCCGGCGATGAGGCGAGCGCTCGAGACGAGGATGCGCGTCACCCTGCCGCCGGCGTCGTCGATCGCCGATGGCATCGCGGTTCGTCAGGTCGGCGAGCTCACGCTCGCGCTGGCCGCGCGATGGGTCGACGAGGTGGTCACGGTGACGGAGGAGGAGCTGGCCCACGCGATCCTGCTCCTGCTCGAGATCGAGAAGACCGTCGTCGAAGGCGCCGGGGCGGCTCCCCTCGCCGCGCTCCTGAACCGCACGCTGGGGCTCGACGGCCGCAACGTCGTGCTCGTGCTCTCCGGCGGGAACATCGACGTCACGATGATCTCGCGCATCATCGAGCACGGCCTCGTCAAAGACGGACGCCTCGTGCGCCTCGGCGTGATCCTGCGCGACCAGCCGGGCGCGCTCGCGCGGCTCACGGCGCTGATCGCCGAGGCGCGCGCGAACATCCTCCACATCGAGCACGACCGCGCGTTCTCCTCCGCCGCCATCGGAGAGAGCCAGGTCGAGCTGACCCTCGAGACCGCGGGCCGCGAGCAGATCGACGTGGTGAAGCAGCGTCTCGTCGAGCTCGGCTACCGGGTCGAGGAGCGGCGGGTCTGACGCTGTGCGCCCGGCGCCGCCGGGACAGTGCCCAGGGCACCGGTGATGACGGCGCGGGCCCGTTCGGCGAGCGCGCTGGCGGCCGTGCGCGACTCCAGTGTAGGATCGGGTTCGAGCGGCGGGTGATAGGTGATCGTGATCCGTCCCGGGCGTGGAAGCATCCGTCCGGGTGGCCACGACTCGTGGCCGCCGGCGATCGTGACCGGCAGCACCGGGACTCGCAGCGACGCCGCGAGACGGAAGGCGCCGAGCTTGAATCGCTCCACGCTCCCGGTGAGCGTTCGTTCCCCCTCGGGGAAGATCATGACGACGTGGCCCGCCTGGAGCAGACGGACCGCCTCGCGCATCGACGACGGATCGGTCGACTCCACCCGGACCGGAAAGGCCCGGAGCCGCCGGATCATCCAGCTGAACATCGGGATCTCGAAGAGCCGGCTCCAGGCCATGTAGTAGACGCGTCGGCGGACCGGGATCGTCACGAGCGCCGGGTCGGCATAAGTCTGGTGGTTCGGCGTGATGATGAGGGGCCCGTCGGCGGGAATGTTGTCGGTGCCCGCCAGCTCGAGACCGAAGTAGGCACGGCAGAGGCGGCGAAATCCGGGCCGAGCGAGATCGAGGACGGGGGTTCGCACGACCCTAACCTACACAAAAAGCGGGGCCGGAATCCTCTTCCGGCCCCGCAGGAACGTCCGACCTCGATCTCAGTTAGTCGTCTTCGCTGACCGTTTCGAGCTCGTCCTCGCTCGGCTCGAACTGGCGTCCCAGACGCTCGATGCGGTCCTGGCATCGCACGCAGGTCGTGACTTCGGGCAGCGCCTGGAGCCGCGCGGGAGAAATCGGCTCCTCACATTCTGTGCACACACCATAGGCCCCGTTGTTCAGCCGTTCGAGGGCCGCCGAGAGCCGGTTGACCCGGTCTACCAGCAGCTCGCGGGTCGCGAAGCCGATTTCGCGCCGCTCGTTGGCCTGGATCTCGTCGACCTCGTCGGCAAACGGCGAGTTGTCGCCGATCGCTCCGGGTAGCTCCTCGACGGCAACCGCCCCGCCCATCTGACGGAGCCGGCCGACCGCCGTTCTCAGATCCTCTTCCAGTCGCTCTCGAATACTCTCCATGGCTTAGGCCTCCCTAGTACTCCTGCCCTTCGTACTGGGCACGTCCTGGGTGCAACTGCTGTGCCTGCCATGAGACGTCGGACCCCAGGGAACAATTCACCAGGAATCATACCGACTTCGGAGGTACCAGGGAGTCTCTCTTCGGGCGGACTGCCCTTTTGGCCTGACAATTTTGGCGGCATCCTGGGAACATTTTGCCCAGCGGCGGGGGCAGCATGGTCCGAGACACCAGGAACACTGCCTGGATTCCGGAAATCTGTCCGACCGGGCCCCGCGCGGGGAACCCTCGTCCCTCCGACGGGACCCGATCGAGACTCGGGCGGCTACTCAGGCACGACTACGCGACGCCTCGATGGCGCCTTCCTCCCAGATGCTGTGCTTGCGCGTCTCTGGCATCACGAAGATGGCGATGAGGAACATGACGGCCGGCACCACGATGGGATAGATCAGGGCATACCCCACGCTGCCGGTCGAGAGGTACATCGAGGTCGTCACGATCGGGACCAGACCGCCACCCCAGCCGTTGCCGATGTGATAGGGCACCGACACCGAGGTGTAGCGGATGCGGCTGGGGAAGAACTC
>Ga0066709_100002511_pt1 | contig 13423 bp, 9 predicted proteins | sample GraSoiAngelo_158_FD_79665 | JGI IMG/M metagenome (GOLD analysis project Ga0066709, IMG submission 79665) | Grasslands soil microbial communities from the Angelo Coastal Reserve, California, USA - 14_1009_16_30cm | ecosystem: Environmental > Terrestrial > Soil > Grasslands | place: USA... | reverse complement strand
TCACGGTGGTATTGGGTATATCGCGCCTGGACGCGATCGCCCTCGGCGTCCTGGTTGGCACGACCGCGACAATGGGCGGTCTCGTCGAGTCGCAGATGAAGAGGATCGCCGACGTGAAGGACTCATCCAACCTGATCCCGGGCCACGGCGGCGTGCTGGATCGAATCGACTCGATCCTGTTTCCGCCGATCCTCGTCTATTTCTACGTGACGATGTTCCAGATCCTGCAATGACACGGCCGGTCAACGTCGCGATCCTGGGAGCGACCGGGTCGATCGGGCAGCAGACGCTCGACGTGATCGACCGGAACCCCGCGCGCCTGCGGCTGTTCGGCCTGACCGAAGGCCGGCGCTCGACGAAGCGCAGTGCCGAGTACCTGATCCAGGGACAGGCCGGCGAGCCGGACTTCGACGCCAGGGTTGAGGCGATGGTCACCGACCCTCGGTGCGACCTGGTGGTGGTCGCGATACCCGGGGCTCGAGCGCTGGCGCCGACCCTTGCCGCACTGACGGCGGGCAAGGAGGTCGCGCTAGCGACCAAGGAAGTCCTGGTCATGGCCGGCGCGCTGGTCATGAGGGCGGCGGGCGAGAGGGGAATACGGCCTGTCGACTCCGAGCACAGCGCCATCTGGCAGTGCTTGTGGGGGGAGCGCCGGGAGAGCATCCGCCGCCTCATCCTGACGGCCAGCGGGGGGCCGTTCTGGGCCCACCCCGACCTCGACCTGGACCAGGTGACCGTCGAGCAGGCGCTCAACCACCCGCGCTGGTCGATGGGCCCGAAGGTGACCGTCGACTCGGCGACGCTCATGAACAAGGGGCTTGAGGTCATCGAGGCGCACCACCTGTTCGGGGTCACGCTCGACCAGATCGCCGTCTTCATCCATCCGCAAAGCGTTGTGCACTCGCTGGTCGAGTTCGTCGACGGTTCGCTGAAGGGCCAGCTCGGGCACCCCGACATGCGGCTGCCGATCGCCGTTGCCCTCGGCTACCCGGACCGGCTGGCCGACGCAGTGCCACCGACCGCACTGGAGGAGCTCGGCGGGCTCGAGTTTCACGCCCTCGATGAGGGCCGGTTTCCAAGCGTGCGCCTGGCGCGGGAGGCCGCGAAGGCGGGCGGTGGCCATCCCGCGGTGCTCAACGCCGCGAACGAGGAGGCGGTCAACGCGTTCCTGGCCGGTGGCATCGCGTTCAGCGGCATCGTTTGGGCAGTGGAGAGGGCCATGGCCGCCTTTGGGGGCAGCCGGGACTCGCTGCAGGAGATCCTCGAGGCGGATCGCTGGGCCAGGGAGTACGTCAAAGTCAACTCCGGTAGGCTGAGGACGTGATCAACGCGCTCCTTGTCGTGGTCGGCATCGGCGTGATGTTCCTGATCCTGATCGCGCCTCACGAGGGCGGCCACTTCCTGGTCGCAAAGCTGTGCAAGGTGCGCGTTATCGAGTTCTCGATCGGCGCCGGCCCAAAGCTCTGGTCGATGACCCGCGGCGGCACCATCTACGCCCTGCGGCTGCTGCCCATCCTCGGCTACGTGCGCATGGGAGGGATGGAGGCCGGCGATTTCAACGAACCCAGCGGCTTCCACTCCAGACCACCGCTTCAGCGGATCGCGATCCTCGCCGCCGGTCCGATCGCGAACTTTTTGGTGGCGATTCTGCTCATAACCGGCTTCGGCCTGACGCAGCTCAATGACGACCCCGGCAAGGTGCAGAGGGTTGTGCCGGGATCCCCGGCGGCTGCCGCCGGAATCCAGGTCGGCGACAGCATCCGCGCCGTCAACGGCAAGCCGGTGAGCGCGCCCGGATTCATCTCCAAGGTCGAGAACGATGACCCGGGCGCGCCGCTGGTCCTGACCGGCGTTCACCCGGACGGCCGGGCCTTCACGATCACCCTGTACGTTTTCTCGTGCAGCTCGGCCGGCAGCTGCCAGATCGGCGTCGGGGTCGCTCCGAGAATCGTCACTGTTCAATCGGCGGTCGTCGATGGCGTGAGCTTCCCCATCTTCGCCATGGGCGGCATCGTGCAAGGCCTCGACGCCCTCATCACCGGCCAGGTCAAGGGTGGTCTTCTCGGACCCCAGGGCCTCACCGGGCCGATCGGCATCGGTGCGATCACCGCCGAGCAGGTCTCCCAGGGCCCGCCCAATTACATATTCCTGGTGGCGCTGCTTTCGGTGGCGCTGGGATTCACCAACCTGCTCCCGCTCCTGGCGCTCGACGGCGGGCGGATCATGGTCGTGGTTATCGAGTGGCTGCGGCGGCGTCCATTCGACCGCAACAGCGAGCTCAACGTGCAGCGCTGCGGGCTGCTCGCATTGCACGCTCTTACCGCCGTGATCAGCCTCATCGACATCCAGCGCATAGCGAGCGGCCAGTTCACCGCGGTTCACTAAGAAGAGATGCGACCAGCGATCCCGAGCGGATCTCTGATGGGCGCCCGGCGCAAGTCGATACCGGTGAACGTCGGCGGCGTCGTGATCGGGGGCGCGGCGCCGATCGCGGTGCAAACCATGACCAAGACCGACACACGAGACGTCAAGGCGACGCTGCGCCAGATTCACGAGCTCAAGGAGGCGGGCTGCGAGATCGTGCGGCCGGCGGTTCCAGACCGCGAGGCGGCCGAAGCTCTGAGAGAGATCGTCAAGGGCTCGCCACTGCCTGTCATCGCCGACATCCATTACGACCACACCCTCGCGCTGCTCGCGATCGACGCGGGCGTGCACTGCCTGCGGCTCAACCCCGGCAACATCCCCGACCGCGACAAGGTGATCAAGGTGGTCACCGCGGCCAAGGAGCGCCAGATCCCATTTCGCATCGGCGTCAACGCCGGGTCGCTGCCGGAAGAAGTCCACAAGACCTTGCGCGAAGAGCACCACATCGACCGCGACAACCGCGAGCAGACCGCGGCGCGCATGGTTGAGGTGGCGCTCGGCCACTGCAAGATCCTCGAAGACCTCGATTACGGCCCTGGCTTCATCAAGGTTTCGCTGAAGGCGACCGACGTCTGGACCAACGTCATGGCCAACCGCAAGTTCGCTGCGGCGCGCGCCTATCCGATACACCTCGGTGTGACGGAGTCAGGCCCGGTGGAAGCCGGCAGCATCCGGAGCGCGGTCGGCATGGGCATCCTGCTCAGCGAGGGAATCGGCGACACGATCCGCGTGTCTCTCGCCACCGCCGATCCGCGCGAAGAGATACGCGTCGCCCACGAGATTCTCAAGACCCTCGCGATCCGAAACGAGAGTGCAACGCTCGTCGCCTGCCCCACGTGCGGCCGCCTCGAATACGACATGGTTCCAACTGTGAAGGCGGTCGAGGCCCATATCGCCAGGCTCAAGATTCCGATCACCGTGGCGGTGATGGGTTGCGTCGTGAACGGACCGGCCGAGGCCCGTCATGCCGACATCGGCGTGACCGGTGGACGCGGCAAAGGGGTCATCTTCAAGAAGGGCAAGCTGTACAAGACTGTCGCGCAGGAGGATCTGCTGGCCGTGCTGCTCATGGAGATCGATGCAATCGCGGCCGAGCGCGTCGGATGAAGGAGGTCGTCGAGGAGCAGCAGGATTTCGTGAAGGACATCACGAAGATGTCGGACGACTTCGACCGCTGGTACACCGACGTCATACGCAAGGCGGAGCTGGCCGATTGGTCGGGGATCCGCGGCATGATGGTCGTCCGTCCCTACGGCTGGGCGATGTGGGAGGCGATCACGCGAGCCTTCGACGACATGATCAAGGAGAGCGGCCACGAGAACTGGGCCTTCCCTCTGCTGATCCCCCGCGAGTACCTGATGAAGGAGGCCGAGCACGTCGAGGGATTCGCGCCTGAGGTTGCCTGGGTGACCAGGGCCGGCGCGGGCAACGAAGAGCTCGAGGAGCCGCTGGCGGTCCGTCCGACTTCCGAGACCATCGTGGGCTCGCTGATCAAGCGGTACATACAGAGCCACCGCGACCTGCCGAAGCTCACCAACCAGTGGAACAGCGTGGTCCGTTGGGAGATGCGCTCGCGGCTCTTTCTTCGCTCGAGGGAGTTCTGGTGGCAGGAGGGCCATACGTTCCACGCCAACGCGAAGGAGGCTATGGATGAGGTCGACCTGATCCTCGGCTACTACCGCGACATCGCGCAAGGCTGGCTGGCGGTGCCGGTGCTGGGCGGCAAGAAGTCACCGGCCGAGACGTTTCCGGGCGCGGTCTACACGCTCACCCTCGAAGGCTTGATGCGGGACGGGATGGCCCTTCAGATGGGGACGTCGCACTACTTCGGCCAGAATTTCGCCCGCGCATACGACATCTCGTTCTCGAACAAGGACAACGAGCGCGAACTCTGCTATTCGACCTCATGGGGCATCAGCACGCGGCTGGTCGGCGCTCTGGTGATGGCCCACGGCGACGATTCGGGCCTGTTGGTGCCACCGAAGGTCGCCCCGATCCAGGTGGTGATAGTGCCGATCTTCCGCGACGCCGAGAATCGCGCCAAGGTCGAGGCATTCATCGGCGGATGGGCGGGCGAGCTGAAGGCGGCGGGAATCCGCAGCCGCGTGGACTGGCGCGATGAGAGGCCGGGCGACAAGTACGCGCACTGGGAGATGAAAGGTGTGCCACTCCGGCTGAACGTCGGCGCGCGCGACGCTGATGCCGGCCAGGTTGAGCTGGTCGACCGTTTGACCCGGCAGAGGCGATCGGTGCCGGTGACCGGCATCGCGAACAAGCTCGTCGACGAGCTGGCCGCGTTCCAGAATGCGTTGTTCGCGCGCGCCCAGGACTTTCTGAGCGCCAACACTTTCGAGATGTCAACACTGGCCGAGGTCGTGGCGCATTTCAAGGAACGTTCCGGCTTCGTCTGGGTTCCCTGGTGCGGCGACGCCGAGTGCGAGATTCGCATCAAGGCGGAGGCGGGCGGCGTGACGATCCGCAGCATCGATCCGGACGAAAGGGCTTCAGGAAAGTGCCTGGTCTGCGGCAAACCGGCCAAGCACCGGGTAGCGCTGGCGCGGGCGTACTAGCTCGTCGGGTTCTCGAACGCGCCGATCGCCGGCGCGTCTTTGTACAGCGACTCCTGTGGGATCACCTTCATGGTGCCGTTATGCGCGGCATCGAGCACCGCCTCGGCCACGTCTGGGTGGAAGTGGCTGCCGGCGCCGGCCCTGACCTGCTCGACCGCGACCTCGAGCGAGGAGGCTTTTCGGTACGGGCGGTCTGAAGTCATAGCATCGATGGCGTCTGCGGCGCTCATGATCCATGCGAACATCGGCAGCTCGTCGCCCTTCTTTCGATCGGGGTAGCCCTTGCCGTCGTAGCGCTCGTGGTGTGAGCGGACGATGACCAGCTCGTCGGTCAGCATCTTCAGCCCGCTGAGGATGTTGAAACCCGCGATCGGGTGCTCCTTCATCTTCGCGAACTCATCGTCGGTGAGCTTGCCGGTCTTCTGGAGGATTGCGTCCGGCACCCCGATCTTGCCGATATCGTGCAAGCGTCCCCCGCGCTCGAGCCTGACCCACGCGGACTGGTCCTTCGGCGAGTACCTCATCTGCCGCGCGATCATCAGCGCGTACTGGGTCACGCGCTGCGAGTGGCCTGCTGTGTACGGGTCGCGCGCGTCGACTGCGTTCGCGAGCGCTTCGAGGGCCGACAGGATGACCTCTTCCCGGTCTTTGAACAGGCGGGCGTTGTCGATCGCCACCGCCGCCTGGGCGGCGAGCTCGGTGACGAGGTTGCGGTGGTCTGGTGTGAAGGCATGCCCGACCTGGTAGTTCGCGAGGAAGAGCACGCCGGTCGGCGTGCCGCGCAGCGTGATCGGGACGCACAGGACCGCGCGAGGATTGAGTGGGCTGTCCGTTATGGTGTCGCGCTCCATCGCCTCCATGAACGGCTTGCCGGAGGCCATGACGTCTCGGCAGATGTCACCCCCGACGCCGAGTGCCAGCTTTTCAGCCGTGCTCGAGTCGGTACCGAATCCCCCCTTGAGGATGAGCTTTCCCGACTCGTCCAGGGCGAGGCAGCCGATCTGCGCGCTCGACGCCTTGGCCGCCCCGGCCAGCACCTGCTGGAGCACCTGGTTCAGGTCCAGGGTGGACGTCGCCGCCTGCAGGGCCTCCTGCAGGTTCCTCAGCTCCCAGATGCTTCGCTGGTTGTTGTCGTAGAGCTCCGCGTTTCGGACAGCGACCACGCCCTGATTGCCCAAGGTGGCGAGCACGCGCTGATCGTCGGGAGTCCACTCGCGCTTCTTGACGTCGAACACCGAGAGGGTCCCCCACAGGCGCCCGTCCTCCAGCATCGGCATGCATATCGCCGCATTCAACCCGAAGTGCACGAGGTCCGGCGGCGATTGCAGGTCGGGGCTTGCGCTCAGGTCGGGCACCGCTGTCGCCCGCCCGCTGAGCATCACTGCGCCGATGATCCCCTGGCCGTTCTGCACGACGAGCTCGTCGACGGTCGACGGCAGCCCGAGGGCCATGATCGTCGCCTGGCTCCCGTCAGCGGTGGTCCTTGTGAGCAGGCCCGCGCTGGCCGTCGTGACCCTCACCGCCGTCTCGAGCGTCTTCTGCTCGAGCACCTTGGAGCCCTGGGTCACTGTGGTCAGCGCCTGCGAGACCTCCCCGAGGGCATCCAGCGCGGTGTCCAGCTTGGACCTCTGGCCGGTGACCACCTGCAGGATCCTGGAGTTCTCGACAGCGACTCCCGCCATCGAGCCGAGCTCGTCGAGGGCTGCCACGTCGCGTTGGCTGACCGCGGCCGTCCCGTTGCGGCCGAGGCAGATGGCGCCGAACACCCCGTCCTTGCCTCGGATCGGCGTCAACGCCTCGTTGGTGGTGCCGCCTTCCGCGCTGGGGACGAGGCCGCTGAACAAGCCTTCGTCGGCAGTGACCAGGCTGCGCAGCACCGTCTCGCCGTCGCGCACCCTGGCCAGGGGTCCCGCGATGGGGGACGGGAAGTCAGATTGGCCGAGGATGACGTACGTGCCATCGGGTTGGAACAGCGCCACGCGTCCGGCGTCGTAGCGGATCACCTGCTTGCCCTTGTCGAGGACCAGGTCGAGAACCTCCTGCATCGTTTTGCCGGAGGCTTCCTTCACGAGCTCGTTCATGAGCGTGTAGCGCGCGGTTTCCTTGCGCGAAAGGGCGACTGCGTGAGCACTGGCCAGCTGGGCTCCGGCCCGCAGCGTGAGGGTCCGCGCGAGCCTGCGATCGTCCTCGGTGAAGCCTCCCTCCTTGTTCCCAAGGAGCACAAACCCGCCTATGTGCTCACCGATCGGCATCGGGACCGCCATCAAGCTGTCGACGCGTAGGTCGTCAGGCAGATAGTTCGCCAGCTCGAGGAGGCCGCTCTCGTCCCGACCGACGAATTCCTTCCCGCCCTCGATCGAGGCGATCAGCGGCCCGGCGCCTCCTGAGACGCGGTTCACAGCCAGCGGGTGGAGGCGCTCGAGTCCGATGCCAGGCGGCTGAGGAACGAACTGCTTGCCGTCGGGCGAGGCCAGGAAGTAACAGGCAAACGCCGAGCCGATCTGGCGCGCGATATAGGCGGTGAGGGCGGCAACGTCACCTGGCTGGGCAGCGGCGTCCGCGTCGGAGGTGGCGGCCAGGAAGGCGCGATGCTTGTCCTCCAGCTGCACATTGAGCCTCTTCAGGTCGTCGACCTGGCGCCTCATCGCTTCGGTGAAGTTGCGATACGCGAGGCTGCCGGCCACTCCACCGAGCCCCAGCAGGACAAGTCCCGCGAGATCCCACGGGCTGAATTGCGAAGTGAGCACGGAGACGATCACGGCGGCGACGGCAAGCGGCACTGCAGCCTTCCAGACCCGGTTGAGCGCGCCCGCCAGCAGCGCCAGCAGACCGGCGACCGCCGCCAGGAGTGCCGCCTGGCCGGTCCGGCCGCTGACGTTCAACGTGGCGCCCGCGAGGATGAGGATCGCGGTGGCTGCGGACAGGGCGATCCGAAGGGCGAAGGTCGCTCGATCGGAACTCATATAGGGCGCCTAAGTCTAGGCGACGGTAAGGGCTCAAACTGACCTCTCCTACACTTCTGTTCGAGTGACCACATGACGGTTTCAGAGCTCCTGCGGATCGCCGACCACCTCGAGCCCGAAGCTCAGGAGATGGTGAAAAGGGCGTACGCGCGCGCCGCCAGCGCGCACGTCGGACAGCGGCGCCTGTCAGGCGAGGATTACGTCAACCACCCGATGGAGGTGGCGGCGATCCTGGCGGACCTCGAGCTCGACGCCGAGACGATAGCGGCGGCCCTTCTTCATGACACGGTGGAGGACACCGCGCTCACCGCCGAGGAGGTCGAGCGGGAGTTCGGCCCCGAGGTCGCCCGGCTGGTCGAGGGGGTCACCAAGCTGGGCCGTATCTCACTGCGGTCCGACCAGCAGCAGCAGGCCGAAAACATCCGCAAGATGATGGTCGCCATGGCGGAGGACCTCAGGGTCGTCCTCATCAAGCTCGCCGATCGCCTGCACAACATGCGAACCCTCGACCCGCTACCAGACCTGAAGCGGCGCAAGATCTCCCGCGAGACGCTCGACATCTACGCTCCTCTGGCGCACAGGCTCGGCATCGGCCAGATCAAGTGGGAGCTGGAGGACCTCGCCTTCCGCTACCTGGAACCGGAGGCGTACGACGAGGTCGCCAAGCGCATCTTCCGCAAGCGAAACGAGCGCGAGGCCCTGGTCTCGGATCTCCGCGAGATCCTGGCGCGCGAGCTCGAGGGAGTGGGGATCCGGGCCGAGATCACCGGCCGGCCGAAGCACATCTATTCGGTCTGGCAGAAGATGACGAGAGAGAACAAGGACTTCACTGAGATCTACGACCTCTCGGCGATTCGCGTGCAGGTCGAGACGGTTCGCGACTGCTACGGCGTGCTCGGAGTTGTGCACTCACTCTGGAAGCCGGTGCCCGGCCGTTTCAAGGACTACGTCGCGATGCCGAAGTCGAATGGCTACCAGTCCCTCCATACCACCGTCATCACGCACACGGGCGAGCCGATCGAGATCCAGATCCGCACTCAGGAGATGCATCGCATCGCCGAGTTTGGCGTCGCAGCGCACTGGGCCTATAAGGAAGGCGAGCAGGACGCGAGCTTCGACCAGAAGCTGTCCTGGTTGCGCAGCCTCCTCGAGTGGCAGAACGAGGTGGGCGACGCCGAGTCCTTTCTCGACACTGTCAAAGTCGACCTCTTCCAGGACGAGGTCTACGTTTTCACGCCGAAGGGCGACGTTCTCAACCTGCCCGCGGACTCGACGCCGGTCGACTTCGCCTACCGCATCCACACCGAGGTCGGGCACCGGTGTATCGGCGCGAAGGCCAACGGCCGCATGGTCCCGCTGGATTACGCGCTCAAGAACGGCGAGATCGTCGAAATTCTCACGTCGAAGGCGCCACATGGACCGAGCCGCGACTGGCTGAACTTCGTCAAGAGCGCCTCAGCCAAGGAACGCATTCGCAAATGGTTCAAGAGCCAGCGGCGCGACGAGAACGTGGCGAAGGGGCGGGACCTGCTCGACAAGGAGCTGCACCGCATGCACCGCGTGAATCTCGCCGACCTCCCGGACCCCAAGCTCCTGGAGATCTCGAACCTTCACAAGTTCAACACCGTCGACGACTTCCTGGCGGCGATCGGGTACGGCGACCTGTCACCGCACGCCGTCGTCATGCGCATGGCCCTCAGCACGGACGCGGTCGGCGGCGACCTCCGGTCGATTCCGCTCATACCCAACGTGCAGCCGACGCCTCGCGTCCTGGTGCGCGGCGAGAAGGGCGTGCTGACGAAGATCGCGCCGTGCTGTCAGCCGGTGCCGGGCGACGCGATCGTCGGCTACACGACCCGCGGCCGCGGCGTCACCGTGCATCGTGCCGACTGCATCAATGCGGTCAACGCCCAGGATCGGGCCCGGGTCGTGCCCGTCGACTGGGATGCCGAAGCCACTCACCTCTATCCGGTCGACATCAAGATCGAAGCCTGGGACCGCCAGGGCTTGTTGCGCGACATCGCGACGGTGGTGGCGGAAAACCGGGTCAACATGTCGGCGCTCGAGGTCCATGTCTACGACGACAAGACCGCCGTGGTATCCGCGACCGTCGAGATCGATTCGCTTGCCCAGCTGTCGCGCGTCATGGAGAAGCTGGAAGGCGTGAAGGACGTCCATACGGTGGCCAGAGAAGCTTCGTGACGGTCCGAGTCGAGGCGGTAGCCGACCAGCGGTTCGGCACCAACTCGTACCTGGTCGAGGACGAGGAGACGAAGGACGCGGTGATCATCGATGCCAACATCGAGCCGCAAGGGATGATTCAGCTCGTCGGCAAACGCGGCGTCCACCTGAAGGCGGTCCTCCTGACCCACACCGATGTCGACCACATCGCAGGGCTGCCGGAGCTGATCGACGCATTGGGCCCGTTCGCCGTCGCGGTGCATGACGCTGAAAAAGACGCCGTGATGCATGGCAAGCCGCTGCGCCGTCAGTTCACATTCAATCTGCCCATAGTCATTGAACCGGAGAGTCTCGAAGAGGGAATTCCGTATCGCGCCGGCTCGCTCGAGTTCGAGGTGCTGCACACCCCGGGCCACAGCCCTGGTGGAGTGACCTTGAAGATCGGCGAAAACCTTTTCACAGGCGATGCGCTGTTCGCCGGCTCAATCGGGCGCTCCGACTTTGACAATTCCGACGGCGACGCGCTGCTGGAAGGCATCCGCACCAAGCTCCTCTCGCAGCCCGACGAGCTCGTCGTCTACAGCGGGCACGGACCGGCGACGACGATCGGCCGGGAGAAGCGCTCGAACCCGTTTCTTCAATAAGTGTCCCTCGCCTCTCCAGGGGCGAGGGGTTGGGGAGCGGGGCGTTCGCTCCTCCCTCGCCCCTTCAGGGGAGAGGGTCGGGGAGCGGGGCGTTAGCTAGGAACGCCTTCAGTGACGGATCGAGAGCACGACCAGCAGCGCTGGGCCCAGGAGGATGAGCCACAGCGTCGGGAAGACGCAGCCGACAGTCGGCAGCAGGATCTTCAACGACGCGCGCGCGGCTTCAGCGCGAATGTGCAGCCGGCGCTTGACGCGCATCTGAGCCGCATGGGCCTCGATCGTGCGTGCGATCGGGACGCCGGTGCGCTCCGCGTGGATTATCGAGCGCACCAGGGCGACGAAGTCCTCCACCCCCGTTGCCTGCGCCATCTCCTCGAGCGCATCGGCGCGCGGCCGGCCGAGCTCGATCTCACGCAGCGCTCGCGCCACCAGCAGCGTGAGCGGCCCTTCCTGGTGGCGGACGAGCTGCTCCAGCGCGCGATCCAGGCCGAGTCCCGCCTCCATGCTGATGGCGACGACGTCGAGGGCGTTGGGCAGTGCGCTCTCGAGCTCGCCGCGGCGTTGGCGCACGAGCTGGTCCAACCATAAGACGGGAAGGTAAAAGCCCACGGCGGCGCCACCGACCAGCGCGATGGCCAGGGCGACCGGCGATCCGATCAAAACGCCAAGCGCGACGCCGAGGGTCCCAAAGGCCGCCGCCCCGGCGATGCGGAGCGTCTCCAGACCTGCGGGGTCCAGCCCAAGGGGCGTGCCGACGAAATCAAGGTTCCGCCGGAATGCCGCGGCCTGGGTGGCGGGGGTCATGCGGAGCATCTGCCGTACGAACCACTTCCGGAGCGGGCGGAGAAGGCGCTCGCCCAGCGGCTTCTCCAGCTCGAGGGCGACGGCGCTCTGGCCGAGGCCGATCTCCTGGCGGGCGAGCCGCTGCCGTGCGAGCGTTGCCGCATCGCCTGTGCGGGCGCCGCGAATGCCCGCTGCAATCAGCCATACGCCCACGGCGGCGAGCAGACCGATAAGGATCGGAAGCCCGTTCATGCGATCTGTGTGATCCGCCGGATTATCAGGTTCCCGATCGCCAACAGGCCGGCGGCCAGACCCAGAAGGACCCAGCCCAACGGGTTGACGAACATCGGGTGAAAGTAATCCGGCACCAGAAAGTAGAGCAGAGCTGCCGCCGCGATCGGGAGCAGTGTGATGATCAGGCTCGAGGCCCGCGACTGGGCCGTGGCGGCGAGCACCTCTTCGCGCATCTCTGCGCGCTGGCGCATCGTGTCGGCGAGCGTCGTGAGGATCGCCGGCAGGTCTCCACCAACCGAGTGCTGGATCGTGATGACCATGACGACCAGCCGGAGGTCGGTGCTGCCCATCCGCTTCACCATGTTGGTCAGGGCACTCTCGACGGAGGCCCCGAGCTCGATCTCGCGTCGGGCGAGCCCGAATTCCTCCGACATCGGAGGCCCCGTGTTCTCGGTCACCGCACTCAGCGATTGCGACACTGATTGCCCGGCCTTCATCGAGTTGGCGATGAGCTCCATCGCGCGCGGCAGGCCGGCTTCGAACGTGCGCAGGCGGCGGCCCCGGCGGTTGCGGAGGTAGAGCGCAGGCAGCACATAGCCGATGACGGCCAGGACCGGGACGGCGATGTTGAATCCAAACCGCATGAATGCGATGAGCGCGAAGCCGAGGGCCACGGCTCCCTGCAGAAGCCGGAACTCGTACGGCCGCAGCTGGAGGTCGGCGCTGGCAAGATCAGCGGCCAGGGCGTTGATGTTCTGGTTGGCTGCGATCCAGACCGGCGTCCCGGTCGGCTCGAACCGGCGACGCAGCTGCTCGCGAACGTCAGCGAGGGTCCGGTAGGTGACTCGCGCGCTTCGTCCCGTGTCGGCTGCCGCAACCGCCCGCTCGCGGCTCACGATCCCATACATGACCAGCGCCACCCCGACGGCGGCGGCCACGGCGACCAGGACGATGATGAGCGGCATCGATCAGGTCGTGGTGAAGTGCCACTTCTTGTTGACGTCTTTCGGACCGACTCCGCCGGCCGCCGCAATGTTCGGGCAGTCGGGGTCGGGAGCGGTTGGCGTAGCCCCGTAGTCGCTGGGCGACTCCAGCTCGTATTTGAGGATCGCGTTGTTCAGGAGCCAGAAGAGGAACTCAGCGTCGCAGCCGGTCACCAGCACGGTGAGGCTGCTGGTCAGCTGACCCGATGCCGCCTGTCCGGCCGCGACCTGTGGGCCGACCCTGATGACGTTCAGATCCTTGAACACTGTGCGCACGACCGGGACGCTCGGCCCGGGTCCGAATGCAGAGGAGCTGATGGTGGCGAGGACGTTGATCCGGTCGCCAACCTGCACGTAACCGGCGACTCCGACCTGCTCAGACGTGGGGACGGTAACCGCGACCCATCCATGAGGAATGGGCAGGAAGGTGTTGTCGCCGGCGCTGAGCTGGTCGGGGGTCTGGGTGATCAGGTTGGCCGTCACCGGTGAACCGCCGGGGATGTCCACGCGAGCTCCCTTGCCGGCCACAGTCGCGATGTCGGTGAACGATTCCGGCGGGGTGGGCGATATGGATTTGAGCTCAAGGTCCGACGCCTGGATCCTCGTTCGCGCCGCGATTCCGTTCTTCGCGACCACCACCT